>Ga0209692_10000872_pt1 | contig 52300 bp, 57 predicted proteins | sample tdDd472_FD_187129 | JGI IMG/M metagenome (GOLD analysis project Ga0209692, IMG submission 187129) | Marine sediment microbial communities from the Atlantic coast under amendment with organic carbon and nitrate - tdDd47.2 (SPAdes)... | ecosystem: Environmental > Aquatic > Marine > Coastal >... | reverse complement strand
AACGCGGCGGTCGACCTCGTGCGCTGCACGGTGACGGCATCGTGGTGCACGACACCGCCGCTGCCTCAGCAGCCGGGGACGAATGTCGGCTTGCCGCAGCCGACACTTCCGCCAAACAGCGGCGGGCGGGCCTGCAGCCAGTTGCAGGCAAGTGCGACGGCTCCGTCGCTGTCGCAGGCGCGCACGACCGTCTACCGCTCGATGCGGCGGGCCTTGTCGTCCCGGGGCACGCCCGCAGGCGCGCCCGGCGTGGTCGTGCATGAGCCGGCATGCCTCTACCAGGAAAACCGGAATGCCCGGGTCGACCTCGTCACCTGCAAGATGACGGCTGTCGCCTGCCGCTGATGGGCTAAAAGACGGAAAGCTTACGGATTTGTAATTTGATTACAGATGTTTAACTAACGCATTCCATTTATTATATGTATTGAGAGACATCACTCAATGAAGGGGAAATCCAATGTCTCTCACCCGCATGGCCGTACTGGCCGCAATGACCGCAACCCTGATGTCCACCGCCGCCCACGCGGAAAATTTCAGTGAGCATTTCATGGCCAACTGGGATCTCGACTCCAACGGCACCGTGACACTGGAAGAAGTGCGCGAACGCCGCGACAGCGTCTTTGCAGCCTTCGACGCCAATGAGGATGGCTACATCGATGCGGACGAGCGTGGCTCGATGTCGGAAATGCGCGACGCCGAACATGCCTCCATGGCCGAACAGGGCATCGAACGGCCGCGTGGCATGGGTCATGGTCAGGGTAATGGAATGGGACCCGGCAAGGTTCACAGAATGCAAGGTCATGGCATGGGCCAAGGAATGCAAGGCCGCGGCATGGGCGGACAGCGAAATGCCGGGCAATTCCGGATGAACGCGGAGGCAGGCATGCATGACGGGCGGATGATCGACGCCGATGGTGACGGCAAGCTCAGCCATGACGAATTCGTCGGGATGTCGGAGCGCTGGCTTGCCCGGCTCGACGCCAATGGCGACGGTCAGATATCCGAACAGGATTTCTGATCAGCTTCGCTGATCCGCCGCGCGATCAATAGACGCGCGGCGCTCTTCTGGCTCTCTCGGCAAGTTGCGCCAGACTTTCGCGGCCCGGGGCGTTCTGTCCCGGCTGCCCGGCACCATAGCCCGACGACGCGAGATATTCCTCGAAGCTCTTCGGCCGTTGGTCGGAATGCGAGACCGGCCGGTCCTTTTCCTGCTTGCGGGTGATCACATCGTCCAGACTGACCTGTTCCGCAAAACTGCCCATCTTCGCTCTCCATCGATTCGCCATGAACCGATAATGCGCGAATGTGACGTCAGGTTCCGTACGTCAAATGCCGTAGAAGTTTTGCACAATTTCCCATGCTTCTTCGCCGCTATCGACCGGATCGATCAGTGCTGCATCGTCCGGCGAGATCGTGCCCTGTTCGGCGAGGAATTCAAGATCGATCGCCTTCGACCAGAAATCCTTGCCGAACAGCAGGACGGGCACCCGCTCCATGCGGCCGGTCTGGATCAGGGTCAGCGATTCGAACAATTCGTCCATCGTGCCGAAGCCGCCCGGGAATACCGCGATAATGCGGGCGCGCATGAGGAAGTGCATCTTGCGGATCGCGAAATAATGGAAGTTGAAGCAGAGTTCCGGCGTGACGTATTCATTGGGCGCCTGCTCGTGCGGCAGGACGATATTGAGGCCGATCGATTTCGCTCCGACATCGGCCGCACCGCGGTTGCCCGCCTCCATGACGCCCGGCCCGCCGCCGGTCACGACGACAAACTCTTCGCCGCCGGTCTCCTTGGAATGCTGCGCGCAGAGCCGCGCGAAGGCGCGCGCCTCGTCATAGTAACGCGCATTCTCCTCGAGATTGCGGCGCTGGGTTTCGTTCTTGGCCGCCCAGGCGATGCCGCCGGGCTCGGGAATGCGTGCACCGCCGAATAACACCGCGGTCGACTTGATGCCGTGCTCCTGCAGCATGAGTTCGGGCTTCAGCAGTTCAAGCTGGAGGCGAACCGGGCGCAATTCCTCCCGGCACATGAAATCCGTATCGTCATAAGCGAGGCGATAGGCCGGGGCCCGCGTCTGCGGCGTGCCGGGTACGGCCCGCGCGCGGTTCCTGTCCTGGCCTGACGGGATCAGCGGATCCCAGACGTCGCGACTTCTCTTTGCGTTCATTCAAATTCCCCAGTGTTTTCGGCGCCCATCGCCATGGCTGCCCTCCAGCGACATTGCGCCGTCGCAACCCGCATTGACCATCGCAGGCGCATTCGCGTAGGTACCCGGCGTTATTTACGGCGCTCGCCGCGTCATTCTACCCGCCGACAAGGAAACAATTCATGACCGCCCACGACCTCGCGACGCTGGAAACAATCATCGAGTCCGCCTTCGAGGCGCGCGACGGCATTTCGACCGCCACGCGCGGCGAGGTCCGCGAGGCCGTCGAGGAGTCGCTCAACCTGCTCGACAGCGGCAAGGCGCGCGTAGCCGAACGGCAGGCCGATGGGTCATGGACGGTCAATCAGTGGCTGAAGAAGGCCGTGCTTCTGTCCTTCCGCCTCAATCCGATGGAAGTGATTTCGGGCGGCCCGGGAGACGGCGGCTGGTGGGACAAGGTCCCGTCGAAATTCGACGGCTGGAGCGCTCAGAATTTCGAAAATGCCGGCTTCCGCGCCGTGCCGAACTGCGTCGTGCGCCGTTCGGCCTTTGTCGCCAAGGGCGTCGTGCTGATGCCGTCCTTCGTGAATCTCGGCGCCTATGTCGACGAGGGCACCATGGTCGACACATGGGCGACCGTCGGCTCCTGCGCGCAGATCGGCAAGAATGTGCATCTGTCGGGCGGCGTCGGTATCGGCGGCGTGCTGGAACCGATGCAGGCCGGCCCGACCATCATCGAGGACAATTGCTTCATCGGCGCCCGCTCGGAAGTGGTCGAGGGCTGCATCGTGCGCGAGGGATCGGTCCTCGGCATGGGCGTTTTCATCGGCAAGTCGACCAAGATCGTGAACCGCGCCACCGGCGATATCAGCTATGGCGAGGTGCCGCCTTATTCGGTGGTCGTCGCCGGCACGCTGCCCGCAGCAAATCCGATGCCCAACGGACAGCCCGGCCCGGGCCTCTATTGCGCGGTCATCGTCAAGACGGTGGACGAAAAAACGCGTTCGAAGACCGGCATCAACGAATTGCTGCGCGACTGACCGCATGACCGGTGCTCCGGATCATCCGCTGACGGTCCGCTGGGTCCTGTTCGGCTTTCGCGGTAGGATCGGACGCAAGAGCTTCTGGCTGGCCGCCTTGCTGATGATCCTGATCCAGGCCGTGGCGATCGCCCAGGTCGTCTCCATTCCGGAAGAAAGCCCGGCCTTCGTGCTTTGGGGCTTCGTCATCCTCGCGATCTGGATCGCGTCGGCCTGGGCCGCCTTCGCATTGGCGGTCAAGCGGCTGCATGATCTCGGCCTGCCCGGGCTTCTCGCCATCGGCTTGCTGATCCCGGCGGTCTCGATCATTGCCTTCCTGCTGCTGGCGTTCCTGCCGGGTAGGCCGGAAGCCAACGAACACGGCCCGCCGCCCTTCCCGCGCGCCTGATCACCATCCGTTAAAGCAAAACGCGTAAGATGAGCGCATGGCTTATCGGACGCTCGACAAGGACCGGATTGCGGAGACCGCCGCCCTGCTGGAACGGCGGATCGGCGAGCGTTTTCCCGATTCGAGCCTGCGCAAGGTCGCAAAGGAAGTCGTCGAGCTTGCCGGCGATATCGGGCGGCAGGCGGCCGATCTGGAAAAGCCGATCCTCTGGCTGCGCGTCCTGACCATCCTCACCATTGTCGCCGCCGCATCGATTTTCGTGCTGGTCGGCACGGTGCTTTCCTTCGACCGCATCTCGACGGGGGCCTTCGATTTCGTGCAAGGGCTGGAAGCCTTTCTCAACACCGCCGTTTTCGCCGGCGTCGGCTTCTGGACGCTCGTTTCGCTGGAGGAGCGCTTCAAGCGCAAGCGGGCGCTGGACGGGCTGCATTCGCTGCGATCGGTGATCCACATCATCGACATGCACCAGCTGACCAAGGATCCTGCCGTCCTTCTGCAGGGCTTTATACCGACGCCGAGTTCACCGGTGCGCCGCCTCACCCGGCCGGAACTGACGCGCTATCTCGACTATTGTTCGGAAATGCTGTCGATCACCGGCAAGCTGGCGGCGCTCTACGCGCAGGCGCTCAATGACGACGTCGTGGTCAATGCGGTAAACGACATCGAGAACCTCGGCACCAACCTGTCGCGCAAAATCTGGCAAAAGATCATGCTCGTCAGCGAGGAGGCGGTGCGTCCGGCCGCCTGAGGCGGCCGAGGCGAAGTTCTGGCAGATTGACGGTGCCGCCGGGCGCCGATACAGCAACCGCCATGATGCCCCACGCAATCGATCCGCTTGCCAATCTGCAAACGCTCATCCGCTGCCCGTCGGTAACCCCCGACGATGCCGGCGCGCTTGTTGCGCTGGAGGAGATGCTGGCGCCGATGGGGTTTGCGGTCGATCGCATGACCTTCGCCGAACACGGCACGCCGGATATCGAAAATCTCTATGCGCGGCTCGGCACGGAAGGGCCGCATCTGATGTTCGCAGGGCACACGGATGTCGTGCCGGTGGGCGATGAGGCGGCATGGTCGCACCCGCCCTTTGCCGCGGAGGTCAGCGACGGCATGCTTTACGGGCGCGGCGCGGTGGACATGAAGGGCGGCGTCGCCTGCTTTGTCGCGGCCGTGGCGCGTTACATCGCCAAGAACGGCCCGCCGCCCGGCTCGATCTCCTTCCTGATCACCGGCGACGAGGAAGGTCCCGCGATCAACGGCACCGCGAAGCTGCTGCAATGGGCGGCGGACGAGGGCGAGCACTGGGATGCCTGCATCCTCGGCGAGCCGACCAACCCGAATACGCTCGGCGATATGGTCAAGGTCGGACGGCGCGGCTCGCTTTCCGGAACGCTGACCGTCATCGGGACGCAGGGCCATGTCGCCTATCCGCATCTCGCCGACAATCCGCTACGCGGCATGGCGCAGCTCACGGACGCACTGCTCGATCCGCCGCTCGATGCCGGCACGGAGAATTTCCAGCCCTCCAATCTCGAAATCACGACGATCGACACGGGCAATCCGGCGACGAATGTCATCCCGGCCAAGGTGAGCGCGGGTTTCAACATCCGCTTCAACGACACCTGGACTGTCGAAACGCTTGAGGCGGAGATCGAGGACAGGCTGGCGCGCGCCGCCGCCTCACACCGGCTGCGGCCCGGCAAGGACACGCAGGTGCGTTACGAGCTGGACTGGAAGCGGCCGGCAAGCCCGGTGTTCCTGACCCGGGACGAGGCGCTGATCGGCGCCGTGACCTCGGCCATCGAAACCGTCACCGGACGCGCGCCCGAGATCTCGACATCCGGCGGCACGTCCGATGCCCGCTTCATCAAGGATTATTGTCCGGTGATCGAGTTCGGCCTCGTCGGCAAGACGATGCACATGGTCGACGAATGCGTCGCCGTGCCGGATATCGACCTGCTCACCGACATCTATGAACGCATGATCGCGGACTGGTTCGCGAGCCGGGCATGAATTTTCTCGACTACGCGCTGCACCATTTGACCTGCATCCTTCGGGTCCTCCGCGGCGATGTGGCTGCGCTTGGCGACATGGACATATCCGCCGACGGCTTCTGGCGTTCCTTCGAGGCGTTTCCCGCGGCGCTGCCCGCGCTGTTTTTCGCCTGGGTCATCGAGGCGCGGCAATTGCAGGCGCATGGCGTCTACGGGTCGATCACCTCAATGATCGTCCGCATGGCGATGCTCGAGATCGTCTTCTGGATTCTGCCGGTCATCGTGCTGGCATTCGTCCTGAGGGCAATGCGCAAGACGCGTCGCTTCACGCATCTGATCGTCGCCAGAAACTGGCTTTCGGCGCTGGTCAGCTATCTGTTCGTCGTCGTACCGCTCAGCGAGCTCATGGCCGGCGGCGGCCAGGAAAACGCCCTGTCGGGCTGGCTGACGCTGGGCGCCATCATGCTCATGCTCTGGTTTTCCGTGCGCGTCACACGCATCGCCCTCGACGTCCAGGTGATGACGGCGGTCGGTTTTGTCGCGGTCGAAACGATCCTTACCTACCCGCTCGCCTTTTTCGCCTATGGGGCGGTGGGGTTGTATCCAGCGGTGTGAAGACCTCGTCGTAATCCACCTTCGCCAGATAGAGCCCGTGCGGCGGCGCAAGCGCGCCGCAGCGCTGGTGATCGCGGGCTTCCAGAACCTCCTTCACGTCGTCCCTCGTCCAGCGATCCTCGCCGACCAGCTTCAGCGTGCCGACGATGGACCGCACCTGGTTGTGCAGGAAGGACCGCGCCGATAGCCGAACCTCGACCAGTTCGCCCGACCGCGAGAACTCGATCACGTCGAGCGTCTTGACCGGCGATTTCGACTGGCATTGGGCGGCGCGAAACGTGGTGAAATCATGCGTGCCGAGCAGGAGCTTCGCGGCATCCTGCATGGCGGCGATGTCGAGCGGGCGCCGCACCCACCAGGCACGCTCGCGCTCGAGCGGGATCGGCGTGTGACGGTTGAGGATGCGGTAGAGATAATGCCGGTTCCGCGCCGAGAAACGGGCGTGGAAATCCTCGTCCATCTTCTCGGCATCGAGGATCGCGACGCATTCCTCGGCCATGACGAGATGGGCGTTCATCGCCTCCATGACGCGAAACGCATCCCAGTCGCGGGTCAGATCGACATGGCAGACCTGGCCGATCGCGTGGACGCCAGTATCGGTGCGCCCGGCGACATGAACCGTCACGTCCTCATTGGCGAATTTCCGGATCGCCTTTTCCATGGCTTCCTGAACCGCATAACCATTGGTCTGGCGCTGGAAACCGACATAGGGCGTGCCGTCATATTCGACGGTCAGGCGATAACGGGGCATGGGGTTACTCGACTATCAATCGTGGACGGCTTCTAGAGTGGCTGCGCCAAGGCGTCCAGTTTCGCTAGCGCGGCGTCCGATCTGATTGGAACAATCAGATCGGTAAACTTGCCGCGCCAGCTATATTTGTGGACCGGTAATCTGTCCGATCATGATCCGTCATGATCGGGAACCGGTCTAGCGTATCCCATCGATTGCCGCCCCCCGGAGAAAATCGGCCGCGTCGAGCGCCTTGCCGCCCGCCTTCTGCAGGGTAACCAGTTCGACCGCGCCGTCGCCGCAGGCGACAGACATGCTATCGCCTGAATTCGTCAGCGTTCCGGGCTCGCCGGCAGGCGCATCGCCAAGACGGCTGCGCAGCAGCTTGACGCGCTCCCATTTGCCTCCGTATTCCATCTCGCACCACGCGCCCGGGAAGGGCGAGAGACCGCGAATGTGATTGTGAACATCCACCGCCGGACGCGACCAGTCGACCCGGGTTTCGGCCTTGTCGATCTTGGAAGCGTAGAGAACGCCGTCCTCTGGCTGTGGCGTCAGGGTCAGGTTTCCGTTTTCCAGCGCCGCCATGGCGCGCACCATCAGATCCGCGCCGCGTTGCGCCAATGCGTCATGCAATTCGCCTGCGGTCATGTCCGGTCCGATCGCAATCCGGTCTTCCAGCGCGATGTCGCCCGTGTCGAGGCCCTTGTCCATCTTCATGACCATCAGCCCGGTTTCCGCGTCGCCGGCCATGATGGCCCGCTGGATCGGGGCGGCGCCGCGCCAGCGGGGCAGCAACGAGGCATGACCGTTATAGCAGCCGAGCCGGGTGCCGTTCAGCACCGCTTCCGGAAGCAAAAGGCCATAGGCGACGACGACCGCCGCATCGGCGTCGAGCTCCCGAAACAGTGCCTGCTCTTCGTCGGATTTGAGGCTTTTCGGCGTGCGCACCGGGATCCCCAACGCCTCGGCCTTGCGATGGACCGGCGCCTTGGTCAGTTCGAGACCGCGGCGGCCGGCGGGGCGCGGCGGCTGCGTATAGCAGGCGACGATTTCGTGGCCTTGCGCGGCGAGCGCCGAAAGGGTCGGCACCGAAAAATCCGGCGTTCCCATGAATATCAACCGTAATGACACTTTGCCTCGCAGATGTGATCGGAACCGTAAAATTCGAACTTTCGTTAAAAGGCGATCTTAAGCCGCTTTGCAAATACCGGGTTAACCCAACGCTTCAGGAGATTCGGACAGAAATGGCGCAGCCCGGTTTTGGAAAGCGCGACGCAAAGCCGATCGAGTTGACAACAGACAAGGCGATCAAGGTGCATGCAGACTATGTGAGGAAAGCGTCACCGCCGGGCCGGAAACCGAAAAAGCGTCCGGCACTGGCGGAGCGGATTGTCACATGGCTGTCCTTTTACACACTGGTCTTCGTGACGATCGCCGCCCTTGCGCCCGACGCCGCCATATCCGTCATTCGCGGGCTGAATCAATTGGCGGCAGGTCTGGTCTGATCGTTAGAGCCGTGTCGAACCGCGCTGTTTGGCGAGCTTGGTGAATTTCTTGATGACCATGTCGCGCTTGAGCTTCGAGATATGGTCGATGAACAGCACACCGTTGAGATGGTCGATCTCGTGCTGCACGCAGGTCGCCAGCATGCCCTCGGCCGAGAGCGTTTGCTGCGCACCGTCACGGTCGAGGTAATTGACCGTCACCGAAGCGGGGCGCTCCACCTCGGCGTAGTAGTCCGGTATCGACAGGCAGCCTTCCTCATAGATCGAGACATCGTCCCCGGTCGCGACAATCTCCGGATTGATCACGACGAAGGGCCGCTTTTCCTCGTCATCCTTGGAGACATCCATGACAAGCATGCGGATCGGCTCGCCGATCTGGATGGCGGCGAGGCCGATGCCGGGCGCGTCATACATGGTTTCGAGCATGTCGTCGGCGAGGCGGCGCAGGTCGTCGTCCACGCGCTCCACCGTCTTGGAGGGTTCGCGCAGGATCGGATCGGGAAGGAGAACAAGCGGTTTGATCGTCATCGTGGCGCTCAGGTAAGCCGTGGACGTTGCGCCGTCAATCTCCTGTGCGCCCGGCCGCCCTCCATACGTGGATATGCGGTCGGGCTCGAATATCTGACAGGCCACGGCGAATCGCCTAAATATGGCTGATGGACCCAGCACTCGATCTTTCGCAGCCGGTCGTCGCGCTTGGCGGCACGGTTTTCACCCTCGGGCAGATGCTTGCCGCCGGGGGCGTTTTGCTCGCGCTGATCGTGCTCTGGATTGTCATCTCCGCACGGCGGAATGCGCGGCATCGCGCGGAAATTCTGGAGGAAAGCCGGCAACGGACCGCCGAGGCCGAGGCGCGCCTGGCCGAGATCCTCAAGGCCCAGTCGGAAATGCATGGCCGCATGGCCTCGATGGCGGAAATCTTCGGCTCGCGGCAATCGGAACTGAACCAGGCGATCCACCAGCGATTCGATACGATGTCGAACCGGCTCGGCCAGTCGATGAGCGAGCAGCAAAAATCGACGCATGAGAATCTCGCCAAGCTGCAGGAGCGGCTGGCGGTGATCGACACGGCGCAATCGAACATCCAGAAGCTCGCGACCGACGTCGTGCAATTGCAGTCGATCCTCTCGAACAAGCAGACGCGCGGCGCCTTCGGACAGGGGCGGATGGAGACGATCATCGCAGACGGACTGCCGATCGACGCCTATACTTTCCAGGCGACGCTCTCGAACGGCAATCGGCCCGACTGCATGGTGCATATGCCGAACGATGCGCCGGACCTCGTCATCGACGCCAAGTTCCCGCTGGAAGCCTGGAACGCGATCCGGGAAGCGTCGGACCCCAACGAGGCGTCGGAAGCCGCCAAACGTTTCCGCCGCGACATGGAAGTCCACATCAAGGCGATCTCGGAGAAATACCTGATCGCCGGCGAGACGCAGGACACGGCCTTCCTGTTCGTGCCATCGGAATCGATCTTCGCCGATATTCACGAGCATCACGAGGCGATCGTCCAGCGCGCCCACCGCGCCCGTATCGTCATCGTGTCGCCGTCCCTGCTGATGCTTTCGATCCAGGTGATCCAGGCACTCCTGAAGGATGCGCGGATGCGCGAACAGGCGCATCTGATCCAGGCCGAGGTGATGCGGCTGATGGAGGACGTATCGCGGCTGGACGACCGGGTGCGCAAGCTGCAGACGCATTTCGGCCAGGCATCGAAGGATATCGACGACATCCTCGTCTCCTCCTCCAAGGTCACCAAGCGCAGCCAGAAGATCGAGGACATGGATTTCGAGAATGAGCGGGCGGCGATGGCGAAGTCCGCCGCCGAACCGGACAGCGCGAAGATGGCGGACAGCAAGACCGGCCAGTTGCGGCTCAGGGTTGTCGATTCGGAAGACGATTAGGTAGGAACGGCCGATCGAGAACGACGGCCTCCATCGCGGCCATCACCGCGCGGCGCATGCGTTCCAACTCTTCATCCCCGGTCGCAAGCGACGTGACCAGCGGCAGGCCCGGGCGGGAAGACGCCCAACCGGCGACATGGACCTCGTCCGCCGCCGGCTCGAACCGCCGGGCCAGATGCCAGCTGTAGCAGTCAATAGCCGCGAAATCGGCGCGGCCGTCCGCAACCGCGCGGATCGATTCGCGATGCGCTCCCGACCAAAGAATGTCGTCGTGGGCCGGCATGGCGAGGCCCAGGTCTTCGCAGTCATATGCGAGCGTCACATAGCCCGACATGGAACCCGGTTCGTTGGCGGCGAAACGGCCCGACAGGATGTCCGACGGAAGCTGTGCTTCGCCGCTCTCCGGCGCCGGCATGTCCGCACCCGGTTTCCGCCGGATGACGGCGCTTCGATAGGTGCCAAGGCCGCAGCCGGGAGCGTGGTGGACCGGCGTCGCGACATAGCGGACGCGGCCGTTCAGGAAGGTCGCGAGCGGCTGCGAGCAGGTTTCGCCGATCATCAGGTCCGGCGACAGCCAAAGCGCCGCCGGATCGTCGCCGCGCGTCAGGTCTTCAGGGGCGTCGAACCCTTCGGCTCGCAAGGCGTCTCGCAGACTGGCCCAGCGGACGTCGGTCTCGGCGCGGCGCTCCGGCCAGTCATACATGGGTAGTGCGGCTATAGACGGCATGGCCCGGTTCTAGGGCATGCCAGTATCGAAAACTACAGCCTGAAGCCGCAATCTGCTTTCGCGGACGGTTATGGCATTGGCGCCAGTGACGGGCCGAAGACCGTCAGGCCGCCATACCCCATACGTCGTCCATCATCAGGACATCATTGCCGAGATTGGCGAGCTGCTGGTAGCTCATCGAGCCGTCCAGCGTGTAGCCCAGATCCTTAAGCGCAGCGACCGTGAAGGCCGCCATGTAGTTGTAGGATCCGACATCGGTTCCGGTCGACGAATCCACCGTGGGATCCCAAGCGGTGTTTATGTAGCCGGTCATTATCTCGTTGCCGTAGAGCAGTTCGTCCCAATGGCCGCGCGCGGTCCCGGAACCGCCATTCGCCTCGACACCCAGCGTCTCTCCGGCGACGGCGTTTGCGCCGCCCAAATAGTCGTAGTGATACTCGTCATCGCTCGGGCGCCTCGTCCCGTTATCACTATCCCAGGTGAGCCCATCGCCAACCAGATCCCAGTCGAAATCCGGCGATTCCTCCGTAACGCCCCAGAGCGAGCCGAAGCCGATCACATGCATCATCTCGTGCAGGACGGTATCGAACCAGACACCGCCATCGATGGTGACGCCGGGCACAATCTGGCCGCCGATGAGCAGCACTTCCGCATCGGCGACATCGAACTGCATGATCCCGGCTGTCGGCATGCCGTCGATGATCCCGTCGCCATCCGCGTCCCGCGCAAAGGTCGGTCCGGCCTGGCCGAGAATGCCGCCGGCACCGTCGATATCCTCCAGATAAACCTCAATGACGATGTCATCCGCGTAGCGGGTTTCCTGCGTGCCGTCGAAGTAAGAACCGGGATAGAAGTCCGTGGCGAAACCGGTCGTGATGATGCTGCTCAGATAGTCCGCGGCAGCGATGAATGCGTCGATGTACCAGTTGGCCGTGTCCGATGCGCCGAGCAGCGGCGAAAGCCAGTCGCTTTCGAGGCCGTAGAATTCGACCTGGATGTTGAAATGGTCGGTGCCGGCGGAATCCGCTTCGCCGCTGATATAGGTGAACCATGGATCGGTCGGCCCGGTCGGCACGGGGTCGCCTCCGTTGCCGCCATTTCCGCCACCACCGCCGCCGTTTCCGCCACCGGGCGTGCCGCCCGGCTTGGCCGCCACCGGGTCGTGAAGTCCGCCATCGCCGAATTGCGGCGAACCGATTTCCGATCCCTCGAAGCGGAAGAATTTCAGTTCGCCATGGTCGGGGCCGCCAGAACCGTCGCCGGCATGCCAAGACCAACCGCCGTCGCCGGTTGGCGCTCCGGGGGTTGAAGGGCCATCGTCCGGCTGATGGTCTTGCCGGGCTCCCCATCCGGGAGAGCCGCTATCATCGGACTCGTCGAAGGGCGAAAATGGATTGTCGGAAAAGAGATCGCTGAACAAGGGATTGAGGGACACGGCAGCCTCCTGTTTGCCGCATCACCGTATATTACGTTACGTAAGCAACCAAGGCGAACGCCGCGTAAAGGTTAAGGGGTCGATAACCTTCAACAATCGGTGTCCCAGTCCGGCGCACCACCTTAGTCGCGCTCCGCGCGCGCGGGAACGGCCGCATTGCAGCCGATCTGCGGGCCGGCGGAGAGGCTGATGGGGTGGAAGCTGCCGCCCGACACCGGCGCGGGTGCCTCGCCTGTCCGCCAGGCCGGGTGAACAACGGGTTCCTTGGCGCGGAAGGCGAAGGTGCGGGCGATCGCCCAGTAGCTCGAAAAGACATAGCCGCCATTGCCCTTGCGCCATTCGGCGCTTTCGGCGCGGTAGAGGCCCGGCAATTCGTACCACGCGGCGCGGGGGCGCTTGTGGTGAACGAAATGGAGATTGTTGTTGAGAAACAGCAGACCGAAAATGCCGCCGTGCTCGATGATCACCGTGCGGCCGTTCGGATCGCTCTCCCACTGGTGTTCGCAATAAGTGCGGATCGCGATAAGCGACATGCCGGCATAGGCAACGGCAAGATAGACGAGCGGGTCTATGCCCATCACGCCCCAGACGATCCAGAGAAGGACGGCGAGACCGGCGGCATGGTTGAGCCAGGCTTGGCGGACGCCGCGTTCACCGCCCAGGAACCGGCCCGGCTCTGTCGCCAGGAAACCGGCGACCATCAGGCCCGGCCCCAGGATCAATCGCCCGGCGAGCGTGTTGTTGACGCTCAGCAGGAAGCGCAGCGGCGCGCCGAGGCCGCGCCATGTCACGGCGGAGCGGTACCAGCTTTCCGGATCGTCATAGGGATCGGTCAGCCGCTCGTCATTGTGGTGGCTGAGATGCATCTGCTTGAACCGCCGATAGGGGTAGGCGACGCCGAGCGGCAGGGCGACCAGCGCTTCGTTGACGGCGGCGCTCCGCGTCGGGTGCCCATGCAGGGCTTCGTGCTGCAGGGAGGAATGCAGCGCGGTCGCCACGGTCATCAAAACCAGCGCGAGTAGCGGAAATTGCGGCCAGAGCGCCAGGCCACTGACAAACCACAGGCCATAGCAGGCCGCGATCAAGGCCAAGGTCGGCCATTCCAAATGCTTCGAATTTCTCATTAATTTCCCCCGGAAGCCGCACAATGCCTCCTGACAAACGAGAGAAAAACGAGTCATTGGTGAAATTCTTTTGATTTTGCTTCACTGTTTTGCCATTTGTTTACTGAAATCAACAAACGCGTAGCAAACACCGCAATGATACCGCCCATCGACAAGAGAGACGCCTCGCGGCTGTTCCGCGACCGGCTCGGACAATTGCTGACCCGCTCCGGCCTGAACCGCTCGGCCTTCGCGGCCGGCGTCGGCATCGACCGGTCGGCGCTGACGCAATTGCTTGCCGGCGAGGTGACGCGGCTGCCGCGCGCCGAAACGCTGATCCGCATCGCCGCCGGGCACGGCGTCAGCCTCGACTGGCTGCTGGGTCTCAGCCAGGCCGAGGATGTGACGGCGGCGATCAAGCAGTCGCTGGAGCTGGAGGAAGCGCCGGACGACAGCGGCGAGCCGCTGCTGGAAAGCTGGCACGCCGAGGCGGCCGGAACGAAGATCCGCTACGTGCCGACGACGCTGCCGGACCTGCTGAGGACGGAAGCGGTGATTTCCTATGAAAGCCGCGAGAACAAGCGCACGCTGACGTCGCGCCTCGACGAGGCGCAGGGGCGCATCGCCTATACGCGCCGGCCGGAGACCGACATGGAAATCTGCATGCCGGTGCAACGGCTCCACGATCTGAAGGGCGGCACCGGAATCTGGGCCGAACTGCCGGAAAAGGCCCGGCTCGGCCAGTTGGAGCACATGGCGGCGCTGCTGGAGGAACTCTACCCGTCGCTGAGGCTCTATCTCTATGACGGGCAAAGCCATTTCTCCGCTCCCTACACCGTGTTCGGACCCTACCGGGTCTCCGTCTATGTCGGGGACATGTATCTCGTGCTGAACGCCAAGGACGCGGTCGCGGCGATGACGCGGCATTTCGACAACCTCATCCGCGCCGCAACCGTGCAGGCGCACGAGGTGGCCGGCTGGTTGCGGACGCTGGCCGACGAGGACTAGCGTATCACGCGGATCAGGTCGTTGGATGGAAAGCAGGTCGGGGCGCGCCCGTTTTTCGCCTGCCAGTCGCCAATGGAGCGGCGCGTCTTGTAGCCCGGCAGGCCGTCGGCGCCGCCGACATCATAGCCCATTTTCTCCATCGCGCGCTGCATGGCGGCGATGTCGGAGCGCAGCATGGTGTCGGTATTGCCCCAACCGGCCGAGAACCGGCTATCGCCCCACTGGATGCGGTCGCCGGCATGGCCGACGAAGAGCGCGTAGAGATCGCTCTCGTTATATTCCTTCAGCACGTAAAAATTCGGCGTGACGATGAAGGCCGGGCCGTTGCGGCCGGCGGGCATCATCAGGAAACCCTCGCTTTTCGCCTCATGGGCGGGGAAAGGATTGCCGGAGACGCGCCTGATGCCGAGCTTTTCCCAGTCCGAAATGGGCTTTCCCCGGTCGGGACCTTCGAGCGCGCAGGAGACCGAGGCCGGCACGGTGACCTCGAAGCCCCAGTCGCGGCCCGGCACCCAGCCGGACTTTTGCAGATAGGCGCCGATGGAGCCGAGCGTGTCCGGCACCGAATTCCAGATGTCGGGATGGCCGTTGCGGTCGAAATCGACGGCATATTGCAGATAGGAGGACGGCATGAATTGCGGCTGGCCGAGCGCGCCGGCCCATGACGATCGCATCTCCGAGGGTGACGCGCGGCCGAGCTGGACGATCACCAGCGCATTGATCAGTTCGCGGCGGAACAGATCCGGCCGCGTCGACATGAAGGCCTTGGTGCCGAGAACCTGGAAGGCGTCATGCGGGATCTTGACCCGGCCAAAGCCGGATTCGCGGCCCCAGATGGCGACGATGATGCGGCCCGGAACCCCATAGGCCTTCTCCACCGCCGCGAGCGTCGATGCGTGCTGGCGGGAGAGCGACCGGCCCGTCGCGGTGACATAGCCGAGATTGCGCTCGTTGAAATATTTGGCCGGCGCGGAGAATTCCGCCTGGCGCATCTCGCGCGGCGGTTCTTTCGAGCCGGGCGCGACGAGGCCCGGAATGTCCGTGTTGAGGCGTTTGCCGCCCATGGCCTTGTCGAAATTGGCGCGCGACACGCCGGCCAGCTTCGCCTCCGGCCAGATGGTCCCTTCGAGGAACGCCTCATATTGCGCCTGCAATGATTGCGCGGCGGCGGGCATGGCGACGAGCAGCGCCGCAAGCAAAAGGACGAACCGGACCATGCGATGCGTCAACCGTCGTTGGCGGAGCTCAGGTCTTCGGGCCTGACGCCCTCGACCGCCTGGGGATCGCGCATATGGCCCCGCGCCTGCAACCATTCGCGCAGGATGTGGCGGACGGCCTCGCCCCGCGTCGCCGTTTCCGGCTTCGCCGCGACAAATGCGTCCAGCCCGTTGAGAACATCGCGCGGCAGCGTCGTGCAGACTTCCTCGCATTCGCCGTGAATTTCGTTTGATGACATCGTTTTCCCTCCGGCCTTCCGCGAATCTATGCAATGCGATTGTGGCAGGCAATGTGGCATGGGGGACAGAGTTTTTGTCATCGCCGGGCTTGGGGAGGCATCTCCCTTCTCTCCTCGTGGGAGAAGGTGGATGCGGCGGTTCCGTGAACCGGCGCGGACGGATGAGGGGTCTTCTCTCCCCCTTGAGGGGAGGGATTGCCAAGACTTGCGAGCGTCAGCGAACTAGTCGCGGCTGGGTGGGGGTGAATCGGCGCCGGCCCTCCGCTTTCGCTCCAGGCATTCGTCGCTCCAATCGACAAATCGTTGTCGATTGGCCGGCTACGCCGACCGATCCTCATACCCCCACCCAACTGCGGCATACTCACTTCGTTCGTTGCCTCGTACTCCCTCCCCTCAAGGGGGAGGGAGGGCGCGCGTCATCGCCGCCGCGCCTCGCTTGCGAAGCTGGGTTGCCAGACATCGATATCCCGCCGCCGATCAAGTCGTGTCCCAGGCCTCGAGCCCGAGATAGTTGCACTCCTTCAGCACCTGCTCGACCTCGGTCTTGGGCCGCTTGGTCCATCCCGGCGGCAGGCCGGGGCGGAAGGGGCTGAGGCGGATCGGTTTGCCGAAACCGGCGGCGCGGCGGGCGCGCCAGCGGGCGAGCCGCAGCGCCTGATGGTCCAGATCGGTGAGCGCATTGGCGAGCGCGCGGATGCGCCGGCCGAGTGCTCTTGCGTCGACGGGTTCGTTGGACGGCGAAGCCGGGGTGAAAACCCGGACAGCAGGATTGTCGAGCGCGGCGATTTCCGCCGGTGTCAGCCATGGCTCGGGGAAAGGCTTGAACGGGTCGAAGAGGGCGAAGGCGGGGATGCGGGGGGCCGTGCTTGCATCATCGCTTGGCCCCTCACCAACTGCGGCTAGTTCGCTCTGCTCGCAAGCCTTCGTATCCTCTCCCCGAGGGGGCGAGGACGGCTGGGCGGGGCTACGCGGACGAACTGGTCCAACCTTCAGCTCCAGCTTGCAGGCGGCCATGGCGATGAGGCGGCGGGCGGCGAATTCGGCGGGGCGCAGGATGGCGAGGATGCGCAGATAGAGATGGCGCGGCAGGAACGGGTTCGACCGTCCCGCCTGGATCCCGGCCATGACCAGCAGCCGGAATGCGATGTCGCACAGTTTCTCGCAATTGAGATCGATCGCCCTGCGCCAGTCGAATTCCATGCACTGCCTCCGTTGGTGTCCGGACAGTGTCGGGGAGGTTTTGGGGGCGGTGGATAAGTTTAGCGTGGTTTGCCGAGAAATCGGCGATTTGCCGCGACGCCTATCCCCCGCGCCGTCATCCTCGGGCTTGACCCGAGGACCCATTCCGTAAAACCGATACCGGCCAATAACCCGGAAGAACTGAACCCACTCTGACGTTCCGAGGAGGTCTCGAACACCTCGGAATGGGTCCTCGGATCAAGCCCGAGGATGACGACCGTGTTATACGATTCGGCCAGTCGCCGACCTCACGACGCGCCCCACATCGCCATGGCGCCCTTGTAGACCAGCCGCAGCGCGGCGAAGGTGACGAGCCAGCGGAAGACGACGCGGAAGGCGGTTTCGGAGACGTGGACGGTGACGCGCTTGCCGGCCCACACGCCGGCAAAACCGGCGAATGTCGCGAGCACGATGTGCGGGATATAGTCCTGATAGCGGACCCCGAAGCTGACATAGCTGGTCATCTTCAAGACATCGAGCGACAGCATGCAGGCGGCGAGCGTGCCGGTGATCTGCATCTTCTTCAGATCGGTGCGGATGATCAGGGACTGCAAGATGCCGCCGACGCCGAACATGGTGCCGACGAAGGAATGCACCACGCCGACATAGATGAAGGGATGTTTGATCCGGCCCGTGCCGCCCGGTTTCGGCAACCAGATCAGCGCCATCAGCATGATGCCGAGCAGCATCTGCAGGAGCGCGTCGGAGGCGGCGACGAAGGCCTTCGCGCCGAAATAGACGCCGAACAGGCAGCCGAACAGGAAGGTGCCGACGATGCGCCACTCGATATAATTCCAGAACAGGCCGATGCGCGCGGCCAGCGAACCGGCCGACAAGGGCGACTGGAGCGGGATCGCCACCGAGGCGGGCAGGACGGCGAGCGTCGCCAGCAGCAGAACGTAAACGCCACCCGTGGCGAAGGCGGCGTTGACGAAGGACGCGGCGAAGGCGCCGAGCGTGACGACGATTAACGTGTTATCCATATCGGTGGTTTCGACTCGCGGCGACCGCAAGTCAATGGGCGTCTCCCGACCCGAAGACGACAAGCATGCGACGGATCTCCGGCAGGGCGTATTGCGCCGTCCGGCGGCCTTCCTCGATCGTCTTCTTAGCCTCCTCGAAATCGAGGATCCCCATCTCGCCGAGGCGCGGCACGAGCAGCGCGTGCGGCGGCTCGCCGGCGAGGCGAGACCGGGTAATGCGGTCCTGCATGATGTTGATGGAATTGGCCAGGATGTCGAAATAGCTCGGCGCCTGCTCGCTGGAGCCAAGATATTTCGAAACCGTCTCGGCTACGGAGGGGCGCCAGCCTTCCGGAAGGTTGACGAGCGCCTTTTCGATCAGGCCGGACCCGGCGTTCGGTCCGGGCTTTGCGGCCGGTGCCTGGCGGCGACCTACGAGATCGCCGTTGAGATTGACCGCGATGACGAAATCCGCGCCGAGCGCGCGGCAGACGGAAACCGGAACCGGATTGACGAGGCCGCCATCGACGAACCAGCGGCTGTTGATCCTGACCGGTGCGAGAATGCCGGGAAGCGCCAGCGAGGCGCGCACGCCGCGGTCCAGCGGGCCGGTCTCGAACCATTCCTCCAGGCCGGTGACATAGTCCGTGGCGACCGCGGCGAAGCGCTTGTCCAGGTCCTCGATATTGCCGCCGATCCCCAGTTCGTCGAGGAAATGCCCGACAAAGCCGGTCGATATCAGCCCGCCGCCGGCAAAGGACAGATCGATCTTGCCGACGACCTGACGCCAGGCGAATTCCTCGGCCCATTTCCTCAGTTCGGCCAGCTTTCCCGCCGCATAGACCGCGCCCACATAGGCCCCGATCGAGCAGCCGCAGACGATATCGGGCCGGATGCCCTCCTCCTCGAGCACCTCGATGACGCCGATATGCGACCAGCCGCGCGCCGCGCCGCTTCCGAGCGCAAGGCCAATAACGGGTTCGCGCATGGGCGCCTCCTGTTTCTAGAAGCTCGTGCGCGACCTGAGCGCCGCCGAGAGCGTGCCCTCGTCGAGATAGTCGAGTTCGCCGCCGACAGGGACGCCGTGCGCAAGCCGCGTGACCTTGACGTCCAGGCCGGCGAGCTGGTCGGTGATGTAATGGGCCGTGGTCTGGCCCTCGACCGTGGCGTTGACGGCGAGGATGAGTTCCGAGACACCGCCCTCGGCGACGCGGCCGACCAGCGACTTGATGTTGAGATCGTCCGGGCCGACGCCGTCGAGCGGCGACAGCGTGCCGCCGAGCACGTGGTATTTCGCGTTCATCGCGCCGGCGCGTTCCAGCGCCCAGAGGTCGGAGACGTCTTCCACGACGATCAGCGTGGAGCCGTCGCGGCGCGGGTCGGAACAGATCGAGCAGGGATCGACCGTGTCGACATTGCCGCAGACCGAGCATTCGGTGACCTTGTCGACCGCCTCGGCGAGCGCGGCGGCGAGCGGACCCATCAGCTGGTCCTTCTTCTTGATCATGTGCAGCGCGGCGCGGCGGGCCGAGCGAGGGCCGAGCCCCGGCACCTTGGCCAGGAGCTGGATCAGTCGCTCGATCTCGGGTCCGGCGATTCGCTTGGTGGACATGAAACGCGGTTTAGCCCAGCCCGTCGAAATATGATAGCAGGCGCGAAACAGCCGGATGAGAGGTCGGACGATGGATGTGCGAATCGCGAACGCGAGCGACATGGAGCGCCTCTCGACGCTCATTGCCGCGTCGTATGCCAGGCTTTATGCAGGATGGTACACGACCGAAGTTCTCGCCGAGGCGCTCCCCCGTATCAGCCGGGCCAATCCGCGGCTTCTGGAAAGCGGCAGTTATTTCGTCGCCGAGGAGGATGGCCAGGCGGTCGGCTGCGGCGGCTGGAGTGTCGAGGCGCCGGGAAACCGGCCGGCGACGCCCGGGACCGGGCATATCAGGCATGTCGCGGTTCACCCCGACCATCTGCGCAAGGGAATCGGGCGCGCGATCATGCAGCGGGTCTTCGAGACCTCCGAGGCGTCCGGTATAACGCGGCTGGAATGCCTTTCCAGCCTGCAAGCGGAGGCCTTCTACAGGCGGCTCGGCTTCGCCAAGAAGGGTACAGTCGACATTCCCTTCGGCACGGTGACGTTCGTAAGTGTCGATATGGAGCGCGTGGCCTGCTAAACATTCAAGAAACGGGTGGCACGCGCGGCACGGCCTTGGCAGGGTCCGCGCGTTCAACGGAGATGCCCATGCCGACCGCCCGCACATCGATGACGCCCGCCGAATGGGGCATGCTTTTCGCGCTTTCGCTTCTGTGGGGCGGTTCGTTCTTCTTCAACGGCGTCGCGGTGAAGGAACTGCCGCCGCTGACCATCGTGTTCGCGCGCGTGGCACTGGCGGCGCTGACGCTGCATCTGTTCATGGCGGCGACCGGACGAAGGATAACCGGGAGCCGGGAGGCGTGGCTCGCCTTCGCGGGGATGGGCATTCTCAACAATGTGGTGCCGTTTTCGCTGATCGTCTGGGGACAGGGCCAGATCGCCTCGGGCGTCGCCTCGATCCTCAACGCGACGACGCCGCTTTTCACCGTGCTGGTGGCGCATGCCTTCACCGCCGACGAGCGGCTGACGCCGCTTCGCGTCGGCGGCGTGGTGGCGGGGTTCGCGGGCGTGGCGGTGATGCTGGGCGGCGGTCACCTGGCCGGCGGCGCACCGGTGCTGGCCTATGCGGCCTGTCTCGGCGCGGCGCTTTCCTACGGCTTGTCCAGCGTCTACGGGCGGCGGTTCCGCGCGCTCGGCATTGCGCCGCTGTCGGTCGCGACGGGGCAATTGACCGTGTCGAGCCTGATCATGCTGCCGATGATGCTGATCATCGACCATCCATGGGCGCTGGCGATGCCGGGCGTCGACACGGTTCTGGCGCTGCTGGGGCTGGCGACGGTGTCGACGGCGCTGGCCTATCTCTTGTTCTTCCGCATTCTCGCTGGCGCCGGGGCCACGAATATCTCGCTGGTCACCTTCCTGATCCCGCCCAGCGCGATCCTGCTCGGCATCCTCTTCCTCGGCGAAACGCTGCTGCCGCGGCATCTGGCGGGGCTGGCGCTGATCGGGCTGGGGCTGGCGCTGGTGGACGGGCGGCTGATGAAGAGGCGGCGACCCAAGGCCGCCTGAAAGAAAAGCCCCCGCCGCTTGCGCGGCAGGGGCCGATAATGCCGGGCCGAAGGCAGAGGATCAGTGGCGGCCGCCACCATTCCCGCCATTGCCTCCGCCGCCATTGCCTTCGCCACCGCCATTGCCGCTGCCGTCACCCCGGCTGGAGCCCTGGCCCCCGAAGGAACCGCCCTGGTCGATGTCGATCGTATCCGGGCGGCCCTGGGGCATGGCCGAGATGAAATCGACCAGCGTGCCGCCGCCCGCCAGGCCTCCCCCGGCGAAAGGCTCTTCTCCTGCCGTGTCGAGACTGTCGAAGCGCGCATCGTGAATGCCGAGCGGATCGAAAGCGGTGCCTTCGCCCCATTTGGAGTTGTGGTCGGCCAGCGCCGCGCCTGAGCCGGCGACGAGAAGAGCGACAGCGAGAGCGATTTTCCTGGTCATGTCATGATCCTCGGGTTGGTTGGACATTTTACATTCCGTTTTTGGAATATGAAATGTGACCAAGCCGGGACCGATTTGGCGGCGAATCATGCCAAATGGTCGCAGTTTGCCGCACTGACAGCGCCGTGACGGGCAACTGTCAGACAGGCGTCAGCGAAAAGTAAACGAGAGCTTTACAACGGCACGCGCTGAAAAGGCCGCCTGAGACTGCACGCAAAAACCCCGGCGCGATGGCCGGGGTTTTTCGTTCACGGGGGCCATGTCTCCGTCAGGAGCGCTTGAAACGCTCGCGCAGATAAGGCGGGACCACGCCGTGGATGGCCGTGCCCTCGTCGCGGTGCGACCCGCCGGTGGTGGCGGCGAACCATGCGGCGGCGGCGGCAAGCGCGGCGGCTGCAGCCGATGCGAAGTTGAAGACAACGCCTGCTGCCGCGGCGTTGGCAAGAACCTCGGCGGCGGTTTCGGCGGTCGCTGTGTCAGCGGCTGCGCCGATGCCGGCCAGCGCCGTTACCAGCGAGACGCCGAACATGGCGACCACGCCGGAAACGGCCCAGACGACGAGACCATGCGCGCCGTCGCGGAATTCGACTTCGTCCTCGGTCGCGTCATGGGCGCGGGTGCGCATGCGGCCGGCGAGATAGCCGCCGGCGGAGGCGCTCGCCAGTGCGACAAGGACGAGCCACATCCCGGCGACAAGCGGGTTCCATGACGCGTTGCCGCCTTCCAGCGTGGCGTCCGCAGCGGCCGTGAGGCCGATGCCCGCGCCGAACTGGGTGAGCAGCATGGTAATGGCGAGCGCTACAGCGGCTCCGCCGAAGACCGGACCCCATTCAAGATAGGAACCGGTCGACGATTGCGCTGCGGCGACGTCGGCGGTCAACACCGGTGTTTCCGCCTTGGCGGCGCGCACGGTGCGGGGCTTTGCCCTGGATGTGGCTTTTTCTGCCGGTTTCTGTGCCATCGGGATCACCGAAGGCCGAGAAGCGACAGGATGAACATGACGACGACGACGAGGCCGACGAGGTAGATGATGGCGTTCATTTCTTTTTCTCCCGATCCGTTTGGATGTCGAACCAACGGGGGAGAACGGCATAAGGTTCCGTTAGGCGATCAGAACGGCAATTTCATGCCGGGGGGGATGGGGAGGCCGGCGGTCATTTCCTGGGTCTTCTCGGCGATGATCGCCTCGATCTTGCCTTTGGCGTCGTTATGGGCGGCGATGATCAGGTCTTCGAGGATCTCGACATCGTCCTCCTTGAACATGGACGGGTCGATCTTGACGGCCTGCAGGACGCCTTTGCCGGTGAGCGTGACGTTGACCATGCCGCCGCCGGCCGTGCCGTCCGCGGTCATGGTTTCCATCTCCGCCTGCATGGCCTGCATCTTTTCCTGCATTTCCTTGGCCTTGCTCATCAGGCCCATGATGTCGCGCATTGTTATTCTCCGAATGGTTATTCGTGGTCGCGGCGTTTGGTGCGAAAAACCGGCTTCCGCTTTTTCGCACGCCGCTTCTAAAGATCGTCGGCCTCGTCGGGATCCAGCGGGATCTCCTGATCGTCGGGCGCCTGTTCCAGCATATCGTCTTCGCTCGGCTGATCGGCAAGGCGCACATCGATGATTTTCGCGCCGGGAAAGGCGGCGAGGATGGCCGCGACCTCGGGATCGCGGCTGGCGTCGGCGACGGCGGATTCGCGGCGTTCGGTCTCGATCTCGTCCAGCGTGGCGCCGCCCGGTTCGCGCGACAGCGAGACGATCCAGCGCACGCCCGTCCAGTCCTGAAGGCGTTTCGAGAGATCGCCCAAGAGTGTGCGCGGCGCGTCCTCGGTGAGCGAGACGGCGAGCTTGCCCGGCTCGATGGAGACGGGGCGGATGCATTTGCGCAGATTGACCCGCATCAGCGGGTCGCGGTGCTTTTCTGCGAGATCGACGAGATCCTGCATGGAATAGACCGGGACCGAGGGCTTCTTCGGCTCGGGGTCCGGTTGCGGCGGGGCCTCGTGGCGGACCGGCTCCGGCTCGGAGGACACGAGGCGCACGGCCTGCGCACCGCCGCGGCTGGCGGTCGGCTGAGGCGAGCGAGGCTCGGCGGAAACCGCGGCGGAGGATTGCGCGACCGCATGTGCACCGCCGTTTTCGTTGCCGGAGGACGCGGAGGCCGTCGAAGACGACAGCGCCGGGCGCGTCGCCTCACCGGCGGGCGCATCGTCTAGCGCCTTCAGCGCCTCGTCGAGCGTCGGCAGAGTGGCGGCATGGGCCAGCCGGATCAGTACCATTTCGGCGGCGGCGACCGGGCGCGAGGACAATTCGGCCTCGGGAATGCCCTTCAGCAGCATCTGCCAGGCGCGCGACAGGACCTTGACCGGCATTTGCTTCGCGAAGGCGAGGCCGCGTGTCTTTTCGTCCGGCGTCAGGGACGGGTCGTTCTCGGCGGCTTCCGGCACGAAGCGCAGGCGGGTCACCAGATGGGTGAAATCAGCGAGATCGGTCAGCACGACGGCGGGATCCGCGCCGACATCATATTGGCCGCGGAACTCGTCCAGCGCCGCGGAAATGCGGCCGGACATCAGGTGCTCGAACAGGTCGATGACCCGGGCGCGGTCGGCAAGACCCAGCATGGAGCGGACAGCCTCGGCGTCGACCGTGCCGGAGCCATGGGCTATCGCCTGGTCGAGGATCGACAGCGAATCGCGCACCGAGCCTTCCGCCGCGCGGGCGATCATGGCGAGCGCCTGATCGTCGGCGGTCACGGATTCCAGGTCGGAAATCTTGCGCAGATGGCCCGTGAGTTCGGCGGTGTCGATGCGGCGGAGATCGAAGCGCTGGCAACGCGACAGGACGGTGATCGGCACCTTGCGGATCTCGGTCGTCGCGAAGATGAACTTCACGTGCTCCGGCGGCTCCTCGAGCGTCTTCAGCAGGCCGTTGAAGGCCTGCGTGGAGAGCATGTGGACCTCGTCGATGATGTAGACCTTGTAGCGCGCCGAGACCGGGCGGTAGCGCACCTGCTCGATGATCTCGCGGATATCGTCGATGCCGGTATGCGAGGCGGCGTCCATCTCGATGACGTCGACATGGCGGCCTTCCATGATGGCGGCGCAATGCTCGCCCATCTCGGCGAGGTCGATCTGCGGCTCGTGCACGCTGTCGGTCTCGTAATTGAGCGCGCGGGCGAGGATGCGCGCCGTCGTCGTCTTGCCGACGCCCCTGACTCCCGTAAGCATCCAGGCCTGGGCGATGCGGCCTGCGGCAAACGCGTTCTTCAGCGTGCGCACCATCGGCTCCTGGCCGATCAGGTCGGAGAAATCGCGCGGGCGGTATTTGCGCGCGAGAACGCGGTAGGGAGCCTGCGATGCGGGAGTGTCGCTCATGGGACCTGTCTAAAGCGATTCAACCGAGAGCGAAAGCTTCGGCGGCGTCGATAGACAGATTTGGATCGGGAAAATGAAAGGTGGGAGGCTGGCACGGTGACCCGTGCCGGAGCTCGTTAGGGCTGCTTCCTTCCGGACCTGACCCGGTTGGCGAGTGGCTCGTCCACCACCAACCTCCCGACCGCGATATCGTATTTCGAGAGCGCAAAAGCAAGTCGTTGGAAAGAAAATTATGCTATCGTGACGTCATGGAACTTTTCGAGATCGATCCGAAGCTGAAGAGCGACACGTTTCCGGTGGCCGATATCGGCCTGTGCCGGCTGTTGCTGATGGATGACAGCCGGTTCCCGTGGCTGATCCTGGTGCCGCAACGCAACGGCATCGCGGAAGTGCACGATCTGTCGCCGCTCGACCAGACGATGCTGACTTTCGAGACCGTCACCGTTTCGGAAAATCTGAAGCGGCTGACCGGTTGCCACAAGATCAATGTCGCGGCGCTCGGCAACCAGGTCCGGCAGCTGCACATGCATGTGATCGCGCGTTTTCCCGAAGACGCCGCCTGGCCGAACCCGGTCTGGGGTTCGGGGCCCGCTGTGCCCTATGAACAGGACGCGGCCGACACGTTCATTGCCGAGTTCAAGGCGGGGATCGAAGACCGGAGCTGACCGGACGGCCCGGCCTGTTTCCGGGCCGGATCGACGGCTGCCGGCTAGTACATCGACTTGGCGTAGGCGTCCTCGAGGGCCGCATCGATCCTCTCCATCTCGTCGGGATCCTCCGGTGCTCCGGTGGTCTGGTCGAGGATCATCTTCGAGAGGGACGGCATCTCGCCGCGATCCTGAAGCTGGCCCGGATCCCACAGGCCGGACCGGCGAAACGCCTTGGCGCAATGCAGGAAAACCTCCTCGATCGCGACGACGATGGCGACCGTGGGCGCGCGGCCCTTCATCGCCATTGTCGCCAGCAAATCGGGATCGCGGGTGATCCGCGCCGTTCCGTTGATGCGCAAGGTTTCGTCAAAACCGGGGACCATGAAGAGCAGGCCCACCGACGGATTTGCGATAATGTTGGATTGCGTGTCGAGGCGGTTGTTGCCGGGACGGTCGGGGATGGCGATCGTCCTGTCATCGAGGATGTGGACAAAGCCGCGCGGATCGCCGCGCGGGCTGACATCGGCGGAGCCGTCCGGCGACTGGGTGCCGATGCACAGGAACGGCGAGCGCGCCATGAAATCCCTCGCGTGGCGATCGAGACGATCCTGGCATTTCCTCACCGCTCTTTCATGCGTCGGCGGAAACAGCGACCTCAGTTCCTCCTCGCTTTCGACCAGAAATTCCGGTTTCAAATCGGTCGCGCTCGTCATGCCATGCCTCTCCCTTGATCCCGGCCGCGCAGGCCACTCGACCATCGATACTAGCAGAGCGGAAACGGCTGGCCATCCGCTTTGCGGCGGTCAAGCCGAGACTAGCGGCACACGCTCCCATCTGGCAGAAGGGAGCACGCGATGAACCAGTCCGAGGACCGCCGATGACCAAGCGCCTTGCCGATGCGCCCTATCCCGAGCTTTCCAGCGAAACCGGTTTTTCGGGCAACCGGCTGGAGCGGCGGTCGGAGAAGCGCAGCGAGAATTCGACCCGCGAAGCTTTGCAGGACGGCCGGGCGCATCTCTATCTCTTCCACGACGGGCGCGTGCTGCTGAAGCATGACGAGGAGATTTTCGACCCGCTGTTCGCGCCGGGCGAACTCTACGATCTCGACGTCGACCTGGACGAGACCGTGCTGCTCGGGTTCGAGACGGACGAGACGCCCGTGCTGGCCGCCGCCTGCGGAACCGACAAGGAAGAGCTGCCGGCGCATATCAAGGCGATCGACCTGCGCTCGGTCTACACGCAGGGGCTGGTGCCGCCGGACAAGCTCGGCGCCATCGCGCAGGCCTCGGCGCTGGTGTCGTGGAACCGGACGCACCGCTTTTGCTCGCAATGCGGCCATGGGAGCCGGATCACCGATGGCGGCTACAAGCGCATCTGCCCGAACTGCCAGGCCATGCATTTTCCGCGCACCGACCCGGTGGTGATCATGCTGGCGGTGACGCCCGACGGCGAGAAATGCCTGCTCGGGCGCAGCCCGCATTTCGGCGAAGGCATGTATTCCTGCCTCGCCGGATTCGTGGAGCCGGGCGAGACGATCGAAAACGCGGTCCGCCGCGAGACGGCGGAAGAGGCCGGCATCACGGTCGGCAAGGTCGCCTATTACGCCAGCCAGCCCTGGCCGTTTCCGCATACGCTGATGATCGGCTGCCTTGCGGAAGCCGAGACGACGGAGATCAAGCTCGACGAGGAGTTGGAGGATTGCCGCTGGTTCGGCCGCGCCGACGTGCGAAAGATGCTCGACAACAGCCATCCCGACGGGCTGCGCACGCCGCCGAATGGCGCAATCGCCTCGCTGCTGATCCACAGCTGGGCCGGGGAAGAGGAGATAGACAATGCCTGACGCCGGATGGGAAAAAGACGTGCTCGGCTTCTGGTTCTCGGAGCTGACGCCGGAGCAGTGGTACAAGAAGGACGACGAGGTCGACGCGACGATCGTCGAGCGGTTCGGCGCGCTGCACGAGGCTATCGCCGGAACCGACAATGCCGAACTGCAAGAAAGCCGCGACACGGCGCTCGCCGCGATCATCGTGCTCGACCAGTTCGCGCGCAACATGTTCCGCGGATCGGCGAAGAGCTTTGCCGGCGACGCCAAGGCGCGCGCGCTGTCGAACGCCGCGCTGGAGGCCGGTTTCGACGCCGAGATGAACGCCAGCGAGAAGCAGTTCCTCTATATGCCTTTTATGCATTCCGAGACGCTGGCCGACCAGAACCGCTCGGTGGCGCTGTTCGAGGCGCTCGGCAACGAGAACAACCTGAAATATGCAAGGCTGCATCGCGATCCTATCCGTCTGTTCGGCCAGTTCCCGCACCGCAATGCCGTGCTCGGGCGGCCGACCTCGCCGGCGGAACAGGCCTGGATCGACGAGCATGGCGGGTTCTAGCCGGCAACGCGGATGAGCGGCGGCGCAGACGAGACATATGCGCAGATCGTCGCGGCGATCGCCGCAATGCCGGCGGAAGGCGGCGATGCCGACGAGATCGCCCGGCTGATCGACGCGAACCGCGATCCCGAGCTGTTCTGGGCGATCTGCGAATGGGGCACCATGCGTCCCTTCGCGCCAGGATTGCAGGCGATGCTGGAAATGCTGGCGCACAAGGATATCGCGCTACATCCGCACGCCGTGGGCGAAACGCTCGATCAACTGGCCTATCACGCGCCTGTCCATATCGTCGAAGCCCATCTCGAGCGGCTGGAAAAGCTGCTTGCCGAGGACCCTGTCCATGCGGCCGATTGCTGGACCGACCTGACCGGAATCCTCACCCAGCGCATGGCCGAGGCGGGGCGGCAGGACCTCGCCGCGCGCATCGCCGCGGTCGACGCGGCCGTCGAAGAGGCGCTGGCGGACGAACTCCCGTAGGGCGCTCGGGCAGCGGCAAGTGACGTTTACGTATACGTAAAAAACCTTGCATCGCCCGGCAGCGAGAAATATGTCAGCATGAAATAGCCGCGTTCGGCGGCGAAACTGCCTGCGTTTCGGGAGGAAACGCGCTATCATTCGCCACGGGAGGAACCGCATGGCAGAAACCACCGAGCCTCGATCGGCCTACGCCGCCAAGCCCTGGCTGGCATCCTATCCCGACGACATTCCGGGCGAGATGGATCCCGTTCCCTATGCCTCGCTCGGCGACATGGTCGACAGCTGCTGCGCCTGGAACGCCGAGTCGATCGCCTATAGCTGCATGGGCAAGTCGATGACGTTCAAGGAACTCGACGAAGCCTCCAAGGCATTCGGCGTCCATCTGCAGTCGCTCGGGCTCGAAAAGGGCGACCGGGTGGCGCTGATGATGCCGAATATCCTGCAATATCCGGTGGCGCTCTATGCCGTGCTGCGGGCCGGCATGACGGTGGTGAATGTCAATCCGCTCTACACGCCGCGCGAGCTGGAACACCAGCTGAACGATTCCGGCGCCACGGCGATCGTGATCCTGGAGAATTTCGCCCACACGCTGCAGCAGGTGATCGGCAAGACCCAGATCAGGCACACCATCGTCGCCTCGATGGGCGACCTGATGGGGCTGAAGGGCCACGTCGTCAATTTCGTGGTGCGCAAGGTCAAGAAGATGGTGCCGGCTTGGTCCCTGCCGGGGCATGTGCCCTTCAAGGCGGCGCTTGCGGCCGGGCGCGGCAAGGCCTTGCGACCGGTCGAACTCGGTCTCGAAGATATCGCCTTCCTGCAATATACCGGCGGGACGACCGGCGTCTCGAAGGGCGCGACGCTGACGCATGGCAATATCCTCGCCAATGTGCAGCAGACCTCGCACTGGGTCTCGGCCGCCTATCACGCCCGGGGCAAGCCGGACCAGATCGTCTATATGTGCGCGCTGCCGCTCTATCATATCTTCGCGCTGACGGTGAACTCGCTCGCCGGCATGCATTGGGGCGGACACAATGTGCTGATCCCCAATCCGCGCGACATCCCGGCCTTCGTCAAGGAAATGCAGGCCTACAAGTGGAACTTCTTCGCCGGGCTCAACACGCTGTTCAACGCGCTCCTGAACAACGAGGATTTCCGCAAGCTCGACTTCTCCAACGTGAAGCTGGTGATGGGCGGCGGCATGGCGGTGCAGAAACCGGTCGCCGACCGCTGGCAGGAGGTGACCGGTTCGATCATCTATGAGGGCTACGGCCTGTCGGAAACGTCGCCGGTGGCGACCGCGAACCGGTTCGACGCTCCGGAATTCACCGGCACGATCGGCCTGCCCCTTCCCTCGACCGACATCGCCATCCGCGACGAGGACGGCAAGGACCTGCCGCTCGGCGAGGTCGGCGAGATCTGCATCCGCGGGCCGCAGGTGATGGCCGGCTACTGGAACCGTCCGGACGAGACCGCCAATGTGATGACCGAAGACGGATTTTTCCGCTCCGGCGACATGGGCTTCATGGACGAGACCGGCCGCACCAAGATCGTCGACCGCAAGAAGGACATGATCCTTGTCTCGGGCTTCAACGTCTATCCGAACGAGGTCGAAGAGGTCGCGGTTTCGCATCCGGGCATCATCGAGGCCGCCGCGGTCGGCGTGCCGGACGAAAAGTCCGGCGAAGTGGTGAAGCTGTTCGTGGTGCGCAAGGACGACACGGTCACAGAGGAGGTGATCAAGGCGCATTGCGCGGCGAATCTGACCAACTACAAGCGCCCGCGCTTCATCGAATTCCGCGCCGAACTGCCGAAAACCAATGTCGGCAAGATCCTGCGGCGGGAATTGAGGTAGCGCCTGCGTAGGCTGCAACCGGGCGTTGCCATCTCGCGGCCGAGCCTGTTAGGAATGGCCTGTCACTTTTTGCAGGTCATCCGAACAGAGCCGGGGCGCCTTCCCATGATAAAATTCCTTCTCACCGCTGTTCTGTTGGCCGGCGCCGTTGCGTCGGCGAATGCCCAGGTCTCGCTCGACGAACTCGACAAGGCCGTCTCGGCACGCGACAAGGAACTCGAGCAGTTTTCGGAGCGCCTCAACGATCCGGACCCGGAAAAATCACTGGCCGTGATGAAGCTGCTGATCGAAAAGGGCGACGCGGACCAGCGGCGCATGGCGATCCGCTTCGGCCTCTACAGCCCGGACCTGGCGGTACGCTCGACCGTCCTGCGCGCCATCTTCAACTCGCTTCCGACGATCGTCGTGAAGATGACGCCGGTGAACGAGGAGCAAAACAAATATTTTCATCGGGACCTCAAGAACCTCGCCGCCTCCTATGCCGGAGACGGTTCGGTGTCGGTTACCTACAAGATTACCGGTTACGATGAAGAGGCGGCCTGCTGGTTCTTCAAGTACAATGGCCGCAACACCTGCCTTCTGCGCCTGACGGCGGACACGGTGAGCGTGTATGTCGTCGATTCCTGGAGCCAGTACGCGCTGAACACGGAAGGCGTGCTCGTCGGAAACCAGAACGTTCAGGGCGAAATCACCAAGGCCACGATCTCGCTGGCCGAATAGGCTTCAGCGCAGGACGATCTCATCGATCCTGACCGGCGATCCGCCGCCCCAGGTGGACAGAATTTCGATCGTGACGCGGCGGGCATAGGTCTTGCGCCGTTCGACATCCAGAAGACCATCCGGCGGCATATCCCGATTGAGGAAGTTCAGCGGTCGGCGAACCGGGCCATCGGACGTATCGACCGACACGCGGACGGAGCGCGGCATGAACGATTCGGTGCCATCGGCTTCGGAGCGCAAGGTGACGCGACCGAGGACAAGCGTTTCGGGAAACAAAAGCTCGATCTTCAAAGGCAAGCCGCCGACCATATCGGCGATGTAAGGGCCCTTTCCTTGCGCCATCGCCATCGGGTCGACGCTGTCGCCGACCGGGTGCTGCGACCATTGCACGACTTCAAACGGCAAGGCATCGCCTTGCGGCTTCGTGTCGGGACGGCAGGCGGCGACGCGCTCGGCGACGGCCGGATCGTCGCAGACACGGCCGTTCTGGACGCCCTCGATCCAGCGCGAAAGGCGACCAGCGACCTCATCCATCCTCAGCGCCCAGGCCTCCCCGGCCGTTTCGGCGTCCGTGACCATGCCGACCGGCATCTCGCCTGAAAAAACAGTGGCGCCGCTGGTGCCGGCGAAGAAATCCGCCGGCTGGCCCGGCGCCGGGCGAATGCTCAGCGCCTCGAACGTGACCGCGCCGACCGTGCCGTCGCGTGCCTCCTGAGATGCCTGCCGGCCACGCAGGACCGTGACCGGGCTCCCCGGCCGCAGCGCATCGAGGCGACGCGGCAGGCTGGACCAGTCGACGCCGCACGCCTCGGCGATGCCGCCGGTGACCAGGCCCAGCGAGAGATCGGTCGCATCGTCGGTCGAATAGACGATGTCGGCGCTGCCGATCGCGCCATTCGGCACGGAGAGCCGGACGCCCTTGAAGCGGGGGCCGTGCACATGTTTCGGCATGATGACGAAGCAATTGCCACGATGATGGAAGAGAAAGCCGCTGCCGGAGCTGTCACCAACCATGACGACCTGTGCGGCAGCCGGAAGAGACAGGCCGCCGAGCAGTGCTATGACGGCAAAAAACTTTATGATAGCGTTTCGAACACTTCCGGGGGGCGCAAGGGTGTTGAAAGTCAAATACATAGCCGCAGCGATCCTGTTCCTGTGGCAGCCGCTGACTTGCGCAGCGCAGGATATCGTGCTCGCCGAGCCGCCTCTGAAAGAGGAATTGCTGCCACGTTCGAAGGTCAGTACCGAGATCGTCATGGGCGTGATGCTAACCGGAACGGGTGGCGACGGGAAGCCGCCAACGCTCGCCATGGCGCTGCCGCAAAGCTGGGTGCCGGGCGATGGACCGGGCACGGCGATCTGCGTTCGGGTGACGTCGAAGAACGGGCGCTACACGGCAACGAATGCCTACAGCATCCAGCCCGCCGCAAAGCCCGGACGCCAGGCGCTCGACTTCAACTCGGCCAAGATGGATTTCCTGCGCAACAACGAGGCGGCTGTCCGCGTGACGCGCGGCGATTGCCAGGCGCGGCCACAGGAATTCGTGCCGGCGCTATGGGCCGGCGACGAATCGAAGGACCTGCTGGTCTTTCTGAACGCCGGCGGCCAGAAGGCGGCTGTCGCCTCCGACGGGCCTGGCGATTTCGCAGCCTATTGTGACGACGAGAGTGAAGAGACGGGGCTGAAATACACGGCGCGCTGCCGCATCCCGCTCAGCAATCTCAATACCGGCGGCGCGACCGCGCTTTTCTTCACCGTCAACCGCAACCGGACGCCCGAGCACTTCCAGATCGACGTCGTCCTTCCGGAAGGCTGATCCTTGCTGAAGAGCACGCTCGCTGCAATTTCCAACGCCTCACGCATGCGCATCGTGCGTGCGGTGGTCATCTTCGTTGTCGGCTGGGCGGTTCTCGGGCTCGCCTATGGATATCTTGTCGCGCGGACGGTGATCATAGAGACGACCACATCGACATTCCGGATCGCGTTGAAGGAAGAACTCGATCCGCTGACGCTCGGTCCCTTCACTGTTTGCCGCGAACGCGCGGTGCCGGATCCGCGCGAATCCGGCCCGGCGCTGTCCGGCTGTGCGCCGAGCCTCTACGAAATATCCGAATTTTCCGAGCCGAGCCTGTTTTTTCCGCAGGGCGCCGAGCTTGAATTCCGCGTCATCGGCGACCGGTTCGAGGTCGAGGCCATCGCCCTGCCCGACGGCTGGGACGCGGCGGAACACGGTTTCGGTGAGGGGGCGACCTTCAGCGTGCCGGTCGGCCGGCTGGGCGAACTCGGACAGCTTGCCGCTTCCGGGACCATCTCGATCGGCACAAAGGGAACGGCCGCAAAGGGCGCACTGCATTCCGGCCGCTACGAAATATACGGCAAGTCGCTTACCGGCCTCATTCCGCGCAGCCGCAGTGTCCTGCTGAACGAGGCGCCTATCCCCGCCGGTGCATTCGTCACGCTGACACGCGCGCTATCCGGACAGGATGCAACAGCGCATGTCCAGTTGACCGCAATGGCAGATGACGGGACACGCGCGCTTTCGCTCCTGGCGATTTCAGAAACCGCGCCAGTCGACCTGAAGCTGGAGCTGTTCCACACCGATCCGATCCTGCTACGGCCGAGCTTCGCCGACGCCTTCCAGAACGACCCCTTGCTGATCGTCCTGATCACATTGCTGGGCGCCCTTGCGACGGCGATCGAACTGTCCAAGAAGCGCGAAGACTGAACCGCGCCGGTCAGGAATATCTGCCGACGCCCTTGCCGGCGGATCCGTTCGCGGAACCGTCAATGTCTTTCGGATCACCGCCGAAATAGGCCGCGATCTCGTCTTCGGTCAGGCCGAGATCTAGGAACACCTCCCGGGAAAGACGACGGAGCGTCTCCAGCGCCACCAGAGGGGCGTGGCCGGACTGCGGATGCAATCTGCTTGCGTTTTCCATGACATCCTCCTTGTCCCCGGCAATGGGGCCGACTTTCTTCCGCCGCGCGCGAGGCGGCGAATCCGTGACTTCCTATCTGCATTGCCGAGATGCCAATTGGATGAAGAAACCAAGGCCGAAAAAAGACGGCCGGCGTTTTTTCATCCATTCGTCACGCCTGATCGTCCAGACGCAACAGCTGTATTATTTGGTGATTGCAAGTATATCCGGCGCAAGCCGCCTGACGCGGGCGGCGTTCCGGTCCTTGCACCTTGCGCGCACCAAGGCTACGAAATCGCACGGTAATTCGCGGAAACATCCCGCTACTTGCATGTAAAACAACCCGGCGGCATGATCACCATCGACGACCGGGAGGAGGGTCACATGGAAATTTCAAAACAGGAACTCGACGGCGGAATCCTGAAGCTCACGCTGAATGGAGACCTGGACGCGGAAGGTTCCGCGACCGCCGATACGCATATCGCCGGATTTCTGGAGACGTTCAACCGGATCATCGTCGATCTGAAGAATGTCGACTTTCTCGCCTCCGCGGGAATCCGCGTTCTCGTCAAATCCGCCAAGGCGGTTGCCGCGAAGGGCGGGAAATTCGCGATCATCCATCCGAACGATGCGGCGCGCCGCGTCATGTGGACGACAGGCCTCGACAATATCGTACCGATCGCCGATGACGAGCAGGCGGCGATCGGCGCTGTCTCCTAGCGCAGCGGCCGGTCAGCCGCCGTACCAGTCGCCCATCTTCACTTCGGTGGCGTCGCCGACCAGGCTCGCGAATTCCTGCGGATCCTGGGTGCCGTTGTCGCGGCCCCTGTAGTGGTAGGGGTAGACATATGCCGGCTTGAACTCGGCGACCGCCGAGGCGGCCTGCTCGACATCCATGGTGAAGGGCAGGTTCATGCAGACAAAGGCGAGATCGATATTCTCCAGCGCCCGCATTTCCGGGATGTCCTCGGTATCGCCGGAAACATAGACGCGGAAGCCGTCGAAGCTCAGCACATAGCCGTTGTCGCGGCCCTGCGGGTGGAAGTTCTTGCGTTCCTCGGTCGTGTTGTAGGCAGGGATGGCATCGATCGCCACGCCGTTGAACTCGGACGACTCGCCATTGGCAATGGCGCTCGCCTTGGCCTTCAGGTCGTCGGACAACATGCCGTGGACGGCGGGATTGGCGATCAGAACGGTGTTCTCGCCGACAAGCGCGGCAAGCGTATCGGCATTGTAATGGTCGCCATGCTCATGGGTGACGAGGATGAGGTCCGGCGCCGGCAGGTCGGCATACGAGGCCGCATCGCCGACGGGATCGACATAGATCACACCGGCCGGCGTCTCCATCACGAAGGAGGCGTGCGCGACCGGGTGAACGGCGATGTCGCCGGCTCCGGTCGAGAACATGTCGCCTTCTTCCATCTGGGCGCGGGCCATGTAGGGCAGGAAGGTGACCGTGCCTGCGGCGACGGCGGTCGTGGTCACAAAACGGCGTCGTGTCAGTCTCATTGGGGCCTCCGAATGACGTTGAGTAATCAAGACGAGGTAGCGCCTTGCCGCGCCCGTTCAACCGAAGGGCGGCGCGGATGCCGCCTCATCACCGAAATGTGAACTCCGGCAAACGCTCAGAAAGAGGTGATCACCGGGATGCCGGTCGCGGTGGAGGCGTCCATGGCGGTCAGCACATCGATGGATTGCTCCAGCGTGATGCGGCTGCCGATCATCCTCTCGGGCTGCAGGCGGCCGGATTCGATCAGCGCCAGGGCGGCGTCATAGCGGAAAGCCTGGATGCCGTGGGAACCGTGGATTTCCAGTTCCAGCGCGATGACACGGGCCATCGGCGCGACCGGGTTCAGATGCTCGCCGAGCAGCAGGCCGACCTGGACATGGCGGCCGCGCGGACGCAGGCATTTGACCGAATTGGCGAAGGTCGTCGAATGACCGAGCGCGTCGAGCGACAGATGCGCGCCGCCGCCGGTTGCCTGGCGGATCGCCTTGACCGGATTGTCCGACGCGCCGTTGACGGTGACTTCCGCGCCAAGCGCTTTCGCCATGGCGAGCTTTTCCTCCGTCACGTCGACAGCGACGACGCGCGCGCCGGAGGCGACGGCGATCATGATCGCCGACAGGCCGACGCCGCCGCAGCCATGCACGGCAACCCACTCGCCGGCCGAGACGCGGCCCTTGTCGACGACGGCGCGAAACGAGGTGACAAAGCGGCAACCAAGGCTCGCCGCCACATCGAAAGGCATCGACTCGGGCAATTTCACGAGGTTCAGATCGGCGTGGCGCAGGCCGACATATTCGGCAAAGGAGCCCCAGCCGGAAAAGCCGACCTGGTACTGGTCCGGGCAGACCTGCTGGTTGCCCGAGGCGCATTCGGCGCAATGGCCGCAGCCGGCGACAAAGGGGATGGTCACCCGGTCGCCTTCGCGGAAGCGGCGGACCTCCGCCCCGACCCCGACTATGGTGCCGGCCAGTTCATGGCCCGGCACATGCGGAAGGGCGATGGAGGGATCATGGCCTTTCCAGCCATGCCAGTCGGACCGGCAGACGCCGTTCGCCTCGACCTTGACGACGACCCCGTCCGGTTCCGGCGTCGGATCAGGCACCGTCCGCAGTTCCGGCCGCTTGCCGAATTCCTCGAAAACCACCGCGCGCATCGACATTCTCCCGCTTGTTGACCAAGCCATAATGCGGAACGCGCCGAAAGGGAATTGGCGGTGTTGGCAAGCCGCACGACTTGCATTCGCGCCGCCCAGGTTCTTTATAGATCGCGGCCGCCATCGCGCATCCGCGCCACCGCCGCGGTCCGACCCGGAGAGCCATCATGCCGACGAAGACCGACGCCATCGACGCCCTGAAACGCCATTTCGAAAGCGGTGCGCCGACCGACATGCGCACCGCCTTTTCAGACGATGGCGGGCGTTTCGGCAAGCACAACGCACAGTTCGAGGACATGCTGCTCGACTGGTCGAAATGCCGGGTGAACGACGAGACGCTCACGCTTCTGGAAGATCTCGCCAAGGCCTGCGATGTGGCAGGCCGCCGCGATGCGATGTATGCCGGCGAGAAGATCAACACGACCGAGGACCGAGCGGTCCTGCATACGGCCCTGCGCAACCGCTCCAACACGCCGGTGATCGTCGACGGCGAGGACGTCATGCCGGACGTCAATGCGGTGCTGGCGGCGATGGCGGATTTCTGCCACGGGGTTCGCGCCGGCACGATCAAGGGCGCGACAGGCGCGCCGTTTACCGATGTGGTCAATATCGGCATCGGCGGCTCCGATCTCGGCCCGGCCATGGCGGTGCTGGCATTGTCGCCGTTCCATGACGGCCCACGCTGCCATTTCGTCTCCAATGTCGACGGAGCGCATATGGCCGACACGCTGTCCGGCCTCGATCCGGCGCGCACGCTTTTCATCGTCGCCTCCAAGACCTTCACCACGATCGAGACCATGACCAATGCCGCGACTGCGCGGGCATGGCTGGTCAACGCGCTTGGCGAGGCCGCCGTGGCGAGCCATTTCTGCGCGGTGTCGACCGCGCTGCCCAAGGTCGCCGCCTTCGGCATCGGCGAGGAGCGCACTTTCGGCTTCTGGGACTGGGTCGGCGGACGCTATTCGCTGTGGAGCGCCATCGGCCTGCCGATCATGCTGGCGATCGGGCCGGAGAATTTCGGGCGGCTGCTCGACGGGGCGCATGCGATCGACACGCATTTCAAGTCGGCGCCCATACGCCAGAACCTGCCGATGATGCTCGGCCTGATCGGCTATTGGAACCGGGCGATATCGGGTTATCCGTCGCGGGCGGTGATCCCATACGACCAGCGCCTGGCCCGCCTGCCCGCCTATCTGCAGCAGCTCGACATGGAATCGAACGGCAAGGGCGTGACCGTCTCCGGCGAGCCGGTCGATGGCGTATCCGGACCGGTCGTCTGGGGCGAACCGGGCACCAACGGCCAGCACGCCTTCTTCCAGCTCCTGCACCAGGGCACGGACATCGTGCCGGTGGAGTTCCTCGCCGCCGCCAACAGCCATGAACCGGGGCTGCGCCAGCATCACGACCTGCTGCTCGCCAACTGCCTGGCGCAGTCGGGAGCGCTGATGAAGGGCCGGACATTCGAGGAGGCCAAGGCGCAGCTTGTCGACAAGGGAATGGACGAGGCGAAGGCCGCCGAGCTGGCGCCGCATCGCGTCTTCACCGGCAACCGGCCATCGATCACCATCCTCTACGACACGCTCGATCCCTATGCGCTCGGGCGGATCATCGCGCTCTACGAGCACCGCGTCTTCGTCGAGGCGCAGCTCTACGGCATCAACGCCTTCGACCAGTGGGGCGTGGAGCTCGGCAAGGAACTGGCGACCGCGCTTCTCCCGGTCGTCGAGACCGGCGAAGGCGCGGAGAAACGCGACGGTTCGACCGCCGCGCTTGTCGCGCATCTGCGCGGATTAAAAAAGGCGTGACCGCATAATCCTGCCGAGCGAGTCGGCCGGAAAACAGGATTTCGGGGAACCTTCCGGTGAGGAAGGCCGTTTCTTTCACGGATACGATCCGAAAAGAGGAACGTCACGATGCCAAGGCACACCAGGTTCCGCGCCCATGTTTCGCTTTCCGCGGCTGACACCATGGGGCGGCTCTCGCTGCATAATCGTCAAAAAGCCGTCTCCGAAACAGGGACGGTCGCCGCCGGTCTAATCTTCGCGATCTGTCTCGTCGCGCTCGGTATGATGCAGCTCGCCCTCGCCTGACCCGAACCGGCGGGCAAATCAGCACGGCGGAATCAGGCCGGCGTCAGCGCCGGCCTTTTTAAGCGTTCTGCGCATATCGACATCGCGCATCAGCGCGAAATAGGGTTCGTCGGCTTCTGTCCGGAGCCACGCCGACATGCGGATCGGACCGGCGGGAACCGGCGCGGTCCGGCAACCGGTCGCGCCGACCGTCAGCGATCCCTTCCCTTCCCCGCCAGCGGCCTTGTAGGCCTTGACCCGTGCCTGCACGGCGCGGAATGCCTCGCTGTCGGCCTTGTCGAACCGGACAACGACAAGACGGCTGCCGCCGGCATGCGCAGGGAGACCCGGCGCAGACGCCGTCTCGTCAGTGATGATCGGCTTGTATTGCTCGAGGAAACTCGTCTTCGGGTCCCCCGTGTCGTAGCGCACCGTCACGGTGACATCACCCTCGCGAAGCCGCAGGAACGAGGGCGTCGCCACCGCAAAGCGTATCGCGCCCGGATCGGCTTCCATCGGGTTCATGCGGGCAAGTTTCAGCGCGCTGGCAGGCGGCGTGCCGAGCCCGGCGCAGCCGGAGAGCGCAAGGGAGACAATGAGAACAGGCAGCAAGGCGGGGGTGCGGCGCGGCAATGCGCGGGTGGCAAACAACGACATGGGAAACTCCAGAACTTCACTCTTTACGGCCATTTATTATTGTTATACGATAATTAATGCAAACGCTTTTTGATGAGGCTTTCCATGTCGCAACACACGCTCGACCGGCTGAAACGGCTCAGCCGCATTCTCTACGGATTCTCGATCGCGCTGATCACGGGGCTGGCCGTCGCCGGCGCCGTGCTGACCGCGATGGCACTTGCCGACGCCGGCGTTCTGACGCGCGCCTTCCCGGGCGTGGTGCGCGATCCCGCAACGGTCTCGCTGCCGGCACGCATCGTCAGCATCGTGCTCGGCTGGATCGCCATCGGCCTGATGATCCACGCGATCCGATGCCTGATGCGGATGTTCTCGCTAACGGGACAAGGCCGGATCCTGACGCAGGAGGCAGCGACATGGATGCGCCGGGCCGGGATCACGCTGTTCGTGCTGGCGATCTATGCGACGGTGTCGCGCACGCTGGCGATCCTGCTGCTGTCGATGGGCAACCCGCCCGGCGAAAGGCAACTGACGATCGGCGTGGAGAGCACCCAGCTTTTCTCGATCTTCCTCGCCGGGGTCTTCCTGCTGGTGGCGCACGCGCTCGTCCTCGGCAGTGAGATCGAGCAGGAAAACAAGGGCTTCGTCTGAGCCATGGCCATTATCGTGCATCTCGACGTCATGCTGGCTAAGCGCAAGATGCGCTCGAAGGAACTGGCCGAAGCGATCGGCATCACCGAGCAGAACGTGTCGCTGCTGAAATCGGGCAAGGTGCGCGGCGTGCGCTTCGAGACACTGGAAAAGATCTGCGCCATACTCGAATGCCAGCCCGGCGACCTGCTGGAATACGCGCCTGACGGGGGATGAGGCGGGCGACGGACTTGCGGGCTCGCGTGGCTTGCCCTAACGCTGAGGCACGAGGCGAGAGGACGCTATGACAGGCAACGGCAAGACGAGCACGGGCGGGACAAAGCTGCGGAGCCAGCAATGGTTCGACAATCCTGACAATCCCGGCATGACGGCGCTCTATCTGGAGCGCTATCTCAATTTCGGGCTGACGCGCGAGGAATTGCAGTCGGGCAAGCCGATCATCGGCATCGCCCAGACCGGCTCCGACCTGTCGCCCTGCAACCGCCATCACGTCGAACTGGCGAAGCGCGTGCGCGCGGGCATCGAGGCGGCGGGCGGCATTCCGTTCGAGTTTCCCTGCCACCCGATCCAGGAAACCGGCAAACGGCCGACCGCCTCGCTCGACCGCAACCTCGCCTATCTGTCGCTGGTCGAAGTGCTCTATGGCTATCCGCTGGACGGCGTCGTGCTGACCATCGGCTGCGACAAGACCACACCGGCGCTGCTGATGGCGGCGGCGACCGTCAACATCCCGGCGATCGCGCTGTCGGTCGGGCCGATGCTGAATGGCTGGCACCGCGGCGAGCGCACCGGCTCGGGCACCATCGTGTGGAAGTCGCGCGAGCGGCTGTCGGCGGGCGAGATCGATTATGAAGAGTTCATGGATATCGTCGCCTCCTCGGCGCCCTCGGTCGGCTACTGCAACACGATGGGCACGGCGACGACGATGAATTCGCTCGCCGAGGCTCTCGGCATGCAGTTGCCGGGTTCGGCGGCGATCCCGGCGCCCTATCGCGAGCGCGGGCAGATCTCCTACGAGACGGGCAAGCGCATCGTCGAGATGGTCTGGGAAGACCTGAAACCCTCCGACATCATGACGCGCGAAGCCTTCGAGAACGCGATCGTGGTCAATTCGGCCATCGGCGGCTCGACCAATGCGCCGATCCACCTGAATGCCATCGCGCGACATCTCGGCATCGCGCTGACCAATGACGACTGGCAGGCGGTCGGGCACGAAATCCCGTTGCTGGTGAACCTGCAGCCGGCCGGCGAGTTTCTCGGCGAGGACTATTGCCGCGCCGGCGGCGTGCCGGCGGTGGTCATGGAACTGATGAAGGAAAAGCTGCTGCCGCATCCCGGTGCCGTGACGGCGAACGGCAAGTCGATCGGCGAGAACTGCGGCAGCGTCGAAAATTTCAACACAGACGTGATCCGCACCGTCGCCAAGCCGATGGTGGCGCATGCCGGCTTCATCAATCTCAAGGGGACGCTGTTCGATTCCGCGATCATGAAGACCAGCGTGATCTCCGAGGAATTCCGCAAGCGGTACCTGTCCAACCCCGGCGATCCCGACGCCTTCGAGGGCAAGGTCGCGGTGTTCGACGGACCGGAGGATTATCACGCGCGCATCGACGATCCGGCGGAAGGGATCGACGAACACACGATCCTGATCATGCGCGGCACCGGCCCGATCGGCTATCCGGGGGCGGCGGAAGTCGTCAACATGCAGCCGCCGGACTACCTGATCAAAAAGGGCATCAAGTCGCTGCCCTGCATCGGCGACGGAAGGCAGTCGGGCACGTCAGGCTCTCCGTCGATCCTGAACGCATCGCCGGAAGCCGCCGCCATGGGCGGGCTGGCGCTGCTGAAGTCGGGCGACCGGATCCGCGTCGATCTCGGCAAGGGCGAGGCGAATATCCTTCTCTCCGACGAGGAGTTGGCGGCGCGGCGCAAGGCACTGGCGGACGAAGGCGGCTACGCCTATCCGGACAGCCAGACGCCTTGGCAGGAAATCCAGCGCTCCATGGTGGACCAGTTGTCGGAAGGCATGGTTCTTAAGCCGGCGGTGAAATACCAGAAAATCGCCCAGACCAGGGGCATGCCGCGCGACAATCACTAATCGGCTTGCGCGGTGGCGAGGGGCAGGACCTAGGCTTTCGGCCGCGCCGCCGCCCAGCCAAGCAAGGCGTCGAGTGCGGGGCAGAGGTCCTGTCCCCATTCCGTCAGCGCGTATTCGACCTTGGGCGGGACCTGCGGATAGACCGTGCGATGCACGATCCCGTCGGCCTCAAGCTGCCGCAATTGCTGGATCAGCATCTTCTGGGACACGTCCGGGATGGCGCGTTCGAGGTCGGAGAAGCGCATGACCCGGCCGCCAAACAGGTGGAACAGGATCACCAGCTTCCAGCGACCCTCCAGTATCTTGAGGGCGCTTTCCACCCCGGATGCGGCGGTCTCGCGCGTATAGTCATGCGCCGGGGCGCTTAACTTACTTTTTGGTGAGTACCTGACTTTTTCGTCTGTTCTTGTCATATCGTCAGGTTAACCGCAGATATGGACCGACCGCAACATCATACGGAAAGACCCCGATGACAGATTCGCTCCCCGCCCCCATAGCCGCCTATTACGCCGCAGAGACGCCTAACGATATCGCGCAATGCTTCACGCAAGACGGCATCGCCGTCGACGAACGGAACACGCATCGCGGGCGCGACGCAATCCGCCAATGGCGCGAAGAGGTCGCGAAGATCAGCTACAGCCAGGAGGTTCTCTCGGTCCGCCGCGACGGGAACCGCGTGACGGTAATGACCCGCATCTCCGGTGCCTTCAAGGGAAGCCCGGTGGAACTGCAGAACGTGTTCGACCTGGAAGGCGACCTGATCGCCCGGCTGGAAATCTCGTGAGGCAATTCGGCCTCGGACTTCGGAGCCTCGGCCGGAAGGGCTTTGCCTGATCCACGCGTGACGCTAGGGTCGTTCCTCAACGCGCCCTATCCGTGACGGAGCCGCCATGTGGATTCGCCTGATTGCCGCCATCTGCGCGGCGCTGCTGCTGCCTGCGGCCGCCCATGCCGACATCAAGGACACGATCGCCAAGCTCGCGCCCAACGGGCTGGTGCTTGTTCTCGACAGCGACGGCAAGGACCTTTTGGCGCAGAATGCCGACGAGCCCTTCGTGCCGGCCTCCGTCACCAAGATCGTCACCGCATGGCTCGCCATGGAGGTTCTCGGGCCGGATTACCGGTTCGAGACGCGCTTTTATGTGGACGACAAGCGGGTCCTCTATGTGCGTGGCGGCGGCGACCCGATGCTGGTTTCCGAGGAGCTGGACCTGCTGGCGCCGGCGCTCCTCGCCAAGACCGGCAAGGCGCCGTTCACCGGGATGGTGCTCGACCGGAGCTATTACCCCGCCGATCTGGAAATCCCCGGCATCGAGGGCAGCGACGAGGCCTATGACGCGCTGAACGCCGCCCTTGCGGTGAATTTCAATACGATCAACGCGGTACGCAGCGGCGATACCGTGAAGTCCGCCGAAGCGCAGACCCCGATCACGCCGCTTGCCATCAGCCAGTTCAAGGCGCGCGGACCGAAGGGCAAGGGCCGGATCAGCCTGGCGCAGGAAGATCCCGGCATCAGTGTCCTCTATGCGGGCGAACTGATCGCCGCCTTCATCGAGAAGGCCGGCGGCAAGGTCGATGGCGGGATATCGATCGGCGCGGTGCCGGAGGGGCTGAAGCCCGCCCATGTTCACCGCCAGTCACGCGACCTGGCCGAAATCCTGCGGCTGCTGCTGCTCGGCTCCAACAATTACATAGCCAACCAGGTGTTCCTGGAAATCGGCACCGATCTCCTCGGCGGCCCGGTCAGTCTCGACAAGTCGCTGCGGGTCGCCAACCAGATCCTCGCCAAGCATGGTCTCGCCAAGGCGATCCATCTGGAGGAAGGCTCGGGGATCAGCCGCGACAACCGCTTTACCGCGCGCGGCCTGGCGCAAGTGCTGGACCTGTTCGCGCCGCATGCGGAGCTGATGCGGCGGACCAAGAGCGGGTCGCGCTTCAAGACCGGTACGTTTTCGGGCGTGCGCACGCTGGCGGGTTTCGCGAAGACGAAGAGCCATGGCGATGTGCGCTTCGTGATTTCGCTCAGCGGCGGGGGAAAGTTGCGTTTCAGGCTGCTGGAGGCCATCGAGCGCGAATTGTAGATCCGCTCAATCTCTCCTGACGGGCTCCGGAACGGCCTCTCCCGGGCGCACGGGAGAGACCCTTGGGAGGAAACGCTGTGTCAGGCGGCTTTCTGCTGCGCGATGCGGAGCGTGTTACCGTCTTTGTCGAAGAGATGCAGGGCCGCGGAAGGGGCGGCCAGATCGACCTTGTCGCCGCGGCTGACCTTGGCGTCACCGGCGAGCTTGGCGATTATCGGTTCGTCGTGCCCTTCCATGCGGACATAGAGCAGGGTCACCTCGCCCAATGCCTCGACGATTTCGACCTCGCCGGACAGAAGGGGCGTCTCGCCCTCGCCGGCAATCTTCAGATCCTCCGGCCGGACGCCGAGGCTGACCGGCTTGCCGTTGAGCGCGGCGTCGCCGCCGAAGGGCACGGTGGCCTTGCCGGCATGGGCGACATCGACCTCGATGGCGGTGTCGGAGACGGACGTCACCGTGGAGGACAGGATGTTCATGGCCGGCGAGCCGATGAACTGGGCGACGAAGAGATTGGCCGGCTCGTGATAGAGTTGCATCGGCGAGCCGACCTGCTCGATATAGCCGCCGCGCAGCACGACGATCCGGTCGGCGAGCGTCATCGCCTCGACCTGGTCATGGGTGACGTAGATCATCGTCGTGTCGGGCATGGATTCGTTGAGCTTGGCGATCTCGATGCGCGTGGCGACGCGCAGGGCGGCATCGAGGTTCGACAGCGGCTCGTCGAAGAGGAAGACCTTGGGATCGCGGCAGATCGACCGGCCGATGGCGACGCGCTGGCGCTGGCCACCCGAGAGCGCCTTGGGCAGGCGGTCGAGATAGGGGGTCAGTTGCAGGATCTCGGCGGCGTTCCTGACGCGCTTTTCGATCTCCTCGCGGGAGAATTTCGCCAGACGCAGGCCAAAGGCCATGTTGTCGTAGACGGTCATGTGCGGATAGAGCGCGTAGGTCTGGAACACCATGGCGATGCCGCGCTGCGACGGTGGCACGTCGTTGACCACCATGCCGTCGATTTCCAGCGAGCCGCCGGTGATCTGTTCGAGACCGGCGATGCATCGCAGCAGGGTGGACTTGCCGCAACCGGACGGGCCGACGAAGACGATGAACTCGCCTTTCGCGATGTGGAGGTCGATGCCGTGCAGCACCTTCACATGGCCGTAGGCCTTTTCCAGCTTTGTCAGTTTCAGTTCAGCCATGGTCTCTCCTCCCTAACCGACGCGGCCGATATATCCGCCAAGCGCTTTCAGTTTCACGACGCCATCCTCCCCGGCCTGGCCGTCCAGCGGCGCATCGAGCCGCGTCAGCTTCAGTCCCGTGCCGAATTCCGCGGGTATGTGGCCGAGATTGAAGGCGCACAGGATCCTCGTTTCCCCGTCGTCGCGAATATAGGCGACGACATCATCCGGCGTGTCGATGAAGGAAATGCCTCCCTTGACGAGCGCCGGGTTTTTGCGCCGGAACTCGAGGAAGTCGCGGTAGAATTCGAAGATGCTGCCGTCGCGGCCCTGCTGCGTGTCGACGGCCATGGCGCGATGGATGTCCGGCACCGGAAGCCAGGGCTTGCCGGTGGTGAAGCCGCCGCTCGGCAGGTTCGACGACCAGACCATCGGCGTGCGCGCGCCGTCGCGGCCCTTGAATTTCGGCCAGAAGCGGATGCCATAGGGATCCTGCAGATCCTCGTAGGAAATGTCCGCCTCGGGCAGGCCCAGTTCCTCGCCCTGATAGATGCTGACCGAGCCGCGCAGGGTGAACAGGATGCCGGCGATCACCGCGAGATAGCGCTCCGTATCGCGCTCGAAGGCGCCCCAGCGCGAGGCGTGCCGCACGACGTCATGGTTGGAGAACGCCCAGCAGGACCAGCCGTCCGGCGCGCCGGTCTCGAATTTCTCGGCGACCTCGCGCACCTTTTCCGCGGTCAGCGGATCGGGCGCCAGGAAGTCGAAGGCGTAGCACATGTGGATGCGGTCGTCGCCGCGGGTGTAGTCGGCGAGGATCTCCATGTCGCGCTGGCTGTCGCCGACCTCGCCCACCGCGGCGGCGGCCGGGAATTCGTCGAGCACGGCACGAAAGCGCCTGAGGAACTCGATATTTTCAGGCTGGCTCTTGTCGTAGAGATGGTCCTGATAGTTGTAGGGATTGACCGCCGGCGCCGTCTTGGCGTTGCGCTGGTCGGGCGGCAGCGGCGGATTGTCCTTCAATGTCTGCGAGTGAAAGTAGAAATTGATCGTGTCGAGGCGGAAGCCGTCGACGCCCAGTTCCAACCAGAACCGCACCATGTCGAGCAGCTCGTTCTGGACGTCCGGATTGTGGAAGTTCAGATCCGGCTGGCTCGTCAGGAAATTGTGCATGTAATATTGCAGGCGATTGGAGTCCCACTCCCAGGCCGAGCCGCCGAAGATCGACAGCCAGTTGTTGGGCGGCGAGCCGTCTGGCTTCGCGTCGGCCCAGACATACCAGTCGGCCTTGTGGTTCTCGCGGTTGGAGCGGCTTTCGGCGAACCAGGGATGCTGGTCCGAAGTGTGCGACATGACCAGGTCGATCATCACCTTGAGGCCGAGATGGTGGGCATCGTCGACGAGAACCCGGAAATCCTCCAGGCTGCCGAACATCGGATCGACGCCGCGATAGTCGGTCACGTCATAGCCGAAATCCTTCATCGGCGACGGGAAGAAGGGCGAGATCCAGATCGCGTCGGCGCCGAGGCCGGCAATGTAGGGCAGACGCTGGCGGATGCCCGCCAGGTCACCGATGCCGTCGCCGTTGGAGTCCTGATAGGAACGCGGATAGATCTGGTAGATCACCGCGCCGCGCCACCAGTCGGGATCGGGCTTGACCTGTTCCTCAGTTCTCTGGGCCGCGGATGCAAACACGCTCATTTATTCTGACAGTCCCTATTTCACCGAGCCGGCCAGCAGGCCGCGCACGAGATATCTCTGCATTGCGAAGAAGACGACGAGCGGAACGGCAATCGACACGAAGGCCGCCGTCGCCAGGATTTCCCAGTTGCCGCCGCGCGTGCCGAGCAGTTCGACGATCTGGCGGGTCATCACCGTCGTCTCGCCGGTTGCGTCGATCAGGAAGACCAGCGCGACGAGCAGATCGTTCCAGGTCCACAGGAACTGGAAGATGGCGAAGGAGGCCAGTGCCGGGAAGGACAAGGGCAGGACGATCCGCGTGAAGATCTGGAAGTCCGTCGCGCCGTCGACCTTGGCGCATTCGATGATGTCACGCGGCAGGCCGACCATGTAGTTGCGCAGGAGATAGACCGCGAGCGGCAAGCCGAAGCCCGTATGGGCCAGCCAGACGCCAAGATAGCCCTTGCCGATGCCGATCTCGTTATGCAGGCGCAGAAGCGGGATCAGCGCCAATTGCAGCGGAACGACGAGCAGCGCGACGACGGCCGCGATCAGCAAAGCGCGGCCGGGAAAGCGCATCCAGGCGAGCGCATAGGCGGCAAAGGCGGCGATGACGATCGGGATGACGGTCGCCGGGATGGTCACCGTCAGGGTGTTGAAGAAGGCCTTGGCCATGGAGTCCGTGGTCGAGCCCGAGAACAGCACCCGTTCATAGTTGTCGAGGGTGAATTTGGGCGGAGCCTTTGCCGTCACGAAAATTCGCTCGCCGCGGCGGCCCTCGAATTCGACATCGTTCTGCCAGACGTAATCACCATTGGCCTGGACGGTGACCTTGCCGTCTTCGCCCATATCCGCGGTATCGCCGGGCTTGTATTCGCTGATGGCGCGCGAGGAAACGCCCCACGCCGAGATCGTGCCTGCTGTATTCTCGCCATTGAGCTCGAAGAGATTGCCGTCGATGACGAACTGATCGTCCTCCTGCCGCTGGGTATCCGGATTGGCGGTGCGCATGACGATGTTCTGCTCCTGCGGGAACAGCGCGTCCCACCAGCCGCTTGACGAAATCTGGTCGGCGGTACGGAAGGAGGAGACGAACAAACCGACGGTCGGGAACAGCCAGAGCAGCACCAGCGCGACGACGGAGATGTGGACGGCCCAGGTGAGGCCGGATTTCGTACCTGCGATCGATGACATGGTCCCGGCCCTCCCTACTTCATTTCCTTGCGCGCGTTGTAGACGTTCCAGATCAGGATCGGCGACACGAGCAGCATGATGACGATGGCGCTGGCGGAGCCGACGCCCCAGTCATTGGCGCGGAACAGCTTGTCGTACATGTAATTGGCGAGAACCTGGGTCTCCCACTGGCCGTTCGTCATGGCGAAGACGATGTCGAAGATCTTCAGGACGACCAGCGTGATCGTCGTCCAGACGACGACGATGGTGCCCATGATCTGCGGCACCTTGATCTTGAAGAAGATGTCGAACGGATTGGCGCCGTCGATGACGGCGGCCTCGATGGTCTCCTCGGGAATGCCGCGCAAAGCCGCCGACAGGATGACCATGGCGAAGCCGGTCTGGATCCAGATCAGGACGACCATCAGGAAGAAATTGTTCCAGAACAGGATCGTCAGCCAGTTCTGCGGTTCGCCGAAGGGCAGCGTGGCGGTGAAGACGGAATACACCGACTTGAGGGCGAGATAACCGAGCCAGACCGCGCCGATGACGGCGATGCCGCGCAGCAGGATGCCCCAGACCGAAAGGCCGCCGCGGGTCGCGTTGCGATCGACGATCGGCCGGCCCGCCGTGTAAACCAGGTAGAGCATCAGGGCGGCGAAAACGAGCAGGATGGCGGCGGGCAGGATGCGCAGGAAGAGGGTCGACCAGACACCGCCGTCGAAGTTCATCCAGACGGCGTTGAGCACGCCGATCTGTCCCTGGCCCGCCGGCCGCGCGTCATAGACCAGCTTGAAGATGACCGAGGCGCCGACAAAGGAGATCGCCATCGGCATGAAGATCAGCGACTTGGCGATGTTGCCCCATTTGATGCGGTCGGTGAGCTGGGCAGCCAGAAGCCCGAAAGCGGTCGAGGCGGCCGGCACCACGATCAGCCAGAGCATGTTGTTGCGCATCGCCTCCCAGAATTTCGGCTCGGAGGCCATCTGGCGGTAATTCGCCAGGCCGACAAAGGCGCCGCCGGCGCTCCGGTCGGTCAGCGAAAGGCGCAGGGTTTCCAGAACCGGATAGGCGAGATAGAGGCCCAGCGCGAAGATCGCGGGAAACAGGAACAGCCAGGGGCGAACCATGTTGGCGCGATTGATGTTGCGTCCGGCATTCTTGCCGGTGGCGGGAAACAGCACCCGGTCGACGAAGAGGTTGGACAGGTAGAAATACCCGATGCAACCGCCCACACCGATGATGATGGTGATCAGTCCCTGCAAGGCTGGATGCATGGCTCCCTCCCAAAAACCGCTGCGACCTCAAGACGCCGTCCGGGACAGTATGCCCCGAACGGTATGATTTGACATCCGGGAACCGCGCTTACTTGAGCGAGTCCCAGCTCGCCTGGATTTCCGAAGCGACCTTCTTGGCATCCTCGCCGCCGGCATAGTCGACCATGCCGGTCCAGAAGGAGCCCGCGCCGACGCCGCCGGGCATCAGGTCCGAGCCGTCGAAGCGGAAGGTGGTCGCAGACGTCAGGATCTCGCCGAGCGCCCGCTTGGTGTCGTCCGAATAGGTGGCCGCATTGGCCGACTTCAGCGGCGTCAGGAAGCCCTGACCCGGGATCGCCATCCAGACCTCATGCGCGATGTCGGTCTCGAGGAACTCGATCAGCGCCTTGGCTCCGGGGCTGTCCTTGGTGATGGCGAACAGCGTGCCGGCGCCGAGAACCGGGGAGCCCAGATCCTTGTCGGCATAGGCCGGGAAGTAGAAGAAGTCCGCATCGAGTCCGATCTCGGTGCCTTCCGGGAAGAAGGCCGGGATGAAGGACGCCTGCTTGTGCATGTAGCACTGCGGCGGCGAGTCGAAGAGGCCCTTCGGAGAGTCGCGGAAGTCGGTCGAGGCGACAGCGCCGCGCCCGCCGGCAACGAAATTGTCCTGCAGGAACCAGCCGAACTCGTCGATGGCAGCGACCACGCGGTCGTCATCGAACGGAATCTCGTTGGTGACCCACTGGTCGTAGACGTCCGGTGTCTGGGTGCGCAGCATCATGTCCTCGACCCAGTCGGTCGCCGGCCAGCCGGTCGCGCCGCCCGAACCGAGACCGATGCACCAGGGCGTCGCACCGTCGGCGACGATCTGTTCGGTCAGCGCCTTCAGTTCTTCCATGGTCTTCGGGATCTCGTAGCCGGCATCCTCGAAGTTCTCCGGCACGTACCAGACAAGCGACTTCACGTCGGCCTTGTAGGGAAATGCGTAGAAGCTTTCCGCGCCGTCCTTGCCCGCATAGGTGCCGAGATCGACCCAGGAGTCGCCGGCGGCGTAGTTTTCCTTCATCCAGTTCGCGGCGTCATCGCCGAGCGGCGTCAGGAAGCCGCGCTTGGCGAGGTCCGCCGCAAGGCCCGGCTGCGGAAACACCGACACGTTCGGGGCGGAGCCCGCTTCGGCGTCGACGACGATCTGCTGCTCGAAGGAGTCCGAGCCGGTGTAGCGCACGTCAGCGCCGGTCGCCTTGGCGAAGTAGGCGAGAACCGCCTCGATGGCCTGCTGGTCCGGGCCGAGCCACGGGCCGAAAACAGTCACCTGCTCGCCTTTCAGATCATGATCGGCGCTGTAGGCCTCGAAACTGTCCCAATTGAAATCTCCTTCCCCGACGGGGAACATGAGATCCTGCGCCTGCGCCGAAACGGCAGTCAGGGCAAAGGCGGCAACGCCCGCCAACAATAGTTTTTTCATCGAAAATCCTCCCAGGATCGGTTTTTCAAACGAGCAACAAGACTCATAGAGCATCCAAGTGCTCAAAGCCAGTCAAAGCGCTTTGGCTAAGCCCGAGCTTTGGCATTGAGCCCCTCCGAGTCAAGCGAAATATTTGTCACGGCGCCTTGTCGCTCATCAATGGCGCGGCATGATTTCCCGTTCTTCCCAAGAATTCGGTTTTTTGCAGGAATCGAAAAAAACTGGCTTTCCACTTCGGAATTATGCACTATCCAAAGCCCTTTGAATGCCCTCGGGAGGACGGCATCCAGTGAATCTCAAGGAACTTTCGGACAAACTCGGCCTGTCGCAGACAACGGTCAGCCGTGCCCTGAACGGCTATCCCGAAGTGAGCGAGGAGACCCGCAAGCGCGTCCAGGCCTTCGCGCGCGAGATGAACTACCAGCCGAACTCGAATGCGCGGCGGCTGGCGACCGGCAAGGCGAACACGATCGGCCATGTGGTGCCGCTTTCGCACCACGACATGATCAATCCGCACTTCTCGGATTTCATCGCCGGCGCCGGCGAAATCTACAATCGGCGCGGTTACGACATGCTGATCTCGGTGGTGAATGCGGAGGCGGAAAAGTCGGTCTACGAGAATCTGCGCCGCAACCGGCGCGTCGACGGCGTGATCGTGCATGGTCCGCGCGTCGATGACGAGCGGATGGAGCTTCTGCGCAAGCTGAAGCTTCCCTTCGTGGTGCACGGGCGCACCACCGACCCCGAGGACAGCTATTCCTGGGTGGACGTGAACAACCGGCGGGCCTTCCACACCGCCGCGAAGTATCTGCTCGAGGCCGGCCACCGGCGCATCGCGCTGATCAATGGCTGGGAATATATGACATTCGCGGCCAAGCGCCGCGCGGGACTCGAAACGGCGATGCGGGAATACGGGGCCGAGCCCGATCCCGAGATCATGGTTTCCTCGGAGATGATCGAGCCGGTGGGGCACGAAACGATGACGCGGTTCCTCCGCCTCGACAAGCCGCCGACCGCGGTGCTGTGCTCCAGCGTGCTGAACGCGATGGGTGCGATGCGGGCGATGCACGAGCAGGGATGCAAGCCGGGACGCGATGTCTCGCTGATCGCCTATGACGACTGCCTGTCCTTCCTGCCGACGACCGGGGAAC
>Ga0209692_10000871_pt1 | contig 52300 bp, 41 predicted proteins | sample tdDd472_FD_187129 | JGI IMG/M metagenome (GOLD analysis project Ga0209692, IMG submission 187129) | Marine sediment microbial communities from the Atlantic coast under amendment with organic carbon and nitrate - tdDd47.2 (SPAdes)... | ecosystem: Environmental > Aquatic > Marine > Coastal >... | reverse complement strand
TACAAAACAAAAGAAGAAGTACAGAGAGATATCTTTGAATACATAGAAATATTTTACAACAGAAAAAGAATACATTCAAATAATCAATATCTTTCACCTCATGACTACGAAATTAAATTTGTTTGTTAAATTTATATCCTAATTTTTGGGTACACTCCAACCACCTCAAAACTACAACAAAGTAAAAAATGCAACCAAGTGTAACCTTTCCCCCAAAAACTCCTAAAAACAGCAATGAATACAAAAAAATAACTAAAATAAGACACCTAATGTAACCTCCGAATGTCGCCAAAAACACCTTCATTCACAGCAAAACAAAAAATAAAAAACTGCGTAGCAGTAAAACATCAATAAAAAACCAAATAATCAGTAACCACCTGTAACCTAAAAAAAACCCGTCATTGCGAGCGATAGCGTGGCAATCTCAAAACCACCACAAACCCAAAAATTAAAACAAAGTAAAAAATGCAACCAAGTATAACCTCAAAAAACCCCGTCATTGCGAGCGATAGCGTGGCAATCTCAAAACCACCCAAACCCAAAAATTAAAACAAAGTAAAAAATGCAACCAAGTGTAACCTCAAAAAAACCCGTCATTGCGAGCGATAGCGTGGCAATCTCAAAACCACCACAAACCCAAAAATTAAAACAAAGTAAAAAAAAATGCAACCAATAGTAACCTCAAAAAACCCCGTCATTGCGAGCGATAGCGCGGCAATCTCAAAACCACTCCCAAACCCAAAAATTAAAACAAAGTAAAAAAAAATGCAACCAAGTGTAACCTTTCCCCCAAAAACTCCAAAAATCAACGATGAAATACAAAAAATATCTAAAATATGACACCTAATGTAACCTCCGAATGTCGCCAAAAACACCTTCATTCACAGCAAAACAAAAAATAAAAAACTGCGTAGCAGTAAAACATCAATAGAAAACCAAATAAATAAAACAAACTGCTCCGTAGGAGTAGAATTAAAAAATAATCAAAGAAAAAGAAACCTCAAATAGTTCGATCTAACCTAAAAAACCAAATAATCAGTAACCACCTGTAACCTAAAAAAAGAACCGTCATTGCGAGCGATAGCGTGGCAATCTCAAAACCACCGATTTTAACCACAAAAAACCTAAACCAATATTAAAACTTGACATTAACTCTATTTTTCTTTAACTTGAAACTCAATCTATACAACAAAAAAACTTTTTAAATCATCTAAAGAAACTCTTCAATATAATATTTGGGAGTTAATTCCTCATTAGTGGATTCCATTATTAACTCGTTCCAATTAAACAAAGCACCTTTGCTAAATATTTTCTCTTTAAGAAACTCACCCACTTTAGGAGAATTGTCAAACCCTTTGTAATCAGTTATTTTTTTCTGGATATATTCATAGAGCTGAGATGCAAAAAGTTCTCCTAATAAATAATTATGGTAGTAACAAGGGGCTCCAGTAAAGTGGTATTTACTTGCCCAATCCGGGTTGTCCCAATCAGAGTTTTGATTTTGTGGTCTTTTCAGTAGTTGATAACGTTCAACCAAATCCCACCACAATTTATTTAGGTTTTGAGTTGGGTTTTCATATAATTGTTTCTCAAAATAATACATAACCAAAGCCCAGCGAGAAAATACTAATTGTTCAGATTTTGATATTTCCAATGCAGTTACTTCAATTTCTTTTAAGCTGTCTTTGTCTAAATCTAAGTTGTTATTAATCCATTTTGGGTTAGTAGCAAATCTGCCATACATCATTGCAATAGCTTCTGTTAGGAATATATGAGCTGGCTTAATCAAAGTCCAATACAATTCTGTATTTATATTTTTTTCGTATGCAGCATGACCAAATTCATGAAGATTTGTATTCATCCAATAGGCATTAGCCTTAAGATTACACAATACCCTGACATCTGCTTTTTTACGGTCGAGGTTTATCATAAAAGCGTGTTGATTTTTGCCTTTTTTCTCATATAAACTTGATTTATTGGCAATATCATCAATAGGCAAACCATGTCCATTGAAAAAATCAATAGTTACTTTTTCTATATCAATCGTTTCATAAATGCTATCTAAATCAAAATCATATATTTTAGGTGCTTGTTGAAAAAATCTATCTTGATAGTGCCAAGGCATAAGTTCTTTTGATTCAATTTTTAATTTCTTTGATAATTTTTCATCTATTTCTATTTTGAGTTCTGTAAATTTACTTAGCATTAATTCTTCCAAATTAGCAAACAATATATCTATTTCATTTGGGTCTAATTCGCTCATTTTCAAGCTCATATCATGGAAATTTGCATATCCAGAATCTTTTGCAATTTGATTTCGAAGTCCGACTAATTCTAATAAATCTTCAATAATTACTTTGCCAACTTTTTTATGTTCTTTCCAAATATTTTCTAATAAATTTATATCTGTCGAATTAGATAGTATGTCTTCAACTTCATTATCAGTATAAGTTTTCTCATTCAAAACAACCCTATAATTATTAAGTTTTTGAGTAATTTTAGATTCTAAATCAGTAATTCTATTCAACTTATCATCATCAATTTGATTGATTTTGAATTCATTTAATAATAATTCTAAAGCTCTTTTAGATTCCTTGTTTATAGGGTATTTTTTATTATATACCGATTCGCTAAATTCTACCAAATCATTATAAATATCTGAATTAGATAGAATAGAAATGTACTCATTTTCGGCAATAGTTAATCTATCATAATCATCTTTTTTACCGGATATTGCTGCCTTATAATAAGCCTTAGCACTTTCGTTGTATTTAGATTGTAGTCGTTCCTCTAAGTCTTTTATATATTTTTTTATTTTGTTCAAACTGTTATTATGTTTATTTAATTCTCAATAATTATAAAGCAAAAATATAAATTATTTTGCACTTCATTCTCAAATTTATAACTTGCATATAAATCCGAAATGATAATGAATAATATAGAAATCTACATACTTCTGCTTGCAGGCATACTTTATTTTACAAGAATATTGATATACTCTGTTGGTTCCAAACGAGAAAGAAGATACTCTTATCCTAACGAAGACAAGATTAGTAAGGAGTTTATTTCTGTAATTATTCCTGCCAGAAACGAAGAAAATAATATCAAAAGATGTGTCGAATCATTATTAGATTCGGATTACCCCAATGACAAATATGAAATAATTATTGTAAATGATAGGTCCGAAGATAATACGCTAAATATATTAAAAGAATATGAAGAACATATAAAAATTATTAATATAATAGAGAAAAATCCACATCAAAACTTACAAGGAAAAGTTGGTGCAATCCAAGCTGGGATAGAAAACTCAAAAGGAGAATTGTTATTATTTACTGATGCAGATTGTCGAGTCCATAAAAAATGGATTGAAACTATTTCAAAATTATTTAATGAATACGGTGTTGATTTTATTGCCTCATTTGCTTTGATAGAGTCTGATAGTATATTTGGCAAGATACAGGGCGTTGAGTGGGTAATGACTAACACTATGGCAGCAGGTGAAGTTGGAGTCGGCTCTCCTTACGGCTGTTATGGGAACAATATTTCATATAGAAAATCAGCTTATGAAAAAATTGGAGGTTATAAAAATATTAAATTTTCTGTTACAGAAGACTTAGCATTATTGCAGGCAATGAATAACAATAATAAAAGGGTAAAATATATATGTAATCCTGAAGCCGTAGTTTATACCCTGCCTGAAAAATCTATTAAAGATTTGTTAAACCAACAAAAAAGGTGGATTTTAGGGGGGTTGGCATTGAAACTGAAAGCTACATTCTACGTTCTAACTTCTATTTCTATTTGGCTAAGTATTTTTGTCAATTTGTTTTTTGGAAATTATTATTTAGTAGGGCTAACAGTATTTATTAAATTACTTGGCGACTTAATCGTTCTTCTACCTTCATTAAAACAGTTAAATCTGAAAAAGTATTATATATATACTGTACCAGCATTATTCTTATTTATATTTTTTGAGATAGTAATTCCTTTTTTAATGATAAATCATAAGGTAAAATGGAAAGGTCAGGAATTTAAAGCATGAAGATTAAAGTATATCATTTATCAGGTGCAGGAAATCTATTTACAGTCATAGATAATACTGATGGGTTATTAGATTCAAGCAAGATAGCTAAAATTACTCCTTTGCTTACGGAAATTAATGATATTAATAAGTTTAAGTCCGAAGGGTTAATGTTATTAGAGCAGTCGGTTAATTATGACTTTAAATGTGAGTTTTTTAATCCAGACGGTAGTACAGGTATGATGTGTGGGAATGGTGGAAGAGCAATAGTAAGGTTTGCAAAAGAAATGGGACGAATAGAAGACAACATAGAAAAATTAAAATTTGAAATGGCAAATGATATATATGAAGCTGAATTTAATGGTAGTAATATTAAATTGTACCTCCCAAAGCCCAGTTTAATCATAGAAAAATTTAAAATTGAGGTAGAAAATAAGGAAGTAGTAGGGACCTATGTTGATATAGGTTCAGACCATTTTATCGTAGAGATAAGTAGTTTAGATTTATCTGATATTAATGATTTTGATATAAATAAATACGGCAGTTTGATAAGATATAATAATAAGTTTGCGAAAGGATGTAATGCTAATTTTATTCAGATTAAAAAAGATGAAAAAGGTGATTACGTTAAGTTAAGAACTTATGAAAGAGGTGTAGAAGCTGAAACTGGGGCATGTGGAACTGGGGCAGTTTCTACTGCTATACATTGCGTATTGAATAAAAAAGTTCAGTTCCCAGTTAGGATTTCACCTACCAGCAATCAAGAATTGATAATTGATTATACTGGCGGTTTTCCAAATGATATAAAAGATATGATTTTGGAAGGTCCTGCTGAGATAATAGATTCGCAAGAAATTGAAATGTCAAAACTTTAAATATTAATAGATAAAAAAGCTATATTTTTGACGGTAAACATAAAGAGTAATAATAGAAAGTTAAAATCGAGAATTAAAATGAATAATAATCTAAAAAATATTGACATAAAAGAACTTATCAGAAATTCTTATGATGATATGTTGAGTATAAGAAGGCATATACACTCTAATCCAGAGCTATCTTATAAAGAGCATCAAACAGCAGACTTTGTAATGAACAAATTAGATGAATATGGTATAGAAAGTAGAAAATGTACTGATACAGGAGTAGTTGCACATATAGGGAGTGGGAAGCCTTGCATTGCATTAAGAGCAGAGATGGATGCGTTACCGATTGAAGAAGATACTGGGCTTGAGTTTTCATCAAAAAATAAAGGGGTAATGCACGCTTGCGGACACGATATGCACACTACAATGTTGTTGATAGTGGCAAAAACTCTAAAAGGTATGGAGTCTGATTTAAAAGGTACTGTTAAATTGATATTTCAGCCGGGGGAAGAAAAAACTCCTGGTGGAGCGAGTATAATGATAAAAGAAGGAGTATTGGAAAATCCAAAGCCAGATATGATATTTGGTCAACATATATATCCAGAGGCAAAAACTGGAACATTATCGTTTAATTCAGGTCCTGTCATGGGTGCTGCAGATGAAATATATATTAAAGTAATTGGGAAAAGTACTCATGCTGCACAGCCACACCTTGGGAGCGACCCAATAACTGCTGCTACTAAGTTAATTTCTTATTATTCGGATATTTTAGTGAAACAGAAAGACCCCATTGATTCGGGAGTGATTAATATAACTTCTATTCATGGTGGAACTACTACTAATATTGTACCTGATGTAGTTCAGATGCAAGGGACTATGCGTTCGTTTAATCCTGAATGGAGAAATGAAATACATTCGATTATTGTTGAGAAATCAAAACAGCTTTGCGAGATATATAATTGCAGATGCGAGTTTGATTTGGTCAAAGGATATCCACCAGTAATAAATGATGTGAGGGCAACAGAATTAGCAAAAAAAACTGCTATTAGTCAATTTGGAGATGAAATGGTTTTGGATTTTACTCCAAAAATGTGGGCAGAAGATTTTTCATTTTATGGCGAAGTAATTCCTTCTTGCTTTTGGTTCTTAGGAGTAAAAAAAGAAGGATTAGAATCCATGCCTGCATTGCATAATTCAAAAATAAATCCAGATGAAAAAGCTATGATAAATGGTTCTTCGATGATGGTTTCATTAGTTCTTGATTATTTGGGTTAATCAACAAAAGTCCTTCTTTTTATAATACCGCCCTTAGCGTCTTTTATACTATTCATTATTATGAATGCTTTGTCGTCAATTGCTTCAATTTTTTGATTTAATGTACTTATTTCTAATCTTGTAATTACTGTAAATAATATGTCAATCGAATTTGAGTGTTCGCCAGCAGGGGAGTAACCACCTTTACCATTATATATTGTAACACCTCTACCCAAATCTTCGATAATCATCTTTCTGATTTCATCACTTTCTTTGGATATGATAGTAATACCGATATATTCTTCAACACCTTCGATTATAAAATCGACAGTTTTGGCAGCAGATAAATAGGTTAGAACAGCATATAATGCAATTTCCACTGACAATATATAAACGCCAAATGAAAAAATAATTAGATTGATTAATAGGATAACATCTCCTACGGTTAAACCAGTTTTTTTACTGACATAAATTGCTAAAATTTCTGTGCCATCTATCACTGCTCCACCTCTGATTGACATGCCAATACCAGTCCCCAGAAAAAATCCACCGAATACCGAGATTAGTAGCTTATCTTGAGTTATTATAGGATATGGAATTAAGTACAGAATAATAGCAAGCGTAACGATTGCAAGGACACTTTTTATTGCAATTATTTTACCCAACTGCGAATATGCCAAAATCAAAAATGGAATATTTATTAAAACCACTAAGATAGATATAGAAATTGAAGTAACTTCATTAGTTAGCAATGCAATACCCATTGCTCCACCATCAATAAACGAATTTGGGAGGAGAAACCCCTTTAATCCAAATCCGGCAGACAATGTACCTATAAGAATAAAAATAGTATCTTTAATGGTAGATTTTATATTTGTGTGAGTATTCATGGAAGTTTACTTTCTAATAATCTTTTTTTATATAAATATTATATTGATTTATCGTTTTTTCTAATTTATAATTTTTATCAATATAATTATCTAATATATTTTTATTTTCTTTTATTTCATATTCGCCATTTGAAGACGAACTTAAAAGTATAATTAATCTAACATTTTTTTCAATCAATGAATTAAGAATTTCAGATTGGACGGTCTCTTGAGTTGTAATTCCTGGGTGTAATTCATAATATTTATTAGGGCATTTTCTTTTTGTTAGAAAATACAACATTACATCGTTTAAAAGGAAGTCATCATGGTCTTCTACGCCAGAGTATATATATTCTTCTTCTGTGGTATTATTCATAATATAATTTAGTACTTGGTTATATGTTTGTCCGTCTATTAATTTCATACTTAGCATTTTTGCTCGATTGTTTTCTATATCTATTGTAGAGTATGTTTCTCTTATCTGCTTAATTTTATAAGAAACCGGCAAGGACATAACAAAAAATGTATAAATCAGCATTGCGATATATCTAAATCTGATTGGTACAAACTCTTTGATAAATATAAAAGCAAGTAGGACCGAGACTATAAAAGTTGGAATAGCATGCTCAAAATCTGACCTTACCATTGCTTGATTATATAAGTTTATACCTAAGTTAAACAATGTCATTTCATACCAAAATTGAGTTCCATTTAAGACTAATCTTTTTGTTTTCACTCTGATAACTATTGATAAAATTGTCAGAAAATAAGTAATCAGAGGAAGGAAAAAAGCAATAGTTTCCCAAGTCATCCTAATTTTTGTACTGATAGAAAAATCGCTTAATAGGTGTGAGAAATTAGGGAAACTTAAATTTCTAAATTCGCGAAAAGTTGTAATTGGAATTTTTATTAGGTTATCCCAAAGTAGGTCAAAAGGAATGGTTGCAATGAAATAAAGGGCAATCGGTAAAACGAATAGCAGACCAGATGTAAAAATAAATGCGTTTTTTAGACCATAAATAATTTTTTGTTTAGTAGGCAAATCTTTAGCGAAAGTATGAGACAAAGAGGCAAAAAATATAGCTTGAAATTCCATACCAAATAAGTATCCACCCATGTCGTGACGGAAAACTGCTGTTAGTCCCATAAGTCCACCAGCTACGAGTAAAAATTTGGTTTTTGGCTCTTTGAGATAGGCGAATAATACAAAAACCGAAAGGAATGCTAAGAGTAGAGAGCTTAAGATAGAACGAGAGAAAAAATTTGCATTTGAAAGCAGGAGGGCAGGCATAAAAAATATCAGAGACGAAGAGAAACGAGTAAAAAATTTACGAGCAAAGAGGTATAGAATAGAACATATACCGATAGAAATTAAAAAACTAATTATTCGGAATGCAAATACTGATTCTAATCCGAGATTTCTAAAGAAAGACATTAAATAGAATTGACCCGGAGAGTAAATAGTCCAAAAGTCTTGGTAAAGATTTCCACCATTATTGACTAATTCGCTGCCAACTAATGGAATTGCTTCATCATAAATATTTAATTCGACAAATAGACCAGATGCTAATAATAGTATAGAGAAAAATATTATAAAATAATTAATTTTAGAGTTTTTCATTAATAATGAATTTTATGAAAATGAGAATAAATTATATCTTAATATGTTTAATACATATCTACAAATTAATGTATTATTGTTGAGTAATAAAAATTAATATTTATAATTTATTAAATTATAAAAATGTTTATTTAATTAGAATGGATAGTATTTTAAAGTATCTAACGATACAATTGTTTCGCTTGTTCCGATAACTAATCCAAAACCATCACCTTTAACATTTGATACAGTATTGTCATAGCCTGTTCCAAATATATCTCCTCCACTATCTGGATAATTCTCTTCATAGAGTTCATAAATTTTATCAATTTTTAGTAAGCCAGCAAGCGGGTTACTATTTTTTATTTCTTCTTTGAATATTTCATCTGTCAAATTCTGTGTATTAAAATACATTTCGTTTAAGCGGTTGTAACGTAAATTATTTTTATGAAAGTATTCTATTCCATAATAGTAATAATCAAATTTTTTATAACTATTTGAATCATAAGGGTCATATTTTGTATTAGATGATGCCAAATAGATATAGTTATTATCATTTTTATTAGAAATAAGAAATATATCATAATGATTAGAAGAATATGAGGTTTGATTAAAAGAATAACCAAATACTTCTGGTTTTTGGGGTACTAAAACTTCAGTCCAAACAAATAACTCTTTCCATTTTACTTCTAATTTATATGATTTGCCTGCTTCAAATATTAAATCTTCATTTTGAAAGGTAGGATTAGATGATGATAAATTAGGGTTTAATTGCCATTCTTCACCGTCTGAAATTATTTTTGCATCTACATTTGAGATATATACTTTATGTTTGTCGTCATCGTTGCTAAGTGGGGGAATTGTTCTTGTAATAGAAATATTTTTAGCACTTTTACCTGCTGAAAAATTAGCATTTATTACTAATTCTTCTATGTATGGAAGTTCTACATCAACTGTTTGAGGTTCACAGGAGTTAAATTGAAGAGTAAAAAGTGTCCAAAATATAATGAACACTGATATTTTTAAATTATTATGTAGTTTGTTTTTCATGGTTATAAGAGATTAAGAGCTGTAAAAAAAATAATATTCTTTTAGTTAATAACTAAAATTTAATTGAAAGTCCGATAGTTGGAATTATTGGGAATAGTGTAAACTGTTTTACCTTTTTAACACTTTGGGTATAATTATTATTATAATCTTCCTCTATAAACCAAGAGAATGGATTTTTACGATTATATAAGTTGTAAACGTTTATATGAAATTTGCCGTCAAATCCAAAAAGTGTTGTTTTATAGGTGAGATTAACGTCCATTCGGTGATATGCAGGTAAACGATTTGCATTTCTTGAAGAGTATTTATATGGCAAATATGAATAAGAAGACTCACCACTCAACATATCGTCTGGTTGTGTATATTTATAAACTGAAGTTGGCATTGTATAGGCTTTTCCTGTTGCAAAAATCCAAGCTAAACCAAATTCGAAGCCGTCCGCAAAATCATAAGTTAATGCTAAAGAAATATCATGGCGACGGTCATATCTTGGGTAAAACTCTACTCCTTTGTTCAATTCGGGGTATAATCGTTTTGTTTCCGCAAGGGTGTAGCCAATAAACCCTTTTAGATTTCCAAATTTTCTTTGGAGGAAAAATTCAATTCCGTATGCTTTTCCACTGCCTGATGTGAATTGTTCTTCTAATGGGATACCAAATGTAAATTCTGCGTCATCTCTGTAAGCAAGGAGATTTTCCATTGTCTTATAATATGCTTCTACACTTAGAAACCATTCTTTATCTTCGGTTAAGTTTACATGAGTACCAACTATATATTGTTTGGATTTTGAAGGCTTAATATTATCAGAGGAAGGAAACCATAAATCTGTGGGTATAGCAATATCATTTCTAGTTATGAAGTGTAAAAATTGGTTTGCTTCTGTGTAAGAAGCAATAAATTTAAAATAATCATTGTAAAGAAATGATGTAGATAAACGAGGTTCGAAAGAAAAATAATCACCACCTGAAAAATAATATGTTCTACCACCTATATTAATATCAAAACCTTCAAGTATGGAAATTTCATCTTGCAGATAGAGAGCTAAATCATAGGAATACTTTTTTTGAGCTGGAATTTCTAATTCATTATCAATAATTTCATTATTAGTTAGGATATTTGAAGTGAAGCCATGTTTGGTTAGCTCTAATCCTGTTTTAATCATATTATTAGATATTCCAAAATATTCGAATCTGGATTTAAAAGTAAAATCTTCGATATCAGAAACAGACTCAAATCTTGTTTTTTTTTCTACATAGTTATTGCCGTCATAACTTTCAAATTCATTTTCTATTATGGAAGAAAAGTTATAATTGGTATAAATGAGTGAGTAGTTGCTAAATAACTCGGAGGAAAATATATGTTTCCATCTTAGGTTAAGAGTTTTATTACCCCAGTTTACATCGAATTTATTATCTACGTCGAAATCGTCAAAATTTAATACATCAGAACCCAAATACCCACTAAGATAAATGTGGTCGTTATCGGATAGTTTGTAATTGACTTTACCATACAAATCATAAAAATAATATGGGTTATCAATAGACATTAAAGCTGCTAATACATCTAAATAAAATCTTCTTCCTGAAATCATAAAAGATGAATTTTCGTCAATTGGTCCTTCTAAAGTAAGTTTTGAACTGATTATGCTCATATTGGCTGTTCCACCAAAAGAATCTTTTCTACCTTCATTCATAGTCATATCTATCACTGAAGAAAGTCTTCCACCGTATTCAGCAGGCATTGAACCCTTTATTAATTCAACTGATTTTAAGGCATTAGCATCAAAAGCAGATATAAAACCTGCCATATGTGAAGGGCTATAGATTACAACATCATCAAGTAGTACTAAGTTTTGGTCTGGGGAGCCACCACGTATATACAATCCGCTTGATACTTCGCTTGATGATTGAACACCGGGCAATAGCTGTAATGAGCGGAAAACGTCGGATTCGGACATAAAGGACGGTAGTTTGAGGATAAACTCTGGGTCTAAAGTAACTTTACTAATCTCGGTAGTGCCTGTTTTTCCTCTATCTGCAAATACTTTTACTTGCTCTGTGGTAATTTCTTTTTCTGATAAATTGATATTTAACTTTAATGACTGATTTTCTGATAAGTCAATTTTTGAGAAATACAATTTATAGGTTAATGCTCTGACTACTAAAATATATTGACCTGCTTTGAGATTATTGAGTGTATAAAAGCCAAATTTATTAGAATAAATTCCTTTTTCTGGTTTGGTTTTAATTTTCAATTCATTGGATAAGGCAATATGATTGGAAATTGTATCGCTTGTAATTTTATGCAGGGTTACAGTAGCACCAATTATGGTTTCTTTTGTATTTTCCTCTGTGATTAGACCTGATATAGAAGAATTATTTGCGAAAGCAACATTACCAAATAGTGATAATAGGAAAAAAAAACAGATAAATTTAATCATATATATTGTTCATTATATTTAGTTTTTATTTATGATAATAGAATACGAAAATATGAAAAAAAAGTTAAAAGTGTTAAGTATAAAAAATTAATTAATAATAATTAGTTGAAAATTACTATATTTAAAGATGAAAAAAGTTAAAAAAATGATAAAAAATGAAAAGTTTAGTTAAAATTACATTAACATATTGATATATAATAAGAAAGATAGAGAATATAAAGTAGTAATTAAACAACCGATAGTGCCTACAATTTTGATTTTAATTGTAATGGTTGTTGGTACGGTGGGTTATTATTTTATTTGGGAAGACAAGGGTGTAACTATTTTGGATTCGCTATATATGGTTATAATAACTATAACTACAATAGGCTATCAAGAAGTATTCCCATTAGACACACCTATAAGCAAAATATTTACTATGTTAATTTCGCTATTTGGGATAAGTTCATTATTTTATCTATTCAGTAATATAATGGAAAATTTATTTCTTTTGCAAACAATGAATATTAGAGGAAGAAAAAAGATGAAAAATTATTTAGACGAAGTAAACAATCACTATATTATTGTAGGATATGGAAGAGTCGGTAGGTTGGCAGCACACGAATTAATGGAACGAAAAAAAGAATTTATAGTTATTGACCCGAAAGTAACTGAAGAAAAAATAAAAGAAAAAGAAAGTGAATTTAAGATAATTCAAGGAGATGCTACAGAAGATGAAGTATTAAAATTGGCAGGGATAGAGAGAGCTAAGAGTATAATAGTTGCTACAGCAAAGGCAGAGGTTACTGTATTTGTTGTGCTTAGTGCAAAAGAGTTAAACCCAAAGTTAAATATAGTGGCAAGAGCAGATGATGAGGCTAATATAGTTAAGCTCAAGAAAGCTGGAGCGACAAAAGTTGTTAATCCCTATGCTGCGGGTGGTTATAAGTTAGCGAGTTTAGCGGCAAACACTTCAATAATTGACTTTTTTGATGCTAATTTTAGCTCTCAAGATGGTGCTTTTGATATTGAAAGATTGGTATTAGATTCGGAGTCGAAATGGATAGGGAAGTCTCTAAAAGAATTAGATGTTAGAAAAAAATGTGGTGCTTCTATAATAGGAGTTGTGAGAGATGATAATACTATGATTAATCCTTTGGGTGATTTTGTTTTTAAGGAATTAGACCATGTGGTAGTAGTTGGAAATCATCAGCAACTATTGGAGTTAGAGCGGTATATAAAGTAGTTTTTAGTTTTTTTGTAAAGAATAGAGTTTTGATTCTATTTTATTTTTCATCGAAATATTAGAAAGGTTAATTTTGGTTATTCCTTTATTTTCTTTAATATAGTAGTTTAGAATAAGAATAATTGGAATAGAGAGAGGTACCCAAAGTTCAGCACCAATTAAGTTATTAGTGGTAAAATGATTCAGAAAAATTAGAATTAACATCATATAAAATGATGATGAAAGTAGGATTTCTTCAGTGGAATATTCTAATTTAGTATTTGAATTCAATCTTTTTAAATTTAGTTTTTTTCTAATTTTATAAATTTGAATTGTTATTAATATGAGTAGTGATGTGAATGCTAAAGCTCCGAATATACCTAATTCGACTAAGGCATGGAGGAAGGAATAGTCGCTAAATGAAAGGAAGTAACCGTTTGCGAAAGTAAGCCCCATTCCTGTTCCAAAAAAGATATTATATTTCCATATATCAAAAGACATCATTGCAGATTCAAGACGTGTTCCGAAGGATTCTCCCTCGATGTAAGTAACTCCCCTTGTTCCGAAGGCGAAGATAGAATAAAGTCTTTTGAAAAATAATTCTAAAACTGATATTTCTGCATAAGAGTATATAATTCTATCAGCAATAACTATTATTAATATCCCAAAAATTGAATATTTGATGTATGATTTGAGGTTAGTTTTATTTTCGAGCAAAAGCATAACAGAAAGAATTATACCGACTCCAGCAACGGCGGTTAGGGAGAAAGTAAGAAAGAGTGCTATTAGAGAAGAAAAAAGGATAAGGTTTAGGATTAGATTGCTTTTAAAGAGTGTTTTATTAAAGATAAATTTTGGAATTAGTGTGAATGATAGGATTATTAGATTAAATGCAGCGAGAGCGGAGGGTTCAGAGAAAATAGAAGTAGCACGATAGAAATTTTTAAATTTCAAACTAAGCTGAGTTATTCCCTCATTATCAATAGTTCCACGAGTATTAAAGCTGGAATTTGTTATTTCGACCCATGCTAATGGCATATCGAATGCTCTTGCATAGATTTGGTAAGCACCAAATATATTGATTAAAATAGATAAAATGAGCCATAGTTTGAGTGATTTCTTTAAAGTTTCAATTCCTATTGGATAAATAGAAACGACAAGTGCAAAAGCAATAAAAAATGCAAAATGGCTGAAACTTTTTATAAATTGGATTAGGTCTGCAGATGAGTGGGATATTAATGGATTAAATCCAGAAATAATAGCAGAAAAAAATAAAGATATTAAAGAAATAAGGAATGCACGTTTTAAAATGTAAATATTGTCGCCATTCCAGATAGTTCTTTTAATAAAAAGTAGTAGAAATAATATAATAGAGAGGTCTATGAAAGTGAAACCATAACTACCTATTGGGAATAGTTCGAAAACCCTAAGGAAGTAAGAAATTAATATTAAATTATAGATTATAATCATTTCTATTTCGTCTAAAATATAAAACGCAAGATAAAATAATATATTGAAAGTAACTAATCATAAGTAGAAAGTGTCTAAGAAAATATATATATTTGTATTACGTATAAAAATTAAATAGAAAAAATAAATTATTATAAGGAGAATTCGATGAAGCGAATTTTAATACTTACACTAATCTTGGTATATGGTATAACGGCTTATTCAAAATCACCGATTAAAACGGATTATATACTGCCATCTTACTTAAATGCTGAGTTTGATGAACATAAATTTGATACAAAAGAAATAATAGGATATATCAATACGAATGGCAAAACGAAATACGTAGATATGAGATTTGCACCAAAAAGTGAACCAATGTTATTAGACGAAGATTTAACAGGCACTTATATTACTCCAGATGGGATGGAGGTAGTGAACTTGGTTCAGTTGGCAACACCCGGAGACAATGGAAATCAATCTGAAACATGGATTGCTGTTAATCCAACCAATCCTAATAATGCTGTAGCGACTTGTAATTTCCAAACATGGAGTCATAAGATGTCTGCGTATTATACTCATGATGGAGGGAAGACATGGGCAATATCAAGAACTGACAATCACTCATCATTGATTAGTGGTGGTTCGACTACAATTTTTGATCCAGCAATTGATTTTAATTCAAAAGGTGAATTATTATATGTATATGGCTATACGGCTATCAGTAAAGACAATTTAGGCAATGAAATACATCCTGACGGTGGAATATATATGTCAAATTCAAGTGATGGAGGGAAGACATGGAGACAATTTACTGACCCAAATGACCCATTAGGAGCGATTCAATATGCTCAGAACAGTCCAAGTGTTTTTAATGACAGATATACAATAGCAGTTGATAAATTTTCAAACAACCCTGATACGAAAGATAATTTATATGTAGGCTGGCAAATGTTTGCTGGTGGAAGTGCAGAAACAGGAGTTCATGTTGCAACAGCTGCTTCTTATGATGATTATTATGAAAGTATGGATTCAAAAGTATCTGCTGATGGTGTAGGAACACAAGCACCAGTTCCAGCAGTTGGTCCTGAGGGAGAAGTTTATGTTTCCTGGAGACAAACAGTAAGTAATGAAAAAACTAAAACACCGGTAAGTATATCTTTCGATGGTGGTTTTAGTTATGAAAAAAGAACTACGATGTTTGATGTATATACATTAGGTGAAAAGCATCCGGAAGGAAGCAGGCACGTATTAACAGATAAAGACAATATGCGGATTAGTTCTAATCCAATTTTATCAGTGGATTGCACTCCTGAAGGCTCAACTTCAAGAGGTAATGTTTATGGTATAATTGCGGCAAAGACATCTGGTTCTGCAACGGCTGCTAATAGATTATGGTTTGCTAAATCGACAGACCAAGCTGAGAATTGGGAAGTGAAGAAAATAGATAATGCTTCGAATGGTGGAGATATATTTTTTCCGAATATAGATGTTGATAATGTAACTGGATATATTCACGTATTTTATTATAGCTCAGAACACGATAATAGCAATGAAAAAGTAGATGCTTTTTATGCTATTTCCAAAGATGAAGGAAATACATTTAAGCACTTTAGACTTTCAAACAAATCATTTGGAGTAAAGGCAGTAGGGCAAAGTGGCGAAGTTGATAATAGATATTGGGGAGATTATGCTGGAATAGCGGCCCATGGAAATAAAATTTATCCGTTATGGTGGATGCCAACAAGTACTGCATATCATTATAATTCTGTAGATATGTTTACTGCAAGAATTACTACAGCTCCACTACCTCCATTCCCAATTAATCATGAAAAAGGTGATGAAATATTTATTTCTTGGTCAAATTTGATTAAAGATGGTGTTGGCGACCCTGTAAATGAATTTACAGTAGAGTTATGGAAAAATAATGAATTACTTAAATCTTTTGAGAAAGGAGTTGTTTCCTATATTGATAAAGATGTGAATATAGGTGATGAAGTTAATTATAAATTAAGAACTGTATCAAAAGATGTTAGAGGTGCAGGTGATTTTCATGAATTTAGTGTCAAAGTTGGCGGTTCGATTGAACCAATGAACCCTACAAATTTGAGTGTAACACCGGCTGACAATGGGTTGGTATTCACTTGGGAAAACCCTACTCAGACAGTTGAGGGAGGAGATTTTTCATATTTTAGTGGAATAAAGATATATATTGATGGAAAAGAAGTAGCAGAAGTAGAAGGAAGTAATATTAGTGAAGCTAATGATTATATGGTATATAACTTAGAACTAACTGAATTAGATAAATATTATACGAATTTAAGTATTTCTGTAATAGGTAAGCGAGAAGATGAAGTACAAGAAAGTAAGAATAACCCTGTAGTTGAATATGCTTATGCTGGACCAATTGCGAGTGGGTTTGCTAATTCATTTGAAGATGATTATAATTCTTATGCAAAATATGAATTTGGAGATACTCAATGGAGAACAACTGATGCTAAGGCAGCTGAGGGAACTTATTGTTTGACAGATTCGGAAGTTGGAGTGGATTATGAACCCGAATTGAATGATGGTTTAATACTAGCTCCGTTCAAATTAGATGGAGATAATTTATATTTGCATTGGAAATATATTGCATTAGTACATAAAACAGACCATGCAGCAGTAGAATTATCAAAAGACCATGGGCAAACTTGGATTGCAGCTAAATGGATGAATGAGACTGCTTCACCTTTGTTTGAGGGTGATTTGGCTAATGCTGAGTGGTTAGAAACAGGACTAAATTTGCCGGACTATGGATTTGAATCTGGTGATGTAGTTTATATAAGAATTAAAATAGTAACAAATTTTGGACTTCATAGCGATGGGATTTATTTAGATGATTTTACATTAGACAATGTAAAATCGGTTAGTCCTTTATCTGTACAGAATACCAAAGTATATCCAAACCCTGTTAAAAATAATGTAAATATTAATTTTGACTTAACTACTGCAGGTATGACAAGATTTGAAGTTTATAATATGTTAGGCAACAGAGTTCAGGACTTAGGAAGTGAATTTTTGACAGTAGGTCAGAACAATAAGCAATATAATATTTCTGAATTATCAAATGGCACTTATTATTTGAGAATTAGTCAGAATGAGTCTTCGGAATCTATTCCATTTGTTATTCAGAAGTAGTAATATAAATTTAGATTATATTTAAAAAGCTGATTTCGTTTTGAATTCAGCTTTTTTTTGTATAATTTTAAAAATAGAATTTATTAATGATTATCATAATAAAAATTGAAAAAATTTAATATCCAGAATTCGAAGATAAAACTCGGTAAATCGATTAGTAGAGATAAGATTGATGCGGAAATAGGGGAGTTGTATTCTAAGGTGATTTTTATTACTGATTTGAATTTATACAGTCATTATTCTTCTTTTTTGGATAAATATGGTTTAATTAAGATTAATCCAGGAGAGAAATCTAAAAATTTGGATGTTGTTTCTGATATTATTGAAGAAATGATTGAAATTGGAGCAGATAGGAATTCAATATTAGTAGGGTTCGGTGGTGGGGTTGTTTGTGATATAACTGGGTTTGTTTCTTCTGTATATATGCGTGGGATTGATTTCGGATACGTATCGACCAGTTTGCTTTCTCAGGTAGATGCGTCTTTGGGTGGCAAAACAGGGGTAAATTTTAAGCAATTTAAAAATATGATTGGTATATTTAACCAACCCAAGTTTGTAATATGTAATATTGATTATTTACGAACATTGAGTGATGAAGAATTTCTAAATGGTATGGGGGAGGTCGTGAAACATGCTATTATTAGTGATGTTGGATATTTTGATTTTATTAGATTAAACATTGAAAAAGTTTTAAATAGAGATGAAAATATTATTATCGAATTAATTAGCAAATCAATTGAAATCAAATCAAATATAGTATTAGAAGATGAGAAAGAAAAGGGGGTAAGGAAAATATTAAATTTTGGTCATACTTTTGGGCATGCTATAGAAAGTAAATATGGAATTAAACATGGATTTTCCGTTGTGTTAGGCATGTTGATTAGTTTGAAGTTATCACAGAAGCTTGGTTTTATTGAGTTATCAGAAATAGAAAAAATTATAAAATTATTTATGGACTTAAAGATTCTCCATAAAGATGAAAAAGAAATTTTAAAAAAGGAAAATATTTTATTGCTATTAGATTTAATTAAAAATGACAAGAAAAAAAATGATAATAATGTTGATTTAATATTGATTAAAAATATTGGTAATGCTGTGATTTATTCTATTAGTTTTGATGATATAGAGAAAATGTTATGATAGAATATGAAACATCGAAGTATATTGGAGAGTTAAAAGTACCTGCATCAAAGTCGTATATGCAGAGGATTTTGGCAATGGCGGCATTGTCATTGGGTGAGACTGTGATAAAAAACTATTCTTTGTGTGATGATACGGAGAATGCGATAGAAATTATAAAATCTTTGGGGAGTGAAGTTAAAATAACTGATAAATTTATAAAGGTTAAATCAAATTATCCTGAAGTATGGAATAATGTGATAAAAGTTGGGGAATCGGGTTTGGCAACTCGATTATTTGCACCTATTTTGGCATTATATGACAAGGAATTTAATATAGAGGGGGAGGGGTCTATTCTGAAGAGACCTCAAGCTATGCTTATTGATTCTCTTAGGAAATTGGGTGTAGAAGTAGAAAGTAATGATGGATTTTTGCCGTTAAAATTAAAAGGTCCTATAAAAGAAAAGAAAATAGAAATTGATGGAAGTATTAGTTCGCAGCATTTGACTGGATTATTGATAGCACTACCTATGCTCGAATTCGATACTGAAATAATAGTAAACACACTTGCAAGTAAGCCTTATATTGATATTACATTAGAATTGATTAAACTATTTGGTATAGAAATAGAAAATATAGATTATAATAGATTTATTATAAAAGGAGGTCAAGAATATAAAGCTACTGAAATTTCGGTTGAAAGTGATTGGAGTAATGCGGCTTTCCATTTAGTTGGTGGGGCAATTGCAGGAGAAGTTTGTTTATCGAATTTAGATATTCACTCTAATCAAGGGGATAGAAGGATAGTAGATATTTTAATAAGTGCTGGTGCTAATGTAGAAATTGATAAAAACAATATCAGTGTTAAGAAATCAGATTTGAAAGGGTTTGATTATGATGCAACTGATACACCGGACTTATTTCCACCTTTGGTAGTATTAGCAATGAACTGCAGTGGAATATCTAAAATACATGGAGTAAAACGTCTATTATATAAAGAGTCGAATAGGGCGTTAGTATTAAAGGAAGAATTTGCTAAAATGGGTGTGGATATTGAAATAGGTGATGATGAGATGATAATAAATGGGAAGAATGATGAATCAGTAGAAAAAAATAGTAAAAATGAAATAAGTGTTAATTCTCATAATGACCATCGGATAGTTATGGCTCTTGCAATTGCATCTTTGACTAGTAAATATAAAATAATAATCAATGATGCGAGTGCAGTTAATAAATCTTATCCTACATTTTTTCGAGACTTCTATAAGTTAAAACAAGGAAATTCAGATGAATAATTTTGGTAAAAAATTTAGGCTTTCAATTTTTGGCGAATCTCATGGTGATTTGGTTGGTGTTACCATTGATGGTTGTCCAGCTGGGATAAATATTGATTTGAATGATTTTAATGATGACTTATTAAGGAGAAAGAGCGGAAAAAAAGGAACTACTCCGAGAATTGAGAAAGATTTGCCAGAAATAGTTAGTGGTGTATATAGGGGCTTTAGCACTGGTTCACCTATAACTATTCTATTTAGGAATGATAATACTAAACCGAAGGATTATGATAATTTGAAATATCAGCCGAGACCTGGGCATGCAGACTTTGTTGCAAATCAAAAGTATAATGGATTTAATGACCCAAGAGGTGGAGGACATTTTTCTGGCAGATTGACTTTAGCACTTGTTTCGGCAGGTGTAATTGCTAAAAAGATATTAAAATCAGACAATAATAAATTAAAAATTTTAGCTGAAATAGTTGAATTGGGCGGTTTTAAGAATTTAGATGAGGCATTGGAGAGGGCAATAGCAGATAATGATTCTATTGGTGGAGTTGTGGAGTGCAGGGTGGAAAATATTAAGTTGGGCTTAGGTGAGCCATTTTTTGATTCGATTGAGTCAGTTATTAGTCATTTAGTATTTTCAATTCCAGCTATTAAAGGGATTGAATTTGGTTCAGGTTTTTCTGCCGCTAAAATGACTGGTAAACAACATAATGATGAAATTGTAGATAAAAGTGGTAAAACTGAAACTAATAATGCTGGTGGGATTAATGGAGGGATAACTAATGGAAACGACTTAGTTTTTAGGGTAGCGGTGAAGCCGACATCAAGTATATCAAAGTCTCAAAATACTTATGATTTTTCTAAGGGTAGTACTACTGAATTAAAAATTAGTGGCAGACATGATTTATGTATTGCATTGCGAGTACCTGTAGTAATAGAGGCTGTAACAGCAATTGCATTAGCTGATTTTTACTTAATATACTGAGTGATAATTTAAAAAATAATTGTCAGATAGTGTGAATGAATTATGTGAAATTAACATTACATTGTGAATTTTATTGCATATATAAATAGATTTAATGAAGTATCAATTAATTTGAGATTATTTGTAAGTAATTGATTATAAAAGACTAATTAGAAATTATTTTTCTATTCTTGTTTTTTGGCATATATATTTGATATAGTATGATAAATGTTGAAAATATAACTGTTAATTATAACAAGAATGGAGAAAAACATGAAATATAAAATGAAAAGTAGTACAGGGCTAAGAAAGTATTTATTGGCAGTTAGTATAATGCTAATGGTGTTCGTAGTTGAAAATTATGCTTCGCTGTTGCAACCAGTTGTAACAATGAAAGGTAAGATAATAGACAAAGAAACTAATCTGGGTGTAAACGCTAAGATTATTATTTACGATACAGAAGGTAAAGTGAAGTTTAGAACAAAAGCAAGTGGTTCTAATAATGGTGAATATTTCATTAGTGGGTTGAAGCCTGAGAGTGAATATAAAATGAAAATTATACCAGAAGCCGGCTATTTGGAAGCTATGAATGAATTAATTATACCTAAAGCAGATGAGTATAAGGAGATTATTAATAATTATGGGATGTATAAGATTGATAATTTATTAAACTTAGACTTGAGTGATGGGATATTTGCTGAGAACATGGGTGTTTTTAAAAATGGTATAGATAGTAGATTAGATGATTTTATCCATTCAATAAAAAAATCAAATAATATTGTTTTAATAAACTATTATGATGAATTAAAAAGTAAAAAGTTGATTAAGGAAAGAATTAAGGCTATAAAGGATTATTTAATTTATTCTGGTATTAACATAGAAAAAATACGGATAATTCATAAAAAACAGTTTAAGGAGATTTCTTACAATGATAAAAAATAATAGAAATAATACGCATTAGATTATCTTTATAATCTATAACTGACCTACCTAAAAATTCCACTCTTTTTTTAGGTAGGTTTTTTATAGAATATAGAAAAATTGATTTTTGGAATGTATATTCAAATTTTATGTTGAAAAAAATCAATAACTAAATAGGTGTTATAAACAATTAATTCAAAAAAAAATACTAATTTCGTAATGGAATTTAATAAATAATCAAAATGAAAATATGCCAATTGACTTAATATCTGAACATTTGAATGGGTTAAAAGTATTGAAACCTAAGGTTTTTGGCGATGAACGAGGCTTTTTTTTAGAGTCATATAAAGAGAGTGAATTAAAAAAATATGGAATTAGCGAAAAATTTTTACAAGATAATCACTCGTCTTCTACTAAAGATGTATTGAGGGGTTTACACTTTCAATGGGATAAACCAATGGGTAAGCTGATAAGAGTTACTCGTGGTTCCGCATTGGTTTGCGAGGTGGATATTCGGAAAGATTCGCCAACTTATAAGCAATATTTCATGATAGAAATAAGTAGTAAAAATTTCCTTATGTTATGGGTTCCATTTGGTTTTGCAAATGGTTTTTTAACATTAGAGGATAATACGGAAATGCAATATAAATGTACAGCGGAGTGGAATCCTAAAGCCGAGTCTGCAATAAAATGGGACGATAAAAGTTTGAACATTAACTGGGGGATAGAAAAACCCATATTATCAGGAAAAGACTCTTTTGCAGAGAGTCTTAATGATTGGGAAAATAAGAAAGAAAGTGATTTAATTACTTTTAGAAAAAGGAATATATGAGCATAATAAATATTAAAATAGACTCGGAAAATGAAAAAGATTTTATAAAATATCTTAAAAGACAGAAAAAATATAATATTCAGATAAATGAAGATATTGAAATGACAGATGAAGAATTACAAGAGTATGATAATGATATTAGAGAAATGTTAGAAAATATGGAAGGACATTCAGATGATGTAGATGAAAAACTTATTCTAAAGTTAAATGAACTACGTGAAATGTTTGAAGTACAGGGAGATGATATTGATTTGGTAGGAGAGGTTAAAAAAATGATTGAAAATTTATCTGAGTTTGATGAGACTATTATTGAAGATTTGGAAGATGAATTAGATAGCGAGTTTTATATAATAGATAAAGGAGAAGGTGAGTATGACTTTTTAGATTATGTATTGGAAATAGGAGAGTTAGAAGAAGGAGAATCATTTCAAATGATGATGATTCATTTTGAGAATGGTAGGGTATTTTCAGGTTATTGTATCGATTTGGAAGAAATAAAAGAATTTGTAAAAAGTGATAGTTATTACTTTTCTAATGCAATAGTTCTGAGTGAAATAAATGAAAAAAATGTAAGAATAGCAATACAAGATTTGATGGAAAGAGATGAATTTTATAGTGTGTTTGAAGAATGGGATGAGGACATAGAAGAATCGCCTTTCCACCCAATTAGAATGAATTAAATAAAAAATTGTCAGTTTTGGAGTTGATTTATCATATTGTTTTGATAATAAGTAAAACTGATATAAATTGCATTATGTAAAATTTTTAAGTAAGTATAATATTATGGCGTTTAGTGATTTAACATTAGAAGATATATATGATAACTTTGAGGTGATAAGTGATTGGGAAGACAAGTATATGTATATAATAGAGTTAGGGAAGAAATTATATAAATTAAACGATGACTATAAAATTCCAGAAAATTTGGTGGAAGGTTGTGTTAGCCGAGCATGGATCAAAGAATTTCCAGAAGGTAAAATATTAGAGTTTAAAGCTGATAGTGATTCTCAAATAGTAAGAGGATTAATTGCAATTTTATTTATTGCTTATTCTGGGAAATCTTCTCATTTGATATTAGAAGTAGATATCGAAGAGGTGTTCTACAAATTAAATTTGATGCAACATTTGAGTGGGAACAGGGCAAATGGATTAAGGTCAATGGTAAAAAAGATACGCAGTATAGCAAGAGAACATTTATAAAGTTAAACAAAGGAAAATGATGAGAATATTATTAACGATAATAATTATAATAATTTCAATTAACTATTCATTTGGTTGTACTAACTTGATAGTAACCAAAGGTGCGAGTGATAATAACTCGAATATGATTACATATTCTGCTGATGCAGGTGGGTTTATGGAGCCTTTATTTTATTTATCGGAAGCTGACCACAAAGAAGGTGATATGCTAAAGGTTTATGATTGGGATACTGGGAAGTATTTGGGTGAAATCAAACAAGCACTGCATACTTACAGAGTAGTTGGCAATATAAATCAACATCAACTATCAATAGGTGAGACAACTTTTACTGGTTTAGATTCTTTAAGAGATACTACCGGAATTTTAGACTATGGTTCATTGATACGTATAACTTTACAAAGGGCGAGAACTGCAAAAGAGGCTATAAAAGTTATAGAAGAGTTAACTTCTGAATATGGTTATTACTCCACAGGTGAGTCATTTTCTATTGCGGACCCTAATGAGATATGGATAATGGAGTTGATAGGAAAAGGAGTAGGCAATAAGGGGATTAATTTTGTAGCCAGAAGAATACCTGATGGTTATATTGCTGCTCATGCTAATCAATCAAGAATTAGAAAAGTACTATGGGACGACCCTTCGAACTGTATATATTCGGAAGGGGTAGATGAATTTGCTAAAGAAAAAAATATTTATCAAGAATATGATGGTGAATTTAGCTTTGCAGATACTTACAATCCATTAGACCCAGGAGGAGTACTTTATTGCGAGGGAAGAGTTTGGAGATTTTATGATTTGGCAGCTCCAAATAAAAAACTTTCTCCAGATTATTTTAGGGCAGTGAAGGATTCGGAACCATATCCATTATTTATTAAGCCAGATAAACCAATTTCTGTTAAATTTTTGACTACAGTTTTAAGAGATCATTTTGAAGGTACAGAATATGATATGACGAAGGGCATTGCTGCGGGTCCTTATGGGTGTCCATACCGTTGGAAAAGCCTTAGTTGGAAAATCGAGGGGGATTCGGTAAGTAAATATGGTTGGGAAAGACCAATAGCTACTCAGCAAACTGCATTTTCATTTATTTCGCAATTGCGTTCAGAAATGCCTGAAGAGATAGGTGGAGTTTTTTGGTATGGAGTTGATGATGCAGCAACCTCATGTTATGTCCCACTTTATTCTTCTTTGAAGGAAGTACCTGCATCATTAGAAAATGGTTCGATAGCTAAATTTAGTTGGGACGATGCGTTTTGGGTATTTAATGCAGTAGCAAATCGTTCTTATATTCAGTACTCTCTTATTAGTAAAGATATAATAGAAGTACAGCAGAGTTTTGAGAATAAGTTTTTTGCAATGCAAGAAAGTGTAGAAGAAGCGGCTTTAAATTTATATAAATCTGAGCCGAAGTTAGCACAAGAGTTTATTTCTGATTATTCGGTTAATCAATATGAAAAAGTAACACAAAGATGGAGAAATTTATGGGAAGAGATTACAGTTAAGTATAACGATGGTTATATGAACGACGTTAATAAGAATAATGGACGAAGCCCAAGTAGTGTTGGATATGAAAATGAATTTCTTAAAGAAGTTATCAAATCCAAACCTGGTTATTATGACGTTAAGTGGAAGAAAAAGTAGTTTTAAAGTGTAATTTTTTCAGTGTGAATTATTCCACTACCGATTAATGTTATAAAATAAGTACCATTCATAAAGTTATTAAGATTTATAGAATGAGAGTTTATAAAATCTAAATTATTAGAATATATACTTTTACCATCCAAATCTGTTATTTGTAAAATTCCTTTATAGTGAGTAGGCGAATTAATTATTAATTGATTTGCCTTTATTTTTATATCAAAATTCTTATTTGTTTCAGTTGATAAATGGTTTTCTACTTGAAAGGTATAATTATTTGGTGATAGTGCATCAACGTTTATTAAATGGATTGATTTAGGGGCAGGGAAATCACCTTTTGGTCTTAGCATAACTTCAAATGCAACTCCATCATCTTGAATTTTATCATTTGACGAATTTAAGCCGATTAGAAAACCTTTTTTATCAGTATCTGAAATTAAAGTATGGTCTTTATTTTCAAATAAAACACCTTTTTTTATTCCTAAATATTCATATTTATTTTCATCAATGTCCAAATAACCAATTAAGGCTTTATAATCTTCATTTGTAGAAATCTCTACAGGGACAGTATAAAAAGAGTTTAATAGTTCTGTGTGTTTATTTGGAATTTTAGTTTCCATAAATCCATTATTTGGTTCACCTAGTCTTCCCATATTCATGAAAACAACAAGACCATCAGTTAATGAAATATCACCGTCGCCATCACCATCAGCAAAAGTAGCATCTGATTCGTCCCAAACTAATACTCTTTGAGGATAAAAGTTAGTGCTTGCATTTTTTCTTTTGAATGCTCGTTTGCCATTTGGTATGCCGCCATGACCTAAGTAGATACCTATCATAGCGTGGTCTTTTGTATCAACAATTCCATCACGATTAGCATCGCCTGGCCACATATCATCAAATCCGTGGACTGTAAATTTTTTATTTTCAGTTTTAACTTCAAATTCTTTGTCTGAGACATCTGTTTCAGCGATAGCACCTGAGAAAGCAAATTCTATTTCATCATTGTTTGGTGCTGTTTGCAGAACAACAAAGTCTAAGTGAACTAAGGTTGGATTTGTATTGATACTGTTATTTTCACCGGAATATATCGCTAAACTTAGTGTTGATTTATTTGTGGATGGGTCATGGATTTGCCCTTGAAGAACTTCACCGTTTTCACTGAAGTCTCCTATGGTATAGCCGGAAAACTTTACATAATCTGAATGATTAAATGTAAGAAAGAATGCAGCGAGGTGGCAGTTTTCAATGTCTTCTATTACTATATCTATCCCGAACATATATGTAGCAGTTACAAAGTTTGCGTTCGAATCTGCAACATCAGTCCTTTTTATCTTTAATGTCTGCGAATTAGCAGAGAGTGAAGATAATAAGCCAAAAATGGCTATAATTGTTATATATTTTAATGTTTTCATAGTTCAAATATCTGTGCAAAATTAATGCCAGACAATTTGAGAATACGATTTATTAGAATGATATGGGAATGAATTTATAGTTTAAATTATTTACTAATTTGTGTAGTTATGAATTTTTCTTAGACGGAGATTCGATTATAATATTTATTGGACCAATATTATTTGAAGTAATTTCCATCATTTCGCCAAATTTACCAGTTTCGATGCGATAGGGGTAAATAGAAGTAAGAGTTTTAATAAATTCATCGTATAATACTTCAGCATCTTTTGGAATGGCGGCATCGGTAAAAGAAGGTCTATTTCCTTTTTTGGAATTAGCGTATAATGTGAAGTTTGAAACTATCATTATGTCAAGTTTTAGTTCTAATGCGGATAAATCTAATTTTCCACTTTGGTTAGAGAAAATTCTTAGATTAATAATTTTCTTTATTATGTAATTAATATCCTCTAAATTATCATTTATTTTTATACCCAAATAAACGAGTAATCCTTTATTTATTTCAGAAAACAAGGAATTATTGATAGATAGAGTTGCTGAATTAACTTTCTGAATAATAGTTTTCATAGCTTATTTCTTAAATAATTTTATTTTGATAATATTTTTTTCTATTTTGTTTTTCTATACATTACAATAATAAATTTATTTTTGGGAGAAAACAATGTATTTTTGGGCAAATGTTGAAATTGACCCATCTGAGATAACAGTAATAAAGAGAGTCGATAATAATGAGTTGTTAGGGAAACTACTTAAAATATTAACACTTGGAATAGCTTCTGACAAAGTGGAACAGGAAACATTTACGGTTATTTCTATTCTTCAGGAAATCCAAATGGGATTAATGAGAATGGGGGTTAATAATGTAATAAGGTTGGCTGTTGATGACTATGATTACTTTTTTGATGATGATGCAACAGAAGATGACCTACATCATGCTATGTTTAATTTGGAGTCGGAAATAGAACCAATGGAATCGCAAAGATTCAATAAGATAGAATTAGAATTAGAACATCATGATGATTTATTTAAGTATTTATTTGATATAACTATAGTGCGGAAGCATAAAGTAGGCGAATATCCAATAAAGATTACTGTAAATGGTTTGTTTAGAGAGTTTGAAAAAAGACCTAAAGAATCAATTTCTAAGTTAAGAGAAAGATTACTTAAAATATTTAGAAATCAATATGACTATGATTCGTTCCTACATAAAATGCAAGAACATTTTAATAGTTTTATGACAGAGTTTGAAGATTCGTTGTCGAAATTTATCAAGATAGATGGTATTAAGAAGGAATTTACAAGGAAAATAATTAGACCAAGCCAAGTAATCAAAAATGATTATAAATATACGTATAGCAAGGAAACTGACCCTGCGTTGCATGGATATCCTGGAGTAGAAAAATATTTATATTATTGCATGATTTGGGCAAGTGCTTGTTATAGGAATGATATAAATTGTGCAAACTTCTTGTTGATAGATGAGTTTGGGAATTCGATATTAAAAGCTGGCAATCATGGAATTTATGCAGGGCGAAATAACACAATGAATTTTGAGGAAAAATTTGAACCATCTAAATCTAAAGATGTGATATATTTTTCAGGGAATACATTTGATGATATATTGATAGAAAATAATTTAATAGAAATAACAGAGGTAGATGAAGAAATGCAAGTTTCTGATTTTACTCATTTGAACACCGAAAAGGAGAAATAAGATGAGTCCAATAATATTATTTGGATTAATAATTTTAGTAATAGGTTTTACTATAAAAAGAAATGCATTACCGCTTGGTCAATATAAAAACTTGATTGTTATTGGCGGTCTTTTAGTTACATTAGTAGGAATCGGACAGAAACTAATAAAAATAATAGATGGTGGAACAGTAGGAGTACAAAAATTATTTGGAGAGTATGATAAGGAAATATTATCGCCTGGGTTAAATATAGTTAATCCATTAAAAGAAGTAATCATTTTTAATATACAAACTCAAAAAATGACAATGGGACAGGAAGGTGATTCTGACTCTGCTCCGATAAAGGTATTAAGTGAAGATGGACTTGAAGTAATAATTGATTTATCTGTCATTTATAAGGTTGATCCTTTAAAAACTCCTTGGATTGTCGAATTTTTGGGTGATTATAAAAACAAGATAATTGTTCCTGAAATACGTTCTAAGATTAGGTCAGTAGCGGCAACTTACAATGCGATACAATTATATTCGGAGAAAAAGGAAGAGTTTTATATTACAATTTCCTCAATGTTAGAAAAAAGTTTTGGGGAAAGTGGAATTTTACTTGAAGAGATATTAATTAGAAATATTGAGTTACCTGAGTCAGTCAAAGCATCTATTGAAAGAAAAATTACTGCTGACCAAGAAGCACAAAGAATGACTTATGTTTTAAGGAAAGAAGAGCAAGAGGCAGAGAGAAAAAGAGTAGAAGCTCAAGGTGTAGCAGATGCACAAAGAATCATAACTCAAGGATTGTCTCAGAAAATATTACAATTCGAGCAAATAAAAGTACAAAAAGAACTTGTAAAATCTCCAAATTCAAAGATAATAATATTGGGAGATAGTAAAAATTCACCACCATTTATTATTGGTAATTAATGGTAGGAATTGGATACGATATGCACCGCTTGGAAATAGGTGAGAAACTTATATTAGGTGGGATTGAAATCGAATCGGAAATAGGTACAGTAGCACACAGTGATGGAGATGTATTATTGCATTCCATCATTGATGCTATATTAGGGGCAGCAGGTATGGGTGATATTGGTGAACATTTTCCAGATACGGATATTCGATATAAGGGATATAGCTCTGTTGAAATGACTAAAAAAATTATGAATCTATTGGTAAATAAAGGATTAAAGCTAGTTAATATTGACGCTGTTGTTGTATTAGAAAAACCTAAATTATTACCATATAAAAATATGATTAAAATTAAAATAGCTGAAATTTGTAATTTACCAAAAGAAAGAGTGAATATAAAAGCAACGACCAACGAGGGTTTATCTTATATAGGCAGAGGAGAAGGCATAGTTGTTCATTCTATATGCCAAATAGAAAATGTTAGGAATTAATAATAATAGATTAACTGAAAGTACGAACCTTTTAAAAATGGCAGTTATTTTTACTGCTATTTTTTTGTTTTTTGGAAAAAGTGCAAATGCAGAGATTAAATTATTTGACAAAGAAGAGATTTTTGACAATAGTTATATTTTGGTGGCAGATATTGCTGACGGGGTTCATTTTTTTAATGATAGTCTAAGGTATAAAATACAATCTCAGTTTACAGATAATTCAATTGTTTTAGAAAAGTATAATAATGGAAAATCTGAATTACTTACTATTGCAAATCAAGAATTTGAGAAGTATTATTTTTCTAAGTCATCTGAAGATATTTATTTGTTGGGTAGGATTAAAGATAGCATAGCAATAAATATAATTGATAATAAGCTTGAAAGAAATGATAGAATTAAGTTATATTTTCCTGGTGTTGTTATTGAATTCAAACATATATTTGATGAATATTTCTTGATAAATAACATTCTCTATTCAATTGGAAATGATGCTGTAAAAATAATAGATGATAATGTATTAGATGCAATTGAGAATAATAGAAATTTAATTTATGTGAAAAATAATAATACTCAAACATTAGTATATTTATATTATAATGAAAGGGTTTTAATTGGTCAGTTTAGATATTTTGAGAGAGGAAGTATAGAAAATGAGAATACTTGGGGTGGTGTTAGTATATTGTTTAGTAATGGAAATTCGTTGGAGTCTGTTGTTATCAATAATGAGTTTAAAGTTTTATATAATTCAAAGTTTTTAAAAAGCAAATTAGATTATGTGAAGAATGGTATGCTTTATAGAATATTAAACTCTGATGGTAAACAAAGATTGGAGAAGTATGATATATATAATAAAAGAGTAGAGTTTGACTTGGTATTGCCGGATAATTTTTTTAATCCAAATTTTATAAAATTAATAGATAATAAACTATTTATTGTTTTTAGTAATGGGTTTGTAGAAATTGGAAATAGTGATATAATTGGCATTAAGTATTTTACTAATGAAAATGTAAAGGATATTATAGGAGTTACTACTATAGAGGACAAACTGTTTATATTGAAGGATAATGGATATTTGGAGTATAGCACTTCTAAAAATAACTTGGCTTGGGCAAAAAATTTACTCCAATCTAATTTTGCATATCTCGTTCCTTCGTTATTAATCATTATGATAATAATAATATTTCAGATATATAAGCAGCAGAGAAGAGTACTTCAGACTTTTATTGACTTGCCTTCGACAGGGATGGTCTTATTACTTAGTTCTTCTGGAGATTTATTGCGATTAAATAATTACGCGAGGATAGTGATAAATCTGAATGAAAATGTTCCTTTAAAAAGATATATCAATTATTATTTGGATAAAAATGGATTAGGAGAATTATATCAATTAATAGAAAAAGCATTAAAGATTCAGGATAATTTTAATCAAAAGATTAATATATTTACGAAAAATCAAAATAAGGAATTTCTTTGTTCGATTAATTTTTTATACTCTTTTTCTGGCAAATCAAAAGGAATATTAATTTCTGCTGTAGATATAACAGAGGAATTGGAAAGGAAACGAATTTCTAATTGGGCACAGCTTGCTCATGATATGCAAACAAATCTATCGACTATACGTTTAAATGCTGAGCAATTAGATTTAGAGTTGAATAGTCTGAATCATGGAAGAAAAAAGAAAATAATTCATCAAGTAAATTTATTGATACAAAGGGTTAGAGATATAGTTACTGTAGGTAGATCAAGCAGAGTTTCCAAAGAACTATATAATAGTAAAGAGTTAATAGATGAGATTTATTCTGAATTTGAAAATTTGGAAGGCAGTTTAATTATTTATGAGAAAGAATATAAAGATTTCAAGATTAGTTGTGATAAGCAAAAATTAATTAGGGGTCTTAGAAATGCAGTTGAAAATGCAACAAAAGCGATAGGCGAAAAAGAAGGTGGAAGAATACTTATTTCGGCAGATATTGACCATAGAAATCATTATTTCAAAGTCAAGGATAATGGGAATGGTATGGATAAAGAGACAAAAGAAATGATGCTTACTCCATACTTTACTACTGGGAATAATAGTGGTGGTTCGGGGATTGGTACGATGATAATGCAAAATGTAATAGAACAACATGGTGGTGAATTGATAATCAATTCAGAAAAGAATAATGGAACTGAGGTAATATTTAAAATTCCAATAGTTAGGAATTAAGAAAAATAATAAAGTTTAAATTAATATGAAAATAGATTTAAGTGCATATAAAGGAAAAAGGTTAGCATCATTAGATTACGGAAAAAAACGGATAGGATATGCTTATTCTGATATATTGCATGTAACTGTTTCCCCTAAAGGAGTGTTTAATAATGAGAAAGGTTTTTTAGAAAAAATAAATGAAGAATTTGAAAGAAATGATGTTGGTTTAGTTGTATTAGGGATACCGTTGCGAGTAGATGAGAAAAATACATCATTGATAGAAGAAATAAAAGAGTTAAAAGAGAAAATAAAGGTTAAGTTAAAATTAGAAGTAGTATTATACGATGAGGCTTTTAGTTCTCAAAAAGCAGTTGAACGGATGATTAGCTCGGGAAAGAAGAAGAAGTTTAGGCAAGAAAAATCTAATATAGATTCTTTTGCTGCGGCAATTATATTAGAAAATTTTATAAAGGATTATGGAGATTATTAAAATGTTAAAAAAGGTCTTTATTATAATTACAATTTTATTAATTAGCATTAAATCTAATGCGCAAGATAAATCATTGTATTTCTCATTCGGTAATAATTATAATGTAGGAAAATTAGTTACTTTAGACCAAAAAAGTGATTCTTTAGATGTAAAAATATTTTTTAAATTTGCTAATAATTCGTTGATTTTTGAGAAAGTGAGAGGAAAGAAAGATATTTTTAAAGCTCAGCCGGAAGTAGAATTCAGCATTAAGGATGGTGATGGTATTACAAGATTTAAAACTTTATGGGGTAAAGAAATATTATATGATAATTATGATAGAACAAAAAAGAAAGACGAATATATAGAAGACTTTATAAGCATTAAGTTAGCCAATAAAAAACACGAAGTAATGATAGACTTTTTGGATAACCACAATAAACAAGAAAGTAAATTTACATTTGATATTTTAGAAGCTGACAAGCTATCTACTTTATATGAAGATTTATTTATAGTTAGTAACGATGGGAAAGGCTATAAACCTTATATCTTAAATTCATCTGCTTATTTTGACCCAAATGGTTTTTATATTTATATTCCGATAATCAATAATACTAAACTGATAGGTTGTAAATATAAATTAGAAAGAATTAGGAAAACAGATGAAACAGAAGGAGAAAAAAATATATTTAATTCTGTCAAAATGGAATTAAATGGGGAAGACAAATGTGATTTATTAAGTGGAGATTTGAGTTTTCATGTTAATGATTATCATGTAATTCTTACAGAAGAAAATGATAATTATAAAAAATATTTGAAGATTTATATTGGTCCAGAAAAAATATTTCCTGGAGCATATAAACTAACTATTTTGGAAGATGATACTGTAATTAAGGAATATGATTTTAATATAATTTGGAATAATATGCCGTTAGCGCTTAGGAAGATTTCTTATGCCATAAAGAAAATGCACTTTATTATAACAAACGAAGAGTATGAAAAAATGGAAGCTGGGGGAGATGAGGAACAAGTAGCTAAATTTATAGACTATTGGCGTAATATGGACCCTACGCCAAAAACACCTTATAATGAAGCTTTAAATCAGTATTATTCGCGGGTAGATTACTCTTATTTTAATTTTCAGACTATGGCTCAGCGTGATGGTTCTAATACTGATAGAGGGAAAATATATATTCTTTACGGACCGCCATCTACTATTAAAAATAATTTTAAAGCTGGGAAGCCTCAGATAATTTGGGAATATGATAATATTGACAAACAGTTTGTTTTTGAAACTGTTTCAAGTGGAATTATAAAATTGATAAGGGTTATAGAATAGGTTGCTATACTTGGCAATTAAATTTATTTTAATTTATAGGTTTATAAAGACTAAATGGTTGTAAATTTAAATTACACTACTAATCTAAAGCTATTTAGCACTTAAATACTTATATTGGAACAAGTTGAATATGAATTATTTTTAAAGTTAATATTTACTGATAAAATTGAAGTTGAAGTGATAGAATTAAATCAAAAATTAATTTATTTATAATTAACTTAACTTTCATTCGAGCTTAACATTGTAACTGTAAATTGCAGATAATTTTTAAACCAATTTATAGTTAAAATGATAAGTCAAATAATAAAAGAAAGTATTGAGAACATAATTTCAGAAAATTTAAAGATAAATAATAAGTATCTATCAAAGTTTCTCATGTTCTTACTGTTCAAGATAATAAAGTTAACTGAAATAGATAAACTTTCAAAGGATTTGAACGATTTAAAAGACAAAGACTTTATTGAAAGTTTGTTTGATTATTTAAATTTTTCATATAAAATATCACAGAAAGATTTATATAAAATACCGACTGAAAGTAAATTAATTGTAATAAGTAATCATCCATTAGGGGCATTAGATGGGCTTGCTTTATGTCATTTAGTCTCACAAGTACGTAATGATTATAAAATAGTGGCAAACAGTGTTTTAGGAATTATTAAACAGATTAGTTCGATTATAATACCGCTAAATTTATATAATCCACAAACTCAGAAATCGAGTGTTTTAGAAATAGAAAAATCTTTAATTGATGATAATGCACTTATTTTTTTTCCAGCAGCTGAAGTATCTAGGTATGGGCTTAAAGGTATCAAAGATAATAAGTGGAAAAAAGGAGTGGTTCAATTTGCATCAAAGTATAATGTGCCAGTACTACCTGTATATATTGAGGGAAGAAATTCATACTTGTTTTATTTAGTTTCACTTTTTTCAAAGCGTCTATCAATCCTGTTATTATCAAGAGAACTATTTAATAAAAAGAATAAATCAATTTCGATACAAGTGGGGAATTTGATAACATCAGATTCGTTCAACAAGAATAATATTGCAGCAAAGATTCAGATTAAATTATTACGAAAACATGTATATAAGATACCGAAAAATGAAGAAATATTTAAGACCATTAAGCCAATCATACAAGCTAGCAATCCTATAATACTTAGGAAAGAGTTAAGTAAATTAAACCCCATTGGAATAACAAAGGATAAGAAAGTAATTTATTTAGCAACATATATTGAGATACCAAATGTAATGAAAGAAATATCAAGGTTGAGAGAGTTGACATTTAGAAAAGTAGGAGAAGGAACAGGAAAAAAATGTGATTTCGATGAGTTTGATTACTACTATGAACATTTGATACTTTGGGATGACATTGAGATGGAGATAGTCGGCTCATACAGGATATGTAAAACGAAGGATGTTCTTAGAGAGCGAGGGATAGAGGGTTTATATAATTCTTCACAATTCAAATTCAAAGAGAATTTTAGTCATTGTTTAGAGAATGGGTTGGAGCTGGGACGGTCATTTGTTCAACAAAAATATTGGGGGTCTGCTTCGTTAAATTATATATGGCAAGGAATAGGGGAGTATTTGAACTTGAATTCAGATATTAAATATCTTTTTGGTTCTGTAAGTATTTCAGATTCATATTCCGAATTAGCAAAATCATTGATTGTTTATTATTATCAAAAGTGGTATGATTCAAAGATTAATTATATCGAAGCGTATAATAGTTTCAAAATTTCAAATAAATTGAAAAATGAGGTAGTAGCTATCTTAAATGGGGACAGTTATGATTTAGATTTCTTGATTTTAAAGAATGTATTGAAGTCATTAGGTTATACGATTCCAGTATTTCTACGGCGATATACAGAATTATGCACTTATGGTGGTGCAACTTTCCTTGATTATGCGGTTGATAATAAATTTTCTAATTCTATAGATTGTTTTATTATGCTAAACTTGGATAAATTGAAAGAAGAGGCTAAGGAAAAGTACTTCTCTAATCAGAGATTAATTAATACTGAAAAGATTAGTTAAAAAATAAAAAAAAGGCTAAACAAATAAGTTTAGCCTTTAAATAGTTATAAATAATATAATTACAACTAAGAAAATTGAAAATTATGAATTCATTCCTTTTAAGAATTGTTCATTGTCTCTGGTTCCTCTTAGTTGGTCTAACAAGAATTCGATTGCTTCAACTGGTTCATATTCATTAAGAACTTTTCTAAGAATCCATACTTTTTGCATTTCTTCTGGTGGAACAATTAGATCTTCTCTTCTTGTACCAGATTTGTTTACATCAATAGCAGGATATACTCTTCTGTCAGCAATATATCTATTGAGTACTAATTCTTGGTTACCTGTACCTTTGAATTCTTCGAAGATTACTTCGTCCATTTTAGAACCAGTATCTACTAAGGCTGTAGCCATAATTGTGATTGAGCCTCCTTCTTCTACGTTACGTGCTGCACCAAAGAATCTTTTAGGTTTGTGAAGAGCATTGGCATCAACACCCCCTGATAGGATTTTACCTGAGTGAGGGATAACAGTGTTGTGAGCTCTTGCAAGTCTTGTAATCGAATCAAGAAGTATAACAACATCTTGTTTGCATTCTACTAATCTTTTAGCTTTTTCTATAACCATATCAGCCACTTGTACGTGTCTTTCTGGTGGCTCATCAAATGTTGATGCTACAACTTCACCGCTTATAACTGAGCGTCTCATATCTGTTACTTCTTCTGGTCTTTCATCAATTAAAAGTACTATGAGTTTTACTTCAGGATGATTTTTTGCTATAGAGTTTGCAATATTTTTCAGAATTACTGTTTTACCAGACCTTGGCGGAGCTACAATCAAACCTCTTTGTCCTTTACCAATTGGGGCAAGCATGTTCATAATTCTCATTGCGTAACCTTGTGGGGCACCTTCTAAATTTAATCTTTCGTCAGGAAAAAGTGGAGTAAGATTATCAAAATTATCTCTATTTTTTAACTGTTCTGGGTCTGCACCATTAATTTCGCTTACTTTTAATAATGCTTGAAATCTTTCGCCTTCTTTAGGTAGTCTAATTTGACCTTTGATTGAATCGCCGGTTTTAAGGTGGAATTTTTTGATTTGAGAAGGAGAAACATAAACATCGTCTGAAGAAGAAAGGTAATTATAAGTATCAGAACGAAGGAAGCCGTATCCATCAGACATAATCTCTAATACACCATTGCTTGATAATTGTTTTTCTTTTTCAATTTCTTGCAATGTTGATTGAGCTTCGATAATTTTTAATATGAGTTCTGATTTTTTAACACCTGAAATTCCTTCTAGTCCTATTTCTTTAGCAATCTCTGTAAGTTCTTTTATAGTTTTTTGTTTTAGTCCTTCAATGTCTATTTCGATAATCTCTTTTTTATTAGAATTAGAAGTCTGATAGACTGGAGGAGGTGGAGACGGAAAGCCACTATAATCTGGATTTTTGGCAGTCCGAGTACTTGTCCTAGGGGTACTAGTACGTTTACGTAGTTTACGTTCGGTCATTTTTTACCTTTGTAATGTATTAAAATGTATTTATAATTTTTGATATGTTTTATGCGATATAATTAAATTTTAAATCAGCGAGTTGACGTGATGTCAATATTTATTATTGTTTTGAAAATATATAAAAAATAGAAATTGAAAGTAAATATCCAAAAGATATTTGTTTGCTGATGGTTTCCAAATATAAAGAATAATTTAATAATACCAAAATTTAATTTATATTTTTTTAATTTTGAGTAGAAATTTATGTAGAATTTATAAATATTAATGTTTTGAAAGTACTTTTTACTCAGCTAGGGCGTATTGGCGATATGATTTTAGCTACGCCAATGTATAAATTATTTAAAGAAAAATTTGAAGATTCTGAAATACATGTTCTAACTGGAAGATTGAATAATATTATTTTAGAGAATAACCCTTATATAGACAAAATATTACTTTATGACAAAAAGCCATTAAACACCTTATCACTTATTATTAAGTTAGTTAGCTCAAAGTATGATTATTTGATTGACCCAAAAGACCATTTTTCTAATGAAAGTAAATATATAGCAAAATTAGTTAATGCGAATAAAAAAATTGGTTTTAATAGAGAAAAGGATAATGTTTTTGATATTAGTATCAAGCCACACAATAAGGGCATTCACTACACTGAAATGTGTATGCAATCGCTAGAACATTTTGGAATAGAAATTAAAAAAGTGCCACTTCCCAATTTATATTTAAGTAATGATGCTGAGATTTATGTAGATGAATTTATTAAAAGCAAAAAGTTTGAATCTTACTGTGTAATAAATATATCAGCTAGTCATGAAAATAAAATGTGGTCTAATGAAAAATGGTCTGAAGTAATAGAATATCTATTTTCGAAAGATGAAAATATAGTTTTATCATTTGCACCAAGTGAGCGTAATAGAGCAGAGGAATTAGTCAGTCTAAATAAAATCTTACATCTATTCAAATCTCGTAATTTGCAAGATACGATAGCGTTAGTATCTAAATCTACTTTTGTTATTAGCGTTGATACTGCAGTTGTTCATATATGTTCTGCATTTAACAAACCGTTAGTAGTTTTAATCAAATCAGTGCGTGATACATTAAATAAATTTGCTCCATTGAGTGAAATTAAAGAATTAGTAATCACTGAGCATGATATGGAAAAAATAAAACCGGAATCTGTAATAAGAGCTTATGAAAATTTAAGAGAGAAATTATCTAATCAAATATCTTAAATTTGTAAATAAAGAATTAACATTATTAAATAAAGATAATTAAATAGTTATGAGTTTTAAAAGAAGAAACCACAATTGTGGGGAATTAAGAATAGAAGATGAAGGCAAAGAAGTCATTTTAAATGGCTGGATACAAGGCAGAAGAGATCTTGGTTCTATCATATTTTTCGATTTGAGAGACCGATATGGATTAACTCAGTTAGTAGTTGAAGATGAAAAGATTTATGAAAAAGCAAATGCAATGCGTTCGGAATTTGTTATTTGGGCTAAGGGAAAGGTAAGGAAACGTGAAAATCCTAATAAAAAAATAGAGACGGGATTGATAGAAATATTAGTTGATGAAATCGAATTAATTAGTCGTTCCGAATTACCAATTTTCGAAATTAGTGATAGCATTGAAACTAATGAGGAGTTAAAGCTGAGATATAGATTTTTGGATTTGAGAAGACCTGGTTTGCAAAAGAAGTTTTTGGTCAGGAACAAATTATATCAAATTGCTCATCAATATTTTTATGAGAATGATTTTATAGAAATTGAAACTCCAGTATTAATGAAATCTACGCCCGAGGGAGCAAGAGATTTTTTAGTTCCCAGTAGGATAAATAAAGGTAAGTTTTATGCTTTACCACAATCTCCTCAGATTTACAAGCAGATATTAATGGTATCTGGATTTGATAGATATATGCAGATTGTTAAATGCTTTAGAGACGAAGATTTGCGTTCTGACAGGCAACCAGAGTTTACTCAAATAGATGTTGAAATGTCTTTTGTTGACGAAAATGATGTTTTGGAAATGGCTGAAGGTTTTATAATAAAACTTTGGAAAGAGGTTTTGGACTTTGATGTAACTGAGAACTTTTTAAGATTAACTTATAAAGAAGCTATGGAGAGGTTTGGGACTGACAAACCTGATATGCGATTTGATATGGAACTATGTTCTTTGAATGAAATATTAAATGGTTCGGAATTTAAAGTTTTTTCAGATGTGATTAGTAGTAAGGGTAAAATAGTAGCAATAAATGCAAAGGGATGTAGTGGATACTCTAGAAAGCAATTAGATAATTTGACTGACTTTGCAAAGAAATATGGCGCAAAAGGTTTAGCTTGGATGAAGTTTGATGATGGTGAGGTTAAATCGCCTATTGCCAAGTTTTTGAAAGCTGAAGAGATTGAGGGCATTAAAAAAATAACAAATGCGGAAAATGGTGATTTGATTTTAATTTCTTCGGATACTTGGACTCGTGCTTATACAATTATGGGAGCATTAAGGATTGAACTTGCGAAACAGACTGGAATAATGGAAAAAGTTAAAAATGATTTTAAATTTTTATGGGTAAATGACTTCCCAATCTTTGAAAAAGATGAAGAAAGTGGAGGTTTACATGCAATGCATCATCCATTTACTCAACCTAATTATGACGATATAAAGTTTTTAGAAACAGAGCCGGAAAATGTAAGAGCAATTGCTTATGATATGGTAATTAATGGTGCAGAAGTAGGTGGTGGTTCGATTAGAATACATGATAGTAACACGCAAGATATAATGTTTAATTTATTGGGCTTAGATGAAAAGGAAAAAACTGAGAAATTTGGTTTCTTGCTTGATGCTTTAAAATACGGAGCACCTCCACATGGTGGTCTTGCATTTGGTTTGGATAGGTTAGTTATGATATTGACAGGAATAGATAATATCAGAGATGTTATTGCGTTTCCGAAGACTACTAGTGGATTATCATTAATGGATGGTTCTCCAAGTGTAGTAGATAAATCGCAGTTAGACGAGTTAGCAATTTCATTGAAGCAATAGAAAATTATATTATAATTAAATTAGAAAATAGAGTTGATATTTAGAATATAGTTCAGATTAAAGCTAAGAGTAATATTAATTATCATTTTGAATTTTTAATATTTTATATTCGAATTTCTGAGTTGATAAGTCGAAATATTTTTCTTTAATTTTTATGTAATAAAAACCTTGAGAAAGCTCTGCAGTTGGAATTCTTACTGATGTTGTTCCATTGATAATAATATCTTGCTCCTTAACGAAATTTCCTAAAAAATCATATATTTCATAAGACACATTGCTGATGGAATCTTCGCGGGACATTGAATAAGTAGGATTGTCATAAAATGGGTTTGGATAGAATGAACCTCTAACAAATTTATCTATTTTTTTTGCTTCAACAATTGATGAATATATGTTCAATTTACCATTTCCCCAATGCTTATTAGGGATTGTTGACGTAAATTGGTCTTGTGTTCCAGTAGTTTTAAAAATATCTCTTATTTCGGATACTTCTAATAAAGAATTTGCTTGGAGCATAAGGGCTATAGAGCCGGTTACTACAGGAGAGGACATTGATGTCCCAGCCATGTAGCCGTAAGGAAAACCTTCTAAATCTCGGCTATCGAACCACAAATCTTGAAAATTATATTGATTATTATTAAATGATGAATTTATGAATGATCCTGGTGCTGTTATATCTGGCTTAATTCTACTATCAACTGTATTGCCCAAGGATGAAAATGTAGAAATATCTTGAAGAAAGCCATACATTCTATATCCATTTTTATAATATTTGGTATTATAGGAGCCAACCGTAATAAAGTTTACTGAATTTCCTCCTATCTCTGATATAGAGATTTCATTATTTGGTGTGGCAAATCCTGCACCTTTAATAAATTCACCGGCAGTAGAACCACCAGTTCCACAATGCCAAAGGGTTACTTTTCCGGTTGAATTTGTAATTCTAATAACTCCTGAATTATATTCGCTAGCAGTGAAATTCATCAAAATACGTGGTTTTTGGTTAAATGAGTATTCAGCTGCATTCAAATTATATGTAAGTCTATATGGACTAGGTCCCATAATACTTGGCCCATAATTTCCCGGACTAGAAGTACAATATGATTTTCCGTCCCAAATAATATTATTATTAATATATATACCTACTTGAACACAAAAATTAGAACCTTTTTCACCCCAAATATCAATATAATGTGTTTTAGACTGGCTTTCTGGGTCTTCTGAGGTAGAAAAATGTGCAGTAAAATCTTCATAGGCTGGTTTTTGGATGACAAAGTTAAGCATACCATCATTGCCGGCGGAAGTAACTAATATATTTCCATATCGCATGTTAACAAGATAACCACAAGCTTCGTCAAATAAGGCTGTACCATCATGTGGGCCTAAAGAAGTGCCTAATGAAATATTTATAACAGCTGGTTTTCCAACTTTTTTTGCATAATCAAATATATAATCTATTCCGTCGAGAATATTTGGAGAAGAAGTTTGCAAAAGGTCATTAGTTAAAATAATAGGAGAAACTAATATTATTTCTGATTCTGGTGCTAATCCCCTGAAACCTTCTATTGACTGTTTATAGCCACCCGCTGCGATACCGGTTACATGAGAACCGTGTGAGGCGTATCTTGAGTCCGTTTTATAAAGGTAAAAATCTTTTGGATATATTTCTTGTCCATAATCAAAGCCGTCTGGTTTGCTTTGAGAAGAATTGTTTTGAAACCAAGCTTTTTTAATACGTGTATTTCCATTTTTATCTTCAAAAAATGGGTGGTTCAAATCGAAGCCAACATCTATGATACCTACTATGACATCTTTCCCTGTATATTTTTCTGATAGTAGTTCAGCGAAATGTATTTGGTCAGTATTTAAAACTGCATTTACTTCTTCTAAGTTTAATGAAATTGGTTTATCTACTTGAATATAATTTATTTCAGGAATACTGATGGCAGTATTAAATTTTTCTATCTCAATCATAACTGACCAAATATTTCCTGCTTTAGTGTTAATTATAATCCCATTATCTATTAATGAACGTTCATTAATATTATTATTTACTCTAATCAAACATGGTATGTAAGTTTTATTATTCTCATTAACAGTAATGAACTTATCTTTTAACTCATTTGTATTATTATTTTTAATTAGCATAGATACCTGATAAGCAAAAGGTGAGATGCGTTGAGGTGAATGATTATGCAAATCTGAAGAGTTAGAAGCAAAGATGATGTTTGCACTAAATAGTAAAAATATTAATAATTTCATTTAATTCTCCATTATGACGATAGCGATAGCATTATTATCGGTGTGGGACAGGCTTACATCAATATTATATTGTTCATACTTCTCGTTCAACAGCCCATCTAAAATAATATTTGGTTTTCCAGATTTTTCATTTCTAATTCCTACTTCTTTGAACTTAAAACCTTTTGTGATACCAGTGCCAATCGCTTTGCTAAAAGATTCTTTTGCGGCAAAACGAGCAGCATAGTGTACATATTTGTTATCACCAAATAATTCACAGTAATCTATTTCAAATTGAGTAAATATTTTATTTAAAAATCGTTGACCATAATTTTCAATAGAATTTTTTATTCTTTCTACTTCTACTATATCTGTTCCTATACCATATATCATTTTTTAAATCCTTCACTATAAAGTCGTTTTTATAAATTCTAATATTTGTGGAAAAGCAACTGCTGATGTTTCTCTTATGCAATAATCCATATAATTGCTAATTGCAGTTTGCTTTGGATTTACTTCAACGACGAAGGCTCCATTTTGTTTTGCAATTATTGGAAGATTTGCTGCAGGATAGACTTCGCTCGAAGTTCCTACAATAAAAAAAATGTCGGCTTTTATCGCAGCAATTTCTGCTTTTTTAATTGCTTGTTGTGGCAACATCTCGCCAAACCAAACAACATCTGGACGAATTCTCCCTCCGCAAGATACACATTTGGGTAAGATATTATTGAGCAAGGAAGTATTTCCTTCGAATATATCACCACAGTCAAAACAATGATTATTGACAATATTCCCATGCAATTCAATAACATTTTCTGAGCCTGCTCGCTGATGTAATCTATCTACATTTTGAGTAATTAAGTTAAAACTCTTAATTAGTTTCTGTATTTCTGCTATTGCATAATGACCAGGATTTGGAGATGTATTTTCTATTATGGAAACGCGATGTCTGTACCAGGACCATACAAGTTCAGTATTTGCTAAAAATCCATCTATACTTGCAAGTTCAGCAGGATTAAATTTAGACCATAACCCATCAGGGTCTCTGAATGTAGCTATACCACTTTCTGCAGAAACACCAGCACCTGTAAGTATTGTTACATCTTTTGCTGTGTTTATTCGTGCTTTGAAATTTTTGTCAAAATTCATAATTATACATATTGAAAAAAGTAAATTTATTTAAACTGTAAGTAATTTAGTATATTCTTTTAACATAATTTCAACATTACCTTTCCAAGAGTAATTATTTTTTATTGCTATCAATGATTGTTTGCCAAGTTTATCAATATTTTCTGGATTTTTTAAAAGTCCTATAATGTTTTTGGCTTGTTCTTTTGGGTCATTACAAATAAATAGCCCTGAATTTTGGTCAATTTCTATACCTTCTGCTGAAACTGTTGTTGCGATAACTGGCAGTCCCATTGCAAGTGCTTCTAATATTTTAATACGGATACCAGAGCCTACGAATAAAGGTGCTATATAGATATTTGCTTGTTGGAGATAAGGGATAACAGATTTCACATATCCTAATACTTCAACACCTAAATTATTAAAATTATTAAATTCGGAGGGTGGGTTTTTCCCAATTATTCTCAAACTAATATCAGGTATTTCTTGTTTTATTAGAGGTAGGACTTGATTTATGAACCATTTTAATCCTTCAATATTGTGAACCCAGTTAAATGTTGTTGCTATTACTAATTGATTTTTATTTTTTTTTAATTTGGGATTAATTTTGAAAATATCTAAATCAACTCCGGCAGAAGCTAATATAATATTTGCAGAAGGAGAAATAGTTCTAGCAATCTTCATATCTGTTTTGGTAATTGCAAAGCCTACATCAATTTGATTAAAAATATTTTGTTCCTCATTTTGAAGCAGTCTAGCCTGATATTTTAAATAATAATATTTTGGGTTTAATCTGCTTAATCCATCAACGTATCTTTCCCAAATTTTATATTCAATATTGTGTAGTCTTTGACCAACAGGTATATTTAATTTTTTAGCAATATATATGGCTAAAGGAGACATACAGGTATGATCGGCATGTACTATGTCATACTTTTCGTGTTTACTTAAATTTGATAATAAGTCATCAATAAAGTTATACACCGATTTGTGATTATGTTTATTGATATAGATTGATTTATTTGCAAGAAAAGCTTTAACGATATTCTTTAAATTATTTTTGGTGTCAGAATTTAAAATTATGACTTTGCCGAACTGCTCTGCGTATTTAACAGAACTATCATCTAATCTTAAGTGATTAAGAGAAAAAAGTGTTACTTCATGTCCTTTCTTTGCAAATTCCTTGTAAATATTTGCTATTCCTATTTTTCCACCGTCATCTTCTGGAAAAGGAAATCTCGGTACTAATTGAAGTATTCTCATTTTCTTTTTTTGTGAAATTTACTTTTAATTTTATCTTTTACGAATATCCAAATATTTTTTATTAGACTGATATCCATTGTGATTTTTTTGTATTCTTCCATAGATATTTTTCTTCGTTCATTTCTTTTGGTGGCAAGTGCAACACCTAACATTTTTCCCATACATTCAATCCATGCACTGATACCTACCCTGAGAGCGAGGCCATGGATTAATTGAAATTTATAAATGACTATGAAGTAAAAGAAAGCCCTCCATCCAGGGAAATACTTTACAATATATCTTATATATTGGCTTGAAATTTTTACCCATCGGTCTGGGACTACTCTGTCGTTTTTACTAGCAAAGTGTAGAACTCTGATGTTCGGAAAATATCTGAGAGTAAAGCCAGCTAAGATTGCTTTAGTAGAAAAATCAATTTCCTCCATTCCAAATTCCCAAAAACCACCTACTCTATCAAAAACTCTACGTCGTATAGCAGCTCCTGGACCAGCAAAAGTGTTCACAGGGTAACCTTTTGGTGGAACATTAACTCTGTCAATTTTAAATGGATACCACTCCCATACGGCATTGTTTAGCTTAGGAAGAACTTCTTCGCAAGCAATTAAATCGATATCATTATTATTGTTAAATATTTCAATTACTTTGTCAAAAACGTCATCAGTTTCTGGGTAAGAATCGCTATCAGTACGCCAAATTATATCTCCGTCGGATATTACCCTTCCATAGTTTTGTGCTAAAATATCGATATTGTCAGGTAACCACCTATACTCAATTTCTGGAAAAAGTTCAGCCATCATTTCTTTTGTGCCATCGTCAGAAGCATTGTCAATAACTATAATTTCTTTATTTTCATAGCTTTGATTTTTGAAGGCATTAACTGTTTCGATAATATCATCTTTTCTGTTTCTTGTTGCTATGATTACGCTTATTTTCATTAACTTAGAGGTTCTGTATTATTTGAATATAAAAATTGGATTTTTAAATAATTAATAGGGCAATTTACTAAGAAATTGATAAAATTTATTATTTGATTAATTTTTAAACTTATTTTATGATAAACTAAAATATAATGGTTACTAAAAAAGTATTGGTTATTAATTGAAAAAATAATATATTGGAGAAACGGAATAAAAATTAACTGTGTTTTTTTTAGTATTTAAGGAATACTTATGTCAGAATATAACCAAAATTTAGATGGCGGAAATAATACTGAGATGTATATGGACACTGATACAGAGAAAGTAATGAGTGTGAAAGATTGGATAATCACATTGCTTATAGCTGCAATACCGTTGGTTGGGTTTATTATGTTATTTGTATGGGGTTTTGGCTCTGGACATAATAGAAACAAATCAAATTATGCAAAAGCAGTATTGATTTTTGCAGCGATAATAATAATACTATACTTTATTATTTTTGCAATGTTTTTTGGTGCAATTATGTCATCAATAAATGATTTTCCTGTTCAATAATATTAAAATATATTAAAGAAAATGTAATACTTAATTGCTTCTCTTACAAGTTTTATAATTCTTATTTATAGATAATGTAAGAGAGTATATTTAATTTTTTTAATTGACAACATTTATTAACTTATCATAATCTAATGAAAATAATATATAAGACTATAGGAGTATTATTAATAATTGTATTTATATACTCATGTACTTCAACCTATTTTTTTAGAAGTAACTATAAAAATCATAATGCTTTATTACATAATACTAAAAACGATGATGTTAAACCATTTTTGAAAGCACATTTAAAAAATGGAGATTTATGTATTTTTAAAGATTCATGGGTAATTGACACCATAAATAATGAAGTTGTTGGTTTTGGCACTCAATATGATTTTAATAGACTAATAATTAAAGATGACAGTCTCAGAATTGATTTAGATAGTGTTGTGATTTATGAAACAAATAGAAAACTTACTAAAACAGAGAATTATAGGATAGGTGCGATAACTATCATTACTGCTATGAATCTGGCTACGACGATTTACTGCATGATAAACCCTAAAGCATGTTTTGGTTCGTGTCCTACTTTCTATGTTAATTCGGAACAAAAAAAAGATGATATTGAAAATATACATTCAACTGATGCAGAGGGTTTTTCATCGGCAATTGCTCCTTCATTCGAATATGGCGATATAGACGCTCTTTCATATCACAATGTAAGAGATAATAAATTTACTATTACAATGAAAAATGAAGCATTTGAAACTCATTGTGTAAAAACAATTAAATTAAAAACTTATCCACTAAATGAAAACGAAAGAGTATATCAGTCGGTCGAAGATAAATTTTATTTATGCGAAAAGATTTATAAATTAGAAAATATAAAAGATGAATTTGGTGAAATTGATAACACTAAAATGGTAAGCATTGACGATAAGGAATGGTTTAGCTATGCTGATGAAGATGATTTATCAAGCAAAGAAGAGTTGTTTTTTGAATTTAATACTACTGATTATCGTAGTTCAGAAAATTTTAGGTTTTTTAATTAACTTTAGACAAACTTTGATGACTACATATTTTATTTATAATGCTATGAGTTATATGGGCGATAAAGTTTCAGATATATTTGCAAAAATTGAAAGTGAAAAAGAATTAAGAAGTAAAATTAACAATGGAATAAAATCTGAGTTGGGTGGAATTGATGTTTATATGTATGATGATTCGGTAAACAGATGGGTATTTCAGAATACACTTTATGAAACCGGACCAATTGCAAAGAATTTACAAATCGTACCATTAAATTCGTCTAAAAATCAAGATAATATTAAGATGAAACTTGTATTAAACAGAGGTTCGTGGAGGATAGATTATATTTCTCTAACTAATATTAAGAAAGAAGTTACCTTAGAAGAAATAAAACCTAAATTTATAAAAAGGGTGGAAAGAGAAGAAGAAATTATTGATATTGAAGCGTTAAGCTTAATAAATTCTCCGAATGATTACCTCTTATCAATGCCCGGAGATGAATATAAATTTACATTTAACATATCTGGATTGGGAAAGGATACTGATAATAAGAATGAAATATTTTTATATTCTGAAGGATATTATTGGGAATGGATGAGAGGAGAATGGTTAAAAGATAAGGACTTATTAAAACTTAGAGAATTAGTTGAAAATCCTGCTGATTATTTGAAAAATGAAGCAAAAGCATATAAAAAGTATGAAGAGACAATGGAAGAGGCATTTTGGGAGTCGAGAATTAATACAAAATCTTATAGTTATTATGAATAATATAGTTAAAGTTTTAATAATTGTGATAATAATTACATTGCAATCATGTCATTATCCTAATTATTTGCCCGAATACGATGAAATTGATATAAATCAATTTGGTTCTTATGTTGAAATAAATCTTATAGATAATCTAAAAAATGAGGATTTTTTAAAATATAATAATTTAGAATTAGAGGGGGAATTGATTGCCGTTTATGATAGTTATATTCTGGTATCACTTGAAAACAATCATAATGTAATTAAAATTCCACTAGAGATAGTAGATTATTTAGAATTAAATTATGCAAAACCAGTTGACTATACTTGGGCTTATACTGAATTACTTTTTCCAGTAACGCATGGTATATTTCTAGTCGTAACATTTCCAATAAATGCAATAACAGTGGTTGCTGTGAATATTTCTTCTAACAATTCATATTCTTATAATACAGAAAAACAGATTATATCATCAGAAATGCTGAAACAATTTGCAAGATTTCCACAGGGAATACCAAATAATGTTGATATTAGAGATATTAGATAATTTTAAAATAAATAAAGGAAGAAAATGAAAATAGTAATTATATTGATACTTGTATTTTGTCTTAACTTAAATTCACAAAATAATGAAACTTCAGCTTTGAAATTTACAAATTATGATTTGTTAAAAGGGAAAGATCTGAGTAAAATTAAAAAATCTCCAAATAAATTAGTAAATGGAAAAAGGGAAGGGAAATGGACAATTTGGCTTTCAAAAACACATTTTGAAACTACAAATAAAGAGAATATTTTCTACTATAGAATAGCAAAATTTAAGAATGGCAATTATCATGGAGAAGTAAAGGATTACGATTTTGATGGCAAATTGATTGCTAAAGGAAATCGAGTTAATGGAAATTGGGATGGCGAGGTAGAATTTTATTTTGATGGAGATTTAGATAAAAGTATCAATTATAAAAACAGTAAAAAAAATGGGAAATTTAATAAATATTATAAAAGTGGTAAAATCAAACTTATTGGTGTATTTAAAGATGATAAAAGGGATGAGAAATGGATAGTTAAGTATGAGGATGGTAAAACTAAATCAAGCGGATCGTATATTAAATCAGAAAAGGCATATTCTTGGGTTAGATATAATAAACAAGGAAAAAAAATCGAAGATATTTTTTATATTGACGGAGTAATAAAAGATATTGAAACTGCTTTTAAAAGTATTAATGATATGATAATTTCTGATATAGAAAAATCTAAAATCTATTTTTCAAATTTTAAAAAGTATATTCATGAAAATGATGGCAGTGAAAAGAATTTATTATTATTAATGATAATAAATTCAAATATTTTAATGAAAGAATCTAAGTACGTTGAAGCTGAAAAAATAATTTCTAAAATCTACGAATTATATGTTAAAGAAAATGAAAAATTTTCAAAAATCGAAGCTGAAGCAAACAAATTAATTAATATATATAATCATCAAAAAGAGATTACTAAAAGATTAAAGATAGAAAAAGAGATTCTGAATATATTAAAAGTTTCAACAGAAAATGAAGTTTTCTTATTGCCTTATTACGCTAAAATTGCAAATACTTTAAATACAATGGAAAATTATACCGAATTAGAACAAATATTATTTGAATCTAATATAAATAGTATAATAGATTTTGATAAAATATCTTTGTTTTTTGATACTTTTAATCTATTATATGATAATAAAGTTCCAAAAAGATTTTACGGAAATGAAATAATCGAGCTAAATACAGGGATGTTGGATTTATATTATTTGAAATTACTTTTAAATTTCGACTCTATTGAGAAAAGTATCTTGAAGCAAAATATCCAAAACTTAGAAAAATTAAATGATTATTATAAAAAAAGGATTGAAAGTTTAAATAAAATTGGAGTAAAGCTTAACTTAGACTATATAGATAAAGAGCGTTTAAACTTAATTAAATCAAAATTATAATTGGAAATCTTTAAAATCAAGAAATATAATTATCCTTTAAGTAATTATACTTAGGAAATATTTGAAAAAAGGTATTAATTTTGCTATGTAGTATATTAATATTTTTTAAGAATTATATTTCATAGAGAATATTAACAAAATTAAGTTTTTATTCTTTCTGATACAGATTAGATTAGGCATGTTGAAAATTAATATTTTTTTAGAAAAGAAAATATTAGTATCTTCGCAAACATGAAGTATAATATACTTTATATATGTCTGATACTATAAGCAAAGGTATCGGGGGGAAACATAAAAAAAGGATATATTCCTGTTAATATATGAATCAGATTAAAATACACATTCTTTTCATATTGATTTGCTTAACTGTTTTCGAGCTCAAGGCACAAAGTGGAGTAGCGATTTCAACGTCAGGCGACCAAGACCCAAATTCATCTGCAATTTTGGAATTGATAGCGACAGATAAGGGATTATTAATCCCAAGGATGACTGAAGTTCAACGCGATGCGATAACAGTTGGTGCAAGTCAAGATGGATTAGTAATATTTAATACCGATAACGGTAGGTTTGAGTATTACAGACATTCAGAAACTACTTGGGTTACTATCGAACCTGCAACATTGAGTGGTAGTGGTACAGGCTCAGAAATAACTTTTTGGTCAGGAAGTGGTGCAAGCACAACTTTAACAAGCGACCCTGGTTTATATTATTTAGAAAGTAGCACTTTTTTAGGAGTAGGAACATCTTCTCCTTTATTTGCTATAGACGCAGCAAGTGGAACAATTTCATCTGGTGATAGTGATACTGGTGGTGGTCTTGTATTGCATGATGGACAGGGTTCTAACTACGAAATGACAATTTTACCTGGCACATTAACTGAAGATATTACATTAACTTTCCCTTCATCACTAGGTAGCGATGGTCAGTCTTTAATTACGGATAGTAATGGAGATTTGATTTGGTCTGACCCTGCTGTAACAGGAGAAAACATAACAATTAATGATGGGGAAGACGGAAATTTAACTTTTAGAAGTAGTGGAACTTTGACTGCTGCTGATGGATTATTTTATGACAACTCAACTTCATATTTTGGAGCAGGAATTAATCCACCAGAAAGTTCACTTCATGCAAGCGGAACAGTTACAGCAGGAACAACAAGCAATCAAGGAGCATTAGTATTACATGATGGTAATGGACAAAAATTAACAGTATATCCGGCAGACATGACAAGTGATGTAAGCCTAACAATGCCAGCCGATGCCGGCACACAAGGTTATGTCCTTACTACTGACGGCAATGGCGTAATGTCGTGGACAAATCAACCGGAATTAGATGAAAGTGCAATAAATGTAAGTGGTGAAGATGGAGGCTTGTTATTTAATAACTCCGGCACAATGACCACAGCCGACGGCATAACGTATGACAATTCAAACACATACTTTGGCATAGGAACAGGGAGTCCATCATATCCAATGGATGTATCCAATGGCGTAATAAGTTCAGGTTCAAACGGCACA
>Ga0209692_10000869_pt1 | contig 52329 bp, 49 predicted proteins | sample tdDd472_FD_187129 | JGI IMG/M metagenome (GOLD analysis project Ga0209692, IMG submission 187129) | Marine sediment microbial communities from the Atlantic coast under amendment with organic carbon and nitrate - tdDd47.2 (SPAdes)... | ecosystem: Environmental > Aquatic > Marine > Coastal >... | reverse complement strand
GCCAGTCCGCGGACGAGTCGAAGACCGATCCGGTACAGGCCAGAACCGGGGTGGCATCCCGGGTCAGCCAGGGCGCGGTGGTCCATTCATGCCAGGTGGTGAAGACGTCCACGCCGGGAGACTCCACGGTCCAGCCGCTGCCGGGGATGGCAAAGGTCCCGATGGCGGACGACCAGGCCCAGTCCCGTCTCAGCAGGCCCGTGCTCAGACCGGGGCCGGTAAACCGGTAGGCAAAAGTGGTGACGGCGCCCGCCGGCGGTTGGGTCGCGTGGCTCCACACCGGCCGGTCCGTAGGGACCCAGCGCCCATCCGAATGCCGGGCCAAGGTGAAACTCGCGGTGGTTGACCCGTCCCAGGACCCGTCGACATGGCCGGCGATCGCGGTCACCTCGCCCTGCAGGGAGGCCAAGGGTGTGCCGGTTTCCGTGACCACCAGATCGAGCACGGCGTCCAGGGCCGTGGAATAGGTCGCCGTGAAGATGACGGCCGGGCCTGTGGCGGCGGAGGTGGTCAGGCTCACACCGTCCTGGGTGACGGTGATGTCGTCCAGTTCCACATGGGTGGCGCCTGAGTACCCCCAACTTGCAGGAATCGTGTCGCCGGCGAAACGGGTCTGGCCCAGTGACCCGGGGAACAGGTCGCTCAGGTCCCCGTCGTTGAGGCCTTCGGCCAAAGCGAAATCGTTGTCCGCCTCCACCAGTCGGACGCGCAGGTGGTAGCCGTCGCCGTCGGTCTTCCAGCCGCCCTCGGGAACCGATTCGTCCACGTGGTAAACCAGGAGCTGGCGACCGGGGATCTGGCCGTCGTAAGGGCCGGTCAGGCTGGGGTCGCGAGTCTCCAGCAGGTAGAATTCATCGGTCCTCAGGCCCTCGGTCCAGAGACGGGTGACCTCTCCGGTTTGAAGCACCGGACGCAGGTCGCGCGCACCCGAGGCGGCCGGCAGATTCACTTCCGTGGCCCAGCCCAGGGACAACGCGGAATAGGCATCCAGAAGGGCGGGGTCGGATCCGTCGCCCCGTCCCCACGCCCCCGAGGCCATGAGGCTGAAGCGGCCGAGCCCGCCCAGGGACCGCACGTCGGCGCCCCCGGTTACCGGATGCAGCAGAGGGTCGTAGCGGTCCTCCAGGCCCAGCAGATGCCCTGTCTCGTGGGCCCAGATGCCCAGACCGCTGCCCAGGCTGGCCACGGCATAGAAACCCGCCTGCACCCCGTTACTGGTCACGGGGTCCTCCAGGAAGAACTGGAGGGCCTGAATGAGTCCCGCCTCCGGGTCGTTCTCCTGGCCCACACCGGCATGCAGGAGCAGGACGCCGTCCACCTCCCCGTCGTCATCGCCGGTGCCCGGCAGCCCGTCCGGGCCGTCGTTGTCAAGGCGACGAAAATCCAGGCCCAGATCCCGGACCGCCCGCAGGGACTGTTCGGCCAGGAGCCGGGATCGGGAAAAGCCCTGGTAGCCGATGTCGGAATAGTCGCGTCGGGAGCCGTCGAGATGGACCAGCGGGGCCAGGGTGATGTCCAGGGCCAGACGGTCGCCCGAGGCCAGACGGAAATAATTTCGGAGGGTTCCGCTGACATCGGGCTGCAGACGGGGCATGAGGGTCTGGGGCGGATCGTAGGAAGCCGGCAGGCGCGCATCCTGGAAATCCACCGGAATGACCAGCAGGTTGAAGGTGGCCGGGCGGGCGGCCTTGTCGCGGAGGGATTGCACTTGCCGTTGGGCCGACCGTCGCTCGGCCCGCTGGGTTTGCAGGGGGGCGGCTGTGACGGAACTGATCGTCAGACCTGCGAGGGCACACACCAACAGACCCCATACCAGGGGCCCTCGAAGGTGGAACCATGTCTGTTTGTCAGGACTCATGTACGGCTCATAACCGCACCGCGGAAGGGAGTTCCCGCGGTGGGCCTGATATGAATAAACCGCCGCCCGCCCGCCGGATCAATGATTGAAATGACGACGTCCGGTCAGCACCAGGGAAACACCCAGCTTTTCGGCGGCGGCGGCCACTTCGTCATCCCGAATGGACCCGCCCGGCGCAATGATGGCCCGGGCACCGGCGGCGGCCAGTTTTTCCACCCCGTCCGGGAACGGAAAGAAACCGTCGGAGGCCGCGACACAGCCCTTCAAGTCGAGGGTCTGGTTGCCCGCCTTGAGGACGGCCAGTTCGGTGGAATCCACGCGACTCATCTGTCCAAAGCCCAGGCCGAGGGTGGCCGTCAGGTCACCCAGCACGATGCCGTTGCTCTTACCGTGTTTGCAGACTTTCCACACCATCTCCAGAGCGGTGCGGGTGTCCGGATCGATGGGGGGACCGGCCACCAGATTCCAGTCTTCCAGTTCAGGAAAACCGCTGTCCTCGTCCTGAATCAGTTCCAGTCCGCCCCACCGCCGACTGCGGCCCTCGGTGGCGGCCAGGAAGGCGGGGATATCGACGGTCAGGACCCGCACGTTCTTCTTCCGGGTCAGCCGGGCCAGGGCGTCGTCACTGAAGCCGGGCGCCACGATGATTTCCAGGAACCGCTTGGCCAGGATCTCCGCCGTGTCCAGGTCCACCTCCCGGTTGAAGGTGAACACCCCGCCGAAGGCGGACACGGGGTCGCATTTGAGGGCCCGCTCCAGACCGACGACGCCCGCCCCCAGACCGAAGCCGCAGGGGTTGGTGTGTTTGAGTATGCCGCAGCAGGGGTCGTCGAAATCGCCGACCAGCTTCACCGCAGCCACCAGGTCCACGATGTTGTTGTAGGAAAGTTCCTTGCCCCCGTGCTGGGTCAGACCCACGGCGGACAGGTCCGGTTGGCCGGGCAGGGGCGCCGGCAGAATCAGGGTGGCGGCCTGGTGCGGATTCTCGCCGTACCGCAGTTCGGTGTGGCTGGCCGCGGCGCCGGTGAGGTCTTCCATCCAGTCGGCAATGGCGTCGTTGTACTGCTCGCAAAGGCGGAAGGTGCCGGCGGCCATGCGGCGCCGGAACTCCAGGCTGGTGCCGCCCTCATGGTCGGCCAGTTCCGCGGCGAACTCGGCGTAGAAATCGGGGTCGCTGAGCACCGTGACCCGACTGAAATTCTTGGCCGCGGCCCGCAGCAGGGTGGGTCCGCCGATATCGATCTTTTCCACGGCAGCCGCGTCATCCGCCCCGTCGGCCAAGGCTTCGGTGAACCGGTAAAGGTTCACGACCACCACGTCGATGGGATGGACCCCGAGTTCCGCCGTTTGGACGAAGGCGTCGGCATCCGGCCCCAGCACCCCGCCCAGCACCAACGGGTGAAGGGTCTTGACCCGGCCCCCGAAGATCTCGGGAAACCCGGTCAGGTCGCTCACTTCCTGGACGTCCAGCCCATCGTCCCGCAGGACCGCGGCGGTGCCGCCCGAAGCGATCAACTGGTACCCGTGGGTCACCAGCGCCTGGGCCACTTCCGCGAGACCGCTCTTGTCGGTCACGCTCAACAGGGCGCGTTTCACAGGTAGGCCTGCCATTTCTCGGCCATGGCCGGAAAGAGGATGCGCAGCACTTCCAGGTACTGGTCGCGGGTCTTGGTCAGGATGTCCTGGGGCAGCGCCGGCGGCGGCGGTTCGTGGTCCCAGTCAAGGGTTTCCAGGTGGTTGCGCAGGATCTGCTTGTCCCAGCTGGGCGGTTCCTGACCGGGTTGGTGGGCCTCGGCCGGCCAGTACCGGCTGCTGTCGGGCGTCAGGACCTCATCGATGAGGGCCACTTCCCCGTTGATCCGTCCGAACTCGAATTTGGTATCGGCCAGGATCACGCCCCGGGGCCGCGCGAAGTCAGCGCCCTGGGTATACAGCTGCAGGGAAATATCCCGGAGCGTGGCCGCATCCTCGGCCCCGATCATCTCCACTACGGTTTCGTAGGGAATGTTCTCGTCGTGCCCCTCGTCCTCCTTGGTGGACGGCGTGAAGAGGGCGGACGGCAACTGCTCCGCCAGACGCAAACCCTCGGGCAGCCGGTGGCCGCAGATCGTGCCGTCAGCCTGGTAGGACTTCCAGCCCGACCCGGCGATGTAGCCCCGCACCACGCATTCCACGGGGAAGCGCTCGGCCTTGTGAACGAGGACGGACCGGCCGCCCAGCTCCGCGGCATGATCCCGGAACGGCGCCGGGAATTCGGCGGGGTCGGCGGTAATGATGTGGTTGGGCAGGGTCTTGAAGTGGTCGAACCAGGCCAGACTCATGATGTTGAGCACAACACCGCGGCCGGGGACCAGATCATTCATGATGACGTCGAAGGCGGAAATGCGATCGGTGGAAACGATGAAGAGGGCGTCCCCCAGATCGAACATGTCTCGGACTTTTCCATCATAGTCGGGGATTAAACCCAGATCACGGGTACTGCGCAAAGCTCCCATGGACACACCCTTGTGGTTGGCCGACGGCGGCGGTGGGAAAAAAGGTCGCGTTACGTCGCGGCATTCTAGGTCGGGTCCCCTGAAGTGTCAAGGAAGGGGCGGCAATTGGCCCTTTCGGCGGTGATTGGACCATCGGCCTCGTCCCCGGGCGTCCCACGACAGGTGGATGGATCCCTCCAGGTCGGTCCTCAGTTGGGGAAGCGTGTCCCCGGACACCACATACGGGCCGTGGTTGGGATGCCCATAGGAATTGTCCACGCCGCAGCTGATGAGGACCAGACCCGGGTCCAGAGCCGTCAGAAAGGGGCCGGACCCGGAGGTGTTGCTGCCGTGGTGGCCCGCCTTCAAGACCTGAAAGGGCCTGCCGCCGGAGGTTTCGGCCAGGAATTCGGTTTCCCCGTGGGTTTCCAGGTCCCCGCTGAAGACGGCCAGGCCCCGTCCGTCATGATCCAGGGCCACGATCAGGCTCCGGTCGTTTTCGTGGAGAGGGCCGCCGGAGTCAGGCGGGGCGTGAATCAGGCGCAGGCTGAAGGGGCCCGACGTGTGCAGGATGTCTCCGGCCAACGGCCCCGGACGCAGGATTTTGGTGGAATCATTCACCGAGCGGGCCGAGTGGCCCCCACATAACCACTGGCCCACCGCCAGTTGCCGGCTCAGGGCGGGGTTTCCTCCGGTATGGTCGCCGTGGCCATGGGTGAGTATGACGAGGTCCAGGTGCTTCAGCCCGGTCCGGGCCAGGAAGGGCAGGACCTGACGGGCCAGCGGGCCGTCCGTCTGCCCGGGCCGAAATCCATAGCGGCCGGCGGTGTCGATGAGGGTAGTGAAGCCGTCCGGAAAGCGGATCAGGATGGCGTCCCCCTGCCCCACGTCAAACAGATGGACGTTGAGGTGGTCGGGCGGGCCCAGGAGGCGGCGACCCGACCGCTGGAACTGCCAGGTGGTCAGGCCCAGGCACAAGGCCACCAGGATCCAGACCCTTCCGTGTCGGGGGTTGAACAGGGCGAGGCTCAGCATCCCCGTCCCTCCCAGCCAGAGCAATATGGCCCCGGGTCCCGGCGGCCCCAGACCGAGGGAATATCCCGCCCCCTTCAGGGCCCCGAGCGCCACCGTGCCTGACAATCCCCGCAACAGGAGCCAGGTCAGGGCGGCGAGGTTTCCGCCCCACGGGCCGGGCACCAGATCGAACACCAGCGACAACACCAACCCCCACACCCCCAGACCGAACAGGGGAACGGCCACCAGGTTCGCCACCGGAGCCAAAAGGGGCAGCCGGCCGAAGGAGAGGGCCGCCTGGGGCAACGTGAACCAGATGGCCGTCAGACTGACAGCCAGGGCCGCGACCGTGGCCTTCACCGCCCGGGCCCGCGGCAGGGGGATCTGCGTTCCCCGGGTCACCACGAACAGGATCCCGCCCGCCGCCAGGTAGCTGAGCCGAACCCCTGTGTCCAGCACCTGTCCGGGGTACCAGACCGTCGTCCCCCAGAACAGCAGGCCCAGCAGATGCAGGGCATCCGACCGCCGACCCGCGGGGGCCGCCCCTGTGGCCACCAGCGCCAGCAGGGCGGCGCGCACCACGGACCCCGGCAAGCCGGTGAGAATCATGTACAGCGGGAGCAGAAATATCAGGAGGCCCAGTGGGACGGCCGGCGGCAGATCCAGGACCTTGGCCGGCAAGAGAAGGATCCCCACCAGAATACCCACGTGCAAACCGCTGACGGCGAACAGATGGGCCAGACCCAGGTCGGCATAGGGCTGGCTGGCCTGTCGGCTGGACGAGGATCTGGCCCCCAGCAGAACCGCTTGGGCCAGGTCCCGTTCCCCCGGGGGCAGAAGCCGGCCCAGGGCTCCCAGGATATGACGGCGCACCGGGGCCACCAGATCTTTCAGGACCCGGGTCCAGGCCTCGGCCTCGTGGGGCTGGGGGGCCTCCAGGACCGCGGTCCAAGTCAGATCCCGCCCCCGGAGGTATTGCCGGTAATCAAAGGACCCCGGCAGATCGGCGGTTGAGGGAACCCGAATCTCCACGCGACCCGAAAGGATATCCCCGGGACAGGGCGATGGACCGGGAACGGAAACAAGGGCCCCGTCCCCACGGACGGGGATCTCCGGGAATTCCGCGTCATCGTCCGCGACGTACCGCAGGACCCGGGCCGGGAAACGCCAGGTGTCGCGGGCACCGGGCGTCGGCCAACCGGTCACCCGGAGCACCGCGCCTCCCCGGTGCCCCACCCGGTGGGACGGGTGGTAGATCGTGGCACAGGTCACCGCGGGGCGCGCCCGTCGCTGCCCCGCTTCCTGCCGCCCGCAAAGCACCCCGGAAAAAAAGACGCCGCCCCACACCAGCGGCACAAGCGGTGGCGGGGCCACCGTCAGCAGGAGGGGGCTCAAGGCTGAGATTCGGGTCAGGACTTCCCAGCCGGGGACGGGAAGCTGCCGTCCAGGAACGCGCGCCTCGGTCCACCCGCCCAGAGTCAGGCCCGCCAGGTGAAGAACGGACCAGGTCAGGGCCCAGCGCAAAATGCCCGCGCGGAGAATCAGGTGGAAGACATTTGCTGAGGCGTCTAGGAGCCGGGCAGGAGTTGCTGATGGTCGCCTTCGCTGCTCCAGAAATGGCATTGGTTTCGGCCCAGATCCTTGGAGAGGTAGAGCATGGCGTCGGCCTTGCGGTAGAGCTCAAAGGCGTCGGTGCCGGCTTCCGGGAACGTGACCGCGCCGAAGGAGAAAGTGACCTTCAGATCCAGCCGCTCCTCCTCATGGAGGAATTCCGTACGGAAGGGTGCGTTCAACAGGCGGGTCATGACTTCCTTGCCGGCCTCCAGGGAGGTGTCGGGCAGAACCAGGGCAAACTCCTCCCCCCCGATGCGGCAGATCAGGTCAATGCGCCGCAACTCTTCCTGCAGACGCCGTGCCACCATCTGCAGGGCCAGGTCGCCGGCATGGTGTCCCAGTTCGTCGTTGACCGTCTTGAAATGATCCAGATCCGCAATGACCAGGGTCAGCGGATGGTTGGTACGCCGGGCGCGTTCCAGTTCGATGGTAAACTGGTTGTCGAAAAAGGCCCGGTTGTACAACCCGGTCAGGGCATCGGTGTTGATGGCCTGGATCACACCATGCTGATGACGCCAACGGCGGGTGACAAATTTGGACAGCCGTCGGCCCAGTTTGAGGATCTGCTCCCGGGGCCAGCTCTGGTCAGCCACCAGGTAGAGCAGGCCCGCCTCAAGGGGGTCGCCCACCTCGCCGGGTCCATGGCTCCAGATGGGGACGGCCACGGCCATCTGAAATTTGAAGGCCCCCTCCACGTTGGCCGCTCCGCTGGGCAATCCGTCCTGACAGAGGATGCACCCCGGCAATTCGGCCACCGACGGAATGAAAACCGCATGGCCCGGCGTGCGGGCGCCTTGCCAGCGGGTCAAAACCTCGGGACTGGACGCATTGAAAACCAATTGCTGTTGCTCGGGGATGGGATCATCGCCGTCCAGAATGGCGAAGAGACGGAACTGCGGGGTAAACCGGCTCAGAAGGCGCAGAATGCCGGCCAGGATGGATCCGGCCTCCCCGGCCTGGGGCGCGCCCAGATCCAGGTCCTGAGCCTGCTCCATGACACCCAGAACACCGGTGAAATCCTGGAAATCCCCGGGTCCTGCAGGGGGGGCGGAAACTGGAGTCTCCGGCGCCGAATCTACGGCCGGTCGCCACAAAGGCGCGTCCAGATCATAGGTGGCCCCATCCAGCGGGCCCAGATCCACCAGTTGGGTGGATCCTTTCAGCAGGCAAAAGGGCCCGCCGATGGCCTCCTGGCTTTCGATGGCCACCCGCACCAGATCGCCCCGCCGCAAAAGTTCGCCAACGACAACCTTGCCAACCAGTTTCATCCTTTGGGGATCCCCCGAAATCAAGGCTCGCCGGACGGCATGCCGCATCTGGGGACCTGCCTGGGACACCGGCAGCTCCTGAGAGAGAAGTTTCTTGAGGCGTATGGTTTCTGGTTTCATGTGTCCCGGCTTGAATTATGATGGCTGAATCCTCAATCAATTATGACATATGATGAGAATTTTTTCAAGGTATTATGATGGCCATTCGGTCCCGATTTTGCTATTTTTCCGCAGCATCTTTGGAACCTCAGGCCGCGGTTGTCGTCTAATACACTCGGCCAACAGGTTATACGCGAAAATCAGCCGGGATCTCCTCTTTTTTCGACAGGGTCAAGGATGACAATGTTTCAGCCGCTTTCACGCCGCGTCCAGGCTGTCCAGGCCTATTCAACCCTCGGCGCCGCTTTGGGTTTCATTATTCTGAGTCTGGCCCTGACGGGGTGTTCCCCCCATGGGCAATCTTCGACCATTGAGACAGGGGAAACCCCACCGCACCCTTTGGCGGTGGCCGGTTCCACCTCGGTTTCGGACTCCCTGGCCATCGTGGCGATGGATTTGCCGGACGACATTCCCGTTTTCGACCTTCCTCTGACTCCGGACGGACTGCCGGCCCTTGAGGATCTGGAGTCCCTGTATTCCCAGACCCTGCAGCTGGTGGCGGAGCAGAGCCTGGGACTGGCCCAGGATCATCTCTTCCTGCTTCAGGAGAATGTCGCCCTCCTGTCCGACAGCCCGGCCGATTCCCTCTACAATGGCCATCTGCGCGGTCTGTCCCGTCGCACTCTGCTCCTGGGCGGCCTCCTGGCTGAGCAGAGAGCCTTTGCGGGCCATCCTCTGGAAGCCGATTCTCTCCTGGCAGTGGAGTATGGCCGCCTCGAGAATTTCGCCTTTCCGGATTCCCTGGTCCCGGCCACCGGCCTGACGCTCCCCGCCTTCACCGCCGATTTGCTGAAGGTGGACAACCGGGCGGTCCAGAAGTGGGAAACCTACTTCACCGGGCGGGGTCGGCGCAGCTTCCAGACCTGGCTGGACCGCAAAGCCGAAGTGGATTCCCTGGTGACGGCCATCCTCATGGAGGAAAATCTGCCCCCCGAGCTGATTTTCCTGGCGGTCATCGAGAGCGGCCTGAGCACGCGGGCGGTCTCAAGCGCCGGCGCGGTGGGCCCCTGGCAGTTCATGAGCGGCACCGGGAAATCCTACGGTCTGAACCAGACCTGGTGGGTGGACGAGCGACGGGACCTGGAGATGTCCACCCGGGCGGCGGCCAAACATCTGAAACGCCTGTACGACCAGTTTGAGGACTGGGCTCTGGTCCTGGCCGCCTACAACTCCGGCGAAGGTCGGGTGGCCCGGAAAATCCGTCAGCACGGACACGATAATTTCTGGTCCATGCGTCTGCCCAGTCAGACCACGGCCTATGTCCCCAAGTATATCGCGGCGGCCCGGCTCGGGCAGAATCCCGAAGCCTACGGGTTCCAGGTTACTCCCCGGTCTCCCCTGGCCTATGACGTCGTCCCGGTGAACGACGCCACGGACCTGGAGCTCATCGCCAGTTGCGCCGGGGTGCCCGCCCGTCAGGTCCTGGCCCTCAACCCCGCCCTGCTCCGGGGGGCCAGTCCCCCCAAGATGAAGAACTACCCGGTCAAGGTTCCGGTGGGAACGGGCGCCAAGACCCTCGCCGCCCTCAAGCGGATTCCCAAGGACAAGCGCCTGACCTGGCGTCGTCACAAGGTCCAGCGGGGTGAAAGCCTGGGCGTGATTGCCCGCAGCTACGGCACCAGCGTGAACGACCTGGCCAAGCTGAACCGCCTGTCCGACGTCCATCTCATCCGGCCCGGGGATCAGTTGTTGATTCCCATGCCCGCCGAACTGGCCGATTCGGCCCGGGCCCGCGCCCAGGAAAAAGGGCACTACGTGCCGCCGGCCGGGTATGTCCGCGTCAGCTACAAGGTGAAGTCCGGGGATTCGCTCGGGAAGGTGGCGCAGAAACTGGGCGTCAGCCTGACCCATCTGCGCAAGGTGAACAACCTGCACAAGACGAATCTCATCCACCCGGGCGACCGCCTCTACGCCTACCGTCCCCAGGGCTGATAAAAAAAGCGCTCCTCCCAACCGGGAGGAGCGCCTCTCGCAAAAAAATCTAGAACATGACGGTCATGCTGATCCGGTGCGTGACTTCGTCGATGTCGAGGGCGGCGTCGCGGGCAAAAGCGTAGTCGATGGTCAACGGGTTGATGATGAACCCGGCGCCCACGGTCTGGAAACCGCTTTCCCAGCCGCCGTCAAAGCCGCCGCGCAGGAACACCTTTTTGCCGAAGTCCACTTCCGCGCCCAGGTGAACGTTGGCGCTCATGGCACCGCTGCTGTACTGGTCGGCGGTCCGCCGGTTGTCGAAGCGGGTTTCCACGCTGGCGGCCAGGGTGAAGCCCATGTTCGCGTTGGGCAGGGGCTGACGCCAGGCCAGGCCCGGCACCAGGGCCGGCGTGATGAGTTCGGTGTGCCCGGTGCTCCACGACAGGTAGGTGGTGGTGATGTCCTGCAGCTTGATTCCGAAGTCCAGGCGGCGCCAGATCTGCGGTCGCAGCAGACCGATGTCCGCGCCCACACCCAGGCTGGAATACTGACCGATGCTCTGACGGACGAATTTAATGTTGGTCCCCAGACGCCAGGACCCGAGTCGCTCGGCGTAGGAGAACATGAGGCCGAATTCCTGGTCGCTCTTGTACTGGATCTGGTCCTGCAGATCGAACAGGCCCAGCAGTTCCTCGTCCGACACGTCGCCGTTTCCGTCGGTGTCCAACTGTTCGGTGAGATGCTCGGTAAACGGAATGTCATCGATGCCCAGGCGGATCAGGGTAATGCCGATGCCGCCCTCTTCGCCCCCGAAGATCGCCCAGTTCACGGGCTGGGTGTAGGCCACGAAATCCCGGTCGATGAGGTCGCCGAACCGCTCGGCATGCATGAGCAGGAGTTCGGGGCGTTCCAGTCCGGACACGCCGGCCGGATTCCAGAAGGTGGCGGACGGGTCGTCGGCCACGGCGGTGAAAGCCCCGCCCATGCCCAGAGCCCGGGCGCCGCCGCCGTTTTCCATGAAGGCGCCGGCATATTTCGTGGCCTGGGCGGACGGTACCGCCAAGAGCCCCACGAACAGGAAGACCATCAGGGAAAGCAGTCGGGGCCTGATGGCATTCATCCGTATGGTCGACATTCAGTTCCTCGCTAACCAGGGGTAGGTTTGTGTCGAAGAATTTGCAACTGAGGGAATTATATAACAATTCCAACTGTCTGGAAAGCCCGGGACGAACTCCATCGTGCCGGGTAATTCTCTGGGTTCGGAACCCTCACAGGTCGTAAAGCTTGATTTTACGATAGAGGGTCCGCTCACTGATCCCCAGGCGCAGGGCCGCCTCCCGACGGTTCCCGTGGGTGGCCTGAAGGGTGGTTTCAATGAGTGTCCGCTCCACCGTTTGCAGGTCGCCGGCCCCGGATTGGGCCAAGGGGCTGAAACCCCCGGCGTTGGAAAAAGTTTCAACCACCCGGCCATCCGCCTCCACCCGTCCATCCGGTTGGGCGCCCCAGGTCCCGTCTCCGCCCTCCAGCAGGGACTTGATGTCCTTGATGTCCCGTCGCAGTTCCAACAGGGTCGAAGCCAGGAGGCCAAGGTCCACCTGGGGGTCGCTTCCGGCGGACAGGGGCACCGGCAGATACGGCGACAGGCCGGGTCCGTGCCCGGTCTGCAGATCCTGGGACAGGTCCTCCAGGTCGATGAGCCCCCGATGTTTGAGGACGGCTGCAGACCGAATGGTATTCCGCAACTCACGGATATTCCCGGGCCAGTTGTGGTCCAGCAACGCTTGCTGGGCGGCTCGGGTCAGGCCACGGACGTGAAGCCCGTGGGCGGTGTTCTCCTCCGCAAGAAAGGTCTCCACCAGGATGGGAATGTCTTCCTTGTGGTTGCGCAAAGGCGGCGTGTTGATGACTACCACCCGCAACCGGTAATAGAGATCCTGACGAAACCGGCCCCGCTGTACATCCTCCTGGAGGTCCCGATGGGTGGCGGCCACCAACCGGATATCGCTTCGCTGGCTGGATCGGCCGCCCACCGGGGTGAACTCCCCCGTTTCCAGGGCCCGCAGGAACCGGGTTTGCATGCCGAGGGGCATTTCCGCCAACTCGTCCAGGAAGAGGGTCCCCCCGTCGGCCCGTTTGAAAACGCCCTCGTGGTCGGACACCGCGCCGGTAAAGGCCCCTTTGGCGTGTCCGAAAAGTTCACTTTCCAGTACGCCCTCACTCATGGCGCCGCAATTGAGGCTCACGAACGGTCCGTCGCTGCGCTGGGAGTTGTCGTGGATGGCGTGGGCCACAAGCTCCTTGCCGGTCCCGCTCTCCCCCAGAATGAGAATGCTCACGTCCAGCGGGGCGGCGTGGGCAATGAGGGACAGGGTTTCGGCAATGGCGCGGCTTCGGCCCACGATGCCGCTCTTTTCCCTGACCCGTCGCAACTGGAGCAGACGGATGACCACCTCTCCGATTTCGTCGGGCGCGGCCTCGGTCGGCAGGTGTCGAACGGCCACCGGGGTTTCGGGCTCAAAAGACTCCGTGGATTCGGTTTCCTGGCTCACCACCACCACGTCGGCATCGGTCTGCATGGAGGCGAATTTTCGGAGCACATGCTTGAAGCGGGGGTAATCCCGGGTATCGAACAGGAACACCGACGTCTTGCCCAGGCTGATTTTAGCCAGGGCCTCGGACGGGGAATCAAACAGGAAGAGTTCCACGTCCGGCAGGTGCCAGTCGGCCGCGGCGGCAAAAAGGCGGGGCCGTCGGCTCAGTAGGACAACAGATCGCATACCATCTCCCGACAGGGTCAAGAACTTCATGTCAGAATGGCAGTATAAGCCCTTAAGCGGCTTTGGCAAGACAATATGAGGGGTTTGATCTGTCAGGCTGGGAGGATGATCTAGCCCAGATCGAGGAAAACCGAAGCCTGGGCGATGGCATCCCGAAGGTCCGGCAACAGGGATTCCACCTGGCTGACTTCCAGGCCTGCCGTCTGGTGCAGTTCCAGCGGATGGACCCGGGACGGGTCGAACCCGAGGTCGTTTCGGGGGGGCTCGATGGTGTTGGCCAGATAGTCGGCCAGGGCCACCAGGGCCACGGAAAGGTCGACGGGATTGGTCGCTTGTCCGACCACCCGCTCGTGGTGTCGCTTGAAGCAGGACACCAGCAGCTCGGGGAAGCGCCAGAACTCGGCGAAGGCCGCCCCGATTTCCGCGTGATCGAAACCGAAGGCCTCCTTTTCCACGACGCTCAGGGCCCGATTCTCCTGGGCCCGCGACCGGATCAGATCCCCATAGGTATCCGGGGTATAGAGTTCCATCACGAACTTGCCCACGTCATGCAGCAGGCCGGCGGTGAATATTTCCTCCGGGTCCGGATGCCCAACCACGCGGGCCAGATGCTTGGCGACGGCGCCGCAAATGACCGAGTGCCGCCACAGTTCGCGGTAATCCAACCCGCCCTCGGCGTCTTCCATGGCGGGGACAAGGCTGGTGGCCACCGACACGCAGATCGCCACCTGGCGCATGGTGCGGTAGCCCAGCACCGCCACGCAGCGGTGGATATCCGTAAGGTCACCGCGGGAACTGTAATAAGGCGAATTGGCCAAGCGCAGCACTTTGGTCATGAGGGGCGCATCCAGGCGCACGACTTCGGCCAGGTCGCTGGCCCCGCTGTCGGGGTCGTCCAGCACCCGCAGAATCTCAATCAGGGTTTCCGGAATGGACGGCAGGTCCTCCACGTTCTGGAGAACGTCCTGCAGGTCCAGCAACCGGCCCGTTTTGGTGTAATCCGCGACTATGGCGTTCACGTCAGTTCCTCAAACAAAGATTTCCATCTCACTCTCCAGGGTCTCCTGGAGGGTCTGGGCGACTTCACTGAATGTCTCCGGCGGGAGATTCAGAATCTGGTTGGCGGGGCAGCCCACAATATCCAGGTCCGCATCCTCGATAAAACCAATGCCCATCTTGCGCGTGAGCTTGTTGGCCAGATCCAGGTACAGGAGCAGGGGGACGTCCGCCGTGAAAGTGGGGTTGTGGTGGTTGCGGATGACCTCCTCCAGCAGAGGCGACAGCTTCCATTTGTTGACCAGCAGGGCGCCCACGTGTGTGTGGTCGAACCCGAAGACTTCGTGTTCGGTTTCCGCAAAGGGCCGGTTCTCGTTGTAGACGATCTGGACGATCTCGTCGAAACGGTCAGGTTCCCGCAGGTTCAGCACCAGCTTGCCGATGTCATGCATCAGCCCAGCCAGGAACGCCTCTTCCATCAGGGCCGGATGGTGTCTCTCGGCCAGGAATCGGCAGGCGAAAGCGGTGCCGATACTGTGTTCCCACAGCAGGCGTTCCTTCAGCCCGGTCCGGTTGGTCTTGGTGTTGTAAAGGTTGCGCGCGGCGCTGGTCACCACCAGGCTGCGAATGGAGTTGAAGCCCAGCATGACGATGGCGTCGGTCAGCGTCTTGATCTTGCGGCTGCAGGAATACATCGCGCTGTTGGCGATTTTCAGGATGCGGGCGGTCATGGCCTGGTCGTCGGAAATAACCTGCTGGAGCTGGGACGCCGAGGTGTTGGGATCGGACGACAACTCCAGGACCTTGCTGGCCACCTGCGGCATGGCCGGCAGGTCCCGCGTGGACATGACGATGGAGTTGAGTTGTCCGGTCCGCTCGTCGGGAGAATCTGTCTCCGTCGGGGCTGCAACCTCGGTGATAACGCTCATCAGGTCTCCTGACCCAGCCAATCCCTGCTGCCTGGTCCGGCGGGTCATCCCCGCTGGGCCGTCTAGACAGCTTCAGTCTTTTTCAGGTATTCGACCGCCGGGCCCATGCCCTTTAGGTTAGATATTTCAACGGAGGTAAAGTTTTCCCTATCGGCCTTTTGCAGGGATTCCAGGCGGTCGGCAGCCACCCGCAGTCGGGTGTGCAGATCCGCCAGGCGCCGGGGGTCGATGGCCGGCGTCGCGGGGACAGCCAGATGTGCCCCAGCGGCCTCGTATCCGATGTCCGTGGCCCGGACCGAACCGGCGGCCGTGCGCGACGTGCCGTTTCCCTGCCCGGTCGCGCGTTTGATTCCAGGACGGACAAGCCGTTTCAAGGCACTTAACCGGAGCACCGCCGAAACCACCAGGAGAGTGAGGCCGAGTGCCACGGACACGGCGGCCGCCATGAAGAGCGGTCCCTGTGATGTGATGATTTCCAACTTGTCTTCCCAGATCACCGTCGGCCTCCTGATCGTGTCCGTCGCCTCAGACCCGCAGGTCGATGAGACATCCCAGTTGTTCTTCTTCCTGACCGGTCCCGTCCTCGTCCTCGTGGGGCTCGGGGTCTTCCTCCTGGCCCAGCGATTTGGCGTTCCGTTTCAACCGGCGACGCTTCCGTTTGTCGGCCCGGTCGTCGTCCGGATTGATCCGGCCCTTGGCCGCCTCGGCCATTTCCTTCACCCGCTGGACCTTGAGGTTTTCCTCCTTGTCCGTCTGCTCATTGAACGGCGTCACCGGCGCGGCGGACTGCTGTCCCCGCGCCTGTGTCTTGGCCACGTTGCCCATCTGGGCGATTGTGGTCGGCAGTGATACGCCGTCCCCGGCCATGCTCTCAACCTCTCCGCTGAACCGCCGCGGTCACCCCGTCTAGCTGGTGACCCCCGGCCACTGGCCGTTACTCGCCAGCCAGGCCAGGTAGGCGCTGATCTGGCAGAGGGACAACGTGGCCATGACATTGATGGGCTCCAGCGCCCGCTTGCGGGTCACCACGGCGCCGGGAACGGTCTCAGCCTCGTCGGTGTCCTGGCGGCCCTTGATTTCCTTGGTGATCTGCCCGATGGAACTTTTTCCCTCGTGGCGTTGGATCTTGCCCTTGAGGCGAAGAATGGCCTTGGTGTGGATCTGGCAGACCCGGCTCTCGGTTACGTCCAGGATCTCCCCGATTTCCTTCAGGGTCAGTTCCTCGTAGTAGTAGAGCACCAGCACCAACTGCTCCTTCTCGGGCAGTTCCGCCATGCGCATGCCGATGAGATTCTTCATCTCCTGCCGCGCCAGCACCTGGTCCACATCCTCGGTTCTGGGGTCGGCCAGGAATTCACTCAGGGAGGAACTCTGCTCGCTCTCGTCCCCGCTGGTGTCCGCATCCAGGCTCATGATGGTGGCCACGCTCACTTCGCCCACCAGCGAGTCCAGCTCGCCGATATCGATTTCCAGGTCCCGGGCCACTTCCGCGTCGGTGGCGGGGCGACCGAATTTGACCTCCAGCCGACCGTAGGTCTCCTCCAACTGCTTGGCTTTGCGGCGCAGGGAGCGGGGGAACCAGTCCTGGCTACGCAGCTCATCCAGGATGGAGCCCCGGATGCGCGGAATGGCGTAGGTTTCAAACTTGATGCCCCGGTTGGGGTCGAAGTTGTCGATAGCCTGGATCAAACCCAGCAGACCCGCGGAAATCAGGTCGTTGAACTCCACGTAATGGGGCAGGCCGATGGCCATGCGTCCGGCCACGTATTTGACAATGCGGGCATAGATATTGACCAGGTCCCGGCGGGCTTCCTGGTTTTCGGCGCCGCCAATGCGTTCCCACACCTCATGATGCGCGATCTGGACAGTTTCGATCATTTCCGGGCCTTTCTGGTTTGTCGTCTTTCACTTTAAAAGCAGTATCCGTGCCAGCGTGCGGTCCCCTCCGGTTCCGGACGCCGGGGTGAGTCGGTCAGGGGGTCCCGCGGGGACCGTCGGTCTTGGCCGGCCTCTTTGAATCGCTTTCCGACCCGCCCTCGAACAGGGGCACCGCCCGCACGGCCAGAGCCATCAGGCTGCCCAGAATGAAAAAGGCCATATAGGCGATCACCAGACGCTTGAGCGTGGTGAGAAGGCCCCAGTCCTGCCACAACCCGGCCACCAGGACGGCAAATCCGGCGGTCATGGCAAGGGTGCTGATTAAACGCTGCATGTATGGGTGGTCCCTTCCCGGGCTAGGCCCGGCCCTCGCTCAGCAGGGAGCTGTCGGCCAGCCCGCTGCCCTGGTTGAGAATCATGTCGATGAGGCGTCCGGACGCGGCGATCTCCACGGGCTCGTCCGCCTTGGGCCCAAATCCGGCCAGGGACAAGGGCAAGGGAACGCTGTCGGTGAAATCCAGGAGTTTCCCGGGTTTCCGGGTCTGGTCCAGGCGACTGACAGCCACCCAGTCGCAGTTCCAGGCCTTGGCGGCCTGGACCAGGTCCTCCACGTCGGTGGGGTCCTGGTCGCCGGCCACCAGCAGGTGACGGTGAAAACCGGGATTATCGGCCAGCCAGCTGTGGAGTTCCCCGCCCACGGCTAGGACCGGGTGGTCCAGGGTGGGCATATCCACCAGGACCACGTCGTAGTCCGCCAGATGGGACTCACTGGCGGCCAGTTGTCCTTCCTTGCGGATGACCGCGGCATCGAAGCCGTGACGGCCGGCTTCGGATTGCAGGTAACGCACTTCACCACTGTTGGCGGGGAAGAGGCTCAGCACGAGGGTGCGGCGGTTCAGGGTGCGCAGCCGGGCGGCCGCCTGCAGCACCATTTCGGTCCGCCCCGCCCCGGATTTGCCGAGGAAGGCGTGGCAGCCGTAGAACCCGTCCCAGTCGCAGTTGCTGGCGCGCAGGTTGTCGGTGAGCCAACTGATGGCTTGGGCCCGGTTCCGGCCCGACTTCCCTGTTTCCCCCGACATGCGCGCGAAGATCTTTTCCAGAGTGCCCACCGACACGCCCCCGTGATGCAGGGTTTCGGCCAGGGGATTCTCCAGGATGGCCGCGGAGCGCTGACGGGTGGCGGCCTGGTTGGTCACCTCGGTGACCAGGGTTTCGATGCGTTCCACCTCCCGCAGGAGGTCCTCTTCGGTCACGCTGATCGTTCCGGTGGCCGGTGTATCGTCGGTCCGGGGTCTCCGATGGCGGTGGCCCAGTCCACCCGCCGGCGCGGGGGTGCTGGGATCCTGCACCAGGACTTCCACGACCTTCTTCTGTCCCAGGCCCATTTCCTCGCGATGAATCACGTTGCGCGTGTTCAGGATAATGGCCCCGTCACCGAACTCCGCCTTGACCCGCCGGTGGGCCTCTTTCAGCGTCGGTGCCGAGATCACAATGGGTGTACCGTCAACCGACGGCCTGGTGTTCCTGCTGGAAGCCACTGGTCACCACCGTTCCTGCCGACTGGACCTGCGCGGAAGCATCAACTTCCGTGTAGCCCATGACGGCCAAATTGGGATAAATGGGTTCAACGAGTCTTTTGACGAATGTGCGGATGGGCGTGGGCACCAACATCACCGGCGGCGGACCGTTGGTGTAGGCCTGGCGCAGAACGTTTTCCATCTGCTCGAGGAAATGCTGGGTAAAGCCGGGGTCCAGGACCACGCCGCCCGCCTGCTCCGATTCGCGGCTGGCCTGCATGAGCACCTGTTCGGTTTCCGGATGCAGGGACACCACGTGCAGCTTGCCGTCGCCGCCCAGGTAGATGGACGTGATGGAGCGGCCCAGAGCCTCGCGCACCTTGCCCACCAGGAAGTCCGTGCCCATGCCGGACCCGCCGTAGTTGGCCAGGGTCTCCAGCAGGGTCACGATGTCCTTTACGGGCACCCGCTCGTGCAGCATGGCGCGCAGCACGTTGTGCAGGGTGTTGACGGACACCTTGTCCGGAATGAGGTCTTCCACCAGCGCGGGCGCGAATTCGCGGATGGATTCGCACATGTCCTTCACGTCCTGGCGGCTGAGGAGTTCGTCGGCATGACGACGGACCAGCTCGGACAGGTGGGTGGCCAGCACGCCGGCGGGCTCCACCACGGTGTACCCTTCCATCTCGGCGTGGGATTTCTCTTCGCGGGCGATCCAGACCGCCGGCAGGTTGAAGGCGGGCTCCGTGGTGACCAGACCCTCCAGGCGTCCGGCGTCCGGACGCGTGCTCATGGCCATCAGGTTGTCCGGTACCAGGGTGGCTCGCGCCACCTCCACGCCCTTGAGTTTGATCACATAGTCGTGGGCCGCCAGCTGCAGGTTGTCACGCACACGGATGGGATGGATGTAGATCCCCAGTTCGTTGCCCACCTGCTTGCGGATGTTGCTCAGGCGGGTCAACAGGTCGCCGCCCCGGGTGTCGTCCACCAGGGGAATCAAACCGTAACCGATTTCCAACTCCAGGCGGTCCAGGATGAACAGGTCCTCACCCTTGATGCCCTCCGGTTCCTCGTCCTGGGTGGCCGCCACTTCCCCGGCGGCTTCGGCGGCGCTTTCGGAATCGTCAAAATTCGTCACGCGCTTGCCCATGAAGTAGCCGGCCAGGGCAGTGACCACGGCGAAGAACAGGAAGGGGCCGGTGGGGAGACCGGGTATCAGACCCAGAACCACCATGGCGCCGGCGGCCAGGAACAGGGCCTTGCCCTGGCGGAAGATCTGAAGGGTGATGGTCTGACCCAGGTTGTGGGCCCCGTTGGACCGGGTGACGACCAGACCGGCGCTGGTTGAAACCAGCAGGGACGGGATCTGGCTGACCAGCCCGTCACCCACCGTCAGGGTGGTAAAAGTACTCAGGGATTCGCCGGCGGACATGCCCATCTGCATCATGCCGATGACGAACCCGGCCACAATATTGACGACAGTGATCAGAATTCCGGCAACCGCGTCGCCCTTGACGAATTTGCTGGCACCGTCCATGGCCCCAAAGAATTCGGCTTCCTGGGAAATCTCCAGGCGGCGCTTGCGGGCCTGGCTTTCGTTGATCAGGCCGGCGTTCAGATCGGCGTCGATGGCCATCTGCTTGCCGGGCATGGCGTCCAGCGTGAAGCGGGCGGCCACTTCGGCGATACGACCGGACCCCTTGGTAATGACCATGAAGTTGATGATGACCAGGATGATGAACACGATCACCCCGATGACATAATTCCCGCCCACCACGAAACTGCCGAAGCTCTCGATCACCTGACCCGCGCTGCCCTTACTCAGGATCAGCCGTGTAGAGGCCACATTCAGCGATAAGCGCATCAAGGTGAGGATCAGCAACAGGCTCGGGAAGGAGTTGAACTGAAGGGGTTCCTTGAGGTAAAGGGCCACCAGGAGAACGGTGATGGAAAAGGAGATGCTGAACGTCAGCATCAGGTCCAGCATCAGGCCGGGCACAGGCACCACCAGCATGCCCAGAATGGCCAGAACGGCCACGGCGCTCAGGATATTGCTGTTCGCCAGGATCAGGTCCCGATTGATGACATTTTCCTGTTGCAAAGACTTAACTCCTGCCTATCAGGCCTTCTTGAGCCGGTAGACGTAGGCCAGAACTTCGGCCACCGCCTGGAAGAGACTTTCGGGAATGACACGTCCCACTTCCACTTGCCTATACAGGGATCGTGCCAAAGGTTTGTTCTCCATGATGGGCACCCGATGTTTGCGGGCGATTTTCTTGATCATCTGGGCCATGTTGTCCTGGCCCTTGGCCACCACCACGGGGGCGGACTGGCCCTGGATGTACTTCAAAGCCACGGCATAGTGGGTCGGGTTGGTGATGACCACATCGGCGGTGGGGACGTCCGCCAGCATGCGCTTGCGGGCCATTTCGTACTGCAGACCGCGGATCCTGGCCTTGATCTGGGGATCCCCCTCGATGTCCTTGTTCTCCTGCTTCACCTCGTGCTTGCTCATTTTGAGCTGATCTTCGTACCGGCTCTTCTGCCAGAACCAGTCGATGACCGCCAACAGCGCGGTAAAGGCCAGAAGGGTGATCATGAGTTTGACGAAGCCGGCCTTGCCCATGGCCACGATGGCCGGCAGAGGCTGCAGGACGGACGCCAGGAGGTCCGCGTTGAGGCCCCGAATGATCCAGGTGGCCAGCAAGGCGATGATGCCGATCTTGAACACGTTCTTGAGGATGTCGACGTAGGGGTCCTTGCGGAAGAATTTCTTCATGCCGGAAATTGGGTTGAGCTTGTCCCCCTGGAACTGCAGGGATTCCGGGGTGATCTTGAACCCGATCTGCAGGACATTGGCCCCGAAGGCCGCCACCAGCACGCCCAACAGCAAGGGCGCCAGGGCCATGAGCAGGACTTCGAGGTTGCTGGCGAAGAGCTCCCGGATTCCGAACTGGTTTGACGGGGCCAGCAGGTGGGCCTGTGACAGCAGATAAGTGGTGTTCTGGCCCAGAACGCGCACGAAATGCCCGCCACTGGCCACCAGAATGCTCATGCCCACCACCAGGAGGATCGCGCCACTGACTTCCTGGCTCTTGGCAACCTGCCCCTTCTTGCGGGCCTCTTCTCTTCGTTTACCTGAGGCTCTTTCTGTTTTCTCGCCGCCACTGTCCGCCATCACTCACCTCCTTCGGTTGGCCCGGGTTGGGCAGGGTCCTAGTCGGTCGCGTCTATTTCATGGCCAGGAGGATCTGCTCCAACTGCCCGCTCATGCCTTCGAAAAGGTTCACCGTGATTTCGCGGAAAAACACCAGGGAGGCCCCGAACGTCACCAGCCCGACGGCGATCTTGATGGGGAAGCCCACGATCAGCACGTTGATCTGGGGCACGGTCTTGACGATGACGCCCATGGAGGCGCTCACCAGCAGCAGAACCACCACCACGGGCGCGGCGATGCGCAGCCCCAGGCCGAAGACCTGACTGAATTCACTCAGCAGATGCCAGGCCCCCACGGTGGGATCCAGGGACCCGAAGGGTGGTACCACGACGCAGGACTGGAACATGGCGGTGACCAGGATCTGATGTGCGCCGGTGACGAAAAACAACAGAACAGCCAGCAGGTAGTAGAGCTGGGCGATGATGGAGATCTGGCTGTTGCTCATGGGATCGTAGGCGTTCACGATGGCGAAGCCGATCTGCATGCCGGCGATGGTCCCGGCGTAGCGGACGGCCACGAACACCAGATTCACGGTAAAGCCCAGCATGGCCCCCACGGCCAGGGACCGGACCGCCTCGGCCACCAGGGCCTGCCAGGTGAGGACCAGTCCGGCCGCGGGAAGGCCCGCGGTCACGCCCGGCGCCAGGGCCAGGGAAAAGCACACGGCCAGCGCCACCCGCCACATGGGCGGCACGCTTTTCATGTCCAGCAGCGGCAAGGTGGCCGCCAAAACCCCGAAACGGAGTGCCAAGGCACCCGTCACAGCCAGAAAGGTCATGTCCATCTCGAAGTGCATGGCGTCACATGTTGGCGATGCGGTTGAACATCTGCTCCGCGAACCCCGTCAACTGATTGATGGACCAGGGCAGGGTCAGGATCAGGACAGCGAAAACGGTGAGGATCTTGGGCACGAAGGTCATGGTCATTTCGTTGATCTGGGTGGCCGCCTGGAAAATGCTGATGGTCAGTCCCACGATCATGCCGGCCAGGAGCATGGGGCCGGCCACGAACACCACCGTCTGCATGGCCGACTGTCCGATTTCGATGACTTGTTCGGGTGTCATTGCTGTCCTTTCGGGGCGCTACTGGAACGCCTGAACCAGGGATTTCACGACCAGGAACCACCCGTCCACCAGGACGAACAGCAGAAGCTTGAAGGGCAGACTGATGAGAACCGGCGGGAGCATCATCATACCCATGGACATGAGGACCGAGGCCACCACCATGTCGATGATCAAAAACGGGATGAAAAGGACGAATCCCATCTGGAAGGCTGTTTTGAGCTCACCCAGGACAAAGCTGGGGATGACCACCAGCATGGGCAGATCCTCGGGGGTGGCCGGGGCGTCGGTCTGGGTCAGTTCCAGGAACAGGCCGATATCCTTTTCCCGGACCTGGCTGAGCATGAAGGTCTTCAGGGGAATCTGGATCTTGGTGAAGGCCTCTTCCTGACTCATTTCCTCGTTCATGAAGGGCTGCAGAGCCGTCACGTTCATCTCGTTCAGCGTCGGGGACATCACCACCACGGTGAGGAACAGGGCCAACCCGATGATGATCTGGTTGTTGGGGGCCTGATTGGCGCCGATGGCCTGACGCAGAAACCCCAGCACGATCACGATGCGGGTGAAACTGGTCAGAAGGATCAGGAACGCCGGGGCCAGGCTCAACACCGTCATCAACAGGACGATCTTCAGCGCCGAATCCATGCCCTTGGTGCCCTCCACCCCGTCCAGGGAGAGGGTCAGGGTGTTGGCGTCGCTGGATTCCTCCACGATGGGCTGGATCGTGGGAAACGGATCGTCCTGCGCCATCGCGGCCGTGGCACACAGGACCAGGCCCAGCAGGACCAGGTATTTGACGGGAGAGGATGTGGCGCCGAAAGTCATGGCCTGCTTCCAGGTTGAAGGGCTGATCGGGAATTCCAGGGACATATAGGCAATGGACATGCCATGGCGCGCGCCCGGAGGGACCGCCCCAAATGGCTCTATTTGGCTGGTTTGGTGTCAGTTACGGGGAAAGCGGGTTGCCCGGGTGGGCAACCGGGGCGCCCAAAAATGAGCAGACGGGTGTCCGGGCGGTCAAAAACTTGGCAGACGGGGAGGCGGCGATTCAGCCGCGGGCGAGGGAGAGTTTACCCGACAGAAGGCTGGAGATCTTGGCCACCGGGGCCTCGTCATCCTGCAGGCGGGCCTTGAGGGCGTCCCATTCGGCGATGGATTCCTGCTTCAACAGGACCATGGCGCCGTCGTGGCGGTAGATGTAGTGCACATCCACCCCCAGGCGCAGCACCTGGATTTCCCGGCGCTGTCCAATATGCCAGACGGCAAGCAATTGCGTTTCAGCACTTTGGTTCCTTCGGTTAAAGCGGCCCATGAGCTTGAGGCTCAGGATCAGCAGGCCGAAAACCACCACCAGGCCGCCCAGGCTCTGCCAGATGTTGCCGAAGCCGCCGCTGCCGGCGTCGGCCAGACCGGCGGCGTCCGTGGCCAGGAATACCAGTCCGTTCATCAGATCACCCTCTTGAGGCGCTCGACGCGGTTCAGCAGGCGGGTGATGCGCACCGCGAAGTGGTCGTCCACAACGATGACTTCGCCACTGGCCAGCAAGGCCCCGTTGACCAGGATATCCACCGGTTCACTGGTTTGTCGCGCCAGTTCAACCACCGACCCGTTGGCCAGGTTCAGCACATCCCGGAACTTCAGATTGGCGCGGCCCAACTCCACGGTGATTTTCAGGTTCACGTCCAGGAGCATGTCGAGATTGGCCTTGTCGGCCACGTCTTCGGCCAGATCTCCGAGCAGGCTGGTGGATTCATCGTCCAGGCTGTCGGGCGCCTCGGTGGCGACCCCGCCGCCGATTTCTTCGTTCATGTTGAGGTCGTCGTTGGACATGCGGACTACTCCTTCTTCAACTGCTGTATGAGTTTAATGGCCCGGTTCTGTCCCAGGCGTCCCGCTTCACCCAGCCAGGCGTCCTGGCCTTCGATCAGGATCTTCAGGGGCGCGTTGACGCCCTGGTGCAGGGGAATGACATCCCCCACCTTCATGTTCATGATTTCTTCAAGACTGGTGTCCATCTCCGTCAGCTGGGCCGTCATCTCGGTGGTGGTGCTGCGCACCATCTCCAGGATCCGGCGCCGGTCTTCCTTGAGTTCGCCGGTGGTGCGGAACTCCACGCCGATCTCGGGATCGAAAATGTCCCGCACCGGGCCGAAGGCCGCCAACGGGAAGGCCAGTTCCACCTGACCCTCCACATTGTCCACCTTGACCAGGAATTTCAGGATGATCATGGATTCGCCGTCGGCAATCCCACTCAGGTAGTTGGCGTTGTTCTCCAGGTTGCCGAACTGGGGCTGGATCTCCACCCATTTCTGGGTGGCCTTGCGGAAGATCTCGGTGAACCGGCCCACCAGGCCGGCATTGATTCCCCGCTCGATTTCGGTGAATTCACGGACCGAATCCTCGGTCTCCACGGACCCGCCCATGAGTTTCTTCAGGAAAACAAAACACAGCCCGATGTCGATATGCACCAGGCAGTTACCCTTCAGGGGCGCCAAGGTCACACTGGCCACGCAGGTGGGATTGGGCAGTTCCTGGACGAATTCGGTATAAGTGCTCTGCCGCAGGCCCATATGCTCCACCTGGGTGGTGACGCGGAACAGGCTGGTGAAGTCGATGGTACCGATCTTGGCGAACGTCTCCGCCACCGCCTGCAGGTTCTGCTCGAAAACCCGGGAGATGGTGGTGGGCCGGTTGAAGTCGTAGGGGCGTTGGCCACCCAGGTCGTCGGCGCCGGAATCGGCATTGAGGACCTCGTCCAGGTCCACGCCCATTCCGTCATCCACTTCGCCGACCAGGTCCTCGGCCGCGCCGATGGCAGCGTCCAGGTCCAGATCGTCGAGGGCGTCGGTGCCCAGGTTGTCCATGTTATCAGGCGCCACGAAAACCCCTCACAGGCTACTGTACGACCATATCGGAGAAATACACGTTCATCAGGGCCCCGGCGGGCATCTTCTCGTCCACGCTGCGGAAGATCTCGTCCCGCAGTCCCTTTTTGCCCTCGGGGGACCCCAGATTCGCCGCCGTCTTGTCGCTGCAGGCCATGATCACCATGTCACGCAGCTGCGGGAGCCGGGTCTTGACCACTTCGGCCACCATGGCGTCGCTGACTTCCAGGTTGATGTCGATGCGCAGGTACCGGGTCTTGCCGCCATCGTTCCCCAGGGTCACGATGATTTCCTCCAGGCCCACCAGCACGCCCATTTCGGGCAGGGCATTGGCTTCTTCCTCGGCCTGGGCGGGGTTCATGTCCGCCCCCTGAACGCCCAGCTTGGGCACGATGACGAACTGGGTCAGACCGATGGCCACCAGGGCCTGCACGATCACGATGCCCCCCAGCAGGATGGCCTTGTTCTCCAGCAGGTTCTTCTTGCCGCTGCTGCCTTCAGCCGCTTCGGTCTTTTCTTCAGCCATGGATCAAGCTCCTTGTCAGGGCTGTATCTGTCCGGTCAGGCTACCCAGCCGTCCGGTCACGGGGTTGATAATTTGCCTCTGTGGCCCGAATTCTGCCGGCGGCGCCGCAGTCGGGCTGGCCCCCGGTTCCGGGTCCACGAAATCCAGCTTGTTCTTTTCGGGCATGTCTTCCTTCGCAAACTGCAGGAAAACCTCCACCCGACGGTTTCTGGTGCGCCCTTCGGGGGTGTCGTTGCCGACCAGGGGTCGATACTCGCCGTAACCCGTTGCCGCAACCCGTTCGGGCGGAACACCCAGCTCTTGAAAGTATCGTGCCACGGTGACGGCCCGTCCGGCGGACAGTTCCCAGTTGGACGGATACCGGGCCGACCCGATCGGCACGTTGTCGGTGTGGCCGCCGATTTTGACCTGGTAGGGGAATTTGCGGAAGAAGCCGGAGATCTCCTCGAAGAGGCCGGCGGGGGCCTGCTCCAGCTCCGCAGACCCGGATTTGAACAGGAAGGGCGCATCCAGACGGAAAAGGACCCCTTGTTGGGTGACCTCCACCTCCACCTGGTCGCCCAGGTTGTGCTCCAGGATGAACCGCTCCACGCTGCGAACCTCGTAGAGAGCCTCGGCCTCTTCGTCCACAGGGGTATGGTTGGGCACGATGGGATTATTGAACTCAATGACAGATTCTGGATTGGCCAGAACACCGAAGGCATCGGCCAGGGAGGCGGCCGCCTGCTCGAATTTGGTTTCCTGCATGGATGAAAAGCTGACGATGAGCACGAAGAAGGTGAGCAGCAGGCTCATCATGTCCCCGTAGGTCATGACCCAGCCGTCCAGCCCCTGTTTAATGGTGATGTTTTTCTTCTTCGCCAACGCGGGCCTCCCAGTTGCCGCCCGTTGAACTGGTCCCGGGGAATTCATGACCGGTTCATGATCCAGCGGGCATTACCAGGTCATCAGGCCGCTTTCTCCTTGGCTGACTCAACCTTCTGTCGCACGGTCGGCGACAGGAAGGACTTGAGTTTCTCTTCTACGATGCGGGGCGAATCGCCGCTCTGGATGGCCATGATCCCGTCGATGATCATCTGCTTGAGCAGCATCTCTTCCTTGGACCTGGTTTCCAGCTTGCCCGCCAGCGGCAGGAAAAACGCGTTGGCCAGGACGGCCCCGTAGAAGGTCGTGATCAGGGCGGTGGCCATACCGGCACCAATCTGGGTCGGGTCGGAGAGGTTCGACAGCATGTTCACCAGGCCGATCAGGGTCCCGATCATCCCGAAGGCCGGGGCGAACGTCCCACCGGCCGACAGGATTTTGGCCCCTTCGGAGTGCCGGCTTTCGATTTGCTCCACGTCGGTTTCCAGAATCTTTTCCAGGAGCTGGGGGTCGGTGCCGTCCACGGCCAGGCGCAGTCCCTTGCGCAGGAATTCGTCGGTTTCGTTCTCGGAATCCTCTTCCAGCGCGAGCATACCCTCACGGCGGGCGCGCTCGGCGTACTGGACCATTTTGGAAATCACGGACTGGGGTTCGTCGATGCTGAACAGGATGGTCTTCTTGAACAGATTGATCATGCTGAGAAACTTGGCCAGCGGGAAATTGATCAGCAGGGCCCCCATGGTGCCACCAATCACGACGGCCACAGACGGCATATCGATAAAGCCGCTGAGACTGCCGCCCAGCATGATGGACCAGACGATGAGTCCGAAGGCCAAGACAATTCCGACTAAAGTTGCAATATCCACTCTGAGTCCCCCAGGATTCCTTCCAATTCGGGGTGTCTACCATCGAGGCCGCGGATCAGCGTTCTCCGCCCTCGAACACCGACCCTGTTCCTCCGGTCGGGACGGGATATATCCGCGCTTTCGCGCGGTAACCGACGGCGCGTCCGACCACATCATCCAAATCCTCCAGCACCATGATCTTCCGTCCCGTGGTGAGACTGATCAGGGTATCGGGCGTGGATTCGATGAATTCGATCAAATCGGCGTTCACCACCAGTTCCGTACCATTTAGTTTCGTTACTTTGATCATCTACTTTAGCTCCCATGTGCCTTGGCGGTCCGGAATCGGCGGCCGGCGGAAATGCCAGCCGCCAATCCGATTACCTCAGGCGGCCCGGGTCACCTACCGCACAAGGTTGACCAGTTCCTGCATGACCTGGTCCGCGGTGGTGATCACCCGGCTGTTGGCCTGGAAGGCGCGCTGGGCCACCACCAGATTCGTGAACTCCTTGGCCAGATCAACGTTACTGGTTTCCAGGGCCCCCGGAACCAGGGTCACGCCGTTGCCGGTCCCGGCAAAGGTTTCGATGGCCTGGCCGGAGTTTCCGCTGCGCCGGTAGGTGTTGTTGGCTTCCCGCATCAGACCATCGGAGTTGCTGAACGTGGCCATACCAATGCGGGCGATGTTTTGCATGGTGTCGTTGCTGAAGATGCCCGTGATGACGCCGCTCTGGTCGATATTGAAGTCCACCAGGGTGCCGGTCCCGTACCCGTCGGCCAGGGACTGCAGGTTGCCGGCCCCTTCGAACTGGGTCAGGCCGGTCAGGGCGCCGATTTCACCGTAATCGATGGCCAGCTCCACGGGAGCTGCCCCCTCCACACCGGCGGCCTGGGGCTGGAAGATCAGCGACCCGGACTCGTCGTCGAAGGAGAAATTGGTGATGGATCCCTCTTCGTTGAAGCGCAGACGGCCGCTGCCGCCCTGCAGGATGGTCTCGCCGCCCTCCATGGTGGATTCCCAGATCCACTCGTTCTCGCCGGCCACCTTCTCGAAGGAGAAACGGATGGTGTGCTCGGTGCCCAGGCTGTCGAACGTGGTGGTGGACACGCTGAAGGTGTTCTGGTCCTTGGCCTGCTGGGTCTGCATGAAGCCGAAGGCGCTCACCAGTTCGGTGTTGTTCACGCCTTCTTCGCTGATGTCGATCTTGCCGATGGCGGCGGTGGAACCCACCTCACCGGTGACCACGATCTGGCCGGAGTCATTCATCGATACGGGTGTGGCGTTGATGCCCAGGGCGTACTGCATTTCCTGCATGATGTTGCCCAGGGTGGTGGTGGCCTGGTCCACGGCGTAGCTCACGGAGGCCACGTCCTCGCCCCCGATGGACCCGCCCAGGTTCAGCACCGGCGAACCGGCCCAGTCGATGCCCAGGGCGGTGCCGTCGGAATCGTAGACCTCGGACAGGAGGTCATCCTCGGTGGCGAAGGCCCGCAGCTCGGAGGACATCTGGGTGTCGCCGTTGGCCAGGCTGCTCGGGAAGGTGAAGTTCGAGTTGAATTCGAAGTTGGCGTTCACCGACAGGGAGAACCCCTCCACCACGTCGCCGGTGTTGTTGGTGGCCTGCAGGTCCCCGTTGGAGCCCAGGGCGAAGGTCATGGCGTGGCCTTCGGCGGGCAGGGTTGTGTTCAGCCAGTTGACCAGGTCGTCGTAGGTGGTTTCCGCCCCGACGGTAAAGGTCTGGCTGGTCAGGGCGGTGCCTGTGCCGTCGCGGCCGTTGACCACGATCTCGTCGCCCGCGTTCAGGCCCAACTGACCCTGGGTGTTGCCGCTCATCTGGGTGAGCAGATCGGTGCCCGCGGCCGCGGCCAGGAAGGCGGGGCTCTCCATGATGGTGGATTTGGCGTCGCTGCTGCTGTCCAGGTTCCCCATGAGTTGCAGGGTGGAGGACGGCTGCGCCGGGACGACCAGACCCGGGTCGATGACGATATCCGTCATGGGACCGGTGCCGATCTCACCCTGCGTGTTGGCCATGACGCCCTGGACCTTCAGGCCCGTGGACGGGTTGACCAGAGTGTTCTCGCTGTCCAGACCGAAGATGCCGGCGCGCGTGTACACGTTGCTGGCCCCGTCACTCAGGATGAAGAAGCCCGGGCCCTGGATGGCCAGGTCGGTCTTCTTGCCGGTGGTCTGGAAGTTCCCCTGGTTGAAGTTGGTGTCGATGCTGGCCACCTGGGTTCCCAGGCCCACCTGCTGGGGGTTGGTCCCACCCAGCCCGCCGCCCACGGGGCGACTGGCGGACTTGATGGTCTGGGTCAGCATTTCATTGAAGGTGACGCGGCCCGACTTGAATCCGACGGTGTTGCTGTTGGCAATGTTGTTGCCGATAACATCCAGGTTCGTGAGGTTGGCTCCGAGACCGGACACACCAGAATACAGGGACTTGAACATGCGATTCTCTCCTTGATTGTCGTCATGTCCGCCGTCTCAGGACGGCGAACGGCCGCTTCAGCTAATTTTATAAATCTCAGACACGTAGAATTCGCTGCCACCCACGGTGACAACCCCTACGCCGTTGTCGTATCGCAAAGACTCCACCGGACCGGTCAGCAGACTGGTGAACGGCACATCGATATCGCCGTTGGTCACCGAGATGGAGAGGGTGTATTTGCCATCGGGGGCCACCACGTCATCCTCCAGCAAGCCGTCCCAGTTGAAGTCGTTCAGGCCCGCATCCACCGGAATCCGGAAGGAATCCACCACATGGCCGCCGCTGTCGGTCACCTCGATGGTGGCGGTGCCGGGACCCGTGGACGCAATGACGTTCTGGGAGGACTGGCCGCCGGTGAGGGACAGGTTGTTCCCCTCCACCGTGACGTCCTTGCCCACCAACGCCAACATGGCCGTGTTGTTGATGCTCTGCCCCACCATGATGTTGTCTTCGAGGTTGGCGTTCATCTTCTGCGTTTCCTCGAGCATGGTCATCTCGGTGATCTGCGAGGTGAACTGGGCATTGTCCATGGGACTCATGGGATCCTGGTTCTGGATCTGGGCCACCAGCAACTTCATGAAGTCGATTTTACTGACTTCGGAGTAGTTGCGGCTGGCTTCTCCAACCACGGGCCCGTATCCGTCCGTCACGCCTTGCACCGGCATGATCAACCTCCCTGATGATCACGGGCCCACTGGCGCGCATCACCTTGGTCTGGGTTCTGGTTCCTCTGCTGACCGTCCCGGCGTCCGTCCCGGTTCTGGCGGTCCTTTTTCTCATCGGTAGTGGACGGCTTGTCGGTGTCCTGCTGACGGGTTTCCACCCGGATGTCCACGACCTGCCAGCGTCCCTGGCGGTCCGTCATTTTGTCGGCCAGATCCTTGGCGCCCTCCTGCAGGGCCTTCTCGGCCTCGGGGCCCGAGGCGGTCATGATGATTTCCAACCGGTTGTCCCGGGCCTCGAAATGGAGTTCCACCTGACCCAGTTTTTCGGGGTTCAGATGCAGGGTCATTTTCTGCCCACCGGGGATCTCCTCCAGTTTGCCTGCGGCCTGGCTCAGGACCTGACTCCGGATGGACGCGGCCTGACTGTCGGTGCGCACCGTGCGCTGACCGGCTTTGCCGATTTCGAAATTGCGCAGCGGGCCGTCGTCCTCGTCGGAGACATCCATCGTGAGATCGTCCACCGGCAGGGCCTTCATTTCACTGGCCGGGCTGTGGGTGGACGGAGCGGTCGGCGTTGCCACAGCCACCTGAGCCTCGGGTGCGACCGACTTCACGGCCCCTTCCTGTGCCTCAGTCGCGACAGCCTCCACGGCCCCTTCCTGTGGTACGGGGGCGGCAACGGTCTCCGGCGCGGGTGCAGCCTGAGTCGCAGGGGTCTCAGAGGTGGCCGCCTTGGGACTCTCGGTCTGGGTGGCCATCTCCGGGGCGGCAGGCGCAGCACCCGGGCTGCCCGGCGGGCTTTCCTGCAGGGCGGGTGCCTCGGTCGGCATATCCTGGCCGGGCGCCGCAGTGGCGGGGACGGCCTTGGGCTGGAGCGCTTCTTTGGTCAGAACCTGGCCGGCCACCTGGGTCGCCGGTTCAAGGCCGGTCAACGGCACCTTGGGGGCGCTTCCGGGCGTTTCCGGTCCCTGGCCAGGCTCGGTCAGGGCGGCGCTATCAACATGTTGCACAGCCGTCTGGGCGGCTTTGTTAACATTTGTATTCAGAGTGGATGGGGCCTCGTAGGTCCCGCCCGTGGGTTTGATCTCCAGCGAGCGCAGTCCCTGCAGGCGCAGGGTCTTTTCGGCTTCGGGCTCACCCAGAAGCCCCTCGGTCTGGAGTGTTTCGCCGGCCGCAGCAATAGGCTGGGCCTGGATGGCCTTGGCGGGCTGGGTCTGGGCCGTGGACAGGGCCACCACCAGCGGTTCGTTGGGCAGGAGGGGTCCCTCCGAAATCTGGGCAGCTACCGGGCCACCGGCTGTGTTGGCGGTTTCCCCGGACGCGGCGGTGACGGCTTCGGTCGCCTGGGTCTGCCCCTGGCCCGTCGCGGCCTCGGGCTTGGCCTCCGCGGCCTGAGCTTCCGCCTCTGTCCCCGGAGGGGTCGTCTGGGCTTTCTCAAGCAGGCCGGCGAAAGGCATGCCCGACGCTTCGGACGCCGCGGTGTCTTCACCGGACTTGCCGGGGGACTTACTCTGGCCTGAAGCCGGTGCCTGGGGGGCAATCTGGGAAAGTTGCGTCATCAGGTCCATCAACTGGCTCCCTTGAGGCTCATGCGGGTACTCACCTGGGCGGCCAGTCCGGGATCCATGCGGGCGAGAATCTTGGCAGCCTGGCGTTCCTTCATACGGCCCATGATGTCGAGAATGATATCCAGATCGAGGCTGCTCATAATGGGCGCCGCCTGGGCCGGCTTCATGGCCTCGTACATCTTGGCCAGCTTGACCACCGACTTCTCCTTCTCGGCCACGTAGACATTCTGGCGGTCTTCCAGCTTCTGGATGACTTCCAGCAGGCTGGTCCGGCTCTGCGCCAGCACCTGTTCCTGCACGGCCACCGACGACTGCAGGGCCAGGAGCTCCTCCTTCTCCTGCTGGATGCGGTCGCGCTCACGCGCCATGTCGGCAAACACGCGTTCGGCGGCTTCGTAGTCCTCGGGGCCCATTTCGGGGAGCCCACCGGTGCGGGCGGCGTCGTTCAGGAGCATGCTGATTCCCATGACCCCACCGAAGATGAGGACGAAGGTGATCACCGAAATTATCATTACGCTCTTCATGCCATTTTCTCCTAAAGCCGGGGTCAACCCGGACGATACCTAGAGTCGGATGGAAGGACTCTTCGCAACCATGGTGCCAAGGCGGAAAATTTCTCCACCAACCCCACGACGGCCCCTACTCTATTGTTTCCAACCGGTTGCCAAGCCAGGCAACTCTTTCCCACCTGGTCGATTCCCAGCCGGTCAGGCAGTATGTGCCAGATCCGTGGAAACCTTTTCCCGTCGCTGACGGTCGGCCCTGATCTGGCCGATTTCATCCAGGTCACGGTTTTCCCGGGCTGCCATCTCCGCCTGCCAGGCCTCTTTCTGGGTGCGCTTGAGCTGCTTGAGGACTTCCAGATCCCGCCACAGACGGTTCAGGTCCACCCGCTCCGTATCCACCCGCACCTGGGCTTCAGCCATGGTCCCGGTCAGCTGATCCCGGCGTTCCCACAGATGCTGGTGCCAGGAGGTTCGACCCAAAAGATCCTGTACGGCCAACGTCCCCCGCTGCACGCCCGCGGACCGCATGAACCGGAAAATCTCCCCGTCCAGGCGATCTCTTTCACCCGTCAGCTGGACCAGGACCTGCTCGGCCGCGGCCACCTTCAGGGACTGCTGCTCCACGGCCCGCTGCCGGACCTTCATCACTTTTTCAAGACGGAATTTGAAGGCCATGCTCAAGCCACCCCGGTCAGTTCACGCAGGCGGACCATGGTGTCCTGGACCCGGGTGCCTTCGGTAATGCCCTGGGTCAGGAACTCACGGATGGCGCCCTCTTTGGCCAGGGCCTCGTCGAGGATGGGGTCGGCACCGGCCACATAGGCCCCGATATTCACCAGGTCCCGATTGTCCTCCAGCGATTTGAGCCACTGCATGAGGCGGGCCCCGGCGGAGATGTCTGCCGGCTCGACGATGTCGTTCCGCAGACGGCTCACGCTGCCGAGCACGTCCACGGCCGGATAATGGTGCTGGCGGGCCAGATCCCGGCTCAGCATGATGTGGCCGTCCAGGATGGACCGCATGGCGTCGCCCACGGGGTCGTGGATGTCATCGCCCTCGATCAACACGGTGAAGAAGGCGGTCATGGAATTGATCGCGGACCAGCCGGCGCGTTCGCACAGGCGGGGCAGCGCCGCGAACACCGAAGGCGGATAGCCCTTGGTGGTGGGCGGTTCGCCGGCCGCCAGGCCGATTTCCCGCAGGGCCATGGCGTAGCGGGTGGCCGAGTCCATCATGAAAAGGACTTCGTTGTCGGCGTCCCGGAAGGATTCGGCAATGGTCATGGCCGTTTCGGCACCCTTGGCGCGCATGACGGCGCTCTGGTCGCTGGTCACAACGATGATGACGCTCCGGGCCAGGCCTTCCGGTCCCAGATCCCGCTCGATGAATTCACGGACTTCGCGGCCACGTTCTCCGATGAGCGCCAGAACGTTCACGTCCACGGTGGCCTGGCGGGCGAGCATTCCCAGGAGAACCGATTTCCCCACGCCCGAGCCGGCAAAGATGCCCAGGCGCTGGCCCCGGGCGGCGGTGATCATTCCGTCCAGCGACCGGATGCCCGTCTGAAGGACCTCGGTGGTGCGGCAACGGGACATGGCCGGCGGCGGCGTGCCCCCCAGGGCGCGGCGGGTGGCATGGGTCAGGGGCGGCCCCCCATCAAGGGGACGTCCCAGACCGTCCAGGACCCGACCCAGGAGTTCGTGCCCCACCGGCACGGTGAGCTGGCTGGCCAGGATAACGGCGGTGCACCCCGGGGCCACGCCCGCGGCATCCTGGTAGGGCATGACGAGCAGGGTCCGGTCGCGGAACCCCACCACTTCACTGAGGACATGGTCCTCGCTGCGACCCGTTTCGATGCGACACAGGGATCCGATGGGAGCCGACAGGCCCTCCACCTCGATAATCATCCCCACGAGCTTGGACACCTGGCCCACGCTGCGGATGGGATCGGTGCGCGCGACGCGCTGGTCGAGATCAGTCCAGGCCAGGCTCATCAGGCGTCTCCGGTGCTGGGGCGATGGGTGTGGGCTCGGCGGTGGCGATCATTTCTTCCACCACTTCGGACAGGGTTTCCAGCTGACTGCCCAGGGTGGCGTCCCAGGTGTGCGATCCGGCCCGCACCAGGCCTCCGCCCGCCTCGATCCGGCGGTCTCGGTTCACGGTGATGATCTGAAGCTTTTCCAGGATTTCCGGGTGCTCGGCCAGCCACTGGGCGTCGGTGGGATTCACATCGACGGACACGGGTCCGGACCCGTGTACCTTGAACAGGGTGGTTTCCAGATTCCGCACCAGGACCTCCGCGTCGATCTTCACGGTGGCGCGGACGATTTTCTCGGCCAGTTGGACAGCCAACCGGGCGCTGGCCGCTGCCATGTCCTGTCGCAGGGCCCCCAGGGTGGTCTCGACGGCCGTTCCCAGCCCCGCCAGGGCCGTTTCATGTTCCGTCCGCATCTGATCCAGGATGGCCTGGTGCTCCGCCTTCAGCACCGTCTCACGCGCGGTGTAGACGTCGGCCACTTCCAGTTCCACCAGTTCGAAAATCTGGCTGCGCTCGGCCCGGGTCAGACTGCCCATGAGGGCTTCCTGGTCCACGAAGCCCGATTCGCTGCGGAACAGGAACTGGGCTGAGCCGACGTCGGTCGGATCGGTTTCGAAACCCGCCGCCGGACGCGCAACGCTCGGGGCGGTGGGTTCGGCCAGGTCAAAGGGCTCAGGACACCATTTCTGCATCCTTGCCACCCTTTCCAATGCTGATGGTGCCGGCTTCCTCGAGACTGCGGATCACTTCGACCACGCGCTGCTGGGCCTCTTCGACTTCGGCCAGGCGAACCGGGCCCATGAAGTCCATGTCTTCCTTGATCCCCTCGGCCGCGCGCTTGGACATGTTGTCGAAGACCTTGTCCTGGATCTCCTCCGTGGCGCCCTTGAGGGCCAGGGTCAGTTCCTTGCCGTCGATTTCCTTGAGGATCTCCTGAATGTGGGCGTCGTTCAGGACCACGACGTCCTCGAAGACGAACATGAGGTTGTTGACTTCGTTGGCCACCTCGTCGTCGATCTCGCGCATTTCGTCCAGGATTTCCTGCCAGGTTTCGCGGTCGATCTCGTTGAGCACCTCGGCCACCTGCTTCTTGCCGCCGTAGGTGGTGTCCTTGGCCGAGACTTCGCTCTGGAGCTGACGGGCCAGCACTTCCTCCACCGCCTGCAGCGTTTCGCTGTTGGGGGCTTCCAGGATGGCCATCTTGTGGGCCACGATGCCCTGCAGTTCCGCGGGCAGCATCTCCAGGATGGGACCGCTGTTGCGCGGGTCCATGTGGGCCAGGACCACCGCGATAGTCTGCGGGTGCTCGTTCTTGATGTAGTTGGCGATGGTCAGCGGATCCACGTTCTTCAGGTGTTCGAAGCTCTTGATCTCGGAATAGTTGGTGAACCGCGTGAGCAGGCTGCTGGCCATGCGGCTGCCGAAGCCGGCGTCCAGGATCTGGCGGGCCGTATCCCGGCCGCCGAAGGAAATGCCGGAGATGCGGCTGCTGACGCCGATGAAGTCGCGCAGGACACCCTGCCGCTCCTCGTAGGTCACGTGCCCGATGTTGGAGATCACCTGGGTGATTTCCTCAACCATGTCCTCGGGCAGACGGGCCATGACCTTGCCCCCGGTCTCCGAGCCCAGGCCCATGAGGAATACGGCGGCTTTGCGGACGGATTTGTCGCTCACGTCAATCTCCTGCAGCAGCGTGCTGTTTGGGGCCCAGGTCGATTTCGCGGATCCAGCTCTGGATCACTTCGGCCACGCGTTCGGGATTCTCGGAGGCGTACTCCTGGATATCCTCCACGACCTTGTCGTTCATTTCGGGGATGCCGTCGAAGTGCTCGGGCATGTCGGTCTCGGCCTCGGCCGTGGCCAGGCGCGCGCCGGCGGGCTGGAAGGCGGAACTGAGGGCGCCGGCCAGGTTTTTCTTGAGGCTCAGGGCCAGGACCGCCAGCATGATGATCAGCAGGACCTTGCCGCCGTAGGTGGTCACCACGCTCAGCCATTCGGGCGCCATTCCGCCACCGCCGGTGCCATAGCCCTCGGTGTTGTTGCGGAACTGCATGTTGACCACTTCAATCTGGTCGCCGCGAATGCTGTTCAGGCCCACGGCGGTGGAAACGATGCGCTTGAACTGGCCCAGCTCCTCCTCCGTGAGGGGCTGATACACGGGGTCGCTGCCGTCTTCGCCCGCGGCATAATCGCCGTCCACGAACACGGCCACCGACAGGTTCTTGATCCCGCCGGTGTGTCCCACGATGCGTTCCACGGTCCGGTTGATCTCGTAGTTGGTGACGCTGTTCTCCTGGGTTCCGCCGCTGGCGGGGTCATTGGACTCATCCCGGGTTTCGCTGCGCACCACGGTGGTGGCCGGATCGTAGATCTCGCGTTCGCTGTCGATTTTTTCGAAATTCAGCGTGGCGTCCACCCGCACGATGGAGCGACCGGGGCCCAACACGGGGGCCAACATGGCGGTGGCCTTCTCGCTGAGATGGTTCTCCACTTCCTTGCGCAGGGCCAACTGGCTTTCGCTGCGTCCGATTTCGTCGTTCTGGACGGACGAGGACAGAACCACACCATTCTGATCGATGACCTTGACGTTCGGGGCCTCCAGGTTCTCCACGCTGCCGGCCACCAGGCTCTGGATGCCCGAGATCTGGTTGTCGCCCAGGCGGGCCCCGCGACCCAGTCGCAGGACCACACTGGCGGTGGCGTCGCTGGCCAGTTTCTGGAAAATGGACGGTTTGGGCAGGACCAGGTGGACTCGGGCTGACTGGATTCCGTGCAGTGACTCAATGGATTTGGTCAGTTCGCCTTCGAGGGCCCGCTTGAAATTCACGTTCTGCAGGAACTCCGTCAGGCCGTACTGCTTGCCGTCGAAGATCTCGAAACCGACCACGCCGCTGCTGGGGACGCCCTTGGCGGCCAGCTCAACGCGCAGGCGATGGACGTCGGTTTCGGGGACCATGATGGTGGTGCCGCCGTTGACCAGCTTGCTGCTGATGTCCTGCTTGGCCAGTTCCTCCAAAGCCGCAGAAGCGTCCTCAGGGCTCAGATTCGTGAAGAGAACGGCCTCTTCCGCTTTCTGGAGCCACAGGGAGAAAGCCGCCACGCTGATGATACAGGCCGTGGCCACCGCTCCCAGGATCACTTTCTGGTTGAACGACAAACCGTTGAGCTTGCTCTTCAGGGTGTCGATCAGTTGCTTGAATCCATCCACCTTCTTACCTCAAATCCGTTACGGGTTTTCCGGTTAGACCTGCAGTCGCATGATTTCCTGATAGCCTTCCAGGAGTTTATTCCTGATTTCCAAAAGCAACTCAAAGGCCATCTGGGATTCCTTGGCCGCAATCATCACGTCATGGACCTCGGTGGCGCGTCCGGCCACCATGTCCTCCACCGCGGTTTCCCGGGTTTCGGACAGCTTGTCCACGTTCTGGATGGCCTGCTGGAGCTGCTGGGTAAACGACGGGCCGGCCTTGTCCGCGACCCCGCCCAGGCCGTAAGCGGCCCGCGGATCTATGGATCCCAGGGATTTGATGCCGCCGATACTCATGTTTCCATTCCTTCCATAAGAAGAACGATCAGATCTTCAGGGCCTGGGTGAACATGTCCTTGGAGGTCTGCACAGCGCTGATATTGGCCTCGTAGGCCCGGCTGGCGGTAATCATGTCCACCATTTCGGTAATCGGGTTCACGTTGGGCAGCAGGAGGTAGCCTTCGGCGTCGGCATCCGGATGCCCGGGATCGTAGACCACCCGGAATTCGGACGCATCCGGCGCCACCCCCACTTCGCTGCTCAGTCCGCCCGGTCCCTCACCCTGGCGGGTGGAAACGGCGTTCATGTGCGCGCTATGGGTGGTGGCCAGGCGATTCTCGGCCATGGGCCGGCCCATGCGGTTGGCGTGCTGGTTCAGCTTGTCCCCCAGCACCTGCTGGAAAATGGCCCGCTGTCGCCGGTAGGGCGTGCCGTCGGCCGTGCGGGTGGTTTCCGCATTGGCCAGGTTCCGCGCCACGACGTCCATCTTGGTGCGCTGCCCCCGCAAACCCGAGGCGCTGATTTTGATGGCTCCAAACAATCCGTCACTCATGACCTAATCTCCCGTTATCTGATCTGACCCTTGATCGCCCCGCGCAGCGTCTGGTAGCGCAGGCTCAGCAGCCTCGTGGCGAGGCGGTAGCTGAGATCGTTGGTGGCCAGATTCGCCATTTCACCGTCGATATCCACGTTGTTCACACCGTTGTCGAACACGGAATCGGAGTTGGCCAACTCGGTCCGGCCCTGGTCCACACCCTGGTTGCCGATGGGCATGTGGTTGGCGTGGGTCTGGTAGCCCTTGAGCCGGTTGGTGGCTCCGTTGAGGAATTCCTCGAATTTCAGTTCCCGGGCGCGGTAGCCCGACGTCTGGACGTTGCTGATGTTCTCAGCCGTCACCACGTGGCGACGGGCGTAGACGTCCACCGCTTTCTTCAGCGTCGACAGGTGGTTGTTGTCCAGCAATCCAGTCTTGATCATGGTTCCCTATCCCGGAATCTCGACACCCAGATCGGTGTACAGGTTGAGTTTGTTGCGCAGGGTGCGCACGCTGATGCCCAGTTCCTGCGCGGCCTGGGTGCGGTTGCCCCGGGTATTCTCCAACTTGCGCAGGATGAGCTTCTGCTCCATGTCCTTGAGGGTCATTTCCTCATGGAATTCCTGCTCGTTGCCCGGGCCGTCCATTTCATCGGCCAGGTCCAGGATGTCCACGTCCAGCAAGGGACCGGCGCCCAGAATGACCGCCCGCTCGATCACGTTCTGCAGCTGACGCACGTTGCCGGGCCAGTCCATGCGAAGCAGGGCCCGCATGGCGTCCGGGGTGATTTCCATGAGGGGCTTGTCGTTCTCCGAGCAGAAGTTGCGACAGAAGTAGTCCGCCAGCAGGGGGATGTCGTCCTTGCGCTGTCGCAGGGGAGTTACCAGGATGGGGATCACGTTTAGCCGGAAGAACAGGTCCTCGCGGAAGTTGCCGGCCTTGATCTCTTCCTTCAGGTTCCGGTTCGTGGTGGCGATGATGCGCACATCGGCCTTGGTGGTTTCCTTGCTGCCCAGCTTCATGAACTCACGTTCCTGAAGGACGCGCAGCAGTTTGGCCTGCATGGGGAAGGGCATTTCGCTGATCTCGTCCAGCAGCAGCGTGCCGCCGTCCGCCAGTTCGAACTTCCCCTTGCGGGACTGAACGGCGCCCGTGAAGGCCCCCTTCTCGTGGCCGAAGAGTTCGGATTCCAGGAGGGTGTCGGGAATGGCCGAGCAGTTGATGCGGATGAAAGGGCCGTCGGCGCGGTTGCCGGAGTTGTGGATGGCGCGGGCCACCACTTCCTTGCCGGTCCCGCTCTCGCCCTGCAGCAATACGGTGCCCCGGCTGTCAGCGATGGTGTTGATCTTCTCGCGCAGCAGGGTCATGCTGGAGTTGTTGCCCAGCAGGCCCTGGCTCTGATTGCGGGTGGACAGGTTCCGTCGCAGTTGGACGTTTTCCTTCTGCAGCCGCTCGAAGGTGATGGACCGGTCCAGCACATGGTTCAGCTGGTCCAAACCGAAGGGCTTGGTCAGGTAATCGGTGGCGCCGCGGGTGGTGGCCTGCACGGCCCCCTCAATGGTCCCGAAGGCGGTCATCATGATCACCGTGGGCATATAGGTCAGTTGGCTGTTGATGTCTTCCAGCAGATCCAGGCCGCCTCGGCCGGGCATCTGGACGTCGGACAGCACCAGGTCGATAGTCTCGGCCTTCAGGATCTTCAGGGCATCGGCCACGTTGCTGGCCGTAAAGACCGTGAAACGGGCGGCCAGGGAGGCCTGCAGGAAATCCCGCATGCTGTGCTCATCATCCACGATCAGAACTTGCTGCTTGGTTGACATGTCTCGCCTTTCTTCCATGACAGACGTATTAAACGACGACGTTCAGGGCGGCGGCCGCCTCCAGGGTGACGGCCGTTCCTTGGGTTTCGCTGCTGGTGATGGTCCACGCCAGCCCGTGCATATCCATGAGGGTGTCCACGCGGGTCAGCCCCACGCCGAGGTGCCCGTCCTTGGTGGTCAGGAACGGATCGGTGACCTGGGCGGCCAGATCCGGAGCGATCCCGGACCCGTTATCCTGCAGGCGCACCGAAAGGCGGCCTTCGCAGGACGCGATGCAGTCCAGCTGGACCGATACGTTAGATTGTTCTTTGCCGGCACTTTCGGCGGCATTGCGGAGAATTTCCTTCAAGGCCAGGGCCAGGTCCGCGGCCGGCAGCAGAAGCTGGCCTTCGGGGACGACGCCGCAGCGGATGTCCAGGTGGGGATATTGGTCCAGGGCCGAAGCCAGAGCGCGGTCCAGCACCTCGGGCAGGGTGGCGCCCGGGGTCAGATCCGTCGCCAGGCCCGTCATGTCGCCCACGGAGCGGAAGATGGTCTCCATCTTTTCCACTTCCTGGATGATCTTGCGGGCCCACTTCACCGCGGGGTTGTCCAGGATGTCGTCCTCGGCAATCAGGCTCGCGTAGCCCTTGATGCCGCACAGGGAGTTGCTGGTCTTGTGCAGGTATCCGCGCAGCAGACGGCTCTGGGGCGTGGATTCGGGCCGGGCCGCGGGGCCGCTGGTGCGCTGGCCGATGACCATCAAAGGACTCCGCCCTGTTCAATCAGCACCATGTCGTTCTGCTCCTCGCAGTGAATTATGGTTTCCATGAGGGTGGCCACGTCGCGCAGCATCTGGTGCAGGCGGCCGCGCCCGGAGGCGCTCCAACGGTGACGGCCCTCTTCCCACTGAAGCTTGGTCCGGTATTCGGTCTTCTCGAGTCGGGAGATCATGTCCAGGCAGTTCTTCTTCTGCTCCAGAAGGCTCCGCACCTGGTTCAGCGGGGCGCCGGCCCGCAGACGATCCCCCTGATCCCGGGACAGTTCCAGAATCCGCACGTAGATCTGACGTTCTTCCTCATAAAGGTCCAGCAGTCGACCCAGCAGACGGGCTTCCTGGAGATGGGCCTCAGGGGGAGAAGAAACTTGCGGTGCCATAAGGCTCCCCCTCCTTCCTGATGCGTTCGAGTTCGGTGGCGATATCAACCATTTCGCGGGCGCTGTCCTGCCAGGACCCGTACCGTTTGCCGTCGCTGACCTTGCTGAAACCGGCGTTGGCGGAGGCGTAGCGGCCGTTCAGAAAATCGATATTGGCCAGCTGGAACTCGCCCCACGACCGGAGCCGCCCGATTTCACTGCGTTTGATGACGGTGTAGAATTCCGCGGCCGTATACTGGTTGCCGGCCAGGAAAAACAGGTCGGGCACGGCGACCAGCACCCAGGCCCGCTGGGTTTCGGAGAGATCCCGGCTCAGGCCGCCGGACTGGAGCAGAACCTTCAGGTGGGTCAGGCACAGGCTCCGCTGCGCCCGCCAGTTCAGGGCGTAGGCGTGCCAGAAGCGCAGCCGGTCGGTCAGGTTGGCCTGCTGGGCCTCCACGAGTTGGATGAGATGGTCCACCGTTTCGATGTCCTGATTGATCAGACTCCAGCGGTAGGCCAGGATGATTTCCCCTTCGCGCCCGATGATATCCACGGTGCCCAGGGTGTTGGTCAGGTGACGGGCCATGCCCAGCGAATCCCGACCGGCCGTGGCTGCGGCCAGACTCTCCCGGCCGATTTCGCGCCGGAAATGCCCGGCGGTGTCCAGGCTGGCGGCCACCTGGTACCAGACCAGGGCGCTGTCGTATTCACTGAGGTTGGTGTAGTTGCGGGCGTTGGACAGGGCCACCAGGGCGCTGCCGACTTTCTGGCGTCCTTCCAGAGCCCACTGGCTTTCCAGCTGGGTCAGGGCCTTGCTGATGGACAAATGGCGGTAAGGGCGGTTGGGATCCCCTTCCCAGCCGGGCATATCGAAGGGATAGAGTAGGTTCCCCTCGACGACCTGGGCCTCCTGGCGGGCCTGGTACACGTTTTCCAGACTGTGGAACCACTGGAGGTAGCCATCGGCCTCGGTCTTGGTCAGACCGCTGTCGCCCGCCGCCTGGGTCAACCCGCCAAGGGCCGCCAGGACCGTCAGTCCCACCAGCCAAATCATTTTGATTTTGGTCTCTTTTTTTAACATGGCCTTTTTTTCCTGTAAGCGGAACATCTCGCCGTTTCCAGGGTGCACCGCAAAGGGCGTGCCTCAAACCCGGGATAATCCGGGCAACCGGGGATTCCTGACCGTCCGGAACCCGGGGCCAACAGCCAGGCCTTAACCGTATTAAAAACAATTAGTTATATAGAGGGTGATTCCGGCCCGATGTGGACCGGCAGACTGAAAGAAGGCTTGGCTACGACTACGGACCGCCGGCACCTGACCGGTATCCCCAAGCCCCTGACCAATTTATTTCCACGTCTGGAAAAGGCTCATACCGGGCCAATAATGCCGGAAGCCGCCCGGGTGGGCGGCTTCCGTTTTGACTCCACGTCAACTGATTGGCGCTTTGATGCGACCCTACCCTTCGGCCTCCTCGGCTTTCAAGGGGGCCTGCGCCTCGTCCGCGGATTCATACAGACGCAATTTCTCCCGCAGGGTCTGGCGACTGATCCCCAGAATGCGGGCCGCCTTGGACTTGTTGTTCTCGGTCATCTCCAGGGTGTAAAGAATCTGGAGACGTTCCACCTCCGACAGGGGCATCAGGCCTGTGGCCTGTCCCAGGGCCTGCTGACGGGTGGCCGAGCGGGGGTTGCGTCCATCCAGCACATGCGGCGGGAAGTGGTTGATTCCCAGGGTGTCGGGCTCCTCCAGGATCATGATCCGCTTGAGCGTGTTGCGCAGTTCGCGCACATTGCCGGGCCAGGGGTACTTCTGGAGCATTTCCAGGACGGCGGCATCCACCGGGGCGGTCTCCAGACCCATTTCCTGGTTGAAGGTTCGCAGGAAGTGGTTGATCAGCACCTCCAGATCCTGGGGACGTTCGCGAAGCGGCGGGATCTCGATCTCCACCACCTGCAGACGGTAGTACAGGTCATTGCGGAAGGTGCCCTGGGCGATGGCTTCACTCAGGGTCCGGTTGGTGGCCGCCACGATGCGGGCCTGCACTTCCAGGTCCTCCTTGCCGCCCACCCGGCGGAACTGACGACTTTCCAGCACCCGCAGAAGTCGGCTCTGGAGCAGGATGCCCATTTCGCCGATTTCGTCCAGGAAGATGGTTCCCTGGCCGGCCAGTTGAAACAGACCGTCGGAACGGGCCTTGGCATCGGTGAAGGCGCCCTTTTCGTGGCCGAAGAGTTCGCTTTCCAACAGGGTTTCGGGCAGGGCGGAACAGTTGATGCCCATGAAACGATCCTTGGCACCGGGACTCACCTCGTGGACCGCGCGCGCAATGATTTCCTTGCCGGCGCCGGACTCACCCAGAATCAGGATGGAGGTGTCGTTGCCGCTGCGACTGGAGCCCACTTTTTCCAGCAGGCGCGCGACCTTTTCCAGCCCCGGGCAGGCCCGGATCATGCCCATGAACTCCCCGTCCAGGGTTCCACCCGTGGGCGTGGGCGCAGCGTCGGCCTTGGCGCGGGGCACAATTTCCACGGGGACTTCGCCCGCCGGTTCGGATGTGGCGCGCAGGGCGGCCCGTACCTGTTTCTTGATGTCCCCCAGCTTGAAGGGCTTGGGAATGAAGTCGTAGGCGCCCAGCCGCATGGCGCTCACGGCGGTGTCCACGTCTCCGTAGGCCGTCATCATGATGACCGGCGTGTGCTTGCCCTGATTACGCAGGGCCTGCATGATTTCCAGGCCGGACACCCCGGGCAGCTTGAGATCGGTCACGATGAGATCGTAGGCGGTGCTGTGGCACTTGGCCAGGGCGCCCTCGCCGGTGTCGGCCACGTCGACGGCATAGCCTTCCCGGGTCAGGGACTCTTCCAGCGACGCCCGGATTGTGGCCTCGTCGTCGACGACTAGGATCCTCGCACTCATCAGCATTCCTCCTGTTTGGCAGCCGGGGTGTTGGCCTGCGCCGCGGAGCGACGGGGCAACAGCACCTGGAAAACCGTGTGTTCGCCGTCACGACCGGCGAGAATTTCTCCGCCGTGGGCGGCGACGATCTTTTGGCAAAGGGACAGACCCAGGCCGGTGCCCGACGCCTTGGTGGTAAAGAAGGGGCGAAACAGTTTGGCCTGATCCTCGGGCTTGAACCCGGGACCGTTGTCGCGGATGGCCAGACGGAAGCCCGGGCTGACCTGATGGGTGCCGCGCAGGGCATCCATGACCTCGAGGCGGGGATCGGCCGTGAGGGCCAATTCCACCCGTCCGTCCCGGGGCGCGGCGTCGATCCCGTTGATGAGCAGATTCAAAAGCACCTGTTTGATCTGGCCGGGATCCATGAGGTTGACCCACCGGGCTGGATCGTCCTCGCCCCCGGTGACCGTCAGGGTCACGGCCTTGGCGTCGGCCCGGGGCCGCACCAGGTCCAGGGAGTCGCGGACCAGATCGCGCAGCGACCCCTCGCCCAGTTCGGGCTCATAGGGCCGCACGAAATTCAGCATCCGCGTAATGGTGTCGTTGATGCGTTCCACCTCGCCGGTGATCACCTCGATGTATCGGCTGCGCGGATCATCCGGGGGCAGTTGGTCGGCCAGTAGTTCGGCCTGGGCGCTGAGGCCCATGAGCGGATTGCGGATTTCATGCGCCAGGGTGGCGCTCATTTCAACCAGGCCTTCCAGCCGGTCGGAACGTAAACGCTCCACCTCCAGCTTGCGGCTGTCCCGTAGATCCTCGGCCACCACCACCAGCCAGGTTTCGTCCCGCAACCGGCCGGGCATCAGGGCCGTCTGGATGAGGATGGGCACGCCCTCGTCATGGCTGTCGATAATCGTGCCTTCCCCCCGGAACACCCCGTCTTCCTGGGTGCGCAGGGCGGGCATGACCAGGCCTTCCAGCCCGTCCACCCGCAGGCGGGCGTCCAGCAGGAGTTCGGGCAGGTCCTCCAGGACGTCACTGCCCAACCCGGTTCCGCGACCGCGGCCCAGTTCGAAGATGAAATCGGTGGGATCGAGTACCGGGGCCGAACGGCCGGTCAGCAGCACCTGACCCGCGCGGTTGCAATAAACGGTGCGGCCGGTTTCGTCAATCACCCAGATGGCGCTGCGGACGGTCTCCAGCACGCGCGCATTGAAGGACCCGATGTCCCGGATCCGGTCCAGGAGCTGGGCACTGGCAACTTCCTCGGACAGGACCATCTGCACGGCCTGCAGAAACGGCAGGTACCGGCTGGAAACGGCGGCGCGATCCTCGGGCGTGGCGAACATGAGCAGCAGAAATCCCAGACGGACCTCCATGTGCTCCAGAGGCAGGGCGATGATGCGGCGCCCACCGCCGGCAGTGGGGCCGGTGCCGGATTGGACATCGAAAATTCCGGGCCCCATGAGACTCTCGGCCACCTCGGCGTCCACCTGGTCCTGAAGGTTGACCACCACCTTGTCCCAACTGGATTCTTCCCACTGCCAGGTCTGGCGGGCCGAATAGGTGCCTCCGGGACCGGCGGCCGACTTCAGGATCAGGGCGGCGCCCCCGGCGGCCACGAAATCCGACAGGGTCTTGAGCATTTCCCGCAGGACCTTGTCCCAGTTCTTGGCCGTGCTCAGCTCCCGCCCGAAGCGGTACAGAAGGCTGAGTTCAGCCATGCCGGCGGACAACTGTTGGTTGGCCGCCTCAAGGCTCTCCTGCGCCCGCAACAGATCGCCGGTGGATTGGGAGGTTTCGTCCTGAAGCTGACGATGCAGCGTGTGAAGCATGGACTGGGTCTGGCCCGTCCGCTCCAGGATCAGTCGGCTCTGGGATCGAAATTCGAATTTCTTCTCGGCGCGGATCAGCATGTTCACCCAGCCGGACCGGCTGACCGGAACATTGAGGGCGTCGAACAGCCCGGCCCGGAAAAACCGCACCAGCTGGCGGGAGGCCAGGTCCCCATGCAGCAGTAGACTCAGGAAGGGGCCGCGCAGGCGGGCGACATCCTCCAGCCAGGTCACCAGGGTGTCAGCTCCCGCTCCACCGGCGAAGGCATCCTGGTGAATGAGGATGAGCCGGGACGGCTGCACCGCTGTGAGCCGGGTCTCCTGGCCATCTGACTCCAGCCACGCCAGGCAGGCGTCAGGATCCTCGAAACACTGACAATCTCCCCTGGGAGCCGCGACCTCGTTGGCCCAGGCGGGGGGACCGAGGAAGACAGCCCCTTCGGGAAGGGGTGCCGGAAGCTGGAAGAGATTTGTTTCCATTGTGTTTCCCGTAAAAAAAGAAACCCACCCCGAGAGGCTCTCAGGGTCGGAACAACCGGTATAGTGTAAAATTTTTTACCACTTGAAGCAATAAAAAAAAGGGAGCCCCATCGGGCTCCCTCCCATTTTCAATACGATCCGGTCTTAGATGTCGTCCATCTTGCCGAAAACGCCCTGCAGTTTGGCGGCCACCTTGTCCTGGACTTCCTGGGACTGATAGAACCCGGATTCCAGACGTTCACGGGCCTGCGCAACCTTGTCTTCCCGCATTTCCGGCAGGCCGGCCAAGGCCAGGCGACCGGTATCCACGGCCTGACGCAAATCCATGAGACGGTGGGCCGTGTCCGAAATGACAACGGTATCGGCCGGGGGCGTCTGGCCCGCGCCGTCCTTGCCGAGGGTTTGACTGGAAGACGTGTCGTCCTTCTTGTCACTCCGCTGGGTGCCCTGGAACTTGTCCAGTGCGCCCGGTTGGATGAACGGCGTCCCGTTGATTTTGTCCATGGCCATGCTGTCTGCCTCTTTCACAAACTGGGATCGTGATGCTTTCGCCGAATATTAGCAAGCCCGGTGCCGGGAAATCAAGGGGCCTTGCCAATATCCCATTATCGGCATAAACCCTTGGAAACTTTAGCTTCCAGGCTTTTGAGACCTGGGTCCAGGGGGAACAGGTTCCGCCCCTGCTTCACCAGGGAGGTGGCCCTTTCCCTGTCACCCTGGCCAATCGCCGCCCTGGTCGCCTCCACCCAGCAGGGACGTAGATCCGGTCGTGCTCTCAGGGCCAGATCAAACTGCTCCCGGGCGCCGGCGGGGTCCCCGGCCCGTTCCCGCAGTCGCCCCAACAAAAGGCGGCCCCGATGGATATCCGCGGCCTCGGGGAACCGTGCCACGACGGTTTCCAGGACGCGGCCGGCCAGGGCCCAGCGCTGTCGTTCCAGGAGTTGAGCGCCCAGTTCCACCCAGGCCCGGGAATCTTCAGGACAAGTCTTAACCTTTTCCTGTAGGAGGCTGAAATAAAGTTCGTTACGAACTTTCCCTCTTGAGTACTCCGGGAGGTGCCCGTAGTGGTGGACGGGAATGTCCGTTCGGATCGGGTCCGGGTCCCCCAGGTCCTCCCAGACCAGGGATTCGTGGACCTGGCCCTTGTACCGGAGCGTAGGCAAGGCCGGAAACAGACGAATGGACCAGACCGGCACGAAACCGGCGGCTGTGCCGGCCATGGACGCGTAATCCTTTGGGACGGGCTCCCAGGCCAGGGGATCATCGGTGGGGAGATAGTTCCACTGGGGCAACAGATGGCACTGCGGCGGACCCGCCGCCAGGCCCCTCAAGGCCGGGAAATCCCGGGGATCGATCCGCTCGTCACAGTCCAGGACCAGCACCCAGGGGGTTCTCACCGCCGCCAATCCGTGGTTCCGGGCGGCGGCGAAATCATCCCGCCAGGGAAAGGACAGCACCTGGGCCCCCGCTTGGCGGGCGGTCTGGATGGAGGTGTCTGCCGAGCCGGTATCCACCACCACAGCCGCTTCATACAAGGGCGCATGGTGAAAGAGAAGATCTTTCAACCAATCCGCTTCATCCTTGACGATGACGGCCAGGGTAATGCCGGTTCGGGTCAAAACAACAACCTCCGTACGGGGCGGCTGTTGTGTTTCAGCCGCCGGTCAGGGCCTCCAGTTTTTGCGCCAAGCTGACGATCTCCGTCCAGTCCGGACAGATTTCAGCCAATCTGCGGGCCAGGCGGGCAGCCCGGGGTAACTGTCCCGTCTTGATGCACAGGCGCAGCTCCTCCCGCATGAAGAGGGGGCTTTCCGGTCCGAAACGGGCCTTTGCCTCCTCCAGCAGGTCATTTACGGACCGCCACTGCTCCAAATCACCCCGGACCCGGATCAACTCCAGGCGGGTGAATCGAAATGCGGGATCCTGCTCCACACCCTGGGAAAGCAAATCTTCGGCCGCGACCAGTTGGCCCTGCTCCCGCAGCAGTCGCCCCAGCAGGAAATGTCCGCGCACCACATGGCTCAACCCCGCTTTCCCCAGAACCAGACGCTCCAGGAGGGGCTGAGCTTCCGCCGGACGTCCGGCCTCCAGAAGACACGTGGCCAGTTCCAGCAGGGCGCCAGCGTCGTCCGGATCGCCGGCCAGCTTGAGCTGGGCCAATTTCAGGTACCGTGCCTGTCGGGCTGAATTGACCTCCTGGCTCCGCACATAGCCGTAGTGATGCACGGGAATGGTGCACGGGACGGCCTCCAGGCCCAGCGACGTGGCCTGGGGCAGAATGGATTCATGAATACGCCCGGTGAACCGCAGGTCCGTGCGGTTGGGGAACAGACCAGCGCGCCGGGCCGCAAAAAAACCCGATTGGCCCCGTTCTGCCTGGGGATCCCGACCGGTCACCGGCTGCCACTCCAGGTGGGTCCGATTGGGCGTGTAGTTTCGGGTTTCCTGCAGGTAGACCTTGTCCGGTGAACCGGCGCACAGGTCATGCAGGCAAGGCAGATCGGCCGGGGACAGTCGTTCATCCGCATCCAGAATCAGCGTCCAGGGCCCGGTGACCAGATCCAGGCCCGCGTTGCGTGCGGCCGAAAAATCGTCCTGCCAGGGGACTTCCACGAGGCGGCAGCCGGCCTGCCGGCACAGAGCCACCGTGCCGTCCGTGGACCCGGTGTCCACCACAACGGTTTCCCCCCACATCCCCTGATGATGTTTAAAAAATCCGGGCAGAACCTCGGCTTCATTCCGGACAATCATGGCCAGGCTGAGGGGGATCATACGCTGTCGAACCCCCAGATGGCCACTTCCAGAGGACCGGCCAGGATCTGCCCGGTTTTATCCACCTCGCCCAGCCAGTGCACAGGATCCAGAGGATCCGCCGGGGCCGGGTCTCCGTTCTGCCCGGCCAGATCCAGCAAGGGGTCGGCGTTCAATACCACCCAGCTGCCCGAGGGCACCGCAAACCCGGCCGCGCCCCGCTCGAAGAGCAATCCCGCCATGTCCTCCGCGCCGCAGGGCACCAGGACGGTGGCAGCCAGTTCCATGGACCGGACAGCTGCCAACAGAGGCAGGACAACTTCAGGAGACCCGTTCCATTCCAGAACGTACTCGGGAAAATCCGCGCCCTTGCCACAGAAGACGCCCCCCAGAAGGTCGCCCCCGGCGCCTTCCAGCACCCAGCCGCGGGTTCCCGGCATGGTGTAGAGACGCGCTGAGTCCCCCGCAGCCCGGACTGTATGTCGGGCATGCGTCTTATAAAGATCTTCCATAGGCTGAATGTCGCTGGATCGGAAAGGCCGTACCGTGGCGCCTGCTGGAACTTTCCCCGCTAAATCCGCATCCTGAAGCTCGATATGAAGCTCCCAACCGGCCGGAACGAACCCTCTCCCGGCATAAATTTCCCCCTGATCGGTCCACAAAACGGCCAAGGGAATATTTTTCCCCTTCAGGCGTGTCAGCATTTCAATTTGCAATGCCGCGCTCAGCCCCTGGCCCCGAAAATCCGGATGGGTGACCACGCTGCCGATGCCAGCCACCGAGATCTCACCCCAATTGGTTTTGACACTGCGGATTAGGCAGGCAATGCAACCTGCAAGGGTGCCGTCTTCAGCGGTCGCCCCCAGCTGCCAGGCCCTGTTTTCGGGCCCCAGGATCACCGGGAAATCATCCTGGGCCGTGGTTTTTGCACGATCTGGCCTGATCTCTGCATTGACTATTTCGAGAAATTCGGCGTAACCGGCCGCACTGATACCGGCAATATGCATTGTTTCCCCTCGGGTGAGACAGCGGGTATTTCCATCGCGATGGACTTTACGACCGGGCCGATCTCATAGGCAAGCTGCAAATCGACTAGGGCCAGGTGAACCAAAACTTTCGGCAGGATGCCGGAGAAAAATGTTCACCCGCTTCACGGAGGATTGAACCATGGGACTTCGCGTTAATACCAATGTCGCGTCGCTGAATGCTCAGCGGCACCTGTACAACACGACCAGCAAATTCCAGAAGAGCATGGAGCGCCTGAGCTCCGGTATGCGGATCAACCGGTCCGGCGATGATGCCGCCGGCCTGGCCATCAGTGAAAGCCTGAAGTCCGACATCCGCGCCCTCCAGCAGGCCAGCCGCAACGCGGCCGACGGCATCAGCCTCGTGCAGGTGGCCGAAGGGTCGCTGGACGAAGTCAACAACATCCTGCTGCGCCTGCGTGAACTGGCCGAGCAGGCCGCCACCGAAACCCTCGGTGAGCAGGAGCGTGTTTACCTGGACACCGAGTTCCAGGAACTTCTCGACGAAATCAACCGAATCAGCACCACCGCCGAGTTCAACGGTATCATGCTCCTGGACGGCAGCATGGGCACCCTGGACGTGCAGGTAGGCATCGGAACCGACGCCGCGACCAGCGCCGTGCCCATTGACCTGACCCAGGTCATCAATGCGGACCAGTTGAACCTGACGGCCACCGCCACCAATATCCTGGGCACAAACGGTGACGCCGCCCGGTCGGCCATCGGCCTGATCGAAAACGCCACCAGCCTGGTGAGCAGTGTGCGCGCCGGCTTCGGTAGTGCTCAGAACCGCCTGGAGACCTCCATCCGGAACATCGGCATGACCACGGAGAACCTCTCCGCCGCCAACAGCCGTATCCGTGACGTGGACGTGGCCCTGGAGACCTCGAACATGACCAGTCTGCAGATTCTGCAGCAGGCCGGCGTGTCCATCCTGTCCCAGGCCAACATGACCTCCCAGCTGGCCCTCAACCTGATGCAGGGTTAGAACCAGCGCGGAAAATGGGGCTCTGAATTGGGCCCAACCCGGTGAAGCGCGCGGTCCCAAACCGCGGACAATCCGGAGCAGCAGCCTAGAAGCCGGTCGGGGTATGGATACCCTGACCGGCTTTACGCGTTTAATGACCAGGCCTTACCCCTCCCCCCATCCACCTTCCCGAAAAAACTTTTAACAAATTTACATTTCCCCTAAAGCACACCCGTAGACGGACGAACAAATCATCGCCCGGCGGGGATGGCCCGGTGTCGAAAGGATTCGACGCAGGGACCTGAGCCGG
>Ga0209692_10000868_pt1 | contig 52349 bp, 45 predicted proteins | sample tdDd472_FD_187129 | JGI IMG/M metagenome (GOLD analysis project Ga0209692, IMG submission 187129) | Marine sediment microbial communities from the Atlantic coast under amendment with organic carbon and nitrate - tdDd47.2 (SPAdes)... | ecosystem: Environmental > Aquatic > Marine > Coastal >... | reverse complement strand
AATCGCCATCCATATTCAACAGAATAAAGGCAAATCCCCACCAGACAACTGTTGTGATATGCCAGGCAAATCGTAAAGTTTGGCGGGTAAATTCTTCACCACCGAAAAGCGGTGGAAGGCTACTTTTGCGAAAAAGCCGAATCAGGATATATCGCTCTCCCAAAACTGAATGCGCTATTCCAATAGAAAATAAAAGTATCGCCGCCGCATCTAACATCGACTATCCCACTTAAAATTTGCATCTTTAACGGCAGTTTACAACGACTTGGCGATCAAACCAAATGGGATAATTTTTTTTGCTAAATTAATGCGTGTTACGGCACGGCTTTTCCTTGGGAGGCTTCTAAAATGGAAAACCATTGCTCGTCGCTTAAGGTTATCCCTGTTGCTTCTACCGCCGATTTAATACGTGCGATATTACCGCTACCCACAATAGGTTTAATTTTCGCAGGGTGACGCAACAACCAGGCGAACGCAATTTGGTCGTCTGTCGCCCCCAACGCTTGGCCAATTGAAGTCAGCTGATTGATTACTCGGACGGCTTGTTCATTTTCGCCAGAGAATAATCGACCACCTGCTAATGGTGACCAGGCCATGGGTATCACTCCAAACTCCTGACAGTAATCCAGGCTGCCATCAAAAAAGCTTTCAGTTTGTAGCACCGAGATTTCGATTTGATTGATCGCCAAAGGGAAGTCACAATATCGTTGCAATAGCGACAATTGATGGGGGACGAAATTGGACACTCCTGCCGCGCGAATTTTTCCAGCCACTTTTAAATCACTAAATGCTCGCGCAACCTCTGCAGCATCCATCAGGGGATCAGGTCGGTGTATTAAAATACAATCGAGATAATCCGTTGATAATTGTTTTAAAGAGTTGTCGACAGACGCAACGATATGCGCATAACTAGTATCATAAGTTTTATATTGATGAGCAGGACGATTCTTTGAAACAAGCCGAATACCGCACTTAGAGATAATTTCCATCTGTTCTCGTATTGCCGGTTTTAACGCAAGCGCTTCACCGAAGAGCCCCTCGCACTGATAATCACCGTAGATATCGGCGTGGTCAAAACTGGTGATGCCAAGTTCAAGACACTGCTCTATAAGAGCAAGCCTTTCTTTTACTGGCAGATCCCATTCCACCATCCGCCACATACCGGCGACTACTGGCGACAACGAAAATGTGTTGGTTGCATTCATTTCACTCAGTTCCCTGATTTTAATTGTAGTTATAGTAAATCAAGGCGAATAGCTGCAACGATGAATACGTATGCAAATTAAAGCCTTGTACAATGGCCAAATAACCTATCGCGGGTTTGTTGTGATTACAAGTCCTTTAAATAGCGCTTTATCATTTGCTCTTGAGGTTCTGGCGCGGCACTTTCACCGATTTGATCATTAATCATCTTGCCCATAGTCGGTAAACTCTGGCGCTCAATTTGTGAATCAGACGACCATAACTTTGAGCGCATTAGCGCTTTGGCACAATGGAGAAACACTTCGGTAACCTCGATAACAATGACACTTTGCGGTGGATGTCTTTCGTCTTGAAAGATCGACAAATATTTATTGTCAATGTTGATCGAGGCACGGCCATTGACCCGCAGAGTTTCATCGACTCCCGGTATAAGAAACAGGCATCCTATCTGACCACTTTGAATAATATTGACCAGACTATCAAGTCGTTTATTGCCTTTGGCATCGGGGATCACAATGCAATTGTCATCGACGACCTTGACAAAACCAGCCGCTCCCCCACGGGGCGAAGCATCCAGCAAACCAGACTTATTTGCCGTAGATATCACCAGAAATGGCGACATAGCAATAAACTGGCGTGAATGTTGTTCCAGCGCATTCAACTGCTTGAGTTTCGAACGTCCTGCTGGCAAACCATAAATGTCTCTCAGCGCCGATTCAGATGTAACCTTCATTGGAATTATCCTGTCTAAGTCAGTTAACTTACGCTCTGGGTTGATTGCGATTGTTCGCATTCGCTAAGTTGCGCTTATTCGGCTAGGATCGAATTAGGCATTCTAAGGAGAATAAACCGATGAACAAAATCAACACTGCTCAGTTTATTGTATTGCTATTGCTTGCGACTATTATAGCGCCAGATTCGTTCGCCGATAGCAACAAAAAAGAAAACAATCCGAAACGAATTGTAGAGGTTGAATATCTCAATGCACCCAGCGCGGCAGAAAGAGACCTGCCGTTTTCGGACGCGGTAAAAGTAGGCAATCTGTTGTTTCTTTCAGGAAAAATCGGAACGATTCCCGGTACCATGAAATTAGCAGAAGGCGGTATTCAAGGACAGACCCGGCAAACGATGGATAATATCAAAGCGTCTTTAAATCGTTACGGCGCAACCATGGACCACGTGGTGAAATGCACCATATTTTTGCGAGACATTAAAGAATGGGGAGCGATGAATGAAGTTTATGTGACCTATTTTAAAAAGCATAAACCAGCGCGAAGTGCATTAGCGGCAAGTGGTTTGGCCCTGGACGCAGCGGTTGAAATAGAATGTATTGCGAGTTTGTAGGGGGATTTAAACATCCGGGCGGAAACATGGTTTCGACGCCGCCTAATGTTTAAATTCCTCAGGGACATTATTCTGTAGGGACAATCCCTTGTGGTTGTCCGTTCGATCTCAAATAGGCAGCGCCTGTCGTGATTGGTAGATCAACGGGAACCCACAAGGGGCTCCCCTACAATTATCCGTTTTAACCTGTTAGCAACTCATGAGCGTAAAATTAATCTGGAAGTACGCGATGCGCCTCTACGGAAGGTGAGGTGTGAATCTTACAACCGATTCAAACCATTGAGCGCAGCGACTCGATAAGCTTCCGCCATAGTCGGATAATTAAAGGTATGGGTCGCAAAATACTCGATAGTATTGCCCTCACCTTTTTGCGCCATAATCGCCTGGCCGATATGGAGTATTTCCGCAGCCTGGTCGCCAAAACAATGAATGCCGAGTAATTCCAAAGTTTCGCGATGAAATAACAGTTTTAAAACGCCGGCATCTTCCCCGGTAATTTGCGCGCGGGCGGTATCTTTAAAATAGGCTTTGCCGACTTCATAGGGGACTTTAGCTTCAGTTAATTCGCTTTCTGTTTTACCGACGCAACTGATTTCTGGGATGGTATAGATTCCGGTAGGGATATCTTCGATTAGCAGCGGATGTTCTTTGTCGACGACCCGCGATGAAGCGCAACGGCCCTGGTCATAAGAAGCACTGGCAAGCGCTGGCGCCCCAATGACATCACCGACCGCATAAATATTGCGAACCGAGGTCTGGTAGTATTTGTTAACTTCTAACTGACCGCGGCTATTGGCTTCCAGGCCGGCAGCGATCAAGTTTAATTTATCGGTATTGCCCGTTCGGCCATTTGCCCAGAGGAAAATATCCGCTTTGATGATTTTTCCGCTTTTAAGTTTAAGGGTGACTTTATTGTCACTTGTATCTAGCGATTCAAAAGATTCGTTATGGCGAATCAGAACCCCCAGGCTTCGCAAGTGATAACTCAGCGCGTCGGAAATTTCATCGTCCAGGTAACTGAGCAGTCTTGCCCCCGGATTAACCAGGTCAACTTTACAGCCTAGCCCGTTAAAAATTGAAGCGTACTCGCTACCGATTACACCGGCGCCGTAAATGATGATTCGTTTGGGCGTTTCTTTTAGAGTAAGGATTTTGTCCGAATCGAAAACTCGCGCATGGTCAAAGTCGACATTGGCGGGTCGGTACGGTCGAGAGCCGGTGGCGATAATAATTTTATCTGCTTTAAGAACAATTTTGGCGTCGACGCCATTATCGACAATAACATGGTGTTCGTCTTGAAAACTCGCCCAGCCATGAAATAAGGTCACATCATTGCGGCCATAAAAACGCGCGCGCATATTCACCTGTTTTTTGATCACATCTTCAGCAGATTGCATGACCTGTTTAAACGTCAGCAATTTTGGCTCACTAATCGCCCGAAACAGCGGATTACGATTAAACTTCATTACCGAGTGGACAGAATGACGGAGTGTTTTTGAAGGAATAGTTCCCTGGTGCGTACAATTGCCGCCGACATCTTTGCGAGAGTCAACCAGCGCGACCGATAGGCCATTCTTCTTCGCGTTCATGGCGGCACTTTCACCAGCTGGGCCAGTACCAATAATTACCAGGTCAAATTGTTCATTTTTCATGCGCGTACCACCCCTTATTTATCGGCCGGTATTATGCTGAAAACGCAGGGGTTTATCCAGCCCAAATTTTGCTTTGAATACGTATGTAATCGCATTATTAAAGGCTTGTCGCTCAGCCAGTAATGATTCAGTGATACGCCCGATACTCCCTCAATTCAAGACATAGCTGAGTTATTCGCTAGACTCAATTGCTAACGAAGTTGTCGGAGGTGCTCGCGGACCGATTCGACTAATTGATCGTTGGCGCGGGTAACGGCTTCATTGGCGTTATTGTCAGTTGCCAGGGTCGACCATTGACTCGTCCAGACATTTTTCAAGTTACTGGCCCGTTCATGGATTTTGGGCGACATCAATTTTGACAACGATAGGATCAAATTAATACTCACCCAGCCCTGAATAACATCTCCGTCATTGGCTGATTCAGAATAAGTTGTCGAATCGATAAAATATTGCAGCCGTGCCGATTCGCGCATAATTTCAAATCCCGCGGCACGCACATTACGATTGTCTTCCGACAATTCGTTGCGCCATGAATTGTAACTGAGGGCTAAAATCGCGATCATCACGCTGATGACTGCGACCAGATTTTTCTGTAATTGTTGTTTAAAATTGATACTCATCCTAAATCTCAATTTCAGTATTTAAAATTTAGTCGACCTGCACTGTTCGGATCGCTAATTCGCCATGCAGCGTTTGGTGGACAGGACATCTATCAGCAATTTCCAGCAGTCGTTGTTTTTGCTCGTCGGTCAAATCACCAGTCATCTGAATAGTTTTTTCGATCACATCGAGTTTTTGTGGTGAATCGGCACAGCCTTCACAGTCTTTATTGTGCTCGCGAAAATGCTGGAGTTCAATCACCAGGTCATCGAGCTTAAGTTTTTTACGATTAGCATACATCCGCATCGTCATTGAAGTACAGGTACCTAATGCGGCTAAAAGTTGTTCATAGGGATCGGGGCCTAAATCGGCACCACCTACACTGGTCGGTTCATCGGAAAGCCAGCTGTGGTGGTCGCTAAAAACGCGCCGCGTAAATTGATGATTTTTTTCTAACACCTGAACATGGCCTTTGGACAGATTTGCAGATTCAACTTCGACCTGAAATTTATCATTGATGAAACGGCTTGCCCAGGCAGCAATACTTGACGCAACATACTCTGCATCAGCGGCTTTCGTTAGCAAATGGTCTGCGTTATCCAGACTGATAAAACTTTTCGGGTGTTTAGCGGCCACATAAATTTTCTCCGCCTCGTTGATTGAAACGGTGGCATCTACAGGAGAGTGAAGTACCAATAAGGCTTTACCGAGTTTCGCAATTTTATTGTCTTGTTGATGTTTTTTTAAATCATCTAAAAATTGTTTCTTGATGGTAAAAGGTCGACCAGCTAAAGACACCGATGCAATACCTTCCTTTTCGATCAACTCAACATCACAAGCAAACTGTTTAGTCACATGATGTGGATCCGAAGGTGCACCGATTGTCACAACTCCGACTGCTTCAGGCACTTCATCGGCAGCCGCAAGTACCGCAGCGCCTCCCAGGCTATGGCCGATCAACAAGGAAGGGGCTTTGTAGTTTTCTCTCAGATAGTTGGCTGCGGCGACCAGATCCTGGACATTAGTAGAAAAATTAGAATTAGCAAAATCTCCTTCACTGCTACCCAGCCCGGTAAAATCGAATCGCAATACGGCAAAACCCTGATCGACCAGTGAACGCGATATGCGCGACGCCGCAACGATATCTTTACCGCAAGTAAAGCAATGTGCGAATAGTGCAAAAGCGCGCGGCGAATGCGCAGGCAATTCCAGCAATCCTGCAATCGTTAATCCATCAGTACCAGGGAATTCTGATTTTAAGCGACGATTTGCCATCGTCAGTCTCCTTAAAATGATTGGTGATCTGGAGACTGCTGATATTCCAGTTTGTTACGAGTTTAGTTGAACCTGCAATACAAAGCTAAGCAATTGCCTATTTAATCATTCCGGGTGAATCAAGCTCCCGGGTCATTAAGTCCGTAAAAGGGCATCCTTATGCGAGTAAGCGATTGGGTAAAGACAAGACTTCACTTGCTAAAAAATCACTCAGCTAAATCTAACTTGTGCGAGTCGATTGATTGTTCTTTCGCGCTTTCTGGCCTACAGCGGCCTTCTGCTTGCCGCCACCGCCAGTTCTGGGTTTCTTTATCGGCTTTTTCGATTTAGCATTACTTTTTGTTCGTTTGTTATCTCTCGCCTGCACTTCGCGATCTTTTGCTTTAGCGAGTTTTTTCTTGTGCGGTTTTTTCTTTTTTACATTGGCTCTTAAAACCGTTTCCGGGACAGTGTGGTCCGGCTCAAAACCATCGACCAGTTTTCGAGCGAGCTTTTGCCGGATCAGGTTTTCAACATCACGCAAATTATCCACTTCATCGGCACTTACCAGAGAAATCGCTTGTCCAGAAGCTCCCGCGCGGCCAGTACGGCCGATTCGGTGGACATAATCTTCCGCTACTTGCGGCAAGTCAAAATTAATCACCTGTGGTAATTGGTCAATATCCAAACCCCGCGCTGCGATATCTGTAGCAATCAAGGCTTGAAGTTCACCCGCTTTAAATGCTTTTAGAACGCGAGTTCGCGCACCCTGGGATTTATCACCGTGGATCGCGTCAGCTTTGATACCATTTTTTTGCAAATCATAGGCGACTTTATTGGCACCTCTGCGAGTTTTTACAAATACGAGTACCTGAGGCCAGCGGTGATGGCCAATTAAATAACTCAGAAGCGCTGACTTTCTTTTTTTATCGACCGGGTGCATCCATTGCTTGACGGATTTCGCCGTTGAATTTTGTGGGCTCACTGCGATTGAAACCGGATTGTCTAAAAGCTTATTGCAAAGTAATTTTATATCATCCGAAAAGGTCGCCGAGAATAACAGGTTTTGGCGCTTCGCCGGCAGCTTGGCCATGATTTTTTTGATATCAGGTAAAAAACCCATATCGAGCATACGGTCCGCTTCATCCAGCACCAGAAATTCCAGCTCTGGAAATTTAACGGCATTTTGATTTATCAGGTCCAATAATCGTCCTGGGGTCGCTACCAATATATCAACCCCTCTTCTGAGGCGCTGCATCTGGGGGTTTATTTTAACGCCGCCAAAAACCACAAAACTCGATACTGGCAAATGGGCACCATAGGTCTTCACGCTTTCGACAACCTGAGCAGCCAGTTCGCGAGTCGGTGTAAGAATCAAGGCGCGGCAGCAATTATTGCGTGCTTTGTCGCCTGCAACCAGTTTTTGTAGGAGCGGTAATGTGAAGCCCGCAGTTTTTCCGGTACCGGTTTGCGCCGCGGCCATAATATCCTTACCGGCGAGAATTTCGGGAATGGCTTTTTCTTGTATCGGGGAAGGCGTTTGATAACCGGAAGCCTCTAAAGATTTCAGCAATGGTGGGATTAATTGAAGATCTGCAAATGTCATAAATTGACCGTTTTATTTCGAAAGTGCGCGTATTTTATCTGGCTATTCGACAAAGTACGAGAAATAACCACTTTAATCTTCATTTATGAGATTTTTCCAGCAACGTGAAACACCAATAAATTCCAGTAATTACAATGTGATAACTCAGGTCGTGGTCTATACTTGATTTGAGTTTAGTTTTAGAAGTCCGTTAGAAAGTTAAAAATTGGTTCAAAAGACTATTTTCCTCTTTAAAAATCAGTTAGTTAATCATTAGGTGAGGGTGATGTGTTAATAACGAGAAAACTCGGCTTTTTAGTAGTTTTACTCAGCTTTTTCTGCCATGCAGAAGCTCGTGAGTTAAAGCTGAAACAATTGCCGCAGAACTCCCTTCTTTCTTCGAGTTATATCAGTCATATCGAGCAGCTGGACAACGGCTATCTACTATTCAGTACTGCCGCTGGCAGCAGGCTGTTTGATGGAACACAATTCATCGAGTTGAACGTTCCTTCCGGTGAAGAATTTTCTCCCATGAATGCTGATACTTATATGACCTTGCAAGACTCGCGCGGACATATCTGGTTCGCCACTTCTTTAGGTTTATTTAAGCTCGACCCACAAACGGGCCAAATTACTAGATTTGCCAACGATCCTAATAACGCGAATAGCTTAGTCGACGACAATATTCGTGAAATCGCCGAAGACACAGCTGGCAATTTATGGTTTGGTACGCTCAATGGGATCTCGCGTTTTGACCCCGTTACCCGGAAATTCACGCATTTTACTGAATCGGATTTGCAAGGCGACAATAAAAATCTCGGACGCGGTATGGTATTCATCCAGGAGAATGAATCCATAATGTGGGTGGGAACCAATCATGGGTTGTTTTTTATTGACCAGAAGAAAAATCAAATTACAAGGGCAAAGGGGCAAGCCGCCGAAGCCAGCATTACCTCAGCAACGAAAACTCGCTCCAATCAGATTTGGTTTGGCTCTGAAGGCAATGGCATTTTTGTATTCGACCCCGCAACAAGAGAATTCGTTAATCATACAACGACTAATCAAAATAAGATAAAACTGAAAACCAACAATGTTTGGTCCTTATTTCAGGATAACGCCGGATTAATCTGGATTGGCTACTGGTCAAGTGGTTTAACTGTCTATGACCCCCTCACCCAACAAAATTATTGGGCCGAATCTCGCCGGCATGACTACAAAACATTACCCGATCGTTCAATTGAAATGTTTACCCAGGATGAATCAGGGTTAATCTGGATTGCGACCCCTTCCGGCGCGGCAACATTTGACCTGCAAACAATCGACTTCCAATATACATACCATATTGTTGGTGATGAAAATTCAATCAATGAAGCATCGATTTACGCCATAGTTGAAGACAATCAGGGATTTGCCTGGCTTGGTACCGGCAATGGACTTGAACGATTGAAAGTTGAGGACGGTTCGATAACGCATTTTTATCACCAACCCGATAATGCACAAAGCATTACCGACGGCCCCATCTGGAAATTAACTTGGGCAACCGACCAGTTACTCATGATGGGTACCGACTACGGGATCGACGTACTGGACATTTCTACTGGGGTAACTAAACATTATCGCGACTTATATACGAATCGAGGTCCCGCATTTCAAGCAGCATTTTATGATTTTGAACCCGCCGGTGATAGCTGGTTTTATGTCACCGGCTCCGACGCTTCAGTCTATTTATTTAACCCTGTTTCAGGGCAAAGGAAACTCGTCTTTGATGCCATTCAAATGCAGCAAATACACGGAGTAGAATATTTTTCTTCACTCAAAAAAGATCACCACAATAATTTGTGGATTGGTAGCACACTTGGGCTGATTAAGCTCAATCTGGATTCTGGCGATACCACTTATTTTGCCGCCAGCTCAACAACACACAAAATATCAGACAATCATATTTATGGTTTAAGCCTTGATGGGCAAGGTGATTTGTGGGTTGCCACTGGAAATGGCGGCATCAATAAAATATCGACTAAACACTCAGATAACCCGACAATCAAAATTTTCACGACCGAACAGGGCATGCCGTCAAACATTATATTCAACCTTCTTTCCGAAGATAACAACATAATGTGGTTTACTACTGAGAAACACTTTGGTTTTATCAATACCCTCACCGACGAAATTAATGTGTTCTCGCTTTTCACGAGCGACTCCAAACATTTTGTAGAAGGCGGAATTGCCTCTGCTAAAAATGACTATATGTATCTTGGCGGTAACAGCTTAATTCGGTTTAATCCAGACGAATTAGAAGAAAGTCTGTATCAACCACCTGTCAGATTCACTGGCGTCAGACGTTTACATAAGACTGACCAAAATTTTTCTCCTTTAGCCGAGAAACAAATCATCGAGCTTTTTCCCGAGGATACGCTGGTCACTTTTAGTTTTGCTAGCCTAGACTATGCCAATCCGAGAGCCAATAAATATCGTTATAAACTAGAGGGGCATGACAAAAACTGGTTAAATCCTGGCAACGAAAACAAAGCCAGTTATACCCATCTGCCACCAGGAAAATTTATTTTGAAAGTGCAAGGATCGAACCGCGACGGTAAGTGGAGCGACGATATCAGCGAGATGACAGTAATCGTACATCCTCCATTTTATCGTAGCTTATTAGCTTATTTTCTCTATTTTTCGACCGCCCTTTTAATCGCTTTTTATTTTATACGTGACCGCCGAGAAAAACGCCGCAAAGAGTTGTATGCGATGGCAACCATTCGTGAAAGCGAAGCGCGACTCAGAGATGTATTATGGGGCAGCGGCGACGTTTTATGGCGCTGGAATCTCAAAACCAATGAAATTTCCAGCACCGATAATCTCAATCTGGAAGGCGCTGGGCGGGAAGAAATTACCGACCTTGGCACTTTAATGAGTAGCATTCACCCTGAAGATCGCGAACAGGTAAATGATATGATTGACCGTCACCTCAAAGGTGAAGAAGATTATTACGAAGCACAGTTTCGTGTACTTGGTAATGAATCTAATTCCTGGCGTTGGGTCATGTCGCGCGGCCGAATTGTCGAACGAGACGATGACGGTGCGCCGTTAATGGTCGCCGGCACTCGCAAGAACATTGATGATATTAAAAAGACGGAAAAACAACTCCGATATTTGGCAAACTACGATCAACTGACTCGCTTACCCAATCGTTCTCTTTTTCATGAACATCTTAATCACGCGCTCGAAATGGCGAAGCGGTTTGACGAGAAAATTGCCCTGCTCTTTTTTGACCTGGACGGATTTAAACTCATCAATGATTCCATGGGGCACGCCGTCGGTGACCAGTTGCTGCAATCGGTTGCTTTGCGGCTAACCAAAATACTCCGCAGTACTGATAGTTGCGCCCGCCTTGGTGGTGACGAATTTGCCGTCATTATCGAACGTATCAAAGATAAACAAGAAGTCATCCCTACCCTCGAACGGGTATTGGAAGAAATTTCTCGTCCCTTTGAACTTAACGATCAAAGTGTTGTTACTTCGGTGAGCATCGGTGTAGCTAGCTTTCCCGAAGACGGCAACATGCCAGCGCTGCTACTCAAGCATGCCGACATTGCTATGTACGAAGCTAAACGCAACGGCAAAAAAAATTACCGCTTTTATCATCCGCAGATGAATGCGCTGCTGGTTAAACGGCTCGATATGGAAAACGAGTTAAAAACTGCTTTAGCAGAAGATCAATTTGAAACATTTTTTCAGCCGCGTGTTTCCGTGAAAGACAACCGACCAAAAGGGTTTGAAGCCCTCATTCGATGGCGTCATCCTCAACGTGGATTGGTATCGCCCGCAGAATTTATTCCAATTGCTGAAGAGACAGGCCAAATTCTAGACCTTGGTGACTGGGTGTTACGCGATGCTTGTCGACAAGGCGCCATGTGGTACCAAAAAGGATGGCGAGGATTTGTCTCGGTGAATATAGCAGCGCTGCAATTTCAACAATCTGACTTAGTCAGTTCGGTCGAACAAGCGCTCAATGAAACCAATATGCCGGCCCAATGTCTGGAGCTAGAAATTACCGAAGGTACATTAATTAAAGATATTGAACGTACTCGAAATATCATTTTGTGCTTGAAAAAAATAGGCGTAAAAATCGCGCTTGACGATTTTGGTACCGGCTATTCATCGCTGTCTTATTTACAACAGCTACCGATAGACGCATTAAAAATCGATCGCTCTTTTATTAATCAAATCCCCCACTCCTCAAAGTCGGCCCGATTGTGTAAAGCGATTATTAATATGGCGCACAGTCTCGATCTGGAAGTGGTTGCCGAGGGTATTGAAGAAAACGAGCAGCTCGCATTTTTAAAAGACGCTAACTGTGAAGAGTATCAGGGATATCTGTTTGGAAAGCCAATTCCGGCTTCGGAAATTGAAATTGGTTAAGGGTGGTTTTAATTAGGTCAGGTGATTATCTGTAGGAGACATTCTGTTCCCTCCCCTTTCGAAGGGGAGGTAGGCGGTGCGACGTCTCGCTGGGGTTGTGCGGAGGTCGGTATTAAGACCAAACAGAGTCTTGCGTCGACGATGGAGCTTACCCCCTCCTAACCTCCCCCTTGACAGGGGGAGGAACCGATCGCAAACGTCCTCTTTCAGGGAGTTTTCTGCCCCTCACACCAGATCACACTCAAACCAGTGAAGCACAAGATCAACTACAACCACGTCCGTAAAAGCCACCCCTCAATTAGCCATAGTTTTCTTCAACTTATTAAACAAGGCGTTGAGCAAACTAAATTCTGCGGCGTATTTACTTCTTTCCTCTTCCGAAATTTTTAGTTCTTGCAAAACAACAACGAACTTTTTTAACAATTCTCCGACTTTCCAGATAGCTTCATTGAGCATTAATGCATATTTTTCCACTTCGAGAATATCAGATTCCGTCGCGTTTTTAACATCAAGACTACTGATCCAGTCAATAAGTAAATCGTCATCCAACCCCGATGTAATTAAAAGGGATTTCAACGCATTAATCAGTTGAGTAGTTCTCCTTAAACGGGCGTTAAGATATTTGTCAGATAAATCGCTGTTAAATACCACTGCGTCATTAAACAATTTATCGATCATTGGATGACATTTCGCTAGCCGAGCGACCAGCTGGGGCAACTCCTTCTGGCTATGCCGCTGTTTCATCGGCTTGACAAGCGTTTTAAACAGCCTGAGCGCAGCCTGACTATTTTCATGCATGTGAATGCCAGCATTAACCTGAATGACCGGCACCAAGGCTTGCAATGAATAACCCAAGCCAAAAATATACTTATAAAAAAGCGCGATAACCATATCGGCAAATGCGACGACCTGTCCTTCTTCTGATAGATCCGCTTCAATTTTATGCCGCGGATAGCCAAAACCATCGGTTCTCTCGTGGTGCTCTAGAACAGCAGTCATCACTTTTTCTGGGATATTCGGGATTAACGTCAAAATATGATAACTAATGGCGACATGGCCTTGTAACAGTCGCCAATCTGTACCGCTGATGTCGCCTGTTTCTAGAATAATTTCTGGATTAATATGCAACAGACCTAAATCTCGTGCAAGACTGGCGATAAAGCAATGATGGGTCTTGGTATCATCGAAGCCTCGTTCCTGACACAAGAGCAGCGACAGATAAGCACCGAAGACCGTTTTCTTATAAATTTCCGGAAATCGTTCGCTTAACACGGTTAATTTTTGGTTGAGCAGTGGATAGTGGTCGAGGCGAGCACTTTCATTGGCAAGTATATCGATCGAAAGCTTGGTTTGAAATAATTCGATGACTTCCGGGTGCGTCGGCATCTGTGAAAAATGCTGAGGTAAATGAAGACCGTCAACTGATTTTGCTAACGAGATAGAATCTTCAATTGGCTTTGCCAGTTTATGGGAAATGATTCTTTGCGCTACTTCTGGTTGAATCTGGGCACCTTTAGGCACTAATAAAGCGCCCTTCGCATTATAAATATTTTCACTGGCGATTACAGCATTTGACTTATTGACTTCAACCAGATTATCGGTGTAATAATCTCGATCAGCACTATTGTTCATGGAGAAAACTCGGTATTAACCTGAAAGCGACATTTGGCAAAGAACCGACTGCAGACTGACCATTGCCCAATAATATCGATAACTATAGTTCAATTTAGTTCAATTTTAATTTTTACGGGCAAAGGCATCGACTTTGCCCTTATTCTTCAAGTTGGCCGAGCTTTTTGTTCATCACATAAAACCAGAGTGGCGGAATAAAACTGAGTAACATCATGCCAGGATAACCCGTTGGCATTTGCGGGCTTTCTTGATACGAATTTAGTAGCTGATAAGGTTTAGATGGATTGGCATGGTGGTCAGAATGACGCGATAGCTCGAATAACAATACTCGTCCTAAAAGGTGATCAGAATTCCAGGAATGCAACGGGGTCACGCGCTCATATTTGCCAGTCTCATTTTGTTTTCTCAGTAATCCATAGTGTTCAATATAGTTGACCGTTTCGAGTAACAACATACCGAGCAGACAAACGAGCAAGTAACCAGTAAGCACCGCGCCCCCCAACAACCAATAAATAGACAAGATAATAACAGCTTCCATCAAGGTGTAACGAATCATGCGATTTGCCCAGCTAAAAGGACGCTTTTTTCGCTGAAGCAACCGAGTCCACTCAATTTTCCAGGCGCTGATATAACTTCCGATTTGCGATCGAAACCAGAAAAAAAACACCGGTTCGTTTTTGCGCGCGGTCGCAGGGTCAACAGGTGTAGCGACGTTACGATGGTGCCCATGGTTGTGATAAGGAAGAAAATGCGCCTGTAGAGCAAACACCAATAATAACTCGCCTAACACTCGTTCTCGATATTGATGGCGATGCCCTAACTCATGACCAACATTAATCGCCATAATACCGCACATTAATCCCATGCTGCCGACAATACCGCAATATTCAAACATGCTCAGATTGGCGCCGCTAATTCTTTGCAGGAAAAAAGCCAATAGAATTAAATAGCAGGGTAATACCAGGTAAATCATCCCATCAAAAAATCGAGACGCTTTAAATTCCTGGATTTGAGCCTCTGATGCATTACGCCGATCAGCTTTAAAAATCAGCTCAACCAGAGGGATAAATCCATAGGCAAAAAATATGGCGCTATAGGTCCACAACCCTTGGCCAAAAATGGATAGAGCGCCCATCGCTGGGACTATTAAAAATGCGAGATATTTCCATTTCATCGTCTGCGATTCCCAATTCAATTAACGGTCATTTATTTGATTTTCAAGATGGAGCTTTCTGTTATGGTAAAACCTTAGTCGCAATAAATCAAAGTCCTGATAATATACACTAATGCGTCGCAAACTTGACTCTTTAATCAAACTCTCTAAGATACTGAATTAATATCGCTTTTAGTATAAAAGGATTGCGAATGGCTGGTAGTTATCCCAACCGAATAAAACAACTTCCGCTCTTCAATGGCCGATTTGATGCTTATAAACTGTCCGCCGAGAACAGCGATATTTTATTTGCCTCTTACCCCGCGGGCACTGATATTCCGCCTCACTCGCATGCAACAGATAATTACGGTGTTATCACCAAGGGCGAGCTTATTTTAACGATGAATAGCAAAACAACCCGTTATCAAACTGGCGACTGGTATCATGTGCCTGCCAACGCTGAACATTCCGCAAAATTTGAGCAACAAACCGACGAAATCGAGTTCTGGTTTCAAGTAGAGAAAAGGTAGAAAACCACACATGAATCGTCCACTTTATATTGTCCTGATAGTTATTATTTTAAACTTATCATTTAGCCCGTCAGGTGTTTGTGCAAGTGCGCAGTACCGCGGACAGATAAGCATGACGCTCGTTGAGCCCAATAAACATATTTTTAGCGGGATGGTTGCCGATTCGCCCGTTGAGGCAAAAAGCTTTTTTGCACTACGCCAAACCTCGGGTCAGAAATTCTCCGTCGCGCAGCAGCAGCTCTTATTCGATAATACCCGGCAAACTAAATACCATGTAATTGTTGAGCTGTTGGCACAGTCAGATGATCAGGTTGAAGCCTTGGTTAAGCTGTATCACAATTCAATGACCACCCAAACCGGAGCAAAAGCCCAAATGAATTCTCAACTGGTTTCGCAACAACGTGTCACCAGCGTGCTGAATCAAGTCAATAAATATCAGTTTGTGGAAGACGGTATCCCCAATATCTATCTGACAATTCATATCGATAAAGAATTTACCAAATCAGAAGTGATTGAGCGATTCAGAGAACGCGGTCTTTATCCGACAAATTAATCTTACTTTAGAGCGCAGACTAACATTAGAGCTGTCAACGCTTGCGCCAAAGTTGCGAATACCTGGCCTATCGAGACGCACGGTTTTTCAACGTCTACTGAATCAAATTATACTGCTTCGATTCCGTTTTACTCTGCAGACCAAAATGCCCGTAACTGTAGGTATAACTTCCCGCTTCCCCGTCAATCTGACTGGTGTGTCTGCCGCCTACGGTACATACACCTGTCGCACAGACAACCTGGTCAACCCAACTTTTAATCGAGTAAGTCCGACTGGCGAGTTTTTTTCCTTTTATTGATTGAAGAAACGGGCTATTGATACTCAATCCATTGTAACCGCAAGTCGAAGTCGGCACGTTAAATGGATAAGTACCACAGGTCCACAGACCGCGATAGGCAGCGGCAATCCCAACAAATACATCCACTTTGTTTGCAACACCCAGGTTAATAATTTGCTTGGCTGCCAGGGTAACCCCCATCGAATGACCGATAACATCAATTTTTCCGGTGCACGATTGGTTGATAGCATCTTGAATGGCGTTCTTGACCGGAGTCTCTTCCCAGCCACTGTGATTATTACACGCGGGACAGGTTTTACTTCCCCAACTGGGCCGGTAGATTTCCGAACTAGCATAACCTTTCGACCTGAGCAAGTCATAGGTGTCATCCCAATTGGATGGATAACCGGCATTGCCATGAACTAGAACAACAGAATCTCGACAAGCGGCGGCGACATCTCCTAATACCAACAACAGGAAACCCGTGATTATTATTTTTTTCATAAAATAACCCTTTGGTAAATGAGTGGAGTTTCACCATAAATCACAATTATCCTATGCTAACTACTGTTCTTTGGTGCTATAGGGCAAGTTTTTTCACTAAATAATCCACTTATCAATGGTTTATCAATGACCTATTCACAGAGAAGTTGATATTGCAATAGACAAAATTCTTTGCTTTATTGCCGACGCACATTACTTACTGAGATAAGAGCACGATTTCTGTTTTGGGTTTAATCATGTTTATAGAGCGCCTGCTTGAATCCTTATCGGGTCATCCACCAGTGTTAATCGCTTAATGCTTTCCAAATCTAAACAAGGGGATTGTCAGCAATATCTATTATAAATTTTTTACCAAGATATGAACCGGCGCAAAAAAGTGCCCCATTTATTCACCTATACTCTCTAAATCATTCATAACATTATCTCTGAATAAACGCCTCTTCAGACTGGAGTGTTCCTCATGAAAAGTTTAAGTCTCGCTCTATCGCTCATTTTTTTGGTCGCCTGTGGAAGCAGCGACTCACCAGAAAACGATAATCCGCCCGATCTCAATTCAACCATCAACGAAGGCAACGCAGAGAAAATCATCAGTGACGCTTTTAGCTCCTTTGATGATATCAATGACTTTGATGATCTTTTTCTTGAACAGCCCGTTCAGAAGGTCAATCAGAAATTGTCTGTCAGTTCAAATGCGCTGGCGATTGTCTATTGCGGAGAAGATCCCGAAACAGATACCGGCAATGGTTTTATGGACGTCACTATCAGTGGCAATTTTATCACGACTCTAAATATTCTGGTGCAATTTAGCCTTTGTACATTTGAACAAGCGGTCGTTGTTGATGGTGACTATGAGCTTGATTTTGTCGGAGATGGCGATATCGGACCGGAAGTGGGCGACGGTACGAATACCGTAACTCAGACATTTACAACGCTAAACGTGTCGGACAATACATTGAATACTTCCGCTGAGATTAATGGCAACGTGGTCACAGTCGCCAGTTATCAAGCTCCTGTTTTTTCCTGGCGTGATACCGCCAATATTGACCTTGATTCTAATGAAGGAGCAATATCATTTAATGATTGGCAAAAAACGCTGTCTTTCGACACAGAAACAAGCCAACTTGCGTTGAATATTACTGGCTCTTTTAATGCCACCACCCATGGCGGCAGTTTTACATTTGCCATGATCGAACCCATTGTTTTTGAAGCGATACTGATCGAGGACGAAGCTGAAGCAAGCCTGGTTCTTTCCGGTCAATTTAAAATTACTGCCAATGACAATAGCTCGGTGCTGGTTACCATTTTAGGCCCGACCCAGGCGCAGTTAGAAATTGATGAAGATGGCGACGGCAACATTGATATTACCATCATAGTCGAAATTGATGATCTGGATATTTTTGATGGCGCAGAGAGTTAATCTTCCAAATAAAACGCCTCTCCTTTATAGCAAACGGGAGAGGCCGTGCAAGAGAAAAGTGAAACGCTAAAATAAACCCAGCTGCGCATTCACCAGTTCGTCAAAAGACAGATCAACAAAAGGCAAAATAGCATCGGCCACTGGTTCGATTTGTTTGTCGATGTAGTGCTGATAGTCGATAGGCGAAGACACATATTCAAGGGGTTGTGGTCCGCTAACCGTCATCACATAGGAAATCCAGCCCTTATGCTGATACTTGAGCGTTTTACCTCTTACCTCATTCTCTCTGTCAGCTAATCGAGCCGCTTTGACATGCGGCGGCACATTTTTCACATAATCATTCAACCGGCGGCGAAGTCGTTTACGATAAACAAGTTCTTTATCTCGTTTTCCTGCTAGTGTCTCCTTGACAGTAGCGCGAATAAATTCGCTCGGGTCTTGATCATGAAATAACAATTCGTACAAATGCTCCTGGAATTTCTTGGCGAGTTCTGTCCAGTCGGTTCTGACGTTTTCCAAGCCTTTAAACACCAACTTTTCTTTGCCTTGCTTTTTAACAATACCCGCATAGCGTTTCTTACTGCCAAGCTCTGATCCTCTAATGGTCGGCATTAAAAAGCGCGAAAAATGCGTTTCAAATTCAATTTCTAACTGACAATCCAGACCAAAGTCCTCGGCAATTTTTAATTGCCACTCCGCATTAATATATTCTGCTAGTGAACACCCTATTTCATTGGCTTCCTCGTCAGAAATATGCTGTTCTAGTAATACAAAAGTTGAGTCGGTATCACCGTAAATGACCTGCATGCCCTTCTCTTCGATCCACTTAGCCGTTTGTTGCATAATGGCGTGACCGCGCATCGTAATAGAGCTGGCTAATCGGGTATCGTAAAAAGGGCACCCCCCCGAACCTAACACGCCGTAAAACGAATTCATCAAGATTTTAATCGCCTGAGAACGAGCCTGATCCTTCTCTTTCTTGGCCTGATCTCTTTGCTGCCACAGCGACGTAATAATATCCGGCAATAAATGCTTTTCACGATCAAAAACGCCTCCACGAAATCCTTCAATAGCATTGTCTGGATTTTTTAGCCCTTCGATCAAACCCAATGGATCGATTTTAAAAGTTCGGATAATAGATGGATAAAGACTCTTAAAATCGAGCACCAAAACATGTTTATAAAGCCCCGGCTTTGAATCCATGACATAACCACCGGGGCTCGCCAGTCCGCCGTCGGCGGGTAAATTGGGCGAAACGTAACCTTCTCGATGTAACTTCGGTAAATATAAATTGGTAAATGCCGCAACGGAACCGCCAGCGCGATCCAGTTCAAGTCCGGTTAACTGACTACGAAAAACTAAAAAATCTAACAGGTGGGTATGCTCAAATATATCCCACACCAGAATACAATCTTGTAGGTTATACCTCGCGAGCTTCGGCTTATTGAATTTAAAATCATTCAAAATCGTCTGCAGTCTATTGGCGACATCCTCGGTGTCTTTCCCACGCCCCAAAAAATGTTGTGCGATATTTTCCAGGCTGAAACTGGGGAAGTTATACGCCTCAGCTTTAAGTGCTGCGATACCGTCAATTACGACGCGACCGTCTAAATCGACAAATCCCTGATTGTTTTCGGTTCGACTGTCTCGCCAACGCAAAATACTATTATTGCGTCCAATTCGTAAAGCCATGTTATGTAAATCGGCACGGCGACAGAGCGTTCTAAAATCGAAGTTCACAACACTCCAACCAATGATAATGTCGGGGTCAAATTGTTGCATCACGGCTTCGAACTGCCGCAGCAAAGAAACTTCATCATCGACCCATTGGATATAGTCCATAGACGCGTCAGTAGTTTGAGCCGGACCAATCATTAATACCTGACGAAATTCCTGCGACTGATTTCTCGCGTATAGTCCAATGCTAAAAAGTTCACCACGTTCTGAGCACTCGATGTCCAGCGAAATCATTTTCAGCTTTGGTACATATTCGCTAGGCTTAACTTTCACATTACGATATTCAACATAGCCCTTGCGTACCCGAGAGTCGCCGATAAATTCAATACCGGCGTATACAAAGCGCTCCATCAGATATCGGTCCGCGAGGCGAAAACTTCCCTCAAAAAATTCTATGTTTGCTTGCTGCAGAAGACTTCGCGCTTCGTAAAAGGCTTTTTGATGATTAAAATATAAACCTGCGACCGCCTGGTGGGTAAAGGTCTTAAGCGATAGAAGCTGGCTATAAAAGTCGTCACTCATAGGTTGCAAGTGAGCCTTGACCTCGGGTAGGTCATCCCGGGTAACGAAAAAAACGGGTAACTCTCCGTTAATCACCAATTTAGCTGGGCCATCATCGGTAGATACCCAAAGCTCAATAACGGTTTGGCCCTGTTGGTCGAAACTGTGACGTGTCAGCAAAAAACCTTGCTGGATAGTGTCCAAAAAATACTCCGAATTGACTTCTGACTTCACCAAGAAAACTTATTATCGACTGTCAGCATAATTTTGACAATTTAAAACATAAAATAAGCTCGCACTTAAGCCTTATATGAATAAGCCATCATTAAAACGGCAGTGCGCGTTAAAACCATCTATACTTGCTAGTGGCGATATTTCCATGGAGGCAAATATGTCCATTTCTACTCGTCTCAATGAATACCTTAATAAACATGGCGTTGATTACCAAACGCTTACTCATCCACACACGCAAAGTTCTGTCGATAGCGCAATTTCAGCGGATATACCGCAACATCAACTTGCGAAAGCGGTGGTACTGGAAGATCATCAAGGCAAAAAAATGATCGCGATTTTGCCGACCGATTATAAAATTAGTTTGCAACAGCTCAACTCACGATTTCAATCGAAGTTTCATCTGGTTGATGAAGAAGACGTTTATCAGCTCTTTGATGACTGTGAGATAGGCGCAATCCCTCCAATCGGAGAGGCCTATCATATTAACGCGATATATGATGATGTACTACTGGATGAATCTGATATCTATCTAGAGGCAGGCGATCACCGAACGCTTGTACACCTGAAACAAAAAGAATTTGTTAAACTGATGGAAAGAACTCAGCATACCCGGTTTAGCCGATTAGCTTTTTACTAAAGCGCCAGCATTCAATAAACCAATGCTCAACCGATTTAACCTGGCGAGTCGGTTGTCTGCACAACCTCTCGCTAAAAGGATTAATCGGCAATCTTTTGATAGGGAATTTTGTACACCATTGTAAATAGGACTGGTACAACGATTAGCGTTAATATTGTGGCAAACCCCAGTCCAAACATAATGGTGACAGCCATCGACTGAAAGAACACGTCAAATAATAACGGAATCATACCTAATATGGTGGTAATTGCCGCCATGGCAACCGGTCGTACCCGGCTCACCGCTGAATGAAAAACGGCCTGATAAGGCGCTTGCCCTTGTGATAGTTCCAGATTTATCTGATCAACCAGGACAATCCCATTTTTGATTAACATACCGGACAAGCTCAATAACCCTAAAAGCGCCATAAAACTAAACGGCGCGTCCATCACCAGTAAACCAATCGTGACACCAATAATGGCAAGCGGCACGGTCGCCCAGATTACCAACGGAGATTTAACTGAATTAAACAACAGAACGGTAATAATGAACATCACCAGATAGCCCATTGGTAAACCGCCGAATAATGCTGCTTGGGCATCGCTGGAAGATTCATATTCTCCGCCCCATTCCATGTTGTAGCCAGTGGGCAATTCTATCGCTTCTATTTCTGGACGAACCCGTTTAAATAAACTGGCGGCGGTTTCATCGCCGAGTACATCATGGTCAGCCATCACCGTGATTGTGCGCTTACGATCGCGGCGCATAATCAGGGAATCTTCCCAATCAGTGTCAAATCCATTGACGACTTGCGTGATTGGAATGTACGAGCGCGACGTCGGACTATAGATTTGCAGTTCGGGCAAATTATCGATACTCAAGCGTTCTGATTGCGGCGCTCGCGCAATAATTGGCAGCAATTTGGTGCCTTCTCGATAAAGCCCTACCTGTTCACCCGAAAAATTCATTAACAGCAACGAATCGAGACCTGCTTTACTAATACCTACTCGGCGACTCATAGCTTCATTAAACTGCGGCCGGATCACCTTGGTACGTTCTCGCCAATCATGGCGAATATTATGCGCCCCGGCATCCGCTTTTAATATTGTCGTTGCCTGATTGGCCAACAGGCGAAGCATATCGGGGTCCGGTCCGCTAAATCTTGCTTCAATTTTCGCGTCGGTCGACGGACCGATTTCCATTCGTTTAAGTTTGAATTGCGCCTGTAAAAAGTTTTCGCTGACATGATCACGCAGTTGCGCCATTACCTTATCCAACGCCTCACGATCATTCACGCGAACGATTAACTGACCGTATGCCGCGTAGCCTTTTTCCGGCGCGTAGGTCAGCATAAACCGTGGCGCGCCGCGCCCGATGGTACTGGTCACTTGTTCAACCTGATCATTGGCGAGTAAAAACTTTTCAATAGCACGAATATCTTTTTGTGTTTCACGAATATCCGAACCTTGATAACGCCAATAATCGAGGTAAAACATTGGCGTATTGGATGGAGGAAAAAAAGACTGCTTAACTGCGCCAAATCCGAGTAGCGCGGCGATAAATAATGCCACCATCGCCACCATCGCCAGGGCGCGATGTCGCATACAAAAATCGAGCGTTTGCTTATACAAAGTAAAAATCGCACCCTGATAAAGGTCCCCGTCATCGTCTTCATTATTTGAAGTATCTTTTGACCCCTGCTGCGATTCAGGATTAGTTTTTTCTTTGTACATTAAATCGGCGAAAAAAGGCGTCAGGGTGATGGCCGTAATCCAGCTCAGCAACAGAGAAATTAACAGCACCCAGAATAAGCTGCCGGCAAATTCCCCAGTAGCGTCGGACGATAATCCAATGGGAGCAAATGCGGTTATCGCAATAACGGTTGCACCAAGTAAAGGTAAATTGGTCTGACGGGTTATATCCAAAGCCGCCTGGATTTTGGTTCGCCCTTTTCTTAATCCAATCAATATACCTTCGGCTATGACTATGGCATTGTCGACTAACATGCCGAGCGCAATAATGAGAGCACCTAAAGAAATCCGCTGCAAATCAATGGCAAAGATCTTCATAAATATAAAAGTGCCTAATACGGTTAAAAGCAAAATCAGGCCGATCAATATGCCGCTTCGCAGTCCCATAAAAATCAATAGCACCGCGATAACAATTGCCACAGCTTCAACCAGGCTAAGAATAAATCCTTGCATCGAATTATCGACTTCGGCCGGCTGATTATACACAGTCGCGATTTCGATACCGATTGGGCGAGAATATTCAAGTTCCTGCATGCGTTTATCAATCGCTTCTCCAATTTCCACGACGTTTACACCAGATGCAAACGAGATCCCCATCATCAGTGCCTGACGATTGTTATAGTGGGCAATATGCTTGGGAACTTCTGCATAATCACGATAAACTTGCGCGACATCCCCAAGATAAATAAGTTCGGACGAACCAACGTCTGATATTAGTAAGCTTTCTAACTCTTCAACACTTTGAAATTCACCGGACGGGTGCAGGCGAATATATTCACTGCCTATTTTGACCCGACCAGAATTTGACACCTGGTTTTGTGTGGTCAGAAGCTGGTAAATTCGGGACGGCGAAATTCCCAACGCCGATAACTTATTGCGAGCAATTTCTACGACTACTTGTTCCTGTTGCTCGCCCGAGACGGAGACCTTTCCCACGCCTTTGACCAGCACCAGTTCGCGGCGCAAATAATCGACGTAATCTTGCAATTCTTCGTAGGAATATCCGTCACCGGAAACTGCTAACAACACGCCATAAACATCACCAAAATCGTCAATAACGTTTGGCTCCTGAACGCCAGGGGGAAACCGCGGTTTAAGATCGTTAATTTTTCGCCGCATTTCATCCCAGATCTGTTTCAGATCTTCTTTTCGATAAGTGCTTTTCATCTCTACGGTTATTTGAGAAAGACCGGCCGATGAAATTGACGTAACAAAGTCAACATAAGGCAATTGTTGAATCGCATTTTCGATGGGATAGGTGACTTCTTCTTCCACCTGCAATGGAGACGCCCCGGGATAAGCGGTAGTCACCATCGCCATCTTAAGCGTAAATTCAGGGTCTTCCAGTCGCCCGAGTCCCTGATATGCGATACTTCCGCCTATCAACAAGATAAGCGCAAACATCCAACTAGTGACTTTGTTTTTTATTGAGTATTCAGCGAGTTTCATTTAGAGCCCCTTCTCACGATCCCAGGCTCGCACTTTCATGCCTTCCGATAGAAAGTGCACACCGGCTGACACAATCAGGTCCCCAGCTTTGATCCCGCTAATGATTTCAATCCCCTGCTCGGACATTTCGCCAACAGTCACTGCAACACGAGACACCTGCATAGTCTCCGGGTTAACTCGCCAGACAAATTTTTCAGGACTATCGACCGGTTGATCTTCTGCTGCAAAAACTGCGCTTACCGGTACAGTAAATTTAGCGGCTTCAATGGTTGTCACTTTTGACAAGTCAATTCTTATATTGGCCGTCATGCCGGGTAACAGATTAAATTCATCCGGCGTTGGTAACGAAAAGACCACCTTATAAGTCAAAGTCGATGGGTCTGCTTGCGTGTCCCACTCTTTAACAGTAACCAGATATTCTTTACCTTTGTAAGCGTCAAAAATAACCGTCGGTTGATAGTTAGAACCTTTTTTAACCCGAGAGATAATACTCTCCGGGACCTGAATGGATATATCAATCTGGTCGCGCGTCTGGAGCGTCAGGATAGTTTGTTTCGCTTGAATATTTTCGTAGTTTTCGACCATTACACGCGCAATACTACCGGCATAAGGGGCGCGCAAATAAGTATATTCCAACTCGGACTTAGCGGTATTTAAAGATGATTCTGCCACCGCCAGATTCGCTTTGGCTTCATCAAAATCTGAAGGCGATACCAGCTTTTTCTCTAATAGGGATTTTGCTCTTTCAAATTGTGACAGCGCCAGGTTGAATCGTGCTTGCCGATCATCAAGGCGCAACTTAAAGTCCTTCGGGTCGAGTCGCGCCAACAACTGGCCTTTTTTCACTTCATTACCCGCTTTGACCGGAAACTCAATAATTTGTCCGCTAACACGAAAAGCCATTTGAGAATCTTCATTAGCTTCAACTTCAGCGGGAAAATTGCGAATAGTTTCTTTACTCGGATCAGCAACCAGATGGATTTTGGCCGGCCTGATTTTAGGTGCCTCGGCCTCCTGTTGTGCTTCTTGTTGACATGAAATTAATGTGCTCAATAAAACGGCGCATAAACCCAAACGCCGGGACAAGAGATAAACAGACATAGCGAACCTCGTTAATTGCTTGCAACCCGCAAGCGATAAAAGCCGATGGACCAAACAAGTCGAGCCAGATAAATCATCAAATACGGTCGTTTGTTGTTACTAACCTTAGACCAGTATAGATAAACTCTCCAACAACGAATGAATGAAGGGGTGCATCATACGCCGAGAAAGTGTAAAATTATATTTATATTAATTTACATTCTTGATAAATTTTATTTATATGACCCTTGAGCAACTCAAAGTCCTGGCTTGCATTGTTGAAACCGGCTCTTTGAGCCGTGCAGCCGCGCAAATGCACAAAACCCAGCCCGCGCTGTCGATGGCCGTTAAAAAGCTTGAAAGCGAGTATGGCTTTAAGGTGTTAAGCCGCGATGGGTATCGACTGTCACTCACACCACAAGGTAAAACCTTTTACCGTAAAGCACAAGAAATCCTCTTAAATGCGGAACAACTTGATACCATGGGAAAATATCTGGGCTCGGGCAACGAACCGGTTATTCGCCTGGCTTATGATCAAGCTTGTCCGCTACCGTTAATCGCTAACGTACTGAAAAAAGCGCAATTGGATTTTCCCGATACCGAATTTAGAATTTATGGTCAAACGCGTTTTCGCTCGCTTGAAATGTTGGCCAATCAAGAAGTTGATTTAGCGATTAGTCCCTGGTGGCCCACCTTGTATGCGCTCGGAGATCTCGAATCATTTACCATAAGCCACCTTAAAATTTTACTGGTCGCATCGCCCGAATTGTTTCCAGACCATTTACCCCAGAAAGTGGCAGAATTGAAAACCAAGGTCCATCTTGGCGTTGAAGAAAGCGGCATTCGAATCGATTCCGATAAACTCGCCACTTTAACCGGGTGCCGCGAATGGAAAACGCGTGATATCCACACACTCAAACAATTGCTCTTGTCTGGGTTAGGCTGGAGTTTTATTCCCGAATCGGTGGTGAGCGAAGAATTAGCCCAAGGTACTTTAGTGCAATTAAAGCCGCTAGATCTGGAATTCAGTGTTGAAGGAGAGATCCGCCTGGTCCGTCGCGAACAATACACGCTTGGGCCCGTTGCAAGTGCATTATGGCAAGCCTTTTCGCAACAAACGAAATTGTTATCGTTAAAAAAGACTTAAATTTTACTCCCGTAAACGCCTTTGCGGTTTTCACAAAATCATACCAGATCGACTATAGTATAATCTAAACGAATAACAAGCTGTCGCATTCACGGAGAAGAACAATGACAGAAAGCGCAGATAATAATGTAAAGCTCAAACATCTGGAGCTTTGGATCGGCCTACTTAAGTTTTTTATCGGCACCGTTATCATGGGACTGGTATCGCTCTATCTTAACCATCAGTATCAATCAAACCAACTCGATCTCGAAAAAGAAAAAAGCGCCCACGCCATTGCACTGCAAGATAAAAAAGCTGAATTTGATTACCTTAGTAAATTTATGACTCACGCAATGAATGAAGATTTGCAAGTAAGAATTCGCCTGGCAGATTACATGCAGTCGGCGGCATTATCGGAAAATATTAAGGAAATCTGGAAACGCTATCATGCGCTATTAATCGAACAGCAGGCAGAAACCCTGGCCAAACGCGAAGCATTAAAACAACAAGAAAAAAAACTTGCTAGTCAGTTAGCGGTCGATGAAGAAAATGACATCACTCGTAAAAAATGGATGCAACAGATGGAGGAAGTTCGCAGGGAAATTTATTACCTGCAAGATCAATTGGACCGACGTCGCTACGGTGAGTTTCAGGAGAGTTATATCGATGTTTATGAATTGGCGCGGCTCGCCGACAATGAATCGAGTGCGGGTAATTATGCTCAAGCCATCAGCTATTTAAAACAGGCGCTAGAACACGGCGGCGAAGCGATGGAATGGCTGTTTCTCAGTGATATTGCCGCCAACTATCGAGCCATGCGAGATTTTACCAACGCCGAAATATATGCCAATCGCGCCATTGAGCAAAACGCTAGTGACCCGGGAGCGTTGTTTTCACTGGCCATCATGCAAAAAAATAACCAGCGACTGGATCAAGCAATAAAAAATTTACGCAAAGCGGAAAGTATCAGCGAAGGTCCAACCAAACTGGATATTCAACTCGCTTTAGCTGGTTATCTTTTTCTGGCCGGTCAAAAAGCAGAAGGTGAAAAGAAATTTGCTGACATCAAAGATGCCGTAGAGAACAATACGCTCTACGCCACCAACCTGGCATGGTATCGCGCTGTGGTTGGCCCTAAAGACGCGTTTTATATTGCTTTTGAAAGAGCGCTACAACTGGATACCACCGGCAACATATTTCAATGGATAGATGCGGAAGTTGATCTTGATAAATATCGCGGGGAGGAAAAGTTTAAGCAACTCATGAAAACATATAGCTATAAACGGCGATAAATCAATTTTTTATTAATATCAATTAAGAATAAGCAAGGATGCAAGTTGCAAGACATTAATCTAGTCGCTCAAGTACAGTATCCGTTAAAATAGCATTTGACGAAATTACAAGGAACGAACATGGATAAAAATATTATAGCATCGGCTTTTGCGAGTATTTTGGCGGTTGGAATCGTTGCGTGTGGCGGTAGTTCGTCTAGCGACTCTCCCGAAATATATTCTGACGAAATTATAGGAACCGGTACATTGTCACTGTCGATTACCGATGGACCTGTAGATAGCGCGGCTGAAGTGGTGGTTATTTTTAATGCGGTCGAATTAAAACCAGAAGAAGGCTCCTCTTTCACGATAACTTTTGATGAACCCCAGTCGATTGATTTGCTCGCCTTACAAAATGGTGAGTCGGCCCCTTTGCTGCAAAACGAAGTATTAACCGCGGGCAATTACAATTGGATGAGATTGGCTGTCGATGCTGATAAGGATGAAATGGATTCTTACATTACGCTGGACGATGGTACTACCCATTCACTTTATGTGCCGAGCGGCTCAGAAACAGGCCTTAAGTTGAATCGCAATTTCACTATTGCTGCGGGCCGAGCGGTTAATTTCATGATTGATTTTGATTTACGCAAATCGGTACTGGAGCCCAATGGCCAGTCGAGTGATTATAAGTTAAAACCGACGCTACGAGTCACAGACATGACTGAAGTTGGAGGCATCTCGGGCTACATTGCCGGCTCGCTCGTAACTGATGCATCGTGTAATGAAGGTCTGGCCGTTTATGTGTATGACGGTTTAGGCGTAACCCCAGACGATGAAGGGAGCGCGACGACGCCCGTGACTTCAGCCATTCCTACTTATGATAGCTTGAATGATCGGTTCGATTATAATTTGAGCTTTTTATCTACCGGCGATTATACGGTTGCGGTAACTTGCGATGCAGATGTGGATGACCCGGAAGTTGATGAAGATGATGCCAGTTGGTCGTCTGTGGCAAGCGCAGATTCGACGGTAGTCGTTAATCAAACAACCACATTGAATTTTGAGTAATATTACAGCGAGCAATTCAGTCAATCCGCCTTGCCATCACAAGGCGGAATTAAAAAACAAATCAGCGTTTATTCATCATCTTTAAAGATGCAGTGTTTTGCAAAATCTTTTGCTTCGTTAGCCGTCCAGTCACCTTTTGGTTTTTCTTTCATATCGTCGCACCATTCTTTACTGCCGACCTCTGGCGCACAACCTGAAAGTAGAAATATTGTTGCGGCGATTGCGAGTAATAATTTCATTGGTTCTCCCGGTGATATTTTTAATAAATTTGCTAGTGATTAATTCGGATCCGTTTAGCTTTATGTATCCAACTGACAGCGCACTTTTATCGGTGGTCTTTTAAGATAGCATCTAGCAGATTGGTATGATACGTACTTTCGGTAAAAAATGTTCGGTTCGTTTTTGCCTGGGTGCATCGAGACCCGATAATACTGCCGACCCAAAATGTATAGGCTTTTCTTTCAAATCTTCCATTCAGGGTTTCTTCCAGGTATTCAATCCAAAACTCGGCATTCTCATCTGATGCTTTTGAAAAGTCCACTGTAACAGCTGTCGCACCGCCGGAAGCACCGCCATAAGTATAGCAATGTCCCATCTTGAGTCCATGACTTCCCCCCGCAAGCTTACACTCATCGTAGGTCATCACTTTACCATGTTGTCCCCTACCAGAGTCGCGACTGAACCCCGCCATAGTGGCAAATGCGCCGGGTAACTCTTCTTGATTGAGCAGATCACTATAATCCGCAGGGGCATTCAGCAGTGGCTTTATTTTTGAATAAGGGATAGGTTGATCCAGCCTGCCGATAAAATAATCCCCTTTGTGGGTTTCGGCAAAAAATATTTCAGCTAAACGACGTTTTACCACTTCGCCAGTGTGGGATGTAAAAATAATGACCGTATTTTCTTGTTGAAATTCCCAGTCGTAAACGGTATCTCTCTCCCAGTGCTCACCCGATGTTGTACGACGAAGCGCATTAATATAAGGGCTCGGTTTATTTGAAGTACCGCTTACCCATTGAACAATGCAGTGACCAGCGCCAACCACAATCTGGCCATTTCCGCCCACAGTATCGGAAATTAGTGAAACCGAACAGTTCTTGTAATCCTTTGGCTCACCTTTATCTAGTTGCCATTGCGGTGTATTGACATAAACAAACTTTCCAACAGCTTCAAGCCACGCAGGTGAAGATGCCGAGCGGACCAGTCTGTCATCGCCCTCATTTTCATCTAGTAACTCTTCATCAGAGTATCCTGGACAGCCTGCATAGATTACTGGGACGACAAAAAAAGAAAGAATGACCAAAAGGATTTTTTTCATATGATTTGAGTACCGATTAATGTTTGTAGGTCCGAATAGTTTATATGCCGGTATTATTGTCAAAGTTACTTTACTGAAGTTTAACTACCATTGATACCCTGAACAGACAGCACGATCGCCATCAGCACACCCAGATAATAGGCATTCGACAATTTAAAGGTGTCATCCCGCAACCGCAATAGCATACCAACAACCACAAAAAGACCTGGAATCAAAAATATATTTTTGCCGACGAATAACAAAAATGTTGTGATGCTTTCAAGACTCAATCCACTAAACAGTATTGGCAGATTGATAGCGCTAGTAATTAAAATCAACGATGCACGAATAAAAAGTGGTATTTCAATTTCTTTATCAGTTAGGTCTGTATTATTAGTATTCATTGATTAGTTTTTTTATCGAGGTTTTCCTGAGATGATTGTTGGCTAATGTAGACAACGGCTAATTCACTGTCACCGTCAGCGACAATAAAGTCGTTTTTGCCATCTTCGTTAAAATCTGAAATAGCAACTGACCATGGATTAGCGAGACTCGGGTGTTTAAAACGACTGAATTCCAGCGATGCTTTGCTCCCCCAAATGGCGATTAACTCACCAGTCCAATTACTGACCAAAGCGTCAATAATTCCATCGCCATTGATATCACCGACGGAAATTTGTTTAGCGCCGGTTGAAGCGACTATTTCTGTTTTTTTACTAGCTAAAAAGTTGCCTTGTCCATCGCCGGGAACAACGGTTATTAAGCGACCGTTGGTGGCGACAATCAGGTCGGATTTTCCGTCTCCGGTCATCTCTGCTACAGCGACGGCAAATGGCGATTCTGTTTGTGGTATGTGGCTTATGGAGAATGACATATCTCCTGTGCCTTTGTTAATCGCGACTCCCACTTCTCGTTGATTTGGAGTAACCAGATCTAAAAACCCGTCGTCGTTGAGATCATTAACGGCAAATCCGCGATAAGGATCCCCTGCGACATGAATGACTTTACCGGGAGTTTGAAAACGACCATCGGCAAGACCTTTAAAAACAAGCAGTCCTTCATCTGTTCGACTATCAACAATTAAGTCAACTTGCTTGTCACCATCAAGATCACTTAAGCGCACGGCATGTGGGTGGGGTTTGATATTAAGGTTTAGCTTTGATTCAGACTGTTGTTTAAAGCTGCCTTTACCATCGCCGAATAACAAAGTTACATAAGATGTTTCATGGTTAGCGATTGCCAGGTCAAGATTTCCATCGTTATTTATATCCGCCGCATCCATACCGGTAGGCCTTTCTCCAACGGAATAGCGACCAATTTCTAATAAGCCGCCATTGCCATCTCCTTGATGCGCAATAATATTGTTATCTAAATAATTCGCAATAATCAGATCCTGATGGTCGTCGGCGTTAAAATCACAAACTAAAACCGTGGGTTGGCCTGAACCGAATTTTAACGTTTTGGTAGTATAGGAAGTACTTCCGACTTCTACTGGTTCGGCTGAGCAGGTTGCGCTCGACAAGCCTATTAATGAGAAAAGAATAATTCGTTTGTAATTGCTTTTAATCATTCGAGTTCCCGGGGGCCGATTCATGAATTTAAAAAATAAACATATGCTTGATATTTATTGATTTTATTTAAAAAGTCGGTTTTTAGCGTTTTTTTCACAGACCGTTTTGACTGGTTATGTGGAGGGTTCATTAATATCCATACTTCGTTTCGGTTCTAAACAGATCAGCTTATTTTCATCAACTTTCAGATTCAACCAAGACTCAATAATGTGAGTTAAATCTGGTTTCGCAGACCAAAAAGATACTAACCCATTGTGCTTGATCTTATACCAATAAAGGCTTTCGTCTTCTATTCCATTTTTTTGGGGCAACTCTAACAACTCACACAAGATTCTCATTCTTTCGATGTGCGAGACTTCTCCATTAAATTTTATTTTGAAACGAACTGAATACATAAGTTTCCTTTGGATGCACACAACGCCATGCAAAGTCTAACGCGTCTTTTTGCATTTGGAGTAGCTGCGTCTTGTTATAACCCGTGTTTACTCCGATACTCGCTGACATCCCAATATTTCGTGTCATTCAGCTCTCGACTTAGGCCTGACTCGTCATCTTCTCCAAGAGGCTCATCTTCAAACTTGGCGGATAGAATAGCTCTACAAGAAGATAGTCGTTCAACGGCACTTGTCTCGACAATGTACTCTACGACAGCTTTCTCCCATTCGCCTTCAGGTAAATCGATAGCAGCGCTCCCAATACTATTGAGTGAAATTGTCATCTCACCAATTTGACGAATTAACTCCACAACTTCCGCTCTTGAAAACTCTATTTTATCGCTCATAGTATCGATAAGAGTTATAACGCTCAATTCGAAAATTAAGGTTGTAGTTTAATCTGAATATTTTGCAACTTCTGGTTAAGTAGCATTAGTCAGCTTTCTTCAAAACAAAAAACATTGACCCTGGTGCCCCAAATTTAATTTCGTCTTCGCCTTGCGGGATCGCCATCATAGCACCTTGCATTTCTCCCGTTTCCGAAAGCATCTCTACCCCCCAAGACTTATCGAGTTTCTTGTAGCGTACTTTTACAGTTTGCGCATTCTCCTTCATATCCTCTGAAGTAGCCATTGTCATCTGTTCCTTCTCAAAATGCACAATCATCATTCCACGTTCCGCGACTCTCTTCCATTTTCCGATGAGCGGATTTTCAGATGCTTGAAGTGAAATACTAAAAAAGGTGCAGAGGATTAAAGTTACTATTTTTCTCATTGTTGTATCCTTGGGTACTCAACAGCTGAAAGTATTCAACAAATCTCATTTGAGCTCAACCGTTCGTTCATAAATTACTGAGTTTACTAATGAATTCCGATACTTACGTAACTGACTTTCATTGTCAATGCCGGATTTAAATGACTTTACTGCATTTAAATACAAAAACAAATTTTATTTTCCAATAAAATCAGTAACTTAAAATTTAATAAGCGTGGAAAGTGCGCTTTAAACGCGCAGGCAATGGGGAAAGTTCGGATAACGCGATTAAAACAGTGGCAGGATGAACACCTGCCACTGTTTATTCAGACTTGGCTAGTTACCACAATTGGCGATAACGCCTTCATCACCATCGGTAGAAGGGACAGAACCAAACCCGGTACTTTGCGCAGAATTAAATACACAACTCGCGCTTGTGCCGCTAAGTTTCGGTCCAGCCATACCCGGTGAACCGGTGTAGCCCCAGGAATTAACTGAGATAATGGGTCCACTACCATTATTCATTGGCTGTACCCACGGACCACCTGAAGAACCGCCCGATAAACCACAGCTTGGTAACCACCAGTTGACCGCTCCCTCTGTACCCATATCTTCGGCACAATACATAAAGTTTGGATCATCGCTGTAGGAATAACCTAATCCATGCGTGTAATCACCAACAACAGGCGCTGAAAAATCTACATTCATAGAACCAACTTCTGTATCCAGTGAATCAGAATTGACACCCGTACCTGAGTGCGCGCCAGTATCACTTACCACGTAATAGGCATAATCCCAATCAATATTGTCCGGGAAGGTTCTAGTCGTCCAGTTAGTATCAACCACACCAAAAGAAGGCGTCCAGCATCCGACCGGATCATTATTACAATTTGAGTCCGTACCAGTCCCAGTCGTATCATTTTGATTTGGAATAAACAACACATTTCTGGCGAAAGCTTTATTGGCATCGTCATAAACACAATGCGCGGCCGTGATGATTACTGAACGACCGGAAGTACCGTCAGTAGCAACCGTACCGGAGCAAACATAAGCCACCCAGCGCTTACGTCGCTGGTTACTCGGCATTTCATATAACAGCCTACCTGCCGTGGCTTGCACAAGACCACCATCTGTCCACGGAGAATTTGCTACCACGTCACCGCCGGGATTACCGCCGCCAGAATCGACCGTGAAGCTCCATGCGTTGGAAGTCGTTGTATTGCCTTTACCTTTAGTATTGTCTTTAGCCACGACGTGCCAGCTCCAGCCGCTACCATCGGAGAAACCTGACAAAGTTGTTTCCCAGACATCTCCGCTCGAATTAGAAGCGCTGAATGATTGGGTATTACCCGCCGGAAAAGTAACGACGATAGAAACTGTTTTAACGCCACTCGGGTCGCTTACATTTGCCGCAAACCGCTGACTAGCGCCAATGGTTGCTCCATTAGCAGGTTCAATATGGGATACAACCGGTCCTTCAGAATCACCATTGCCTGGCGGTTTGGCGTTGGGTTGAGGTTGCGAACCGGTTTGTTTTAATTGAATCAGTTTGTTGTGACCATGCGGAATAAATGAGCCGTCCGCGCGCCTTATGTAGCCAACGCCTTGTTGCTTATCAATCACAAAATCACGCGGGATCGCGCTTTTTATTTTATCCGCAGTCCAATAATCAAAAATACGCTTGTTTTTATCCGAGGGCTTGGCTGATACGCCTGAAAAAAACAAGGGCAAAAAGAGCATTGATGTTGCGACTAATTTTATAATTGTATTCGGTTTTATCATGCGTTTATCCTTCCTGAAATTAATCCTGGTTGAATTAACTCGAAAGGTGTTAAACCGTGAATACCGTTAATTATTAAAAGAAAGCAGGCTTTAATAAACGGATAAAAACAAATCAAACTGCGATCGAAAACGACTTTTATCGACAGGGTTAAATTAAAGACGCCATCCCAATGTAACGGTACCAGCTCAACATCTTTCAAGATATACATTGGTACCTCTCTACTTCAGCAATAATTACGAAGTAACATGTAATATTACGTAATTAACCGCAGCTTAAAAAAGCATGGCACAAATTCAAAAATTGCGTTAGTAAAAAAGCGACCAAAATTAGCAAGAAAACGACACGCGAAAAAATGCAGCAAAAATCGAAAATCCTCTCATTTAATGATAAAAATCAGGCTGTAAAGCAACAAAAGCTATAACCAGAAAAAAATTTGAGATATCAGTCAAGTTTTTCTCAAGTTCTTTAAAGTCGGCATTTCTCAGGCCGATTGAGAGTTAAATGGATTCAGATACACAGGATCAAGCTCATGTTCTCGCCACTTTCTAACTTATTTTCTCCTTCCAATGCCAATCAGTTCGGCCCACTTAAAAACGCCTTTCAAAATCACGGATTAAGGCCTACGCGTCCGTTTGAAAGCGACAATGCCAATCGGCCTAATATCCAACAAAGTGATCGTTTCGAGCTATTTAATTCGGTCTTACAAAAGGCCTATCAGCGGCTGTCTGAAAACCTCCAAACCAATCAAACTCCGGCACCAGCTCAGGAATATAATTTTCAGACCGTCGAAAAGATTAGCGCCGACGAAGCCGCTGGAAATATTTTAGCTTTTATCAAACAAAGACTATCCGCCGATAAAGCGAATGGCGCTACAACTGAGGAGTTAAATCAGCGACTGGATCAAGCGTTAACCGGTTTTGAACAAGGCTTTAATGAAGCAAAAGATATCTTGCAAGGGTTAGGTGTGCTGGATGACAAACTGAGCAGCGAGATCAACGAGACTTACCAGCGAGTCAACCAAGGCATCGATGAATTGAGAGAGCGTATTAATCGCCCCGTTGATGAAACTAACAATGTCAGCCAACTGTCATTTGAAGGTCAGGTGTCACAAAGCCGCAGCTTCACCCTTGAATTAACCACTCAGGATGGCGATACCATTTCAATCGACATTGCCAGAGAGCGACAGGTCAGCCGCTCGTTTTCTTTTAATCAATCGGAAGACGGCACCAGTATTCAGGCCAGTCGAGCGTTTTCGTCATCCAGTAATTTCTCCCTTAATGTTCAAGGTGAGTTAGATGAAGATGAGTTAACGGCCATCAATGAGTTACTCGCCGATATCGATGGCATCGCGCAAGATTTTTACAGCGGCAATCTCGATGAAGCATTTAGCGCCGCGCTTGATTTAAACTTTGACTCAGAAGAATTATCGAGCCTCGATTTAAACCTCCAGCAGTCGACTAGTGTCAGTGCCATTGCCGCTTATCAAAGCAATGCAGATGCACCCGCCGCTAATCCATTTAAAGGCGTTGGCGCAATCTTTCAGCAGGTTAATAACATTCTTGAAAACGCGCAGAAGTTTGCAGACCCCTTGCAACTTATCGATGATATTAGCGCCGGGCTAAACCAGATAGATAAGCCTGTTGAAGATACAGCGGAGCTGATTGATCAACCGAGAGATGTTATTCGCGAAGATCAGTTTAGAGACAACTTTTTAACTTTGATTGATCAGTTTTTAAGTTAAGCGAGTTTAAAGTCCTGTTGGTTGGGGTGACGAAGGAACTCCAACTTGAACCAGTTTGTAATGCGCACAAATCCCGACTCTTATCATTTTATCCATCCAATTCTTGTTGGGGTTAATCACCCCAACCTACTCTGCTGAAATTGATTCAATTTACGAAATCGTTCTATTGCAATCGTAAATCAACTTTTATGTCAGGTACCGACAAATCGACTTCATGGTTAATCTTGATCTTTTGTGGAAGTTCAAAATCTGTTTCAAATTCAAAACTTTTTATGCAAGAAGAATGATGTCCTTTTTTAATTACACCTCGATACTCTACTTTGCTCAGCATTTTGAGAATGCTTTCTCTAGGAACGTTCAATGGATATAACTCAATAATTTCAATTTGCTTCTCCAAATTGCGATTTCCATTTCCAATTCGGTATTTCACATATCCCCTTTCTTGTTGGCTATGATAACTTTTTGGGAATTTTGGTTTAGGCGTTTTATAAATTATCTTTGTTGCATTTTCATCGCAAGGAACACATGCAAAGACGTCAAGAGACCATAAGCTTATTAAAAACAGTATTAAACGCATCATTCCTCCTTTACAAACAAACATATAAATCATACATTGCTTATGCTTTTTTGCGGTTTCAAGTCCGATATTATTCGTATTATTTTGTCACAGCCCTGTAGGTTGGGGTGACGAAGGAACCCCAACTTAAGCTGTTTTAATTGCGTACCATCCAAGACGCTCGTCTATTGATTTATCCATTCTTGTTGGGGTTAACCACCCCAACCTACTTGAATTCGGATTTTTCTAATCTAGCGTTCCCCTCAACACTACCACTTGAAAAAATGAGCACACCAATATTAACGGCGGCTAAAATTACGCCTGTGTACGTAACCATATTTTCTAAAAACGCCCACCGAATCAAACTCCAAAAATGTATATTGGAATCTTCAAAAAACAACATGAATAAAACACAGAGCGTAAAAGCGTTCGCTACCAGGTATTTTTTCACAACAACATTCCTAGTTCCAACAACCCAAACTAATTCATGTTGTTGATAAAATCATTAGCTTCTTTAATTGACGCATTCATCTGAGTGATTAATCGTGACACATCCGTTTCTATGGTTCGCAATTCGTTTTTTATCGATGCAATGGCCTGGGCGTTCAGGTTATGCTTTAAAAACAACACCTGATCGTTAAACACATTTAAAATCGGTTGCATCGTTTTTTCGGCGCGACGCATTGACTTGACCATTTTCTGATATTGTTGCCTGGTTTGTTTGAGCTGCGCCTGACTTTTTCGTCGCAGTGAATCGCTGGTATATTGGGTTAGCTCATCTTCCCATTCATCGAACAAAGCCTCGGAGACGCTTTCGACATCATCGATTCGACTGGTGACTGCCTCGGCGGCTTCTTTACTGTTTTGGTATTCGTCATTCAGTCGGTTATATAAACTTTCGAGTTCACCGCCATCAAACTGCACCACGCTTTTAAATTGCTCCAGCGCTGATTGAAATTGCGCTTTGGCTTCTTCCTGACTGTCGCGTGTTTTTTCTACTCGGGAAACCAGGACGTCGCGCTTGTGAATGCCGACTTTTTCTAATGCGCCGTAGTAAGCCGTCTGACATCCGCTTAATACTACCGCTAATATAATCAGGCCTGACTTGAGTGACGATAAATTCATTGTTCTTCCCTTTTGGTGAGTTAATCTAAGACTAGATACTATCTACCATTAAAACAAATTAAAAATTCCGGCTACTTTGATTGAAGTTTGGTTTTCGTTTCAATCCATTTAGACATAAACTTGGTACTTCGCATACTATGATGGCTAAGCATGGCACCGGTAAAGTTATTGAGTCGATGCTGCTCGATATTATTGCCAAGCTGATGAATTTTTTCCATTAATTGCTTGCCAAGTAATTCGCCATTGTAACGGGCCTGTAAGAGCGGCTGCGCTTTTTTACTCGCTTGCATCCAGAACGCTTGATCTTGGTAGAGTCTAATTGCGGCATCGGCGATTGACTGAGGCGTATCGGCAACCACCCCTGGCCATGCAAAATCTCCGGTCATTCCTTCACTGCCAATAGTGGTTGTTACACTTGGCGTTCCAACGCGCATGGCGTCAATAAATTTTCCTTTAATCCCCGCACCAAATCTGAGCGGAGCCAAACAAACTCTGGCATGAGCTAACACTTCAAACGCGTCGGCAGCCCAGCCTTTTACCAGGAATCCCGATTTAGGGTTGTTCAGTTGCGTTGCCTTTTTAGCCGGATAAGAGCCATAAACATGTAATTCGGCTGATGGGATCTGTTTTCTAATCAAGGGCCAAATTTGTTGTAAATAGAGGACAGAATCCCAATTGGGTGCATGACGAAAATTTCCAATGGTGACAAAGTGGCTTCTTTGCTCAAACGTTTTTTCCGGTGCAAGCTTCCGGTTTAAATTTAGCATAAAAGGCAAGTGATGGATTAATGCGGGATCAACCTTAAAGGTCGTTTGTAAGAGCTGCATTTCATAGTCAGAAATAATCAGCGACAAATCGCTTCGCAATATTGCCGCAATTTCTCGCTTGGCTAAATCTCCCATGAGATCGGTTTGCTGCAATTGGCGACTCTGTTTGTTGGCCTGTTCTCTCGCTCCTCTGAGACACTGAAGATCTTCAGTGTCCAATATTCTGATCGCATCGGGACAATTTTCTGTCACTCGCCAGCCAAATTGCTCTTCCATCATAAAACGATCAAACATCACGTAATCCGGATTGAGCTCGCTCACAAACGAATCAAAACTTGCGTCATTTAATATAATTTCAACACTTTCAATGCCGTCAGCCGACAGATCGACCATATGTTCAGTTTTTTGCGCTGGAGTGGAAAAAACCACGCGCCACCCCTGTTGCTTAAACAAACGCATTAAAGACATCATATGCGCGCCAGCGGCAGAAGAGTTTGGCTCTGGCCATACGTAACCGATAATTAGAATTATTTTTGTCATTGTCAGTTCGACTTAATTTATTTAAAAGTTTCGCTTAATAGATTCGTTTACCGTGTTTTTTCTGTTTAGAACAAGCAAGCAACGGCCTTATGGGTAAGCGCAACGCAGGCCCAAGTGTACTGTTTTTGATTCAGTTTTTGCATCACATTCCTCTTCAGGCCGGCAATAATTGGAAATATTATTATCAATTCAGCTCTCTTATTCCCTATTTTCAATAAAATAGCCTATATTTTTATATAACAATCAGGCTTGTAAATTAAATCAGTACACAATCTTCTTATTATTTGACCAAAAAAAGAGAAGTCTATGGCTACATCGAATTCACAAACTCAAGATTACGACCAATTTGCCGTCCCTTCGGCAATGAGCATGTATTTGAGCATCATGGGACCGGCGCTGTTTACTCTGATTCTTGGCGTCGGCGTATTACACGCCTCAACCGAGCTATCGAGCATGCAAAGCGGCGCGCTTATTCTGATCACTTTGGCGGTAATCGCCCTGGGCTTTCTGATGGTGTGGAAAAGATTATCTAGCCCTGTCGTCGAAATGTTTCAATACGCCAAAAAAATCCACGACAACGAGCTAGTAGACATACAAAGTCGGCTCGACCGTGAAAAAGCGGGTCTATTCGATCCTGTTTTTCGAGTTATTAACCACCAGACCCAACAAGCCGATGATTTGTTAACTGAAATGTATGCCTCTGGCGCGCGGTTATCGCCAATGTCTAATGAGCTCAACAATACCCATCATGAAATGCTCCAAAAAGCGATGCTGCAGGATAAAGTGGGAAATAGCCTCAACACCGCTTTTGCCCAGATCTTTGAAGCGGCGATGAGCCTGCACGATGACCTGGAAGTGATTGCCGGCGAAGTGACCAATTCGGATGAATCGGTGAAACAGGCCAATCAAAGTGCGCGCAAAACTTGCGAAAGTATCCAACAGTTGACTCGACACTTGGAAGAAGCCACAGGTCATATCGTTCAGTTACAAAAAGATAGTAATCAAATCAATGACATAATTGACGTTATTACTTCGATTGCAGACCAGACTAATTTGCTCGCACTCAACGCCGCCATTGAAGCTGCCCGTGCCGGCGAACAAGGTCGAGGATTTGCCGTGGTTGCCGATGAAGTAAGAACCCTGGCTGAAAAAACAGGTGCCTCGACCCAGGAAGTTCGCGATATGGTTGCCCGAATACAGGAAGGCACCTCGGCGGTCAGTCGCTCGATGGAAATTGGCGCTAAATCTTCCACCGAAACGCTTGAACTTTCCACCGAGGCATCTGAGCAGCTGGAGCAAACTCTAGCTTCTATCGGTTCAATTAACGAATTGACCACCCGGCTTAAATCTTCGTCGTCGCGGCAACAGGAAATTTCAGACAATGCCCAGAGTGAAATTAACCAGATGGTGAGCCTTAATAGAGAAGCGCTGGACGGAAATAAAGCACAGGAATTATCCGGCGAAGATATCCACAAACTGGCCATTAAACTAAAATCGATTCTGGATAAATTTAGCTTCAACGATGCGGTTTGGGACGACTCTTCCCGTCAAAAAGCGCGCCCTCAAAAATCACAATCGCAAGCGCAGCAACCCGCTTCTTCTGTTGACCTTTTCTAAACTGAAAAAAACCATTCAGCTCAAATATGAGATAACTGCCTAATATTCAAGCGGTTATCTCATAAATTCCGACAACACCGCATATTTATTTACATATCAACGCCAATATTATCGATAAATACTTGATCTCTTGGTTTGGCGTTTTATAATGACGATCCGTCACGTGACGATCCGTCATTTATTCAGAAGAGAGATATTTAACGCCAATGAGCCCTCGTACAATTAGTGAATCTGAGTTTGCTGAGCGCGAAAAAGAGCTGATAAATATTGCCCGAAGTCTGGTGGAAACCGAATGTTTAACGACCCTGACGATCGATAAATTAGTGGCCGCATCACCTTATTCAAAGGGCACCATCTATAAACATTTCATCAGTAAAGAAGATATGTGGATGGCAGTATGTAATACCTGTGTGCAGGAAATACACGAACTTTTTAGTCGTGCGCTGCAATTCAAGGGAAACAGCCGCGAACGCATCGTCGCCGTTATGGTGTCCTACCTGATTTGGGCAAAATTACACCCTGCCCAGTTATTTGCCGTGTTGTCTGCACATTCACCGAGCGTTGCGACGTGTTGTTCCGATGAAAGAAATACTGCCCATCATCAATATGAATCGAACCTTATGGCGCTGATGAACGTAGAAATCGGTAAAGCCATTGAAGCAGGTGACCTCACCTTACCGAACAACATGTGCTTTGAACAAGTGACTTTTGCCATGTGGTCGGCTTCATGGGGGTCGATGGCCCTCATTATGAGCAAAGGTCATTCCCATGAATTAAACCCGATGGTCCTTGAAAGAGAGTCTTTTACTAACGCTCGCCTCATTCTAGATGGTTTCGGCTGGAAGCCGCTCTCTAGTGAATGGGATTACAGCAAAACCATTAAACGCATTGCGAATGAATTATTTCAACCGGAAATAGAAACACTCGAACAAAACGGTACCCCTTTTATTTTTATTTAACAGTTGAGTCAATCAAATGGAAAAGTTCTCCAGTCTAATTTACAAATTCAGATGGTTGGTAATTTTATTATCAGTCTTTTTTATTGTTTCGGCCGGGTACGGCTTTAAAAACATGTCGTTTAAGAGCGACTACAAGATATTTTTTAAAGAAGACAATACCCAACTCAATGATTTTCTGGATTTACAGAAAATTTATAGCAAGAGTGATAACGTAGCATTCATAATTGCACCTAAAAACGGTAATGTCTTTACTAAAGAAAATCTCACCGCGATTTGGGAATTGACCCATGAAGCCTGGTTGGTGACCTATAACTCACGCGTCGATTCTATTACCAATTTCCAATACAGCTATGCCGAAGAGGACGATCTGATTATTGAGGATCTGGTTCTTGAAGCAGATATGCTCGACGACGAAATGGTTGACCGGGCCAAACGCGTTTCACTTGGCGAGCCTTTGCTCCGTAAAAAGCTAATTTCCGAAAACGCTGATGTAGCTGTGGTTAATGTCACCATTCGACTACCCGGTGAAGATATGTCGACGGAAGTCCCTGAAGTGTCATCTTCCGTTCGTGAAATTCGAGATCGTTTTGCGGAAAAGTATCCAGACATTGATTTCATGTTATCTGGCATGATTATGATGAATACGAGTTTTCCAGAAGCTTCGCAACATGATGCGTCAGTATTGATCCCACTCATGTTGCTCGTTGTTATTGTGGCCGTCGGTATTTTACTGAGAACCGCGAGTGGAACAATAGCAACTTTAATCGTTATTTTGGGCAGTGTTGCCTCAGCGATGGGCATTTGGCTTTGGACGGGTGGCTATATGACTGGGCCGTCTGCTGGTGCGCCAACCGTTATTCTCACTTTGGCCGTGGCAGACTGTGTTCATATTCTCTCGACATTCTATTACAACATGCGACACGGTATGGATAAGCTGGCCGCTATCAAAGATAGTTTACGCGTAAATATGCAACCCGTGTTTCTTACCAGTGTAACGACGGCCATTGGCTTTTTAACAATGAATTTTTCAGACGCACCACCATTTGCCCACCTGGGTAATATCGTCGCCATTGGTGTTATGCTAGCTTTCGTTTTCTCGGTAACGCTGTTCCCCGCTATGCTGATGATTTTGCCAGCTAAAGCCAAACCGACCGTCGAACATAAAAAAGATGCAATGGACAAGCTGGCCGATTTTGTTGTTCGCAGCCGCAAATGGTTATTACCTGTTTCAGCGCTTGTGATTGTCGGCTTTACCGCTTTTGTTCCAACCAATGAACTCAATGATGATTTTGTAAAGTATTTTGATAAACGCGTACCATTCCGTCAGGCCACTGACTTTATGGGCGAAAAAATGTCCGGTATGACAACGCTTGAATTATCATTTGATTCTAAAAAAAGCAGCGGTATTAATGACCCGGAGTTTATAAAATTTGTCGCCGATTTTTCTGAATGGTTACGCCAACAGGAAGAAACCGATCACGTCAATACCATCACTGACACCCTAAAGCGCCTCAACCGCAATATGCACGGCGATGACCCTGCCTGGTATAAGCTACCCGAAGAACAGGAACTAGCGGCTCAATACTTATTGCTTTATGAACTCTCTTTGCCGCAGGGGCTCGATGTTAATAATCAACTTAACGTTGATAAATCAAAGACCCGAGTTATTGCGACATTCAGAAATTTAACCTCGAATGAAATTCTCGCTTTAGAAGATCGCGTATTAGCGCATTTTGCTGAGCAAAAATCACCCTACGATTTAACTCTAGCGAGTCCATCTCTGATGTTCGCTCACATTGGTTCAACCAATATTGTCAGCATGCTCAAAGGGTCGTCAATGGCATTGATTCTGATCTCAATCCTGTTAGGTATTGCGCTTCGTTCGGTCAAGTTTGGGTTAATCAGTTTAATTCCCAACTTAACACCAGCGGCTGTCGGTTTTGGGCTGTGGGGATTATTTGTCGGCGAAGTTGGCCTGGGTTTATCGGTTGTCATGGGTGTAACTCTAGGGATTATCGTTGACGATACCGTGCATTTCCTAAGCAAATATATTCGAGCTCGCCGCGAGAAAGGATTAAGTTCTGAAGATGCGGTTCGCTACAGTTTTGCGAGTGTTGGCAAAGCCCTGTGGGTGACCACTGCCGTGCTGGTAGCGGGTTTTGGCGTGATGGCGACCTCTACCTTTAAAGTCAACGCCGACATGGGACTGTTAACAGCAGTGACCATTTTAATTGCATTGATAATCGACTTTTTATTCTTGCCGCCACTTCTTATGTTGCTGAAAAGCCGCAAAGATAAAGAAGCAGAAAAAGCGGTCGCCATGGAAAAATCACAACTGGCTCAAGCCACACAAGATTAACTGATTCTGCCAGGATAAACTCCTGGCACGCACATAATCATATTTTATATTTTAAACGGAGAATTCGATGAAACTTTTAACAGTAGGGTTACTTACCTTATCCTCGGTACTGACTTTCGCCAGTTCCGCATTTGCAGGTGAGGCCGAAGACAAAGGTCTGGCTATCGCCAAAGAATCGAAAGCGCGCGATCTTGGCTGGACCGACAGTCAGGCAGAAATGGAAATGTTGCTTAGAAATCAACATGGCGAAACTTCCACCCGTCTAATGCGAATAAAAACCATGGAACAGGAAAACGATGGTGACAAAAGCCTGACTATTTTTGAATCACCAAACGACGTCAAAGGGACTGCATTCCTAAGCTTTTCCCATCCAACGGCAAATGATGAACAATGGTTGTATTTGCCAGCACTGAAACGAGTAAAACGCATTTCTTCTCGCAATAAATCCGGTTCTTTTATGGGTAGTGAATTTTCATTTGAAGACCTGACCTCTTTTGAAGTAGAGAAATATGAATACAAATACATTAAAGACGAAACCTTAAATGGTATTGATTGTTTTGTGGTAGAACAGTATCCAAAAGACAAATATTCAGGTTACAAGCGCCGCGTTGTTTGGATCGACAAAAATGAATACCGCACACACAAAGTCGACTTTTATGATCGTAAAAACTCACTGCTAAAAACGCTGACTTTTTCTGACTATAACAAATATCTCGATAAATTCTGGCGCGCCTCGCAACTCGAAATGATCAATCACCAGTCGGGCAAAAGCACTTTACTAACCTGGAACAATTATCAATTTAAGCAGGGTCTAGAAGAAAAAGACTTTAATAAAAATGCATTGAAACGTGCGCGATAGTTAATGATTACAGTGATAACGAGTTTCCAATGAATAAAAAGATAGTTTTATCTGCAATATCTGGCGTGGCGGCGGGATTTATTAGCCTGGCCGGCGCCAGCGAATTTGAAGTACGAGGCAATGTCGAATTGCAGGGACGTTTCTTTATCGAAGACGCCCTTTTTCCTAGCCAGCACGATACTGACTTTTCCCTCGCGGCGGCGCCAGAATTTTTCTGGAGCTGGAATAACGGTGACGATTCTCTAGAGTTTGTCCCTTCGATTCGCGTTGATCAACATGATGATGAAAGAACTCACGGCGATATTCGTGAACTCAGTTGGGTACACGTTGCCGATGACTGGGAAAGTCGCGTTGGGGTTCGCCGCGTATTTTGGGGGGTGACCGAATTTCAACATCTGGTGGATATTATCAACCAGAGCGATTCGGTAGAAGATGTCGATAATGAAGATAAGCTGGGCCAACCTATGGTTAATCTGTCGCTGGTCAAAGACTGGGGCATTGTCGATTTTTATATTCTCCCCTATTTTCGAGAACGCACATTCGCCGGCGAAGAAGGCCGTCCTGGCTTACCGTTTATTAATACTGACGATGCGTTGTACCAGTCAGACGATGAAGAAGAACATATTGATTTCGCCATTCGCTGGGCACATAGTATTGGCGATTATGAAGTCGCCGTTTCAGTCTTCGATGGCACCAGCCGCGAACCCATCTTAATTCCGACTAGCGCGCCGAATGCGCCGCTGGAATTAACGCCATATTACCAGCAGATCACTCAAGTCGGTTTTGAGTTGCAAGCCAATGTTGAAGATTCGCTCTGGAAATTGGAGATGATTCATAATCAAAACGATATCGAAGATTTCATCGCCCTCCAGGGAGGAATCGAATATACCCAATATGGCATTATGGATTCCAGCGCTGATCTTGGCTGGCTCGTTGAGTATGGTTGGGATGAACGTGGCGATAATGGCGGTGGTAATTTTCAAAACGATTTATTCGTTGGTAATCGCCTGGCGTTGAACGACGTTGATTCGACAGAAGTCTTATTTGGTTTTAGCTATGATTTTGATTTCGAATCTACATCCGTTTTGTTGGAAGCCAGCAAACGATTTGGAGATAGTTTGAAAGTTTCGGTTGACCTGCGCATATTTGAGTCGGATGACTTTAATGATCCCATTTATCTCTTTAGAAGAGATGATCACCTTCAGGTGACGGCTCAGTATTATTTTTAACGCGCTTCCTGCAAATGGCGGGAGATGCTTCCCGCCTTTGCTATTGAGTGCGACTCACTATTGATAAATTGCCAGTAACTCTTTTGCGTTTCCCCGACTTGCACCATCACAGCTGATAAAACGTCTGACAGGAAACGATTCAATTTTAGCATGTTCATAAATTTTTCGAGTAATCGCATTATCGTGATTGGAAATAATTACCTTCACACCCCGGTCAGCTAAATGTTGCGCTCGATAAGCCAGTTCAACTTGTTGATCATAGGAAAAGCCTTGTGCCGCATAACTGGTAAAGCTGGCAGTGGGCGAAAGTGGAACATAGGGCGGATCGCAATACACGACATCGCCACGGCGCGAGCGATTCATCAAGGTCACAAAATCACCACAGACAAAAGTCGCGTTTCTCGCAACTTGTAAAAAGTGATGCATTTCTTTTTCAGGAAAGTATGGCTTCACATAGCTACCAAAGGGTACGTTAAAGCCTCCCGATTTATTATATCGGCACAACCCGTTAAATCCGTGTCGATTTAAATAGACGAACATGGCTGCTCGTTGACGGCCTTTGGCACCATTATTAAATTGATGGCGAACATCCAGATAAAAATTTCGACTATTATTTTCCGGGGTAAAATAGGAATGGGCGTATTTAATAAATTTACCCCGCTCCTTTTTAAGGCATTGATATAAGTTGATCAGATCTGGATTAATATCACCGAGTAAATAGCGTTCAAATGACTGATTCAGAAATACCGCACCCGATCCCACAAAGGGTTCAATCAGTTTGCGACCTTTTAAATGGGGAGCTAATTTGTCGAGTATTCGGTATTTACCGCCAGCCCACTTCAAAAAAGGCCGGGAACGCACTTGTTGCATTAATTAATAATTCTTATCAGCGGATGAGGATATCAACTCGCAAGTTTACGGAATTCGCGATCAATTGGGAAATAGTTTCTCTAAATTCAGCGGGAATTCCCGCCTGAATCAGGCGGTTCGGGAAAGCAAGGGTACTTTATCAACGTCTTCAAAAGCGCCCGAGTTAACTATTCGCTGATTGAGAAAGGCCGAAGCGCGACGCGCCGCGATGGCGTCAATTGCCAGCGTCAAATCTTCACGGTTAATAACGCGTTGCTCACCGTCGCTGTTCAGCGAGGCTTTTTCATCGTTTTGCTCAGTATCCGTGACTTTGGCTTCACGCTCTGCCTGCGCATTTTCGCTGCTTAATAAATTCGCTTCAATCTTCGCCTGGCTGGCTATCTGGTTTGCGATGGCCGCCACTTTTAAATCCTGACCAGAGGGATCGGCCGGTGCTAATGCCGCCTGTTGCACCTGAAGCATTTTTTGCACCGTGGCTTCTGGGTCATTGGGTACTCGGCTGGTATCAATTGAAACTTCACCGGCGACCGCATAGCGCTTACCATCTGGGCCTGTAACGAAAGTATAAGAAGGCGCGCCAGCATATTGACCGCCTACGGCTGAATGCGCCGCTTCATGGGCTCTGACCTCACGATCCACCTGGCGCAACTGTTCAACCTCCTGACGAAGTTGGTTTTGCTCTTGTTGCTCTTCTCGTTTTTGCTGGGACTGTTCTTGCTCCTGCCCTTCTTTTTCCTCAATTGACTCGCGCTGCGAAGACGAATTATTCTGCTCGACCGCGTTCTTCTGCTGCTCGCTCGACTCAGTGCCATGGCGAGATTTTGGGCTGTCGGTAGTTTGGGTAGGTTCCGGGATGGGCGTTTTTTGCGCAGCTTCAGCCGCTACCGCTTCGGTAGGAGGGTTGGCTGTTGAGACCGGTAAAGCGACCGGTGCGGCTGCAATTAACATGATTTGATCCGTATATCGCTGAAAATAACTTGCAGAAAGCAAAAGTATTCGGCGGCTACGCCTTGACGTCCAATAAGGTGCCTAACAAGTCAGAGGCGGTTTCAATCACCTTTACATTCGCTTTAGCGTCAAATTCAGCCACTTTTAAATCGACCAGAGATTGCGTCAAATCATTGCTGTCGATGCTGTCCTGGCTCGCATCTGTGACCGATTGAGACGCAATTTCTTGCGCTGCTTCACTCGCTTTAGCGGTGGCTTTTTGAAAGCCCTGAATACCTGTATTTAGAATGTTACCTACGTCCACAATTTACCTCTATTTTGGGAGACTACAACTGGCTATTGAGACACTGACATTTAACACCCTGTCATTTATCGATTAGCGACCTTTTTGTGCTAACTATGACAGTTTTGTCAGCCACGACAAACAGCGAGTTACTCTTACTCGTAATCAAGTTATCGGCCCTGAAAATTGAATGTTTAATTAATTGGTGAAAATTTGTCCATTTTGATGACAAAAGGTCAAAAAAGCCGCATAAAGCGGCTTTGAAAGGATTGATGCTGACGATTACGCCGCGCTAAAAACCTTAATTTTTACAACATCTTAGAGCTGGTAATTCACCACTTTATAGCCCAGAGCCGCTAATTCAGGCTCAAGGACCTGAGAATTACCAACCACCACCAAAATCATGTCCTTTAAATTCAGGTGTTTTTTGGCGAGTGCGTTGATCTCTTCTGCACTGATATTAGCAACTATCTGATTTCGTTCATCGACAAACGAAGGCGACAGATCATGTTCGAGAATTTGCGCCAGAAAACCGAGCTTGGCGGTCGGCGTTTCATATCTGAGTGCATCGCGCTGATTAATAGCTTTACGCATAAAGTTCAACTCGTCTGGCGTGATCCCTTTTGTTGCATAGCTTTCAATTTCTTTAACAAACTCAACGATTGATTTATCGGTGGCATCAGCCTTCACTTCTGCTCGTGCGACAAATGTTCCTGATAATTTATCACCGGAGAATCCCGAACGAGCGCCGTAGGTGTAACCTTTGTCTTCGCGCAAATTCAGATTAATACGGCTATTAAAAGCGCCGCCGAGCGGAAAGTTCATCAGATAAGCTTTGTAAAACTCACCCGTGATATCTTCCTTAATTGAGCGCTTGCCGATCATAATGGCCGACTGGGCCGCGTTATCTTTGTGGACCAGATAAACCACGCCTTTTTCCGTGGTTGGCAAAGGTAAAGTCAATTTCAATTCAGGGCCTTGACCGGTCCACTCTTCTAAAATTGCCACTTCATCCAGCAAAACTTTTTGCGCAAGTTCAGAAACAATTATCATCTGACCGTTTGCCGGTTTAAAGGTTGACTGATAGAAAGCTTTGACATCGGCCAACTCAATTGATTGCAAACTTTCCACGCTGCCCTCTATGGGGGTGGCTGCTATATTATCGGCGTGTAGTAATTTGTTAAAAGCTGTCGATGCAAGATAACTCGCATTCTTTTTATTATTTTTGACCCCTTCGATAGCATTATTTTTCACCCGGGCAAATTCATCTTCTTTAAAAGCAGGCTGTAATAATTTTTCTTTCACCAGCGCCAGCGTGGGTTTGAAATTTTTACTTAAAGCGTTAATGCTAACGGTCAGATAATGTTCGTCGTTGCTGAAATAAACTGAACTACCCAATTTTTCGAGAGCTTTGGTCATTTCTTCGCCACTGCGCGTCAGGGTAGACTCATCAAACATTGCCGCCAATAGTGCTGAGGTACCCGCTTTATCTTTAGACTCATAGTAGTGACCCGCGGCAATTCGCAACATTAGCGAGGTCGTCGGCGTTTCATGACTTTGGGTTCCGAGAACTTCAATGCCATTTTTTAGTTTGCCTCGCCACATGAATGGTACATCGACCGCTTTGTTGGCACCCGCTTCTGGCATTTTACTTCGGTCAAAAGTATCTTTGGCTTTGCGAATGTGTAAATCGTCTGCTGAGGTTTTCGACGCCTCGGCCAATTGCCGCTCAGGCGGGGTAAAATTATTTTTTGCCGCTATCGCTTCGGGTTGACCATTAGGCACGATACTCATTATAACGGCGTGTTTGTCTTTGATATATTGCTGATAAACTCGCATCACATCGGCTTTGGTCACTGTGGCATAGCGACGGATATCTTCTTCAATGTAGTTGGGATTACCAGTAAACGTCTGATTAGCCGCCAACTGACTCACTTTTCCGCGAACACTTTGCAGTCCAAAAACAAATCCGGCTTCCATTTGCGCCTTAGCTTTGATCAAATCGTCATCTTCAACGCCGCGTTGTTCAAACTCAGCCAGCGACTCCCGGATCACTTTTTCCATATCCGCCAGCGACTTTCCCGATGCAGGATGAGGCAACGCATAAAGGTTAAAAGTACACGCCAGTTCTGCACAAGGGTGGGAAACCGATGCCTGGACAGCTAATTGATTTTTCACCAGGTTTTTATACAGCAACGAAGTTTTGCCCCCTCCTAAAATAGAAGACAAAATATCCAGCGGCGCTTCGTCTTCATGGCGAATTGATACCGTTGGAAAAGCCATGTATAGCAGCGGCAAATGGACGTTATCTTGCATTGAAATATAACGGTCTTGTTCTAGCGTGACTGGTGTTTTTACAGGAGGCATCACTTCCGGGCCGCGCGGAATAGAACCAAAATATTTGACTGCCATTTTTAAAGTAGCTGCAACATCCAGATCGCCACCGATGGTTAGCGTCGCATTATTCGGGCCATACCAACGGAGAAAGAAAGCTTTCAAATCATTGACATTAACGCGGTCGAGATCTTCAAGATAACCAATTGTCGGCCAAGAATAGGGATGGCCTTGTGGATATAATGCTTCGGCTACGCGTTCTCGCAAACGCCCATAGGGACGATTATCGTAATTTTGTCCCCTTTCATTTTTTACGGTCTCTCGTTGCACTTCAAATTTTTCCTGAGTTACCGCATCGAGTAAAAATCCCATGCGATCAGCTTCCAGCCACAACATCTTTTCCAGCTGGTTGGCTGGAACCGTTTGAAAATAGTTGGTGCGATCTGAGTTGGTTGTGCCGTTTAAGGTGCCACCCGATTCGGTAACTATTTTGAAATGTTGCTCATCACCAACGTGTTCTGATCCCTGAAACATCATATGCTCAAAGAAATGAGCAAAACCGGATTTACCGACTTCTTCTCTTCCTGAACCAACATGATAAGTCACATCCACATGAACCAGCGGATCAGAGTTATCTTCATGAAGGATCAAGGTGAGCCCGTTGTCCAGTTCATATTTTTTATAAGGAATAACCGTTTTACCCGGCTCGCCCTCAACAGCTTCGATAAATTTTACGCCGGGGATTCGCAGTGATACCTCTTCCGCTTGTGCGTTTTTTGCGGCATCATTTTCTTCAACAACAGGTGTCGATGGCTCACAAGCGGCTAAACCTGCCGCTAAAAAAAGAATAATCCATTTATTATTCAAAATACCTCTCCGTATTTGGTTGGTTTTGCAAGAAAATTCATTCATTCTGTCGGTACTCATCAAATTGCGATCACTCAAAAATGCACGGCATTTGATAGTTCCATTAGATTAAAATAACTATCCAGACGATAGCGGTAAGCGTCAGACAAACAAAGACCAGTGCCGAACCGATGTCCTTTGCCCGACCCGATAATTCATGATGTTCATCGCCAATACGGTCTATCGCAGCTTCGATAGCCGAGTTAGTCAGCTCGGCCAAAATCGTTAAGAATAAGGGCAATATCAGCCACAAGAAATCATATTTGGTGTCCGCCAGAAAGTAAGCCAGTGGCACACCAATGGCCAACAGCATGACCTCCTGGCGAAACGCAGCTTCATGTTGCCAGGCCGCCCTAAAGCCTTTCATCGAATAACCAGCGGCATGAAAAATTCTTGTGATTCCGCTTTTACCCGGTTTAGCCATTGGAGACTTGCTCTTTTGCTTTGCTATTT
>Ga0209692_10000867_pt1 | contig 52400 bp, 45 predicted proteins | sample tdDd472_FD_187129 | JGI IMG/M metagenome (GOLD analysis project Ga0209692, IMG submission 187129) | Marine sediment microbial communities from the Atlantic coast under amendment with organic carbon and nitrate - tdDd47.2 (SPAdes)... | ecosystem: Environmental > Aquatic > Marine > Coastal >... | reverse complement strand
CCTTTGGCACATCGGTTCCAGAATTGGCAACTTCGGCAGTAGCGGCATTTAAAAAGGAGATGGACATTTCCATTGGAAACATTATTGGATCTAATATCTTCAATATTTTTGGTGTTCTAGGAGTTACTTCAATTGTGAAAAATATTAGGATAACTGAGGCTATCATATCTTTCGATGTGTTAATCATGCTAGCTATATCAGTACTTCTATTTTTACTAATATTGCCATTGAAAAAAGGAAAACTTCACCGATGGAAAGGGATACTACTTCTGTCTTCCTATTTTATTTATGTATATTTGGTTTTCATGAAATAGATGATTCAAAATGATCAGTGCAGAGCAAATCAAAAAAAGTTTTGGAGAGGTTAATGTTCTTAAAGGAGTTGATCTGACTATAGAAAAGGGAGAAATTGTATCAGTTGTTGGAGCCAGTGGAGCTGGTAAAACGACTTTGTTACAAATTTTAGGAACTTTAGATCGCCCTGATACCGGATCCATTATTTATGATGGAACAGATGTGTCTTTATTAAATGAGAAAGACCTTTCTACTTTTAGGAATTTAAATATCGGTTTTGTATTTCAGTTTCACCATTTGTTACCTGAGTTTACAGCATTAGAAAATGTGTGTATTCCAGCCTATATTGCAAAAAAATCAAAACAGGAAGCAACTTCCAGAGCAAAGGAGTTGCTTGAAATGCTAAATCTTGATCATCGTTTGGATCATAAGCCGTCTGAATTATCGGGAGGTGAAAAACAAAGAGTGGCAATTGCTCGTGCGCTTATTAACGAACCTTTGGTTGTTCTTGCCGATGAACCATCGGGGAATTTAGATTCAAAAACGAGACAAGAACTTCACGAGCTTTTCTTTAGCTTACGAGATCAATTCAATCAAACTTTCATTATTGTAACTCATGACCATGAGTTGGCTGAGATGTCGGATCGACAGATTGTAATTTCTGATGGATTAATAGAAAAGGATGCCTGATTTAAATTCGATAGAATTGAAAGAGTTTCTCGATGAGAAATTTGAATTGTATAATCGGGAATCTTTTATTGGTAGTGATCCGATTCAAATTCCTAAACGATTTTCAAAAAAGGAGGATATTGAAATTGCTGGTTTTTTAAGTGCGGGAATTGCATGGGGGCAGCGTCCTACAATAATTCGTAATGCGAATCATCTAATGGAACTAATGGATGAGCAACCATTCGAATTTGTAACGAACGCATCGGATATTGAATTCAACACCTTTAAAGATTTTAAACATAGAACTTTTAATGGCGAGGATTGTATTTTCTTTTTAAAATCTCTTCGCAATATCTACAGGACCCACTCAGGTTTGGAGTCTGTTTTTACATTAGGATATAAACAGTCGGGTAATATTAAAGGTGCTTTATCTTATTTCAGAAAAGTGTTTTTTAAAATCGATCATCAGCAAAGAACCCAAAAGCACATTTCGAATGTTGATAAAAAATCTGCGGCAAAGCGCTTGAATATGTTTTTACGCTGGATGGTGAGAAAGGATGAAAGAGCTGTAGATTTTGGTTTGTGGAGTGGAATAAATTCTTCTGATTTGTATTTGCCACTAGATGTACACACCGGTAATGTGGGTAGAAAATTAGGATTGCTAACAAGAAAGCAGAGCGATTGGCAATCGGTTGATGAGATCACAACAAATTTAAGGAAGTTAGATCCAGCCGATCCGGTAAAATACGATTATGCTTTGTTTGGGTTGGGGATTTTTGAAAAGTTTTAAGTATGGCAAATAATTATTTTGACTTTAAAAAATTTAGAATAAATCAGGAAGGTTCTGCCATGAAAGTGGGAACTGACGGAGTTTTGTTAGGTGCCTGGACTGATATTGAAGGTGCAGAAAGAATTCTTGATGTTGGTACCGGAAGTGGGTTGATTGCTATTATGCTTGCTCAAAGATCTGCTAAAAATGTGAAAATTGATGCAGTTGAAATTGACAGTTCAGCTTATGAACAAGCTGTTGATAACTCCAATAATTGTCCTTGGCATTCAAAAATTAGCATTTGTCACCAATCGTTTCAGGATTATGAGAAGCAAAATTTTGGTGCGTACGATAGAATAGTAAGTAATCCTCCTTATTTTATGAATGGCTTAAATGCCAAAAGTGAAGGGAGAACAAAAGCCAGAAATGCTGATCATCTTCCTTTTGAGGATTTATTGAATGGGGCAAAAAAAATGCTTAAACCAGATGGTACCTTGTCAGTAGTACTTCCTATTGAAGAAGGCAATTATTTTGAACGAATTGCCCGATTGAATGGTTTTTGTTTGAAACGAAAAGTATCCGTTTTGCCCAATCCTGGAAAACCTGCAAAGAGATTTTTACTTGAATTTTCCTTAGAAGAAACTGAGGTTAAGGAATATGAAATATCAGTAGAAAATGGTCAAAGACATGTTTATTCGTCTGAATACATTGAGCTAACCAAAGCTTTTTATTTGAAGTTTTAATTCCTTTTTTCGAGCTGAAAGTTTACCCACCATTCTTCCAATTCAAATTTATTTTGGTAGGCTCCAGCCTTCAATTTATCTAATCTTTTGTTGATATATTCCTTACTGGTTAAAGCTGAAAAATATTCTTCATTGGCTTCATTAACACTTGATATACCTATGCTAATTATTCTTTTTTCGGGTATTGTGTTTGGGTATATTGTTTCAATAGGAATACGAACTCGTGAGCTATATAAAACCTGATTGTTGGTGCTTAAATAAACCTGAACAGCTTCATCTTTATTAATTGTAGATAGTAAAATACTTTCATTTATTCTGGTGTCAATGGTTTCATATGCCTGGAATCGATCCATTAATTCTTCTTGAAATTCAACGATAGAAAATCGGTTTATATATTTACGAAAGCTTTTATCAGTAAAAGGGAATTCAACAGGTAAAGGGTAATTAACCGCATAAACATTTTTTGAATGTCCATTAGGATCTATCCAAACACTTAGTCCTAGATTATAGATTTTTTGCAGTGTAATAGGTGAATTGGTTTCTAAAACAATATCCACAAATTTGTCATCGTTAAAAACCTTAATGCTTATTTTATCACTTGCATGATAAAAGTGGGCTTCCGATTTCGAAAAAATATCACTTTTACTATTGTCATTCCAATAGCTATTAAAATATTTTCCTCCTGAGCAGGAAGAAATAAAAATTAGAACTATTGCTAAAGGTATTAAACGTTTTCCAATCATGAATTATGCGCTTTAATTTTCAAAAATATAAAAAGCTCATGATAATAGTGGGAATTAACATGAGCTTTTACTTGAATAAATGATGTTGATGATTATATAATTTCCTCTTTTTCGATAAATTTTACACCTAGAATTTCCAATTCCCGAAGAACAGGCTCGTATATTTCTGGCATTGTAGGTATGTGTACACCTGGCATTTTTATTTTATCAGTTGCCAACAGTTTTGTGGCAATGGCAAGCGGAGTGCCTACTGTATAAGACATTGCAGTATGATCTTTATCGTTTCCCTCAAAGGTCATTGATGAAATAATTCGTTTTTTCATTCCAGTATTTTCATACTCAAATTGGTGCTGCATAACCAATAAATCTCTATCATTTGGACCTAAGCCCCATTTCTTTTCAAGAATTCTTTGAAGAATCATGGCAGGTGTAGCATCTTTTATTCCTGATATTTCATCAGAGAAAATTCCCAGCCAAACCAACTTCTTCATGATTTCTGAATTTGGATCAATACCAACAAATTCACAGAGATTGTTTTCTGTTGTATTAGCATTTTCTGGAAGAAAACTATTGAGATATTCACGATTAGTTAACTGATGAGAGTTCTTCATTGAATAGGAATCATCGGTACAGCCCAGTTGAACCAAAACATTCCAAGCTTCTGAATATCCAGGTCGGCGCATGGTTCCTCTCATTATAGTTGGAATATCGCCCAAACCATATAGATCGATGTATTGCAATGAATCTCGGTTGGCATAAACCTCAAATTCTCCATAACCTTCAATTTCAGTCTGAATGAGATTGTTGAAAAGATGATTGTACGGAATGTATTTGTAATGTCCACCTTCTTTATATTGTGCGATTCCTTGTCCTGCAACAACTACATTTCTAGGATTCCAGGAGAATTTGTAGTTCCAGGGATTGTCATCGCATGAAGGAGCAACCAATCCACCACAGAAAGATTTAAAAGAGAGTAATTTTCCACCTTCTTTTGATATCTGATCGATAATTTTCATTGCCGACATATGATCCAGTCCCGGATCAACACCAAGTTCATTTAGAAATGAAATCCCCAATTCTTTAGCTTCCTCGTGTAATTCTAACATTTCTTCGGATACATAGGAAGGTGTTAGCAAATGCTTTTTATATTTTAAACACTCTTTTGCTACAATAATATGCATAGAAGCTGGTACCATACTAATTACGATATCAGCTGCTGAAATTTCACTGGCTCTCTGTTCTAAATCTTTTAAATTAAATCGTAATGCCGTTCCGTTAGGATGAACTCCTACTTTTTTTTGTGCTGTTTCCAGCGACATGTCACCAACAGTAATATGCCAATTGTATTTTTCAGATTGTTTAAGCAAGTAGTGAATTAGGTCGGTTGAGGATAAACCTGCGCCTATTATTAGAATGTTTTTCATTGGGTTAATTTTATATCAAGTATCTGGTTGTGGTTTGTATATTTATACTTGTTTATTTTCTGTCTGATTTAAATTTACAACATTATGAAAGTAAATGCCATGAGAATTGATAGAATTTTTGATAATACTTTTCTATAAGGGCATTTATATTTTATATCAGTTGTATATATCTCTAATCTATTTTTAAGGAATGAGTATATTTGTTCGAGATAGAAAAAAATAAAAATTTACTCTAAATATATTTCCCTTGGCAAAACAGAAAAAAGCCGTTGAAACTCCTTTAATGAAACAATATTATCAGATGAAAGACAAACATCCTGATGCGATATTGTTGTTTAGGGTTGGTGACTTTTATGAAACATTTGAGAGAGATGCAGTTCGTGCATCGGAAATTTTAGGCATTACTTTAACTAAGCGTGCTAATGGTTCTGCATCTTATGTAGAGTTAGCAGGGTTTCCACATCATGCAATTGATACCTACTTGCCAAAATTGGTGAGAGCAGGTATGCGTGTGGCTATTTGTGAGCAGTTGGAAGATCCTAAAAAGACCAAAAAGATCGTGAAGCGAGGTATTGTTGAATTGGTAACTCCAGGGGTTTCATTCAATGATAATGTACTTGAACACCGGGAGAATAATTTTTTGGCTTGCGTGCATTTGGAGAAAAATTCTGCAGGAATCGCTTTTCTAGATGCATCGACAGGAGAATTTTTAACTGCAGAGGGAAATTTTGAATACATTGATAAGTTGCTTGGCAATTTCCAACCTAAAGAGGTTTTATATCAGAAAGGAAAGGAAAAGATATTTCATGAATTGTTTGGTGGCAAGTTCTATACCTTCACAATGGACGATTGGGTATTTACCGAAAGTGCTGCTAAAGATCGATTGTTGAGACATTTTGAAACAACATCATTAAAAGGTTTTGGAGTACAGAATCTTCGCAATGGAATTATTGCTTCTGGAGCTGTTTTGCAATATCTCGATATCACCAAACATAGCCAGGCTGGACATGTTACTCAACTGTCAAGAATTGAAGAGGACAGATATGTTTGGCTCGATAAATTTACGGTACGCAATTTAGAGTTGTTTGGAGCTTTAAATGATGGAGCTCATACTTTATCGCAGGTAATGGATAAAACTTTATCTCCAATGGGATCGCGTTTATTGAAACGTTGGATTGCTTTGCCTCTTAAAGATACTGCTAGAATTAATAGTCGATTAGATGTGGTAAAGTTTTTTCATTCACGGGAGAACGAAGCTTTTGCAATTGAAGATGAGATCAGGCAAATTGGGGATTTGGAACGAATAATTTCTAAAGTTGCAGTTGCCAGAGTTAGTCCAAGAGAAGTGATTCAACTGAAAAATGCTTTAATTGCCATTGAACCAATTCGGAAATTTTGCTTGAAAAGTGGAAATGATGGATTGCTGAAAATAGGAGATCAATTGAATCCATGTTTGAGTGTAAGAGAGAAAATCGAAAAGGAAATTAAAGCCGATCCACCAAATATGGTGAGTAAAGGCGGAGTGATTGCTGATGGAGTTTCGGAGGATTTAGATGAGTTAAGAAAAATTGCTTTCTCAGGGAAGGATTACCTGGTTCAAATGCAGGTTCGCGAAAGTGAACGAACTGGAATTCCATCACTAAAAATAGGCTTTAACAATGTATTTGGATACTATATTGAAGTAAGAAATACACATAAAGATAAAGTACCTGAAGAGTGGATCAGAAAGCAGACTTTGGTTAGTGCCGAAAGATACATTACGCAGGAACTAAAAGAGTACGAAGAGAAAATTTTGGGTGCCGAAGAGAAAATTTTGGCATTGGAAACTCGTCTGTACGATGAATTGGTGTTGGGAATTGCCGATTACATTTCAACAATACAGTTGAATGCAGCAATGATTGGTCGTTTGGACTGTTTGCTGTCTTTTGCTCGTTTGGCAAGAGAAAACAACTATTCCTGTCCTGAGATAAACGATTCTCAGGTGATCGATATCAAACAAGGTCGTCATCCGGTTATCGAGAAACAATTGCCAATTGGAGAGCAATATATTGCCAATGATGTATTTCTGGATAATGAGAATCAGCAGGTGATTATTATTACGGGTCCTAATATGGCTGGTAAATCTGCTTTGCTGAGACAAACTGCACTAATTGTATTGATGGCGCAAGTCGGAAGTTTTGTGCCTGCTGAGTCGGCAAAAATTGGTTACGTTGATAAAATTTTCACTCGTGTAGGTGCTTCGGATAATATTTCATTGGGCGAATCAACATTTATGGTAGAAATGAACGAGGCTGCGAGTATTTTGAACAATCTATCTTCCCGAAGTTTAATTTTATTGGATGAACTAGGGCGTGGAACCAGTACTTACGATGGAATTTCCATAGCCTGGTCGATTGTAGAGTACATTCATGAGAATGTTAAGTCTAAAGCAAAAACTCTGTTTGCGACACATTATCACGAATTGAATGAGATGGAAAAATCATTCAACAGAGTGAAGAATTACAATGTTTCGGTGAAGGAAGTGAATAACAAAGTGATTTTCCTTAGAAAATTGGTTCCTGGAGGTTCAAATCACAGTTTTGGTATTCATGTGGCAAGAATGGCTGGAATGCCAAAATCGGTTGTGAAACGTGCCGATGAGATCCTTCTTCAACTGGAAGGGAATAAAAATGGAGAATCGCTTGGAAAACCTGTTGGTGAGATTGCACAACAGCGGGAGGGTTATCAAATGAGCTTTTTCCAGTTGGATGATCCGGTATTGGAGCAAATAAGAGGTGAAATTTTAGATTTAGATGTAAATAATCTAACTCCTATTGAAGCACTGAACAAGCTAAATGAGATAAAAAAGATCTCAGGATTATAATCAGAGAAAAAAAATAAAAAAAAGTGAGGTGCCCATTATTAAAGGCTTTCGGCGCGTACTGTCTGAATTTCAATGAGTCAGAAAAGTGAGATCAATGGAAGCTTTTAAGATGATTTAAAAAAAACGAGATAATTATTTTTTTTCTTTTGCAGAATCAAAAAATACGCATATATTTGCATCGCAATTGAGAGAACAACGGTTCACTTTTAAAAAGCAAAATGCGAGAATAGCTCAGTTGGTAGAGCATAACCTTGCCAAGGTTAGGGTCGCGAGTTCGAGTCTCGTTTCTCGCTCAAAATCCAATAAGGATGCCCAGGTGGTGGAATTGGTAGACACGCTGGACTTAAAATCCAGTGGCCTTTTGGCCGTGCGGGTTCAAGTCCCGCCCCGGGTACTATTTGAAAAACCAAATAGAACGAAAAGCGCTTAAAACTAATGTTTTAAGCGCTTTTTTTATTTCTGCAAAATTCAAAAAAAGCCGTTATTTGGTGTCTGAAAAGGAACAAAAACGACACCATAGTATTCTATTTAACAGCGTGGTGTCGGCAATTTTGTAAGTCTCTGAAAACTATCAGTGTCAATTGGTTTGAATTGGTATTATTTGATATTGGAAGCGATTTTGATATCCAGTAACTTTAACTATATCAATTCGACCTTAAAGCGAATAGTTATGAGATTAATAGTTAATTATTTATTGAGAGGGGATAGAAAAAACAAAAATGATTTGTGTCCGTTGTACGTTAGGTTTACCCTAGATCAAAAAAGAGTTCAACTTTCCACAGGAATTAAGATTCTAAGAAAAGATTGGGACGAATCAATGCAATTGTTAAAAGAATCGGCATCAGGAGCAAATGTCTACAATAGTAAGATTCTTAAAATTACCACTGGGCTGCATGATACCTTTAACCAACTTGTTTCTTTAGGTAATGAATTTGATGTACAGGATATTAAAAATCACTATCTGGGAGAGAATAACGCCAAAGGGTTACTTGAAGTATTTGATTATTACCTGAACACAATAGAAAATAACTTGGGAAAGGGTTATGCTTACAAAACATTGGAGCATTATCGTGGCTCACGAAAGAAGGTATTTACCTATTTAAAAGATGTTCTAAAAAAGAAAGATTTTCCATTACATGAAGTGAATTATTATTTTTTAAATCAGTTTGATTCTTACTTAAAGAGAAAATACAATATCCATCAAAATACGGCTTGGAATTATCACAAACATTTGAAAAGAGTATTCAATCTAGCCATTTCCTTGGAATATATTGAAAAGAATCCTTACAATAAGTTTAAGGTGAAACTAGAAGAAACCCACAGGGATTTTTTAACTCTTGACGAAATCAAAAAGCTGGAAGAGAAAGAAATTGATTTGGTAAGGTTGTCAATTGTACGTGATGTTTTCCTATTTGCATGTTATACTGGCCTTTCTTATGCGGATATATCAAAATTAAAACAGAGTCACATTCAATTAAGAGATGATGGGAATTATTGGATTTTAATAAATCGTACCAAAACAAAAACAGAGGCCAAGATTCCATTGTTTGAGAATTCATTAAGGATTTTGGAAAAATACAAGGATTTTCCTGAAGCTATTTTGAAACGGAGAGTTTTGCCAGTTTCGTCAAATCAGAAACTAAATAGCTATTTAAAAGAGTTAGCTGAGATTTGTGGAATTAAAAAGAACCTGACCATGCATATAGCTCGACATACTTTTGCGACAAGTATAACTCTTTCTAATGGTGTTCCTATCGAAACAGTCTCAAAGATGTTGGGTCATTCTTCTCTTAAAATAACTCAAATTTATGCGAGAGTTTTGGAAAATAAAATTTCGGAAGATATGGGACAGTTGAGGAATAAGTTAGGGTGGTGATTAATTTGATAGGTGAACTTATAAGAGTGTAATTTGTATTTAATGCGCATTTATCTCACTATGTATAATATCAAATTTGGTTAGTATTTCAATTATTCTCCGGAAGAGCTCCAGGAGAAATATTAATGCTTAGTTATCGTGAAGATCTAATTGCCTTAATTAGTGATGATTGTGATTTTGGTTTTTATTGTCAATATCCAACAAAACTTTTCCCGAATCTTTTATTAAACCCACCGACCATTTAATTATTACAAGTGAACTGAGAATTGCTGCAATGGTATCAATAAAAGGAATATCCCAAATCATGGCAGCTAATAATCCGAGTATTGCTGATAGGCTTGTTAACGTATCGGCAATGACATGTAGGTAGGCAGCTTTAATATTATGGTCAGAGTATTCATGATCGTGATGCAGAATAAATGCACTGGTAATATTTACCAATAAGCCAATAATGGCAACAAATATTGCTTCCTTGTAAACAATATCAACAGGGGTGCAAAATCTTTTAACTGCTTCAGTCATAATTACAAAGGCAAATATCAATAACATCAAACCGCTGCTATAACCTGAAAGAGAAAGAATTTTATCTGAGTTCCCCTTATACTTTTTACTCTTTGAAACTTTTCTGACAATAATATAGGCAATCCAACTTAACCCAATGGCAAGCACATGGGAACCCATGTGGATGCCGTCGGCCAGTAAAGCCATTGAATTTGTTATAATCCCAAAGGTTATTTCCACGACCATTGTTATTGCGGTCAATAGGACTACCGTCAAAGTTTTTCGTTCAAATCGCTGTTTCCCTTGTGTCATAATAAATACCTCATTTATAATATATTTTAAATGTGAAAGTACGTTATTTGATGAATTATCTCACTAAACTTGCTCAACAATGTAGGGGAGAACAAACAACAATCTTGAGCCAAAATCGGGACGTAAATTGCAATAGGCAGATAATGTGCTGTTTATAGAGAAAGCAGATGATTTTAAACTTTAAAATCAATACGTTTTTAAGAATAAAACTTAGCTACTTCCACAGGTAATAACATGAATTTATGAAGATCTATTGTTGTTAAATAACTGAAGTTTCGGAGTTGTCAAACCGCTGCCGAGTGGCAACTCACTCCAGCCCGCTACTCAAAACAAAATCCAACCCCATAAGTCCATGCAAGAATTTGATATTCGAAATTTCATACAATCTCCTTTTGCTGTATTTCCAGGAGCTCAATCCACTGGGAAATATTCTAATACTTATACCATTAACGAAAACTTTCCAATAGCCTCTCAATTACTATCGGGAGGGAGGGTCGGTATGCCGATACGGAATTGGTAGGGAGTTGGTTCGAAACATAGCGAGCTCATGAAATACGGTTGAAAATCTGCTGGATTTGTTTCTTTTTTGTAATTTTAGTTAAGTGTTTGGAGTGAGTGATTCCTCAGGACATTACACTATTTATTAGAAAGGTTTGCTTTCATAAAAACTTATACACAGTTTGAATTCAAAATTTTAATTAATTTAAACTACGTAATAATGAAAAAAGCGATTTATTTATTAGCATTCATTGTATTGTTTCTAACTGCTTGTAACATTGATAAAAAGAGATCAAATAAAAACGATTTGCAATCAGAAGAGACATATAAGCAGAAAGAGGGTATTCAACATCATTCTTCAACAGAACTTGAAAAAAGAAGTATCGAATCCACCACCAAGAAAACAGCTACGTTAGAAAAAATAATTAATAGTTACCTGGATTTAAAAAATGCATTGGTGGAAGATGATGCAAAGAAAGCTGCTGTGGCAGGAAAAATGATGTTATCTGCCTTTTCAAGTTTTGAAATGTTAACATTAACGGAGAAGCAACGGAAAGAATATTTAGAAATAGCTGAAGATTCGAAAGTGCATGCTGATCATATTATGAAAAGCCCAATAGATCACCAAAGAGAGCACTTTGATGTATTGAGTGTTAATTTAGACGATTTAATAGCACTTGTTGGTACGGAAAAACATTTGTATCAAATTTTTTGCCCTATGTATAATAATGGTAAAGGAGCAATATGGATTAGCGAAACCGAAGAAATTAGAAACCCTTACTACGGAAGTAAAATGCTAACTTGTGGTAAGGTTCAAAAAGAAATAAAGTAAATGAAACTTCTCAAGAAAGTCTCTATGGTTCTATTGATTGTTTTTGTGGGGATTCAACTGATCCCCACAAAACGTAATCAAAGCGATGAAGTATTGTCATCGGATATCTTATTAACATATATTGTTCCTGAAGATGTGCAATCTATCCTAAAGACTTCTTGTTGTGATTGCCACAGTAATAATACCAATTACCCTTGGTACAATAAAATTCAACCGTTTAGTTGGATTCTAGAAAATCATATCGAACAAGGGAAAGCAGAATTGAATTTCAGTGATTTTGGCTCCTATTCCCGAAGGAGACAAAAGAGTATATTAAAATCGATGGCAAGCCAAATTGAAAAGGGCGAAATGCCTTTATCCTCTTATACTCTAATTCATAGGGATGCAAAAATTTTCGAAAATGAAAAATTAATTCTTATAAATTGGATAAATAATTTAAGAGATAGTCTTTGAAACAGAAACAGCAAAATGCTAAATGTATAAGATATGATCTGACACTTACGTCGACAATTATTTTATCGATTCTTTCTTCTATCAATAGATAAGAAACTATATAAATAGTTTTTAACCCTATTTATCGTTTTGATCTCTGGAAATGATATTCACCTGTAGCACTAACCATGGTGTAATCAAAAGTGCAATTGTCCATATCAAAACCTCCAAAATGCTAGTCTCCTTCTGTGTGGTCACGATTCATGTGATTCATCCATTCAGTACTACCATTTCCCATCATGCCACCATTCCCCATCATATGGCCATACATATCTTCAAAGGCTTCGTTATTGAGACTTACCATAACGCTATCGTTATGTCCGTAATAGTTCAAGGTAAATGTAGTATCCGAAGTAGTACTGTAGCAGTGCACCTCTAATTGACCATCACCCAAATTGGTTACATCAGCAGCGGCAACAGAACTTCCATTTTTAACATCGGTTGTACTTTTTAACTCGTTTTCAAATGTCAATGTGCCAACATAAGTACCCTCAATTTGATTGTCGGTATCCATTATGAATTGCCATTTTTCAAAGAAAACCAATTAATTTTATAATAGTCTATTATCTTCTTTTTGCTTTGAGATGAGCTTTAGGAGATTTTCATTTCTAGATCAACTCGACATAATTGGGATGATCAATAAATGGATTCCTATTGTGTTGAAACTTGTAAATAACTTCATTCCTTTTTATTTCAGTTTCACTTACTGGATCTTCTTTGTGCCATTTTAAAAGATTTGATAAAACCCCATGAAAAGGAGTTTTTAATTTTTTAGGAAGCAATTCATTATTTAATTCCAAGTCTACTTCATCATTTCCCCCTCGTACCTAACGACCATATAAAAAAGCATTCTTGCTACATCTCCTTTAATCTCGTCCCTTGGATCAAAACAGTAGGACTTTTTCCCTCCAGTGAAACACTTTGTATTTTTATCTTTGTTCCAAACCTCTTCACTTGCACTTTCGTTAAACAATCTGTTGTTTCTAATTGCGTTCATTCTTGGGCCGCCTGCTAGATTATTATTAGATAATAATTTAATTACAACCATAGAAGAGGCGTCTGGCAGAAAATCAGCATTATATGCATTTGAGCCATTATTAAAACTTGTAAGAGTATAAGCCATATTGATAAAGTGATGAACATTGATTCTGATTACTGGCTAAGCTTGCAAAAAAAATATATAACTGATAAAGTAAGAATTGTTCTTATTTTAATTTTTCGCAATAAATTAAAATAAAGGATTGGATCTATTGCTAAAGATTAATTATTCAAACTAAATTTCATTAAAAAATAATAGCCACATTGATAAAATTACAAATGTGACTTTTATTAAATAGGGTTAACTCAAGATCTTAATAGTAAATACCTACCTTGACGTACCACTCCTCTGGCAAAACTATACAGCAGTTTATAGCCTTTAATAATGTAATAAGTCAGTAATTTTTTTTGAAATTTTAAGTGATAAATATTTTGAACTATTGATACTAATTCTTTAGACATTTCTTCATAGACATTGCGATTGTAATGCCTAATACTGTGATGTATATCGGACTCCGTTACAATTTTCCGAACATCCAACAAGTATACATTATCATATTTAGCACAAAATCTATCTAAAACCTGATTCATTTGAATGTGTCTTTCCTTAGCCTTATTGTATTCAGAAGTGTTGCTTTTTGGGGAATTTAATTCAGTGCCATTGATAAAAATGATGGGTTTGGATAATTTTGATCTAATTATCTCCAGATTATTTTGAAAATTTTCTGGGCTTATTTGGCCAACAAATTCAAAATCAGACTTAAATTCATCATAAAATTTACCAGTCATATTACGAAACTTGTGTTTCTCGCATCTGCTAATAAATTGTTCCTTACTTTCATGCTTAAAATCTGAATAACTTTCATATGGTACAGTTACCCCTGAACTTTTAGATTTATAAAGATCCATTGTGTAGTCAAACAAAACACTATAAACAAGAATATCGTACTCTTCATGAAATACTTTTGTTGAAAATATATCACTATCGAAAAAAGGCAGTTTGTTGTTAAATGTCGATTTGGTTTCGGATGCAAGTGTTTGGGATTGAAGCAATATACTTGTACAAGCTTTGGGAACAGGATGATTATTGTCATTTACACCATTGAATTCAGTATGAATTTCTACATTATTATAAGTGAGGTAATGAAGCATTTGATTCAAATCACATGCTCCTTTTAGCAATAACCTTATTGATTGAATGTCTTTTAAATCTCGGATTTTAGGACTCCAATCATCGCAAACTTGAATCCAATCTGGTTTCATTGATTGATCTAGTTCAATCGTGACATCTCCTATTACGGATACTTTCGGGAAATTCAAATGGGCATAAACAAATTGTTCAAGTCCAATATTCATAGTTCTGCAAGAAAATAAAAAATGTACCAGTTTGTTTGCTGAAAGATCAAGAGCATAAAATCCAACAATACCATATTCTCCAAACCGATCTTTCACTTTTACCATATTGCATTCATAATTTGGTTTAGAGAGAAGATCTTCCAAGTTCTCTTTATTGATTCTTAGTTTAGTATAGTTAATCTGGTTGGTTCGCTGAATCAATTCTACTACTCTATCAATGTTGGCCTTAAAATCGTTTATAAAAGTGATTTTGATCTCGGAAGAATTTAAAAATTCCCTATTGTCAGAAAAAGACGAGCGTTCCTTCACTTTTTGCTCTAATATTCTGTAATGAGCTAATCGTTCCCTTTTTAAATCTTTTTTTCCTTTGAATGCTTCATGGCCACTTATGCTTGAAATAAAATCTGGTGTTTGAACCCATATTTCGTCATTGTAAAATTTTGCTTCTTCGAGATTCAAATGATTATCATCTAGAAATAAAACATTCTGGGCTCTTAGTTGGGCATTTCCTATAATGCCTTGTATATTATTTCCCTTTGGCTGCCAATTTATGGTTGGAAAGATAAAACAATCCCATATATTCAGTTCTAATAATTTTTGTTTTGCTTTGTCAAAATTGTTTTTTGATGAAATGGAGTTCATGACCCCTCTGTTAGTTAATTCTTTGACTAATGCTATATTGGCTTGAATGGGAATAACATCACCTTCGGAAAGCGTACCTTCCCAGAAAGTATCGTCCAAATCCCAAATCACTAATTTTATTGTTTTCATTATTGGTTTACGAAGATGATTAGTTTCGCTATTAATGGTTGTCATGTTATCCTTTTTACAATTAGTGTTTGTCCCAATTGACATGTTAACTGAAGTAGAAAAATAATTGCAAAATCTGCATTGTTTTTTAATGAATTATTTGCCATCCTCGATTTGCACCTATAGAATAGATAGATTTAGTAATGCGACTATAGCAAGAAGATCAATAAAAGAAGATTAAAATTATCAATCAATGCAATACATGAACATTGATGTTGTTCCTCTTCATTTTATACAGAATTCAAAATAGTATTACCTTGATTTATTTCAAATATGTTTAGCACACATCGAAACATAGCATGCAGAATACTACCTTTTGTTATTATAAGATACAAAAAGATCTGCATATCTAAAATATATTTTTACTAAAGTATTTTTTATGGAAAAGATCAATAAGAGTTGTTATTTTAAATTTCCATTCATTTAATCTTGTAATAAATAACATCCGGTTTATAAAACAGACTTATCGGTTTCTATTAATGGTAAATTGACAGTTATATTTTCCTTTTTATTTAATAGTTTTATAATTTATAAAACTATTAAAAATTGGTTTGCTTGTGATTTATTATTAGATAAGCTGTGAAACTTACAACCATAAATTTGAAATTTAGAATCCTAAATAGATATAATACTCCTTACTAATTTAATAAGTAAATGAATTCAAACATAGACAAAAAGCTCAAATCCAAAAACATAAGACCAACCGCTATGCGTCAGTTGGTTTTACAGGTTTTGATTGATCAAAACACAGCCATCAGTCTGCCTGAATTGGAGCAGAAATTTGAAAAAGCTGACAAGGCTACTCTTTACAGGACATTAAAAACCTTTGAAGAAAAAAGACTAATCCATCATATTGAGGATGGAACAGGAGCGGTTAAATATGCCTTGTGTCATGAAAAATGCAATTGCCAACCGGAAGATCTACATGTTCATTTTCTTTGTACAAAATGCAATCAAACGTATTGTCTGGATGAAATACAAATTCCGGATATCAAACTTCCTTCTGGTTTTTTGCTTGAAAGCGTGAACCTGGTTGTAAAAGGAATCTGTTCCAATTGCAAGAAATAACTTTGCAACTCAGTTGCACAAACTTTTTCCGATATTTGTAAGTAGATATTTAAAGCAACTGATTAATTAAGTATGAAAATCATAGCAGTCATATTATCGGTGTATGTAATGGTTTTAACAGCCATGCCTTGTACTGATGTACATGCTGCTGATACAAATTCAGTTGTTCTGGAATTGCTTGAACAAGACCAATATCATTCATATGATGTTGATTTATGTTCTCCTTTTTGTTTTTGTGTTTGCTGTCAAACACACCCCCAACCAGTTGCGTACTTTACCTTCCAGATTGATTTTACAGGTTTTAACTTAACAGTACCATCAATTGTACAGAATGAAAGGGAATGTATAATTTCATTCTTTCGACCTCCCAAAGTTTAATTTAGTTTTATTTTCCAGTGCCGTAGGTACAGGGTGAATCCCTGTGTCTTAATGAATTGTATCTACATGTATAATAAAACTGAATGCCATGAAAACAATAAAAATAATTTTATCGATTGCAATGGTATTTTTCATTTCGATTGGAAATACCAACGCTCAATTCAATGTAAAAAAGAAACAATTAAAGAAAATTGATCCAGGAAATACTCCTGTATATGTTCTCATACAGGAATCCGTTGTAAACCACAATGAACCATTCATAGAATGGGATGAAACTGATACTGCCCAAACTCTTACAGAAGGTGACGACATGCTGTTTAGGAAAGTCATAAAGAACCACTGGTATCTTCAAAAAATAGCGGGAGAATTAAGTTCTGAAGAAATTGAAAGAAAGCGTAAAGCAGGAGGAGAAATCTGGTACTTAGCTTTAAGGAAACATGCAGATAGTTTCTTCTACAGAAGGAGTGCCAAGCGAAATTCTTATTATGACTATTCACATTATGAATTATCTCTTGTCAAAAACAAAATTGAAGTCATCTCAATTCCGTTAGTCAGTGAAGAATTGTCTGAGCTTGAATTGCACTTTGCCATTTATGCCATCCAAAGTATTATTGACGGAGCTGAGGAATTTAAAAACATCCGGCAGTATGCAAAAAAAGCCAATTCAAATGCCCAAACAATTTCAGGAAAAACATTGTTGGTATCTGAAAATTTAACCGGTTATTCCCGGGAATACCTTCAGCAATTCTACGAGGGTCAAGTAAAAATAACAAGTGATAAAGAAATCTTACAGGCTATTCACGATAAAGATGGACGATATGCCTACTTAATGATTACAGTTAACGATTCTTCAGAGGAACCATCATTTAATCACATTATTCTTGATTGCGCTAGAAATGAACCATTGTTAGTCCTTAGGAACTGCACCTATTATTCAAAGCTCTGTGAATATACTTGCACATTTCATCAGCACAAAAAAAAGTTAGAATTCCTGTTTGGTTTTCATTTTAAGAAATACCAAAAGATTATCGACTCATAAATAATTGTTTGGTACCATGGCTGCAAGGAGGTTAAGTAAAAAACAATTAAGGGAAAAGCAAATCGTTGAAAACCAAAAATTCAATAGAACGATGTTGATCAGTTTTAGTTTGCTTTTTCTAACTCTAATCTTAATTCTGGGTTTTTTCACTTATTGGTGCGATACCAAATATGCCTACCGAAAATTCGCATGGTACGGCAGGACAGTTCCTAATTAGCTGGTTTGTATGTGTGATAATCGATTGCAGTATCACGAAAGTTCAAAAGTTGTGCATGACAACAGAGTATTCTATATCTGTGGCACAAGGTGCCATCAACATCTCATCAACAACTTTCGGGAAATTGCTTTTGTTACAGATGCTTTTTCCGGTAAAACCATCAGTAAATCCGATGCCACAATTGGCTTGAAAGAGAAGAATCAACCAGTGTTGGTCTATTTTGAAAACATGAAAAACTTCAAAAATTATTATGCAGCAAAAGCAAGTAAATAAAATCAGGTTAATAACAAGTAAAATAAATATGAAATGATAAACAGAATTATATCTTTTTCAATTAAAAACAAGGCACTGGTTGGACTGATGATAATCGGTGTGATTATAGGGGGGATTTACTCGATGAACAAAGTGCCACTTGATGCTGTACCTGATATTACAAACAATCAGGTACTAGTAATAACTACAGCCCCTAACTTGGGAACGGAAGACATTGAGCAATTTGTAACCTATCAGGTCGAACTTGGAGTTGCCAACCTTCCGGGAGTTGAAGAAATAAGGTCAGTTTCAAGATTTGGACTTTCGGTTGTTACAATCGTTTTTGAAGATAAAATGGGTACTTACCTGCCACGGCAATTAGTAAGTGAAGCTTTATCAGAAATAAAAGAAAAAATACCTGAAGGTTTTGCGGAACCATTTATGGCTCCTATCAGTACGGGTTTAGGTGAAATCTATCAGTACACACTTGAAGTACAACCTGGCTATGATACAGTTTATAACGATATGGAGCTACGCACCATGCAGGAATGGATTGTTAAACGTCAAATGGCTATGGTTCCTGGCGTTGTCGAGGTAAACTCTTTTGGTGGAAGAGGCAAACAATATGAAGTTACAGTTAACCCTGATAAGCTAAGAAGCATGGGAATAACCATGTCAGATGTATTTGATGCCTTAGAGACAAATAATCAAAATACAGGCGGGGCTTATATTGAGAAGAACTTTCAGGCTAATTTCATTCGGGGTGAGGGATTGATGCGTTCTCTCGATGATATTAAAAACACACTTGTTGCTAACAAAGATGGTAAACCTATTTTTATTAGAGATGTGGCTGATGTTCAATATGGAAATTTTGTTCGTTATGGTGCTTTTACCAAGGACGGAAAAGGCGATGCCGTTGGTGGTATTGTTATGATGTTAAAAGGTGCAAATTCAAACGATGTAATAAAAGATGTAAAGACAAGAATGGCTTTAATTCAAAAGTCTTTACCGGAAGGTATAGAAATTAAGTCATTTCTTGATAGAAGTAAACTCATTAAAAGCACAACATCTACAGTAGCTGAAAATCTTTCACTTGGAGCGTTGATTGTGATATTTGTCCTTGTAATTTTCTTAGGAAACCTACGTGGAGGACTAATTGTCGCTTCTACTATCCCATTGGCCATGCTGTTTTCATTTATTATGATGCATCAATTTGGAGTATGGGCAAACCTAATGAGCTTAGGGGCTATTGACTTTGGAATACTTATAGATGGAGCTGTTATTATTGTAGAAAGTGTGATTTTTTATCTACATAAAAACGAGCTAATAGGTACTAAACTAAACAAGGTTAAGCGCAATGAAATTGCTTATAATTCAGCGAGTAAGATGATGAATTCAGCCTTTTTTGGTCAGTTAATAATTCTCATCGTTTTTATACCTGTTTTAGCACTTCAAGGCGTTGAAGGAAAAATGTTTATTCCAATGGCTATGACTTTTGGATTTGCAATTTTAGGTGTTGTCTTGCTTTGTCTAACATATATTCCAATGATGGCATCCATATTTCTTCAGCCCCCAAAAAACAATAGGAAGACATGGGGAGATAAGGTAATCGGTAAATTAGAAAGTATATATGAACCTGCTATCCATTGGGCTTTAAAGAAAACAAAACTTGTGCTTATTTCAGCCATCGTTTTATTAATATCCGGTTGGTTCATCTTCTCAAGGCTAGGAGCTGAATTTACACCCCAACTTGATGAAGGTGATTTTGCTTTTCAGGCATTTTTAAAACCTGGCACATCACTTTCTGAAGTTCAAAAAGCTTCAACCCGCCTCGAACAAATAGTTCTTGAAAACTTTCCGGATGAAGTTGAATCAATTCAGTCCCGTATTGGTGTTGCTGATTTACCGATGGATCCCATGCCATTAGATATTGCAGATATTTTTGTGATTCTAAATCCAAAAGATGAATGGACAAAGGCTGATTCTAAGCAAGAATTAATAGAACAGGTTGAAGAAAAGGTAAGGGAATTACCAGGAATTAATTATGGTTTTACTCAGCCCATTGAAATGCGATTCAACGAATTGCTAACAGGAATCCGAGAAGATGTTGCTGTAAAACTTTACGGTTCTGATCTGGATGTTTTATCGGAAAAAGCAGAAGAAATAAAAGGTCTTATCTCGGGTATTGAAGGAGTTGCAGGAGTAAAAGCCGAAGCAACTAAAGGATTACCTCAAATTACAATTAACTATAACAGAAATAAGCTAGGACGATACGGATTAAATATAAATGAGTTAAATACCATTGTTGAAACAGCATTTAGCGGTGGAATTGCCGGGGTTATCTATGAAGGGGAACGAATGTTCGATTTGGTAGTTCGCCTGAATAAAGAACATCGCAGAAGTATTGATGACATTAAGAACTTATATGTAAATCTGCCCGATGGAAATCAAATTCCGTTTAAAGAAGTAGCTGACATAAGCTATCAACCCGGCCCGATGCAAATTGGTAGGGATAATACAAACAGAAGGACTTATGTTGGTATAAACGTTGAAGGCAGAGATGTAAAATCTTTAGTTGAAGAAATACAACAAACCTTAGATGAAAAACTAGTACTTCCATCAGGGTACTATATTAGATATGGTGGAGCATTTGAAAACCTCGAAAGAGCGAGTAGACGACTTGCTTTGGTAGTACCTCTGGCATTAGCCCTTATTTTTATGTTAGTGTTTTTTGCAGTAAAATCACTAAAACAAACTCTTATGATTTATATAGCAGTACCATTTGCTGCTGTAGGAGGTATTATATCTCTTTATTTACGTGGAATGCCATTTAGTATCTCCGCGGGAGTTGGATTTATTGTACTATTTGGTGTTGCTGTATTAAATGGACTGGTGCTTATCAGTGGATTTAACGAAATGAAAGCCGAAGGTAAATTCAGCTTAGCTGAAATAATCACAAAAGGTTCTATTCGCCGTATTCGTCCTATTTTGTTAACTGCTTCTACCGACATACTCGGCTTTTTACCTATGGCAATATCTACATCGGCAGGAGCTGAAGTACAACGACCACTCGCAACTGTTGTTATTGGCGGCATGTTAACTTCAACCCTGCTAACACTGGTTGTTCTACCTGTTTTATATAATATGGTTGAATCAGGAAAAAGGAAGATTAAAGCTCCTAAATTAAATACTGCAGTTATAACTGTATTATTTGTTTTTGCTGGCTTAGGAATTACAAATACTTCAAAGGCACAGGATGTAAACTCAATATCATTACAGCAGGCCATTGACAAGGCAAAAGAGAATTACCCATCTTTAAAGGCAGCATCTCTGGAAATTGATAAGCAAAAAGCTTTAAAAGCTACTTCTTACGATTTTGGTAGTACCTCAATATACACAGGAAAAGAGGAAGTGGGGAACGGTTCTACTGGTATCCAAAATCAGTTAGGAATTGTACAATCTGACATAGATATATTTGGCATTTCAGCAAAAAATAAATTGAATAACGCCAATACACAGTTAGCAATTTCAAAATTAGAATTAACTGAAAAGGCGTTAATAAGGGATGTAAGTATTGCTTGGTATAAGGCTTATACATCTAAAAAACAATGGCAATTATTTCTTCAACTCGACAGCATTTATGCTAATTTTTTGAAAGCTGCGGAACTACGGTTTAAAACACAGCAAACTTCCAAAGTTGAATTTTTATCAGCATCAGCCAAATACCAGGAACTAGTCGTAAACCTAAAGCAAGCTGAAAGTAAATACGAAGCATCATTGAAGGTTTTAAACCAATATCTAATGTTTCCGGAAGAAATTGATTTAAATGAACATGGCACAGAGGATGATAATGAGTATAAATCAGTTCCTTCAATGGATTCTATTAATAACTCTCCATTGTTAGTTTTCTATCAAAAACAAGTGGATGTTTCAAATGCTTCATGGAAAGCTGAACGTTCTAACATCCTACCGAAACTTGATTTGGGATATACGAAACAGACAGTTGATGGCCAGTCGGGTTTTTATGCATGGGAAGCTGGTATTTCAATCCCCTTATTGTTTTTCTCTCAATCAGGAAAAACCAAAGCGGCCAAGTTAAATTATGAAATTGCAGGGCAGAGTTATAAGCAAAAACAGCTAAAATTAGACGCCACTTTCAAAGAGCTGTATAGTCGATACCAAACAATGCTTGAGGTTTTGGAGTATTACAACAATGAGGCTCTCCCTTTGGCAGATGAACAAATTGAAGCAGCTAATTTAGGATACAAATTGGGTAGTCTTGATTACATCCAGTTTATTCAAAATGTGGAGCTAGCTATCAAAACTAAACAGGAGTATTTATTCAATCTGTCAGAATATTATAAAATAAAAGAACAATTAGAATATATATCTGGTCAATAATTAAAAAATATAGAAAAATGAAGTCAAAAATATTTATAGCACTCATTGCATTCGCAACATTAGTTTCTTGCAACGTTCCGAACAGAAGTGAACATGAAGAAGAAGGAAATGAAGAAAATGGTCCGGAGGGAGTAGTTATTCTAAACGAGAAACAACGGGAAGCTTTGAAATTGGAATTAGGGACATTCCAACAACGTAACCTCACAACCTTAGTAAAAACCAATGGAGAACTGGAAGTTCCACCTTCAAGTATTGCAGATATTACCGCTGTTATTGGAGGTAATGTTAAGGAGATACGAGTATTTCATGGCGATAGAGTAAAAAAAGGCCAAGCGTTGGCAGTCCTGGAACATCCTGATTATATCTCGTTACAAGAAGAATTTTCAAAAATAGCCAATAAACTTGAATTTCTTGAAAAGGAGTACAACCGTCAAAAAGAATTATTTGAGAATAACGTTGGAGCAGGTAAAGATTATCAGCAAGTAAAGTCAGAATACAATACAGCTAAATCACGATATGAGGGTTTAAAAGCACGTCTTCTACTTTTAAATCTCTCACCCGAAAACGTAAAAAACGGTACAATTTCAAATACCATAAATATTGGTTCCCCTATTAATGGATATGTAAACGAGATAAATATAAAAGTGGGAACGTATGTGGATTCAAAAGATAAACTAATGGAAGTTACAGATAACAGTAAAATTCTGGCTGATTTTTTAGTGTTTGAAAACGATATTCACCTTATTAAAGAAGGACAAAATGTTGATTTTACGGTCTCCAATAAACCTGGCGAAGAACTGAGTGCAAAAATATTTGCAATAGGTAAAGAATTTGAAGTTAACTCAAGAGCGATTCATATTTATGCTCAATTAGACAAAGTTCAACCAGAATTAATTCCTGGAATGTATATATCAGGCCATATCCATACTGATAAGAACTATTCACTTGCCCTGCCAGACAATGCTGTTGTGACAGAAGGTACAAAATCATTCATTTTTATTTTAGACCAGAATGCTTTGAAAGAATTTGAAGAAGAAAACGAGGAAAACAAAAATGAAGTTGAAGAAAAGGTTGAAATAGGTGAAGATGCCATGGCTTTTCGAATGGTAGAGGTAATAACAGGGCAAAAAGATGCCGGATATACGGAAGTTAAACTATTTGAATCTTTATCGGAAGATACTCAAATTGTGATGAACGCTGCATACTATCTGTTATCCGATTTGAAGAAAGATGAAGCCGGTGATGATGATTAATTAAATTTTAAAAGTACGTATTATGAAAGAAATAAAGGCATTTATAAGACCCAACAAGGTAAATGAAATTGTTCATCGGCTAATAGATAATGGCTTTGAGAATATTACTATTTCTTCAGCAGAAGGAACAGGAAAACTTCAGGACGAAAACGCGTTTGTTTCTAGAAAGTTTTCCGTTACTGATAGTCCCATTGCCAAAATTGAAATGGTGATCAACAAGAATGAAGTTGAAAAAGTTGTAAATATTATCTCAGAAAATGGAAGAACTATCAATCCAGGGGATGGTATTATATATATTTCTGATGTTGAAAGGGCATTTCGTGTAAAAACAGCCTTGGAAAACGGTGAGGAATGATATCCAAAAGACAGCAGGTTGTAGCAACGCATTGCAATCTGCTGCCTTATATGTGGTGTTTCTCAGGATAAAAATTGGATAAAGAAGATATGAAACGAGCATGTAAATTTTAATTTAAAAAATTACACACAGGATAATGATTAAAATTTCTTGCGAGCCATGTGGCAACTGAAAGAAAATTATAATCACATGAAAAAATATATTTTAGAAAATCTTGATTGTGCTTCTTGTGCTGCGAAAATTGAACGCAACCTAGCAAGCCTGGAGGAAGTAAATTTTGTGAATGTCAATTTTGTCAACTCTTCCCTGACAATAGATACAAACAACCTTGAAAAGGTTAAAGATAAAATTAAGGAGATTGAGCCGGAAGTCGAAATCAGAGAAAATGATGAAAAGAAAAAAATTGTATCAACAAGTGAGCTTTCAGAAAATAAATGGGCGATAATTAAAGCAATTTCAGGTATTCTTCTGCTGCTTGCAGGACTTTTTTTTGAGGAAGAAATACACAATACTCCTTATCAAATTATGGAGTATCTTGTGTTCGTAACAGCTTATTTGATTGTGGGGTGGAAAGTTATTGCATTGGCTGTAAAAAACATCCTTAGGGGACAGGTTTTTAACGAGCATTTTTTAATGACTATTGCAACCTTAGGGGCTTTTGCGATAGATGAAATGCCTGAAGCTGTGGCGGTCATGCTGTTTTATGTGGTAGGTGAATTGTTCCAGGACATAGCGGTGAACCGGTCCCGAAGGTCAATAAAATCCCTTCTTGAAATAAAACCGGATTTCGCGAATCTTAAATTAAACGGAGACATCAAAAAGGTATCACCGGAAAATGTAAATATTGGAGACCTGTTAATTGTAAAAGCGGGCGAAAAAATTCCTTTGGACGGACTTGTAACCGAAGGAGATTCCTTTGTTGATACTTCAGCACTTACCGGAGAAAGTGTCCCACGAAAAATAAAACCAAACGAGGAAGTATTAGCGGGCATGATCAATCAATCCGGATTAATTACCGTTAAAGTTACAAGACCTTTCGGGGAATCTTCCATCGCTAAAATTCTTGAGATGGTTGAAAATGCAACATCCAAGAAGGCGGAGACCGAAAAGTTTATTACCACATTTGCTAAATACTATACCCCGGTAATTGTGATTAGTGCCTTTCTGCTTGCTATTGTTCCTCCTCTTTTAATCAGTGGAGCAACTTATAGTGAATGGATTTACAGGGCATTGGTGGTATTAGTTATTTCTTGTCCCTGTGCACTTGTAATCAGTATTCCGCTTGGTTACTTTGGTGGTATTGGTGGGGCTTCCCGAAGGGGTGTTTTAGTGAAAGGGTCCAACTTTCTGGATGCACTAACACAAGTGAAAACGGTGGTGTTTGATAAAACAGGAACATTAACCAAAGGCGAATTCAAGGTTGCAAGCATATCTCCTTCAAACGGTTTCGATGAAGAAACAATTCTAGAATATGCAGCCTATGCTGAATACAATTCAAATCACCCAATAGCTAAATCCATATTCGAATCTTATAACCAGGGATTTAACATCTCGAGAATTGGGAAAGTGGAAGAAATATCAGGGCACGGGGTAAAAGCATACATAGACAATAAAGAAATATTTGTTGGAAATGACAAGCTTCTTCACAAAGAAAATATTGAACATGATATTTGCGAAGTGGGAGGAACCGTTGTTCATATTGTTATCGATAAAAAATATGCAGGTTATATCCTTATATCCGACAGCTTAAAAAACGATGCCCTGGAAGCCATTACACGATTAAATAAAATGAAAATAGATACGGTTATGCTCACCGGCGATAGCAAATACGCAGCTGGAATTTTTGCTAGCAAGTTGGGGATTAGAGAATATTATGCCGAACTACTTCCTGAAGATAAGGTTGAACACATTGAAAGAATGTTGAAGAAGGACAGCAAAGTTGCTTTTGTAGGCGATGGGATAAACGATGCCCCTGTACTTACTCGTTCTGATGTAGGAATTGCCATGGGTGCCCTCGGTTCTGATGCTGCTATTGAAACCGCCGATGTTGTTTTAATGACGGACTCTCCTTCAAAAGTTGTTACTGCAATAGATGTAGCCACCAGGACCAGAAAAATTGTTTGGCAGAACATCATCTTTGCTTTGGGGGTTAAGCTTGCCTTTATTGTCCTGGGTGTATTCGGAATTGCCACCATGTGGGAAGCGGTATTTGGAGACATGGGCGTAGCTTTGATCGCGATATTGAATGCTACACGCATTCTAAAAGGGCAGTAAGTTCTGCTGCCGCTGATACCGTGGTTTTACGAGGATTTATCACATAAATAGATTCTAGAAGGGCAAGCTCAAGTCTTTTGTCCTTTTTAAATTCAGCTTGTGTCGTGATCATTTCTTGATTTGTTCAAAGTAAGGAAACTAAATAAAAGGAATTGAGATTCAATCAGTTTATTGGGAAAGCTTTAAACCCAAATTGGTCGATAAACGTAACAGGCTAAAATTTAGTTGAGTACAAATATCCGAAGATCCAGAAAATATCTGAAAGAAGAATTAAAATACTCAACTACTTCGACCATTTAAGGAAGGAGTAAAAACATTTCAAGTGAAAATCAAGATTAGATTTTCTGATTTTTCTAAGGATCAAAAATATGAGCCTTTTAAGTTTGAGAATATATTAAAGGGCACCTTATTTTGAACAAGGAAGATTTTTTGTTCCTAAGATAAAGGCTTAGAACTTTAGAAAATTAGAGTAGCACAAAAATGCGCTGCTCTTATTTTTTCCAGGTGATACATTGTATATAACGTAATATTTTTCACTTTTTGTATACATCTGTACTTATTTTTAAATAGGCATAATTCACATAAAAAATTTTGACAATTGTAATTTAAAACATGCATATATGATATGTAGAAGGTTCTTATAAGTTAACGAAATAACATTCGAGACATACCTATAATTAGTTTATTCAAACCTAAATAAACTAACTTGACCTCCGGTTTCTAATAGGATCTTATCACAATACCTTTATGAGATAAGGCATGGAATTTACCTTTTCTGTTCGACTATTTTGTCTGTAAATATTCGATTCGATTGGACTAGGAAATCATCGGAGATTCTAGTGTATGCAACATTATAAACAAGCATAGCCATTCCATTAGGTTTAGATAACTCAGGTCAATCTCTTGGAAATTTTTAAAAACCAATTCCTCCATCGCTTATTGAAAACTGCCCATGGCAATATTTTTGAAGTGGCAATGGGTACAGGCGTTGATAGAGGATCCATTCTCAGAATGCTGCCAAAATAATATTAATCTGAGCCAATGCAAAGCGAAATGGGACATTAAACGGTATAAAATGCGACATCATATGTCTCATTTTTTTTAACAAATACCACACATAAACCAGGAACTGATCCTGTACCTCAGATGTATAGTACAACACACAGTTCATCGTGTTCTTGGCACATTTATTGAATTTACACTTAACCTAAAATAAAGAGAACTATGGAGGCAAAACTTGTTACAGTGTTACTTTTTTCTGCTTGGTATTCTGTTACCGAAAAGGGGATTACTGATCCATGCATCAAAATAATACATAAACATGGAGCATCAAGAGATAGTTTTTGCAGAAAATACTTAACCAAATCTCAGTATAGTGGAACTGTTTAAAAGTAGAAAGTTTTAAAATTTAACCTCTAACCTTAGAAAGGGTTTCAACAAAGGTAAACATTTTAACTGCTAGCGATTATTCAAATCCCAACGGATGAAAGTTTTACAATACTATAATAGTAGATCAGTAAGTTCCGGTATTCACTATTAACCGATCACTATCAACTGACATATAATCATTGTTTATTAATCATTGTTTATTAGTTATTGACTATGACATACCGTTTTATAAAAGATTTAATAACGTATAAGATAAAATTTGGCACTGGGTTTAAAAAAGAAGTTCAGCGAATAATTGAATTAAATAATTGTTCAAAAGAGGAGCTTTATGAACTCAAAAACCTGGAATTTGTCAAGCAATATCGGAATGCTTTCGAGAACTCTGCATTTTACAAGTATTTTTATCAAAAACATGGCTTAGGTCTACAATCAATTCGAGATTTATCAGATATCTCAAAAATACCTATTGTCACCAAATCAGATGTGAAGGAGTTTGGTAAAGATTTTCTTACAAAATCTAAGTTTACTGTTTTTAAAGCATATTCAAGCGGCACATCCGGAACACCTCTTCAGGTTTATCGCGATTTTTCTTCCACAATTAAAGAAAATGCATATGTTCATTCTTTTCAATCTATGCACGGTTATAAGTTAGGCGATCCTGTAGTATCACTTCGAGGTAATCTCGATCGCAATACCTTTTCATATCACGATAAAATCAATAATGTATTGTATATGTCAAGTTTTCATTTGAACAAAGACAGGATAGATGAATATTATAGAGTTATTAAAGAATTTCAACCCAAAGTGATAAGAGCCTTTCCCAGTTCCATGCACATATTTGCAACGGAACTCTATAAATCAGGAAAGGAATTGCGTATACCTATAGCATTTACATCATCAGAGGTATTGCATAATTTTCAAAAAGAAATCATTGAAAAGGTATTGAATACCAAGATTTTAGACTGGTATGGTAATGCAGAAAGGACAGTTGCTTTAGGTCAGTGCCAAGATTCGTTGTATAGGGAGCTTCCATTGTATTCTCATGTTGAAGTTGAAGATAATCATTTAATTACAACAAGCTTAATTAATTCTGCTTTTCCTTTAATTCGCTATAAAGTAGATGACGTTATTAGGTTAGCCCCTAATTGTAAAGAGGAATGTATTGTGCAGGAAATAGAAGGACGAGATGACGATTACATTGTTCTAAAGAATGGTCATAGAATTGGACGATTAGATTTGGCCTTTAAGAAAATAAAAAGACTATTGGCAGCTCAAATTATTCAAAAGAAGAAGGATGAAATCCATGTGAACCTGATTCCGGATAAGGATTTTTCTGTATCTGATTTAAACATAATTGAAAAGAATCTTCGGGATCTTATTGGCATAGAGTGTGGTATACTCTTTGAAAAAATAGAATCAAACCAATTGGTTAGAACGAAAAAAGGAAAATTTAACCTGGTGATATCGAGTATGAACGAGAAGTGAAACAGAATCTGAAAATGTTTTGGAGCCTATAAAGCCACTTAAACAGGACTTTATAGTTTTTCTTGCGATTAAATTTTGCAAACAATTTCCCCGATGCAGGAGTTACTATATCTAATATTCAAAAAGGTAAAAGGCCAATCGGAACAGAAATAGGTTATTTATTATTAATAAACAAAATCGCTTTTTTAGTTAGCACAGTTGGAAAAGCGATTTTTATATGTATTTAAGTATTGTATTTTCTTTTACAAAAGTAGGTTTGAGAAGATAAAGATTTCACCTTTTAGTAAGCATCAAAACGACGATGCTTTGAAGTTTCCAACCGCTGGATTAATATTTTCAATATCTGCGTGATTTTCGTACTTTTAGTAGAAGAAGGCACTGTGCATGATCAATTTTAATAAAATACTCCATATCAATATTCGGGACAAATTTGTTGTTGCATTCATTACTCTATCATTGTTACCAATTATTATTGTTGGTATTTGGGGAATACATTCTAATCTTCAATTGCAACGGGAAATTGCAACGAATGATCTTAACAATGAATTGAAGGAGATCAAAGGTGAGTTGGAGCATTTTTTTTATGGTTTGGAAGAGAATATATACTTTTTAACTGCTTCGAATGCATTTAAAACCTTTACTAAGCAATACCAAAGGGAAATAGGTTTCCAGCAACATGAATTGGTAAAATCACTACTTCCAGAGGTATTAACTTTTACCCGACAAAAAGATATGTTCTATCAAATTAAACTGATAGATTTTGAGGGAGAAGAGTTGTTTCAGGTAGTGCAACAAAACAATTCATATCATCTCGTTCCGACTGTTGATCTCAACCAGGGAGGGAGCAGGTATTACCTTTATGTTGCCCAACAAACTGAACCCAATACAGCGACCTTCAGTCCTGCGGAAATAATTCCTTTCAAAAGTTCGCAACCCATTCAAACCATTTGCTGTATTTACCATATTCAGCAGCCGGATTTCAATGGAGCATTAATCATCCATATTAAGGCTGATAGTTTTTATCGAATCATTGAGAGTTCAAAAACCCTTTTTCCGCGGAAAATCATGTTGGTTGATGACCAAGGGTATTACGTTTATCATTCGGAATACAAGGATTCATGGAATAAGCTTTCTGCATTTAAAGAACAATCAAATCTTAATGTTGATTATGGACAGAATTTTACGAAAAAAATATTTTTAAACGTACGAGATAGTATTTTTGATTTCGACTCCATTCTTGTGGGAAGTGCTCGCGTATTTGAAACAGACTCGGAATTTGAACAAAAATACAATCTGCTGATCGCAATCTCAAAAAATGTGATTTTTTCAGAAATCAGATCTCAGTTTTTCCTATTCGCCTCTCTTCTCAGTGGATTTGTACTCATTTCCTTTCTTACAGCATTATTGGCCACTAAACAGTTTGTGCACCCAATCAGAAATTTAATAGAAAAAGCTAAATTCATTTCCCGAGGCAATTATTCCTCACGTGTCGAGGTTGAAACACACGATGAGATAGCTGACCTGGCAAGACAGTTTAATGCGATGGCCCAATCCTTGGAGAAAAGAGAAGAAGAGATTAGTATGCACCAGGAAATGCTTAAAAAGAAAGTAAAATTGCGAACCTCCGAACTTGAAACAGAAAAGAACAAGTTACAGACAATTCTCGATAATATTCCTAATGGCATTCTTGTGCTCGACAAAAATGGATTTATACTTTCAGCCAGTCCCGTCTTATCTACTATTCTGGATCAACCTATAAACGTATTGATGGGTAAGAAATATTGTGATGCTATTGACTGCCATCAAGATTTGGAAAGTTGTATGCTGAACCAACTTTTTCAAACCGGAGAATTCAAGACTGCAGCTTGGGTCCACCCAAAGGATAACGGTGAAAAAAAGTACCTTGAACATGTTTTGATCCCGATTTATAAAAACGGAATAGGGCAGAGTGTTTTGGCAATAATTACGGATAACACCAGAAAGAAAAAACTTCAAGACAAATTGATAAAAAGTGAGAAATTTGCCGTTACAGGTGAGTTGGCTGTAGTAATAGCCCATGAGGTAAGAAACTCACTAACTTCTGTAAGTATGATTCTACAGTTGATCCAAAGAAATGAAAAGCTTAAGGATGTAGAATCCGTTGAAGTAGCTCTTGATTCCACAAAAAAATTGGAGAGTGTAGTAAATAATTTATTGGGCTTTGCTCGTCCTCCAATACCCATAAAAGAAAAACGGGATATTAATCAAATACTTGTTTTCTGTGTAAAATTTGTTCGTCATCAAATGCATAAAGATAAAGCTGAAATTCAAATTCATTTGGATAAAGAACTACCACCCTTGAATGTGGATGATAATCAGGTAAAAGAGGCCATCATCAATTTGATTTTAAACGGATTTCAGGCAATTGAAAACACTGGTATCATTAGGGTGATTTCGCGGAAAGAGAAGCTACAGCAACAGATGATGGACATACAGGAAATAAATATTCACGATGACAGAGAGTTCAGAGTAGAAGTGAACGAAATTCTTATTCCAAAGGGAGAAGAGGTGATTTGTATTGAGGTAGAGGATGATGGTGTGGGGATTCCTCAAGAACTTATAGTCCGAATTTTCGATCCCTTTTTTACCACCAAAAGAAATGGGACGGGGCTTGGTTTGCCACAAGTAAAAAGAGTTATCAATCAACATGGCGGGGTTGTTAGGGTTCGTTCGGAATATGCTAAGGGCACTTGCTTTTCAATCTATTTACCCATTATTAAAAATTAAGAGTCAATGAAACTTAAAGGGAAATCGATTTTAATTGCGGATGACGATAAAAACATTCGTTATGCGTTTAAAAAGACGTTTGAGACGCTAGCCGCTATTGTTTTTCAGGCCGGAACAGGAAAAGAGGCTCTTACCATAGTTGAGAAAGAAAAGCCCGACCTGATCTTTTTAGATGTTGACATGCCAGAACTCAATGGTCTTGAGGTGATTCAGCATTTAAAGCAAAATAACAATACTATTCCCATTGTGGTGATTACTGGTTTTGGGACTATGAATACTGCCATACAAGCCATTCAATTGGGAGCATACGAATACCTGACCAAACCCCTTGACATCGATAAGATTTTTGTTATTGCACAAAGAGCCATTGAGATGGTTTCTCTTAGAAAAAAAATTCAGGAACTGGAGAGCCAACAACCGGGTAAAATGAAAGATCGGGAACTCATAGGTCAACATTCCAGAATGCATGAAGTTTTTAAAGTGATTGGAGCAGTTACCACTGCACCCAATACCCTTAATGTATTGGTTACCGGTGAGAGTGGTACAGGAAAGGAGTTGGTAGCACGAGCAATTCATAATAATGGGAGCCATAAAGATCAGCCTTTTGTTGGAGTTAATTGTTCAGTTTTCTCAGAAACTCTGTTGGAAAGCGAACTTTTTGGCTATGAAAAGGGCGCGTTTACCGGAGCTGGAGAAAGAAGAGTCGGAAAGTTGGAAGCGGCGGGCTCTGGTACAATTTTTTTGGATGAGATCAGTGAGATTACGAAGGAGTTGCAGGTTAAACTTTTAAGGGTATTACAGGAACGAGAATTTTATCGAGTTGGTGGCAACCAGCTGATCCAGGTAAAAGCACGTTTCATTGCTTCTTCCAATAGAAACCTCGAACAAGAAGTCGCAAAAGGGAATTTCAGGAAAGATTTGTTCTACAGGTTGAATGTAATGCATATCAATGTTCCGCCTTTGCGAGAAAGGGCATCTGATATTCCTCTCCTGTTTGACTATTTTGTCCGAAAATATTCCAAACGGCAGGATAAGGAAATTACTGGAATTTCCAGAGATGTGTATGACTTTATTTACAAGCACAGCTATCCGGGTAATATTCGTGAACTTGAAAATATGGCTGAACGGGCAGTGGTAATGACAAAAGGAGAGGTAATTGAGAAATCAGTTTTGCAATCCTATTCTTCTGTAAAAGAGGAGTTTCAGTTGGAGTTTCCCTCCTTGGTTTTAAATGAAGCCAGAAAGAGTACCATTGAAATGTTTGAAAACCAATTCCTCCATCGCTTACTCGAAACTGCCCAAGGTAAAATTTCTGAAGCGGCAAGAATTGCAGGCGTTGATAGAAGGACCATTCACAGAATGCTGAGAAAAAATAATATTAATCCGAACAAATACAAAGAGAAGTGAGACATTAAATGGTAGATTTCTTTAAAAAAGTATAAAAATTGTGATCTGATCCTGTATCCCGGATGTATAGTACAATATATATTGCATTGTGTTCGTGGTACATTTTATAGTAATCCGCAAATTAAAAGGACTATGAAGGCTAAATTTGTTACACTGTTACTTTTGCTAACTGTTATTCTGTTTCCAGAAAAAGGAGAAGCAATACCTTCTTTTTCCAGAAAATATAAAACAAGTTGTATCACCTGTCACTCAGTGTACCCCAAACTAACACCTTTTGGAGAAACTTTCCGAATGAACGGTTATCAGTTTCCTAAAGAAGAACAGGAAAATATCAAGGAAGAAAGGGTAATTCTTGGAGCCGAATCTTATAGAAAAGTATGGCCCGATGCGGTATGGCCCAATTCTATTCCAGCCAAATCTCCCATTTCGTTAAGGGGAAAAACCTCATTTGATGGAATGCGGGAGGAGACCGGAGATATAGTGACGGAATTTGGCTTGCCAAGCCTCCAGTTACTGGCGGCAAATACTATGGGTAAAGATATCTCCTTATTTTTAGGGGCGCATTTGTACGAAGATGGACAAACGGGGAGTATAGATCGTTTTTTTATTCGTTTCAGCAACCTACTTACTGACTTTTTACCCGAAAAGGCACTTTCGGTTAAGGTTGGTCAGTTCATTCCAGAAATGGTTCCTTTCGCTACCAACCATAGAGGTCTCACAGAAACTGCTTATGCCTTTAATACATATGCCCCTTCGCAGGGAGGTGAGCTAGTTGGAGCCTATATCCATGAACAAGTGCCTTTCGGCATCGAGAATTTTCAATTGGGTATGGAATTTAGTGGACTGGTTACTCCTCGTTTGAGATATGTAGGGGGAATCATTAATGGAGGTGGTGTGCAGCAGGATGTCAATAACGAGCGGGATTTCTATGGCCGCCTGAGTTATAAAATTGGTGGAATGGCTTTTGATGGGAGCGTAAAAAAGAGTGCACCAACCGATAAGGAAGTCTCTATAACCCTTGGAACCTTTGCTTACAGGGGGAGAGGAACTATTAACGATACGATTGATTTTAACTTTCACCGTATTGGTGTTGATTTCAATCTTATCCTCAATCAGTTTAATTTGATTGGAGGGGTCATTGGTGGAAAGGATGGAGGAGAATTCACAACGAAATACAACCTCTTTTTTGGCGAGGCGAGTTACATGTTCTATCCCTGGTTACTTGGACTTGTACGTTACGAACAGGCAAAACCCAATGAGGGGAGTTCTGTAAAAAGAGTCGTTCCGCATGTAAGTGCACTGGTGGTAGCCAATGTGAAATTCTTTATGGAAACTCGCTTGAATCCGGATGATCCGGAACTAGATTTCTTTGCTCTTGGATTGGATTTTGCCTTTTGATAAATATGCTATGGATGCCTTAAAACATGCGTTAATCAATAAATTGTTGAAAATGAAAATTTTGAAAAGAATCTGTTTGATGATTATTATCTTATTTCTGCCTGGCCTTTTGGCTTCTCAAACCATTATGGGAGAAGTAGAAACAGACCCGGGCAAAGAGAAATACAAAGTTAATACTGTTGTCTACATTGAGAATGTAGAGGCTCATTTTGATGTGCCGGAGAAAAATCCCGTCATGAATCAAAAGGAATTAAAATTTTTACCCAAAGTCCTCCCAATAGTGGTAGGTTCTACTGTTGATTTTTTGAACAGCGACGATGTATTGCACAATGTTTTCTCCCCTGATCCCTGTGCCAATAAATTCAACCTGGGGACATGGAAGAAAGGTGAAATACGATCTGTTAGATATGATAAAATTGAGTGTGTATCTGTCCTCCTTTGCAATGTTCACCCAGAAATGGAGGCATATGTAATCGTATTGCAAAATCCTTTTTTTGCCATTACCAACGAGGAGGGTGAGTTTATCATTGAGAATGTACCCCCTGGTACATACAATTTAAAGGTGTGGAACGAAAAACTCGAAGCTATAGCAAAACAAATTACGGTCGGAGAAGCAGGAGAAGTGTTCGTGAATTTTTACCTGAAAAGATAAAAATAAAGAGTGGTATGTAAGTGCATTATATAGAACACTTTAATTTGAATATTATTCTCAATGTAAAATATGCGGCTATTCACATTTCTAACTCCTCTGATGAGTGTGAATTGTATATACCTAAATAAGTATACAAAATATAACTATTAAAAGCAGATTTGAAAAGTTCCTTTAAATTGATCCGAATATTTATATAAAAGCAAATTTGAAAAGTTTTTTCTTAATTTAGATTCTTATGAAACAAAGTCGGATAAATATTAAGAATATGGTGTGTCCAAGGTGCATCATGGCAGTTCAAGAAATTCTAAATGATTTAAATATTCAATATATTGAAGTCAAACTTGGGTATGTAAATTTTCCAAAAAGCTTAACTGAGCTAGAGACCTTAAAGTTTAAAGATAAGTTGGAAGAGTTAGGATTTGAATTATTGAATGATAAAAGAATGAAACTAATTGAACAAATTAAGAATGAAATAATAAAAATAGTTCATCATCATGAAAAAGCCGAGCAAATTGGAAATCTGACACAGCATCTTCCAAATGTAATTGGCCATAGTTACTCTTCCTTAAGTAAATTATTCTCTGAAATTGAAGGAACAACAATAGAAAAGTATGTAATACTTCAAAAAATCGAGAAAGCAAAGGAGTTGATATTCTATGCGGAATTAAGTATTAGTGAAATTGCTTATCAGTTAAATTATAGCTCTAGTCAGCATTTTTCTCGTCAATTCAAATCCATAACCGGATTAACACCAAGTGAGTTTAGTAAGAAAAAAAAAATAGGAAGAAATCCCATTTCAGAAGTTTAAACTAATAAGATCACTGAAATTGTGCACAACTTTTAAAAAATTTTACACACCATTCGCGTAAATTATTTTTAGATTTGTATTGTAAATTATTTTCAAATGATAAAGAAAATCACTCATACATTACTTGCATTAGTTTTATTTGTTGTTACAACAGGTATGACTATCTCTACTCATTATTGTGGAGGTAATGTTAAGGACGTGTCTTTATTATCAGCATCTCAGTCTTGTTGTGATATCCCGGAAGGGTGTTGTCATGATGAGACTCTCACAATAAAAATCGAAGATGATTTTTCTATTTCATCTTTTGTTTTTGACTTTAATCAATTGGAGATTGATTTACCAATTTCAATTGAATTAATAGAGGTTGAAGACCCAATTAAGGCGATAGGATATGTTTTTAGAAATTCTATTCCACCACCCAAAATTCAAACCGTACTTTCTAGTTTGCAGAATTACAGATTATGATTCGTAACTTATCTTTATAAGATACGTTAGGATAACTATGTCTTATAGTTTCTAACATATCAGGTATTTTAAAGTTAAGATTAAATCATAATTGAATAACTATGCTTAATAAGATTATTCGTTTTTTCCTTGAGAATAAACTAGTTACTTTTTTGGTGCTAATTGTCATGATTAGCTGGGGGATTATAAACTCTCCTTTTGGTTGGGATACTGGCTTTTTGCCAAATGACCCTGTACCGGTTGATGCAATTCCAGATATTGGAGAAAATCAACAGATTGTATATACAGAATGGCCTGGGAGGTCTCCTCAGGATATTGAGGATCAGATATCCTATCCATTAACAACATCTCTATTAGGGATACCTGGAGTGAAAACCATTCGAAGCAATTCCATTTTTGGTGTTTCAAGTATTTACATCATCTTCGAGGAGGGGATTGAGTTTTACTGGAGCAGAACAAGAATTTTGGAAAAACTGAATTCACTACCTGCAGGTACACTTCCTGAAGATGTTTCCCCTGCATTAGGACCTGATGCTACTGCATTAGGACAGATATACTGGTATACATTAGAGGGAAGAGATAAGGATGGAAACCCTGCAGGTGGTTGGGATCCTCATGAATTGAGAACAATACAGGATTTTTATGTTCGTTACTCTCTAACATCAGCAAAAGGAGTAGCCGAGGTGGCTTCCATTGGAGGTTTTGTAAAAGAGTATCAAGTTGATGTTGACCCGGATGCCATGAAGGCGCATGGTGTAAATATCAGTCAGGTAATGGCTGCTGTTAAAAATAGTAATCTGGATATAGGTGCTCGAACGATAGAGTTTAACAGAGCAGAATACCTAATTCGAGCATTAGGTTATATCAAAAGTCTGGAAGACATTGAAAAGAGCGTCGTTGTAGTTCGAAATAATATTCCTATTCGGATAAGGGATGTCGCGAAGGTGAACTTTGGACCTGCAACTCGTCGTGGAGGTCTAGATAAAGGAGGAGCAGAAGCTGTTGGTGGTGTTGTAGTAGCAAGATATGGTGCAAACCCTTTACATACGATTGAAAATTTAAAGGAGAAAATTGCGGAAATAGAACCTGGTTTGCCATCTAAAACATTGGCCGATGGTACATTGTCAAAAATAACAATTGTTCCTTTTTACGATCGTACAGGATTAATAAAAGAAACCCTGGGAACGCTGGAGGAAGCAATTTCTTTAGAACTTCTGATCAGCATTTTGGTGGTTATTGTGTTGGTTCTAAATCTCAGGGCTTCTTTCTTAATATCAAGTTTATTGCCTATAGGCGTGTTAATAACCTTTATCACTATGCGTCAGTTTGGAGTCGATGCCAATATTGTTGCTTTATCAGGAATTGCTATTGCAATTGGTGTTATGGTTGATGTTGGGGTTGTTTTTACGGAGAATATTATAAGGCATGCAGAGGCAGTTGAAAATATTGGAGCAAAAGGGAAAAGGCTTCTTGAGATTGTGTATACAGCAACGGTGGAAGTGGCTGGTGCTGTGGTAACAGCTTTAGCAACAACTATTATAAGTTTTTTTCCTGTGTTTGCAATGGAGGCAGCTGAAGGAAAATTGTTTAAGCCGCTGGCGTATACAAAAACCTTCACTATGTTGGCAGCTTTGCTGATTGGCTTGATAATTATACCAACATTGGCTCACTTGGTTTTTTCCATTCGTTTTGATAAAAATAAATATTCCAAAATTTGGAACATTCTGATTATCGTAGCAGGTGTCGTTTTGTCCATTGTATCAGGCAAGTACATTGCGATGGCCTTGGTGGCTTATGGCTTAAATGGTTTATTTGCTGAAAAATGGTCTGAATCGAAAAAATCATGGGTAAATCTAATAAATATCGCAATTACGGTAGTTGTTGTTGTATTTTTCCTAACAAAGGCTTGGTTACCTTTAGGAGCACAAAACAGTTTGTTTGCAAACTTTTTGTTTGTAATTGCAATTGTAGCAACTGTATTAGGAGTTCTTTCGCTTGTGGTTATATCTTATTCAAGAATTTTAAAATGGTGTTTAAATAACAAATGGAAATTTTTATCAGTACCGATCATTATTGTGGTATTTGGAATTTCTGTTTGGCAAGGATTTGATAGGCTATTTGGTTTTATGCCTGAATTTGTGCAACAAACCAGTGTTTATAAAAAATTAGATACAGCTATTCCTGGAATTGGTAAGGAGTTTATGCCTTCTCTTGATGAGGGATCATTCCTATTTATGCCAACAACAATGCCTCATTCAGGTATCGAGGAGAATTTGGAAGTAATTGCCATTCTTGATAAGAAGATTAATTCGATTCCAGAGGTGGAAAGTGTAGTAGGTAAATGGGGACGTGTAAATTCAGCTCTCGATCCTGCACCAACTTCGATGTACGAAAATGTAATCAATTACAAGCCGGAATACATATTGAATGAGTCTGGGCACAGAATGCGTTTTAAAGTAAACAAGGAAGATGCATTTGTATTACAGGATGGTTCTACATATAATCCTAAAGAAGAAGATTTTCGTTTGATCAGCAAAGAAAATCTAATTAAAGATAATAATGGAGAGTATTTCCGTCAGTGGCGTGATGAAGTAAACTCTCCAAATGACATTTGGGACGAAATAATTAAGCAAGCAACCATTCCAGGCTTAACCTCTGCACCTAAATTGCAACCAATTCAAACTCGATTGGTGATGTTGCAAACAGGAATGCGAGCACCAATGGGAATAAAAGTTTTTGGTCCGGATTTAGAGTCAATTGAAAAAGTTGGATATGAAATAGAAAAGCACCTGAAACAGGTAGAGGGAGTACAGGCAATGTCTGTTTTTGCTGATCGAGTGGTTGGAAAGCCTTACCTGGAGCTGGAAATTGATAGAGATGCTATTTCACGTTATGGTATTTCTGTAAAGAATTTGCAATCTGTTATAAGTAGTGCTATCGGAGGAATGCAGTTGACAACTACAGTGGAAGGCAGAGAAAGATTCCCAGTCCGTTTGCGTTATGCGAGAGAATTTAGAGATAATCCGGAAGATTTAAAAAAGATATTGATTCCTACAGCTGGTGGAGCTCAAATTCCATTAGGGGAATTAGTTAAAGTAAATTATATCAGAGGACCACAGCTTATAAAAAGTGAAAACACCTTCTTAGTAGGTTATGTTATTTTCGACAAAAAGGATGGATTTGCGGAAGTTGATGTGGTTGAAAATGCACAAGATTACTTAAAAGAAAAACTTTCGCAAGGCGAATTTGAATTGCCCGCTGGCGTTAGTTATGTCTTTACAGGTAATTATGAGAATCAAATTCGTGCAACTAAAAGACTGATGATTGTGGTACCTATATCATTGATGGTCATTTTTCTGATTCTGTATTTTCAATTTAAATCTGTCATGTCTACAAGTTTGATTTTTACAGGGATAATTGTTGCCTTATCTGGTGGATTTATAATGCTTTGGTTGTATGGTCAGCCTTGGTTCATGAATGGAGAGTTGGGTGGAATACATCTGAGGGATTTATTTCAAGTACGAACCATCAATTTAAGTGTGGCTGTTTGGGTCGGCTTTATTGCCCTCTTCGGGGTTGCAACTGATGATGGGGTATTAATAAGCACCTATATCAAACAGTTACAAGATAAGAAAACACCGAAAACAATTGAAGAGGTACGTGCCTTAGTATTAGAGGCTGGTTCAAAAAGGGTTCGTCCTGCAATAATGACCACAGCAACAACAATAATTGCGCTAGTACCAATTTTGACCTCAACAGGAAAAGGATCCGATATAATGGTACCAATGGCAATTCCTCTCTTTGGAGGGATGACAATTGAGGTGTTAACTATGTTTGTTGTGCCTGTCCTTTACAGTATGTGGCAAGAAGGAAAAGTGAAGAAGGAGTTAAAAAAACTTAAGGAATAGAATCATGAGAAAAGTAAATATTATTATCACAGTCCTGTTTCTTTTGACTTCCTCTGTTGTTTTTGGCCAACAAGAGCTGTCAACTTACTTGAAAGTAGGAGCAGAAAATAACCCGGGATTACAGGCCAGATTTAAGGAGTACATGGCTGCTTTAGAGGTTGCACCGCAAGTGAAAGCCTTGCCTGATCCTCAGCTTGCATTCGCTTATTTTATTAAGCCTGTTGAAACAAGAGTGGGACCTCAGGAATTTAAATTCTCGGCGTCTCAGATGTTTCCATGGTTTGGAACACTAAAGGCAAAAGAAAATATCGCTATTCAGAATGCCAAGGCAAAGTATGAGGTTTTCCAGGATGCTAAGTCAAAATTATTTAGTGATATCAGTGCAAATTATTATAACATCTATTTCAATAGGAAAGCAATTTCAATCACTATGGAGAATCTTGAGATTCTGAGTGCATTTCAAAAATTGGCAATTATTAAAGTTGAGGCAGGTTTGGTATCTGCTGTTGATGAATATCGAATTGAAATGGAAATCGGCGATTTACAAAACCAATTGGATCTCTTAACTGATAAGCAGCAGGTATTAGAAATAGCTTTTAATAACCTTCTGAATACTGATAAATTAAATATGGTGAATACTCCTGAAATTTTATGGGAAGATGACATTCGTTTTACTAAGGAGGTCTTGTTAGATTCTGTAAAAAGTAACAATCACAAGTTATTGGGAATAGCGCTTCAACAGGAATCATTGAAATACAAAAGGGTATTGGCAGACAAGCAAGGCAAACCTAGTTTTAATTTAGGATTGGATTATACTATTGTCGGGAAGGGAGAGAATAATCTCGCAGGAAAAGACGCCTTTATTTTTCCGAAGGTTGGAATTACAGTTCCTCTTTATAGGAATAAATACAAAGCAATGATTAAAGAGGTTGTTTTGCTGGAAACCGCAAAAGAGATGGACAAAGCCAATACTTTAAACATGTTGGAATCCATATTTGAAAATTCATGGAAAGATTATAAAGATGGACATAGAAGAATTGCTTTGTACATCGCTCAATTAGAATTGGCGAATAAATCTTTAAATCTGTTGGAAACCGATTATGCTACAGGGAATAAGCATTTCGAAGAAATTTTAAGAATGGAAAGAAAGGTTTTGAAATACAATTTGGAACTGGAAAAAGCCAGAGCAGACAAACAAGCTGCTATTGCATTCATCAACTACTTAATGGGTAAATAAATAGTTCTGTTATGAAAAAAATAATCAATAATATAAAAGAGAATTACAAATTAGTAATTGCAGTTTTAGTGATAGGTATTCTTCTTGGTCTAATGTTTTCAGGATCGTCCGATAAACAAGTTACTTCTTCGCATACTACTGAAGGCCACGAAGGCCACAATCATGAGTCTGAAGATCCAACAACATGGACTTGTTCAATGCATCCTCAAATCAAACAGGATAAGCCAGGCAAGTGCCCGATATGCGCCATGGATTTAATTCCACTTACAACAATGCAATCCGGTGGTGACGATGTGGACCCTAATGAAATTGTAATGACAAAGTCGGCAGCTAAATTAGCTGATATTCAAACCATGATGGTTCAATTGGGAGTTCCTGAAAAATCAGTTCGTTTGCAAGGTAAAATTCATGCGGATGAAAGAAATATATCTGAATTAACAGCTCGCTTTGGAGGACGAATTGAAAAATTATTTATCAATTTCACTGGACAAACAGTACGTAAAGGGGAAAAACTGGCTACCATTTATTCTCCAAATTTAGTTACTGCTCAACGTGAATTATTAGAGGCAATTAGTTTTAAATCTTCACGTCCATCACTTTATCAAGCATCCAAGGGGAAGCTTAAATTATGGGATCTTACCGATGAGCAAATCGAGGAGATTGAGAAGAAAGGTGAACCAATGTTATATTTTGACATACTATCTCCAATATCTGGGACTGTTACTATGCGACACGTTGCAATAGGTGATTATGTGAAAGAAGGAACAAAACTTTTTAAAGTGGTTGATTTATCGAAACTTTGGGTGATGTTAGATGCCTACGAAAGTGATTTGCCTTGGATTAAAATGAATGATAAGGTGGAGTTCACTGTGCAGGCAATGCCGGGTAAGAATTATGAAGCCAAGGTTACTTATATAGATCCATTTATTAATGGTAGCACAAGAGTTGCAAAAGTAAGAGCAGAAGTGTCCAATAAAAATCAACAGCTTAAACCTGAAATGTTTGTTAATGGTGTTGTGAGTTCTAAAACTGCCGAAACTTCGAATAAAATTCTAATTCCAAAATCTGCTATTCTTTGGACAGGTAAACGTGCTGTTGTTTATGTGAAAGTTCCAAATAGAGAAACTCCATCATTCTTATATAGGGAAGTAGTTTTGGGACCAGAAGCCGGATCCTTCTTTGTGGTAAGTGAAGGTCTGCAAGAACATGAGGAAATTGCGATTAATGGAGTCTTTAAAATTGATGCAGCAGCTCAGTTAATAGGACTTCCTAGTATGATGAATCCTGATGGCGGCAAGGCTTCAACGGGGCACAATCATGGCGATATGGCAACGGACCACTCTCAACACAAAATGGAGAGCTTTGATGTAGACAGCAAATTCAAAAGGCAGCTAACAAGCTTCTACAATAACTATTTACTATTGACCAAGGCCTTTGTTACTTCTAATCCTTCAAAGGTTAAATCAGCAGCAGAATCATTACTGACAAAATTAACTTTAATTGATATGGGCTTATTAAAAGGTGATGCCCATATGGCTTGGATGGCCGATTTGAAAGTGCTCGAATCTAAATTAAAAACGATAGAAGGAGGAAAGGATATTGATAAGCAAAGAGCTGCCTTCGCACCTTTTAACCAGGCATTATACAAAAGTGTAAAGTCTTTTGGTTTGGATAAAGTAACAGTTTACTACCAATTCTGTCCAATGGCTAATAGTGATAAAGGAGCTTATTGGTTCAGTAACTCTGAAGAAATTCAAAATCCATATTTTGGTGAAATGATGCTGGGATGTGGAGAAGTGAAGGAAACCATTAACTAATAGGGTATAAAAGGGAGGGAGCAGATGCTCCTTCCAAAAATTGCAATCTAAAAATGGTTAGTCATGAATATTATTAAAGTTGCAAGTCTCCGATTTCGAAATAAAGAATTACTGGTTCACACATTGGCAGGACTGTTGATTGGCTTTTTTATTCTACATCCAATAAGTATGGTAATTTATTGGTTTGATACAAATGGTGCAGATTACAGTTTGATGAATCTGGGAAAGGTGATTACTGAAAGTGTATTACATGCTTTTAGCCTACATATGATTGGAATGTCTGTTGCATTCTCAGTTTTGGGAGGCATAATTGGATTAGGTTCTGGTTTATATTATAGATCGTCGAAAAGAAAAGATGGAATACTTCTAGGTAAAAGGAAATTATTAGAACAAAGTATTCCTTTACTTATAAACGAAGGTGAAAACGAATTTGTTGAATTTAAATCTTCCTTAAGACACGATTATTATCAGGTTAAGACCAATAAGAACTTAGAAATGGTAATAATGAAGTCCATTGCAGGATTTTTAAATGCCAAAGGTGGAACATTACTCATTGGTGTGGATGATTTTGGAGTAGTACTTGGTCTTGACAATGATTACTTCACCTTAAAGAAAAATGATAAAGATGGATTCCAACAAAGATTGATCACATTGGTAGCAAATACATTTGGGAAAAATATATGTGCTTATTTAAATATTTCCTTTCATTTAGTAAAGAAAAGAGAGATCTGTACAGTAGTGATTCAGCCATCCGATCGACCAGTTTATTTAAATGAGAATTCTCGGACCATATTTTATTTGAGAACCGGAAATGTTACCAACCCTCTTACTACTAGCGAAACAGTTAGGTATTTGCAGTCACGTCAAATATTAAAATAATGAATCATGAAAACAATCATAATAACATTAATGTTTGTGTTTTTATTAAGCATAAATGGAATTTCACAAATAAAGTTTGAAGGATCTGTTAAATCTAAATATAAATCTATTCAATTAGATGATGGATCATTTAAATATGCAAAATACAATAACAAGGAACAGTCAATTTACATTTACAATTTAGATAATTCAGTATGGAGAACTGTAAAGTTACCATTACCTAAAAATCATCATTTAGATGAAATTAAATTGATTTCTCAAAAAACATTTAATAAGGATGATGATGTTGAAATAGTGTATTCTTGTGTGGAATATACTGTGCCTGATGACTATGAAGATCCGACCGTGGGATTTTCCAAAGTCAATTTTACCTTAAATATTATTACCCAAGATGGTAGTTCTCTTTTGAAAATTGAGAATAGCAATGAAATTGAGATTGTAAAATCTAACGGACAAACAAAGATGTTGGTTTATAAGCATGTTGGATCTGGTTTTAATGGAGATGATCAAACACTAATTTATAATTTACCTTAAACTGCATTGTGATGGATATAGATTTTAAGACGACGATTTTTGTTGCAGAAAATCATTTGACAGATTCCGAAACCCTGTCTGTGTATCAGTTATTTTTTGGAATAGATGGAGTAAAGGATTTAGCTTGTTATCAAAATAATATAGAACTTACTTATAATCCTTTGGTAATAAGTAGTATTGAAATGTTTCAATTCATCATTGATTTAGGTATAAACTCTTGTAAAGCGGAAAAAACACAATTGTTTGAAGATAAGTTTGATGTTGACTTCAATGATTTTAGATTCGGTATATACTAAATTTAATTAAGTGGGTGGTTAACTGTGGTTGGTTAACTAGTGTAGAAGGGGTCAACTATGATTTGATCCTTGGTTGGCTCCTTTATTATTGAAAATCTCACACTTATCGTTTAGTTAAATGCAGTTACTGTAAGTTTTTCTTTGTGTAAAGATTCTTGTAATTGAAAGATTCATAGTTTGATACCTACCAATAGGTAGGCTAGGTTAGGATGTGATTGGGATCAGGATTAAGTCTAGGATCTTACTGATCCCAATCCTTAACTGATTATAAGAATGTGATTGGTGTCTTAAAGTGTAGGTAACTAGCTGGTAAAAAAAAATGATTTATGAAATTATATAATTCTAAAATTATTGATAATTCATTTACAAATACAAAAGTACGTCTTAAGAATCTTTTAAAATCATACGGCTACAGTGTAACAAGTGAAATGAATATTCATAAAGAGCTAAGGAAATTGGATATTAAGCACCGTAAATATGTAGTAATTGGCGTAAGTAGGCCATCTTTCATATATGAATTACTAAGAATGGATGATAAGATTGGGACTCTTTTGCCATTCAATATTTTACTTCAGGAAATTAATCCTAATACTGTAGAGATTTTAATTGTTAATGTAGAGTTTACCCTAGCATCTCTAAAAAGTGTTCATGTAAATGATTTAGCAACGGTAATAAATGAAGAACTGAATGAAATATTAGAATCTTTATAAATAAAGAGACTCTACACTGAAGGATTAATTATTGTTGATGAATTGCAACACGATTCTAACTGGAATTATTACTTAATAGAATATCAAATTTGAAATTACGAAATGGGTATAAAATTATGGGTGATAATAATAAAAAAATTGATCATTCTTGTTGTACTAGTCAACAAAATAATAGAATGTAAAGAATTAGGTGATAGTTTTTTTCAACGAATATCAAGTGCTAGTATTGATATTTTCTAGGATTCATAGTTTGGGGGTCTGCTAATTGTAGCAGGCTAGTTTAATCTAGTGGTGGGATCAGCTTTGATCTAAAGCTGATCCCTAATTTCAAATTTAATTGGAAATCTGAAGATACTAGGAAAGTAGTTAAATATTGATAACAGAGAAAAAACAATCTAATCTTCTAATGAAATACGAATTAATTATTCATTGCTAGGTAAATGCCATATTAAACATAGGTGATATATGTTTGTTGTGTCAAAGGCGCTTGTAATTTAAGAATTGAAAGGTGATAAACTTGGTTATGAATGAGGCTTTAAAAACACATTAAAAATTATTTCGATGAAAAATGTAAATGTATTCCTTATTGTAGCAGGCATGATAATATTGCTCGCTTGTGAAAAAAGTAACGATTCTAAATTAGTTGAAATTACAGGAACCTATGTTGGAACACTTTCCAAACAAAATCTCTCAAAATCAAGGACTGATTTATCATCAAGTGAGGCCACAACAATTGTGTCATCTATAGGAGATCAAATTGAAGTATACTGTTTTGGAGACCTGATAGATACAACTCTCATTTTTGATTATTACTATCATAATGATAGCGTATTTGTATGCCATACTGGTGAGGAATTTAAAAACTTGTATGGACACATGAAAGGCCAAGGACACATGTCTGGAGGTATGATGGGCGATATGCACGGTAGTGAGACTGAATGGATGCATCATTTAAGTGATGAACATGAGGAAAATGATGAACATTTTGGAAATTTCAATACACAAGACAATAGCTTTAATTACTTATTTAAAATGAGTGACGGAGATTATCAATTTCAAGGTAGTAAGTAGTCTCTAGGAGAATTGTAATTCAATTGAAATCATTTAAAACTTACACAATGAATAATGGTAATAGGATAAAACATGAGTGTTGTTCAGGGCACTCCTCAAAAAGGGGTGCGATTCACGAGGAATTTTATTGTCCTATGAAATGTGAAGATGAGAAATTGTATTTCAAGAATGGACAATGCCCGGTTTGTAATATGAACCTGATTGCTGTAAATAATGATAGGAATCATATTCACCACAGGAACAAGAAAATGTTTACTGTATCAAATGGAAAGTATTATTGTCCTATGATGTGTGAAGGTGAAAAAAAATATGACCAGCCAGGTGATTGTCCTGTTTGTGGAATGCACCTTATTGCTGAACAAAATTCAGAATCTAGTGATGATAAAACATATAATCAGATAAAGAAGAAATTTATAGTTGCTGTACTATTATGTATTCCTGTTTTTATTATTGCAATGTCCGATTTTTTTTCTTTTCTCAAATTAGATTTGATTGCTTCAAAAAATATGTGGGGATGGATTGAATTTATTTTAGCAACGCCTGTTGTTTTTTATTCCAGTGGAGATTTTTTTATCCGTGGTTGGAAATCCATTCGAACCTGGAATCCGAACATGTGGACTTTGATATCAATAGGAGTAGGTAGTGCATATATCTTTAGTGTTATTGCACTTCTTATTCCAGGTGTTTTTCCAGATCAGTTTAAGGATTCGCTGGGTAATGTACATCTGTATTTTGAGGCGGCCGCAGTAATATTGACTTTGGTCTTGCTTGGTCAAATGCTTGAATTGAAGGCACACAGCAAAACTAACTCAGCAATAAAAGCACTTCTTAATCTGGCACCGCCTATTGCTCGTAGAGTCAAAAATGGGGACGAAGAGGAAATTCCACTTGAAAATGTTCAGGTTGGTGATATTTTACGTGTAAAACCAGGGGAAAAAGTACCTGTTGATGGAATCATTATAGCGGGAACAGCTATTATTGATGAAAGCATGATAACAGGAGAACCCATTCCTTCTGAAAAGTCGAATAATGACAAGGTTACAGGTGGAACAATTAATGCTAAGACTTCTTTTGATTTTAAAGCTGTGAAAGTTGGTTCAGATACTTTATTATCTCAGATTATTGCAATGGTAAATGAAGCGAGTCGTTCTCGGGCACCAATCCAAAAACTTGCTGATGTGGTAGCCAAGTATTTTGTGCTTATCGTTATTGCCATATCATTGATCACTTTTGTTATTTGGACGGTATGGGGACCTGAACCAGCCTATGCATATGCTTTTATAAATGCTGTTTCTGTACTTATTATTGCTTGTCCCTGTGCATTGGGTTTAGCAACTCCCGTTTCAATAATGGTTGGAACTGGACGGGGTGCTCAGTCTGGTGTTTTAGTGAAAAATGCGAGATCGATTGAAGAAATGAATAAGGTAGATGTTCTTATCGTCGATAAGACTGGTACCATAACAGAGGGAAAACCGTCTTTACAATCCTTTGAATCCTTCAATGAACTAACAAATATTGAAATTCTTCAGATGGCAGCATCTATTGATAGATATAGTGAGCATCCAGTTGCTGAAGCCATTGTGACGGGAGCGAAGAAAAATGGCATTGAGTTTTTACAGGTCGAAAGCTTTGAATCTGTTACAGGTAAGGGAGTTAAAGCTGAATGTAAGGGGGTGAAAATAGGATTGGGGAATAAACGTCTGATTGAGGATTTTGGACTTAGTTTGACTGATGTTCAGGAAAAACTGTCAAGTCAAAAACAACTGGCTGGTCAAACAGTAATGTATTTGATTGTGGATAATCAGGTGGAAGGAATCATTAGCGTTTCAGACAAGATTAAGCCGACTTCAATCGACGCAATTAAAAAGCTGCAAAAAATGAATGTGAAGGTGTTGATGTTGACTGGTGACAATGAGAATACGGCTAAAACAGTATCAAGAGAATTAAATCTGGATGGATACATGGCAGATAGCTTACCGGAAGATAAATATAAAAAGGTAAAAGAACTGCAAGAAAAAGGTCACATCGTGGCAATGGCTGGAGATGGGATTAACGATGCACCAGCCCTTGAGCAAGCTAATGTTGGTATTGCAATGGGAACAGGAACCGATATCGCCATGCAGAGTGCAGAAATTACTTTGGTTAAGGGAGATCTTAACGGAATCGTCCGTTCCCGGGAATTGAGCATTCAAGTGATGCGAAACATCAGACAAAATCTATTTTTTGCCTTTGTTTATAATGCTTTGGGAATTCCTATTGCAGCTGGTCTTCTATTTCCAATTTTCGGAATATTACTGAGTCCTTTGATTGCAGCTGTAGCAATGAGTTTCAGCTCAGTTTCTGTAATTACAAACGCATTGCGTTTGAGAAAAATTTAATATTCATATAAAACAGAAAACATGTCATATTATAATTCTAAAGTGCTGTATTCAAATTTTGAAAAGGTAGAAATGCAAGTTAGAGAAGCATTACAAGAAGTAGGATTTGGGGTTCTAACTGAAATTGATATTAAACAAAAGCTCAATGAGAAATTAGATGTTGAATTTCAGAAGTATAAAATCTTAGGCGCTTGTAATCCTAAATTTGCTTACGAAGCTCTTAAATTGGATACTAAGATTGGAACAATGTTACCTTGTAATGTTATCATTCAGGAACTTAAAGTTGGTAAAATTGAAGTTGCTGCAATTAATCCAATAGCTTCAATGAGCTCCGTTAATAACGAGGAGATTGAAAAAGTTGCAACTGAAGTAAAAACTCTTTTGGACCAAATGATTACGTCTCTTTCAGATTAGGTTATCTGTTATGAGTCGAAGCGTTAAATTAGGAGGAGTCATGAAAAAAGTAAATAGTAAAAAAAACGTAAAACAACGAATTGAAACTAAAAGGAAGGGACTATTAATCCTGGGAGGAGTAATTGTACTTGCAGCTATGGCTATATATGGGCCTCAAATACAGAATAAATCCTATCAGGAAGTAATTGATTATACTATACTAGATGGAGGAACTATTCCTGAAAATATGGTTTGTATGGTGCGTGGAGATATAAAAAACAAAGCCTCCTTACCATTACATATTGGTGATAAGACATACTATGGTTGCTGCAAAAAATGTTTGCTCAAGCTTGAGGAGAATGTGGGCAACATTAGATTCACAATAGACCCTATTACAGGAGAGAGTATTAGTAAGGCTGATGCTGTTATAAAACAAGATCCTCAGAGGCCGGAAAGGGTAATGTTTTTTAAGTCAAATGAGACTTATAGTCAATATCTAAAAAGAAATGTGAAAGGAAAAGGGTATTGATTCTTAATAGCAATACAGTAGATGAGATAGAGAATCGGCAACAAAAGTATGCTGCAAATTATAAATTGAACAAATAATTATTTAAAATTTAAGAAGATGAGAGTAAAAGTAATTTTTTTAGCATCTGTAATTACTCTAATGAGTATTGCAACAATTTTTGGACAAACTAAATCTGAGAAGTTTATGGTTTCAGGAAATTGTGGGATGTGTGAAAATCGAATAGAAAAAGCCGCACTTGCGGTAGATGGAGTAACCGTTGCAGATTGGGACAAAGAAACCAAAATGATTGATGTAGCTTTTGACAGTTCTAAAACAGATATTCATAAAGTAAATATGGCGATTGCAAAAGCTGGACATGATACTAAAATGCATAAAGCAAAAGATGAGGTTTACAACAAACTTCCTGGGTGTTGTCAATATGAAAGAGGTGCTTTCACACAGGAAATTGACCATAAAAAACATGATCATTCAGGTTGTAGTCACAAAGTAGAAAAGGAACATTCTGATCATTCAGGATGTACGCGTCCACAAAAAGAAAAGAGTAGCTCTTGTTGCAAATAATAATTGAATTAATAATCAATAGTAAATAAAATATTATGAAATTTAAATTAATAGGATTAATAGGATTGTTTATAATGAGTGGTCTTAGTTTGTCTGCTCAGGAAACAAATAAAAGATTTAAAGTATTTGGTAATTGCGGAATGTGTGAAAATCGAATCGAAAATGCTGCTTCAGAGGTAGATGGAGTATCATTAGCAGATTGGAACAAAGAAACAAAAATGATCGAAGTTGTTTTTGACAGTTCAAAAACAGACATTCATAAAGTGCACATGGCTATCGCAAAAGCAGGTCATGACACTAAAATGCATAAAGCAAACGATGAAGTTTATAATAAACTACCTGGTTGTTGCCAATATATTAGAGCTAAGAAAGAGATGAAAGGTCACGAAGGACATAGTCATCATTAAAAAATTACCCTAAGATTCTCGTGAGAATTTGAGAATCTTAGGGTATTTGTAAAATGGGTTATAGCTGTTTGCATAGAAATGTAAAATAAGAATTTTGGAAGTTCTATAAATTGTTTCTAATTCGATTTCAAAAAACAAGTTAAGTAATAAAAATACATTCACAGAATGATTCAAAGGATTGACAGTGGTTTTATTACTAATGGTATGAAATGTTAATAAAAAATGGAGAAAATAAGAAAAGATTTAGGGATTCAGATTAGGAAACTAAGAATGTCAAAAGAAATGACACAATCTAATTTGGCAGAACTTATGGGTTGTAATCAGGAATATATTTCTAAACTTGAAAATGGCTTAGTCAATCCGTCAATTGAATACCTTATTCACATCGCGAATGTGCTTAATATTGATTTGAAATGTGATTTTATTTTGAAGAGTAATAATAATTGAATTGGAAATAAGGCGTTCACTCCTCGGGTCTCGGCAAAAATTTCGCCAGGGGTTCCAAAATCCTCTTGATCGTTCCGCTTGTTTTCTAATTTGGCTCTCTGTCTATAAGAAAGGAGTTCCACAATCAAAAGGCATTTGTCACAAAATTGCTACTACATTAATATTAGTTTCGGGGTCTCACTTCAGCTGAGGCTCCGAATAATTATCAACACCAGTACTACATATCCCGCAACCCTGTCACAATTTTCGCACTCAACCACTCGTCCTTCACAGCAATTCCAGGCTTTCCGAGCCATTGTCGCTGATCACTCCAAATGCTAAAAAGCCTCCATTGCTGATTTTAGGCTCGCCTGCTAGGTCGGGTGCTATCAGTTTTTGTCATCTTTTTTGAGCGGCCACGGGCAGT
>Ga0209692_10000865_pt1 | contig 52496 bp, 38 predicted proteins | sample tdDd472_FD_187129 | JGI IMG/M metagenome (GOLD analysis project Ga0209692, IMG submission 187129) | Marine sediment microbial communities from the Atlantic coast under amendment with organic carbon and nitrate - tdDd47.2 (SPAdes)... | ecosystem: Environmental > Aquatic > Marine > Coastal >... | reverse complement strand
GCCCCATAACAGAAATGGTACTCAGTTCCTCGTTTACGGTTGGAAAGCCTCTGTACCTGGAGACTGCGAAAGTGGCAATTTGGCTACTGACGGAGGTACTTCTGTACCGTTGGGTTATCTGAAACCGGATAGCAATCCAGATGCTTATCGCTTCACTGAAAGCTATGCCAGTATTGATGACAGTTACTGGAGCAGCAGCAGAAGCAGACTGATGACTGGCTTGGAAACAAATAAATTCTATTGCTTCAGAGTTTTAGCCAGAAACGGTATGCATGTTACGACAGGTGCTGAAGCCGGTTACTCAATCTGGTCTGCCTGGGATAATAAATGGTCGCCTGTAAGTGGCGAACAGCAACCTCCTGCCAAACCAAAAGTCCAGCTTGGAACCTTTGCTGTCAAATACGGTGTGGGCGATCCGCTTGAGAAGAGAGCTGTTGTTGTAGATGACCAGACCTATCAGCAGGTTACTATGGTTGTTGAAGATGAAAACAGTCTCGACGATTATAATGATATCAATCGGGTTATGCTGCGTATTTCACCACATGCAGACTGGTCGCATGCCGGAAGCATGAAACGTGGCTTGTTAATGGCTGATTACGATGAAGCTACTGATGAATGGAGTTTCTCCGAGATTGGCGGATATGGTAACAACAGAATCGAATTGCTGGCAGATAAATGTTCGGCTGAAGATTTGGGAAGTGATACCCGTCTGACATTCTCATGGTCGCTGAATAGTTCTGAGACAGATGATACCTATTTCTCCGATCAGGATCAGGGTATCGAAGTTTATCTGGTTGATTTCTCTGGAGTTGAAAACAGTTTTGTAGAGAATCGCCAGAGTGCCTGCGATCAGGTGTTCCATACATCATATCTTCCATACAATGCAAATCAGATTTTCGTAAATAATATTTTTGAAGATCTGCTTAGCAACAACTGGACAAATAAGAATGCAGTTACTTTCCAGGCATCAAGTCAGCAGGATAGTGACAGGGAAAGCAGATATCTAATCAACCTTTCTGATTTTTGCGAACCAAACTGTGGTGCCTGGGGTTGGGATATTGATACCACCAAGAAGAACTGTCAGGATATTGCTCAATCTCCTGGTGATTCTGTTTCATATAAACTTGGAATTTATAAATCGGTTGATGCCGAGAACAACTGTTCAGGCGAGCTTGCCACAACATCTACTCCAAGTTGGGAAAGTGCGACTGTAACTGGTGGAATGTTTGTCAAACATTGGGAAGACTACGATATTTCCACGACTGAGATTCCTAATGAAGGTCGCTATTACTGGTGTGTCAAATCCAGAGATCAGCATGATTATGTTGCAGATGCAACCTGGCCGGGTGCCAGTACTGATTGTTCTACAGACGATCATTGCGCCAGCGGTTACCTGTGCGGAGATGACGGAACCTGTTATCCATCTGGTGAAGTCTTCCCTTCGGAGACATTCCTTCTGGGTATTGACAGACATGCCCCGACATGGCCTGGAGGAAAAAATTACGGCACGGATTGTGATCCGCAGGTGGCCACTGTTGTTCATGCAAACAGGGGACATTTAGGTGGCGAAGAAGTTTGTCTCGGAGCCTTGCAGGACAAAGGCTCAAATTATGCCTTCTTGTGGCCCTCGGCTGTAAGGAGTGACAGACCTGCATCCGAAATCGCGCTTGAAGATACGGCACCTATATATGGTTACTATTATATCCTTATCGAAGGTAATCAGGGTGACAGAGTTGATCCTTATGGCAACATAAACGCAACCTTTATTCCCCATAATGAATCTCTTCCGCCAAGTTATGAATACAACACAACCCTTACACTGTACTGGGGTATCTACCAGTTTGGTGTGCAGGCAGTTGATATGGCCGGTAATGCTTCAACTACCGAATGGTTCGAGGTTAAAACTGTAAAAGGTTATGTGCCGGCACCGTGTATTGTCTCTTCGACACACCCTGATCAAACACAGGTCGAATGTAATACAGATGAAGTCGAAGGAGCAAATCATAATGGTGCAACCTGGAGACCTGTGTTCGAAATTATCGATCCACATACCAGAACCGCCACCCGAAGAGCAACTATTCCTGGCTGTGATACTGAGGGATTGGTAAACAGTGAAATCAAGTACTACAGCTTTACCTTGTCGGACTCTCCGTCAACATCTGCCGATGAGATACCGGAAGACAGTTACGAAGTTGGTAAAATTACCAGTTGTGCAAATGATGATGAAGATTGTACACCAATCTGTTTCTCGGATTTCAGTTGTATGGATTCCCAGAACCAGGAAGGTATTATAGGACTGGAGACTACCTTCAGATTCTTCGATGGCACGGCTGATACAACTTTGCCGGATTCTCAGTGTATTGATAACGATGGTTACATTGATGAAAGTTGTACAGCGGGAACAAGTACCAACACAAATATTTACCATAAGTTTGAGTTTGATATGCCTGCCGCTGGTAAGTCTTATTATTTGACCATCGAAGGTTACACCATGGGTAACGATGCCACAGCCAAGGCGACCTATACAATCAACAACTGTGGTTGTACAGATCCCAAATGTAAAGATCCTAATCAAAAGAAAAGCAAAGGATTTGGTACGGATGCAATGGCTTACATAAAAGGTGGAACCTTTAATACCAATTCGGACTTTGGTTCATCCCTTGGTCTGGATGCAGATTCATCAGTGGAAATCAAAGCCTTCTATATGGATGCAACCGAAATTTCCAATGCAGATTACGCCGAGTGTGTAAAAGAGGAAGTTTGTCAGCCATTACCGGATGACAGACATGGTTCAATCACACGCGCCAATTATTATGGCAACAGGGCATTCTCAAAACACCCGGTTGTTAATGTTTCCTGGGACATGGCACAAACATATTGCCAGTGGGCCGGAAAACGCCTGCCGAGCGAACTGGAATGGCGTTATGCAGCCTTTAATGCTCTTATCGATCAGGATCTTGAAGCCAATAGCAATATTGCAAACGACTTGTATGAGCTTGGTGATACAGTTAGCGTAGAAGAGCATCACGGCCCCAGATTGCCGGAAGGTATCGAGTTGCTTAACATGTACAACAATGTTTCAGAGTGGACCGGAAACTGGTGGTTGCCTGAAAATACTGTTGACTATGCCAAACTGGCATCCGGTGAAGATACTTATGAATCTTGTGTTGAAATTTGTCATAAAGGTAATATGGCAATTAAAGACACCGACATAAGTATGAAAGAAATGTTTGCCAATAACAGCGTTAAACGTGTTTACCAGAAACAGAATATGTACAATGGTGAAAACAACTTTACGCTGGCCACACCTGTAAATCTGTCCACAGAACAGGCAATGACAGCAGAAGCCAAAGCAGAGCTGGTATTGCAATCAACTTGTGAACAGACATGCAAGCAGAAGGTTGTACTTGGTTCTTCATTCGGCGCAATAGTTGTTAACGCAACTGAAAGAAATTCACTGATGCCGGATGGCTCTGCCTTTGATTTAGGCTTCAGATGTGCCATGCCTGAGGTTGCAGAAGGTGAGCAGACAGCTACAAATTATACCGAAGATCAAAATAGTATAATGGAAGCTGCAACATTAAGACCGTAACAGGGCATTGAGCCTTGTGACATTTAAAAATGGGACGTTGGGCCGCTTTAGGAGGTATCTTATGATACAGCAGAAATTCAATCAATTGGATCTTTCCGCATTGATCCGCTTGATGGCTGTTATGTCATTGTTAATTTTTGTGTTGGCTGGTTGTTCGGGTACTCCACAAGAACCGGATGGGGACGATGAAAAAGACAACTGGTGTGATACAAAAGATGATTGTCAACCATGCTATACGTGTTTCAATAATGAATGCGTACCGGATTTTGCTGATCCGAACTGTGTTGCCGATGGCGACCCCGAGGATGCCGACGATGATAAAACAGACGGTGATCTGACTGATAACGAGACAACGGAAACCGATGGAGACGATCCTGACGGTGATCTGTGTGAAGTCGATTGCGATGGCGATGGTGATTTGATTGAAGCAGAAGAAGCAGAAGGGCCATGCACCAAAGATGAAGATTGTGGCGAAAATCAGTTCTGTTACATTCCTACAGGTATCTGTATTGACAAAGCTCCTGATGGAGATATAGAGCGACCTGAAGACGATCTATGTGAGTGTACCCCTGGCGATGATTTCCTCTGCCCTGCTGATAGCTATTGTGGTGATGATTGCATGTGTCACCCAATAGAAGAAGATACCGAATGTGGTGGAGAATCTTACGGCGATTGTACAACGCATACAGATTGTCCGCGTGGTATCCTTTGTAATACCGAATGTGGAATTTGTGATCTAGAAACTACAGATGCTTCATGCACCACTGCTGACGACTGTAATGTTGGTCTGCATTGTGTACTTGGCAAGTGTGAGGTAGAGTGCATTCCAGATATTAAATATTGTCCGGATGATGATGACTGTTGCACTGATGATGGGTATTGCCGTGCTTGGGCCTGTCTCGAAGGTGATAGCGATGAGGAAGAGGAGGAGTGGCATTGCGGAGGATGCGATGACTGCAAAGAACATCCTGACTATGGAGAAGGATATTACTGCAGCTTTATAACCAAAGATTGTACACCGATGCAAACCGGTGATGGTGTGGATGCATGCTGTGCAGATGCGGATTGTGTTGTGCAAAGCACTGGCATCTGTGATATTCGAATCGGTCTCTGTCGCTATGTGGCAGATCCTATTAATAGGGGAAGCATTTCAGGAACGGTTTACTTCAGTGAATTAATCTACAATATGGGTAATTATTATGATGTGGTGCTAAAAGATAATGCCGGCCAGGAGTTGGAGAGAGATTCTAACAGACTTCCTGAGAACACTGGTGGGGAATATAAATTCTCCTATGTTTTCGACCGCTTGAATGAAGATAGTTTTAATGTTTTCCTTGAAATCGGTGACACTGAAATTGCAAACCCCTTCAATCCAATACTTATTGAGTTTGATGATATCAACATTGAAAAGATGATACGCGAAGATGTCGATTTTTATCTGGGTGTGGAAGATCCGAGGCTTGCTACAGTAAGTGGTAAAATCAACATTCTTGAAGATGATGGCTATGAAGTTGTAAATGTCGAGCTCTTTAAAGAGAATCCGGCAAATGGTGAATTGGAAATATTTGCAGAAGAAGTTACCGGTCCTCAGGGCACTTTGCAAAGAGATTACAGCATTACAGGCGTTGTTAGTGGCACTTATCTTGCTCGTGCCACCTTGAGAGATGAATTAATCGATTATTATTCAACAAGGATAATTGTTGACATTGATAACGATCCCACGCTTGCAGTTAATGACATCGACTTCTATTTTGATGATATCTTGCGTGATCATTTAAGTCACATATCCGGAACAGTTTATTTCGCACAATATCTTGATATCAGTGATCTGTCTGTGAATTTGTACAGTCGCTTTGGTAGTGATCAATATCCCATGTCCGAGGCAAGTATCAGCAATATTCAGGATGATTCCTTTGATTATGATTTCCTGAATCTGGAGGCAGGCAGCTTCCTTATCTCTGCTGATGTTGAATATGATGGATATTCATATGTCGCTTATCCATTACCAGTTGAAAATGCTTCGCTGGATATCGAGGCAGGTAACCAGATAGTTGCACCGGGAAGAGATATATATGTTGATGCAGTAAATCCTGATTATTGTTCAATATCCGGCTCTGTAAAATACAGTGACCTGATTTCTGCTGGAGATATCGTAATAGAGGTTCACGACAGTAATGCATTTGGAAACCTGCTTATTGCCGATCCGGTTTTGGATGTACAGGACAATATCGGTCAATTCTTTATCGAAGGACTGGATGCCGGCACCTATTATATCAAGGCTGTAAAAGCAGATGATTCGACTGATTTTGTGGTATGGAATTCTGGTATAACTGTCATGACATCCGGCGGTACAAAAGATGCGGATGGCATACTTTTTGACTTTTTACAATAAGAATGGTATGTCCCGACTATAGTTATGTGGAATTTTGGAGGACTTGTAATGAGTAGAAGTTTGTTTGTTCTTGTTTTGTTACTGATGCTTTCTCTATCTAGCTATGGTTGTGGTGATGGAAATCAGGGTACAGATGGTGATGAAAACGAATGTCCAATAGGTCAGGAAATCGGGCCTGATGGAAAATGCCATACTGTAGTTGATGGCGATTTGGATGGCGTTGTACCTGATGGCGATAAGGAAACAACTGATGGTGACAAGGATGTTGACTCAAGCGATGTCGATGATAGCACTGATGGTGATGTTATAGATGAAGATCTTGATGTTGACGACAATCCGGTTGATGGCGATAATGATTTTGAGGCCGAAGAGAAACCGGATGGCGATATTGACGAGATGGACGCTGTAGATGCTGATGACGATTTCGAAATTCTGGAACCGGATGCTGATCCCGAGCTTGATATTGAAACCGTAGATGCCGATCCTGAAGTTGAGGAAGTGGAGATCAATCCAAATTGTGTGGAAGGATCTTCTTGCGATATAAATGAAGATTGTGGATTCGGTTGCTATTGTGCCGATGGCCCCGGTAAAGGCGCAGGCACCTGCACTGCAGACTGCGCCGAAGGTACCGAGTTCTTGTGTGATCAATCCGGTCTCGAATGCTGTGACTATTCTTTAGGTCTCTGCGTTGAGTGTGCTGTTGACGGTGATGCAGAACCTGATGCAGAAGAACCAACATTCTGTACGTCTGATGTCGACTGTGATCCATTCTGGTAGTGCAATCCCCTGAAACAGTGCGAGCAGGGTGAATGTACAATTGATGACGATTGTAAAACCTCAGAATACTGCACCGAACATGGCAGATGTTTGCCCATACCTGAACTGGACGATGATGATGAAGTTGCACAAAAGGCTAACATTACAAAGTGTGATGTGAATTCAGATTGCCAAAGCGGTTTCTTCTGTCACTGGAAAACAAGCACCTGCGTGCCCGGTTGCCAGTCTGATGCAGATTGCCTGATAGATGCACCTAAATGCAAAGAGGGAATCTGCTATTAACGCCTGATGCAAAAAGCAATAAAAGCAGCTTGCGGATAAGCTGAGCTAAGATAAATATAGAAAGCCCCATCAAAAAATGATGGGGCTTTTATTATGTAATGACTTAAGTCAGTTGAGCCCGGTAGGATGGGTAACTTGTTACCCATCTTTTCCTGCGACGTTGAAAGAGATGGGTGAGTAATCACCCATCCTACCGGACTATTCAAAACGTACATTTCCCTGTTCATTTTTTTTGGCATAATTAGTCCATAGTATGGGAAAAGTTTTCTGCGAAAGTATAATAGGAGAATTGTGGGCGGGTGTCCCGGACTCAACGGGTGCCATAGTCTCACGACTGAAAGTCGGGAGGCTGTGTGTCTTAATTTATCAACTATTTATTTCACTATTAAGCCATCAACCCCATCACAGCCTCCCCATCTTCGATGGTGAGACTATGGCACCCATTTGAGTCAAACATTGGTGTCCCGGCCACCCGTCCACCCATTTGAGTCAAACATTGGTGTCCCGGCCACCCGTCCCAAATTGTACGTATCTTCTTTTTTTACTTTATATTCTAAAATCATGAAGAATTCCAAGAAGATATAACATTTGATTGCGCCGTTTTGTGTCCAGGTAATACATAATAATGGGAACGCCTTCATGGCTTGGCCCATGAAAGTGCTGTCTTAAGACAGAGAGAAACATTCTTTCACTACTGCTTATTCCATTTTCGCATGAAGGGCTCAAGAATGCTACAACGCGTCCCTTGGTTTCGTCAACTTCCCAGTAGTCATCGAACATCATTATTGGTGATGAGAATAAAAAAGACCATATTTGTCTAAACGCACGCAATTGTGTGTAATCACCAAATTTTTGGCTGAGGAGACTTATGAGGTTTTCAGTTAAAGACTCCACATCACTAATACGAGAACTAATGTATCCAGCATCTAACGATAATTTTTCACCAATGCTCTTTGGACGCGCAGCTGCTCCTGCTTTCTCAGTATAGACACTGTTAACGATCAAGTCGTTATGAAGCAAAAGATTTCTGGTTTCTTTAGCTTCTACTATACGATCCAACAGTTCATTTTCGAATTCTGTATCTTTTATGCCAAATGCTTTTATAATTGATTTGAAGAATTCTATAAATCGTCCGTAGGACAATTTAATTAAATGCTGTTCCACTTGTTTCTCTATTAGCTCAGCAGGAATTGCAGCGTCAAGAATTGAATCTTTAGTAAGTGTTACAGGTTTAATATCAGAAGCACCAGGAAAGTTTTCAGTGAAGTATTTGTATGTGTCTAACAGCATGATTTCGAATGATGAGATAGCCATAACAAATAGGCCTTTTAAAGATTCTGATTCGGGTTCAGCATCTTTAATTTCATTCTTGATCCTTGTCATCCTATCGGTAAACATGTTAGCTGGCTTAAGTAATCGGTCAACTAGCAATACATTTGGAAGTTGCATCAATTCCACCTATTCTGCGGGATTATTTGTAATCAAATTTACTTTATCTTTGTATAGTATAGTAGGTAGGGTGATTTCACCCGACATTTCTTTATTCAGCAATAATATCCTTATCGAAGGGTTGTCTTTCATTATTATAAAAACCTTGTTTTACATATTTGTGATAGGTCGACCATTTTCAGGCAAAGTCCATATCGTATGGAGGTGATCGGGCAATAGAACCCATGCTATTATATTGAAAGGTCGATCAATGCGAACCCTCTGGATTGCATTCCTCAAAGCTTTTCGCATCTGTGCATGGCAAAGTATCGGTCTACGGTGCTGCATGACAACGGTAAAAAAATACGTCCCTCCATTAATGTATAAACGTCTCAAGTTTTTCATATTGCACAGGTTATCATATTGCAGTCATATGGCAAAAGAAAATGTCGGGTGAAATCACCCTACTAAATGCGATCAGGGAAGGATTGTTCAGGGCCTGTAATAAAAAATGGCCACCTGTTTTCAGGTGACCATTTGGCGAGTCCCGCGGGATCTTAACGCAGGGTAAAAGCTATAAATAGGGCCATTTTATCACGATTGATAAAGAGGCGGATGGTTTTTCCCTTTGGCAGTTTTCCTACAACTCTTTCAAAATGTTTGCTATTTTTAATCAAGGTCGTATTCACCTTGCGAATAACGTCTCCAGGTCTTACACCTGCTTTGGCAGCAGCCGAGGTTGGATCTACCTTGACAACCAGAACACCCTTGCCATCTTTGATTTCTAGCTTTTTCAGCAGACGTTTGTCCGGGTTTACAAGTTCCATACCACAAGACAATACTTTGTCGCTTGTATCCAGTTGGTTATCGTCGGCTTCAGCTACTTGCGAACCGGGCATTTTTCCGAGCTTCAGGCTGATCATTTTCTTACGGCCATTGCGCCAGATCTTTAACCTCACTTTTTTTCCAACACCGTGCATTGATGCAAGCCAGGCCAAATCAGCTTCGCTGTCGACAATTTTTCCGTCGAATTTAATGATAACATCTTCAGGACGAAGTCCGGCTTTTGCTGCGGGGCTGTCTGGGACTACCGATGCTATGAGTGCGCCTTTGGCAGAAGGTAATCCTAAAGAATCAGCTAATTCGGGTGTCATGTGCTGTAATTGAATGCCGATCCATGAACGCTGTATTTTACCTGTAGTCAATTGTGGCAGCAGAATTTTTGTCATGTTTATCGGAATCGCAAAACCTATGCCGTTACCTTGAGCGATAGCAGTGTTAATGCCGACTGCTTCACCGTAGATATTAACCAAAGGGCCACCGGAGTTGCCGGGATTGATTGAGGCATCGGTCTGGATGAAGTTAGCAATAATTTTGCGACCTGAAGGGTTGATGTCCTTACGGCCTTTCTGGCTGACAATGCCTTTGGTTACAGTCTGTGAAAGTCCAAAGGGGTTTCCCATTGCAACAACAGTATGACCAATGTGAAGTTTGTCAGAGTCTCCGAGAATCAAAAAAGGTAGTTTTTTACCGGCATCTATCTTGATTAGGGCCATATCGGTTCTGGCATCTTTGCCGATGACTTTTGCCTGATATTCATCGCCACCTTGCAGTTGAACCGTAATTTCATCTGCGTTTTCAACTACATGATTATTGGTCAGGATATGACCTTCTGCGCTTATCAGAAAGCCGGAGCCCATTCCCTGTTGCTTGAATTCTTTGCCGAAAGGTTGGTTGAAGAAATACTCGAAAAAGTCATTCATGGGGGCGTTTCTGCCACGTCCACCCATCTTGTAAACCACTTCGGTAGCAATTGAAACAACTGCCGGAAGAGTGTTTTTGACCAGGGATGTCATGTTGCTGTTAATGCGTGGATCTATATATGGTTCGTGTTGCTGTTTGGCATCTGTCCATATTTTGGCCTTTGTCTTGCTTTTCGCCATGACATTTGTGGAGCCGAGTAGCATGCATAATATTGCAAGTAATAACAAAGGTTTAAGTGATGGTTTCCACAGAGATTTCATTTAGATTTCCTCCAGTATCTGTAACAGTTAATCAGTTTCATACCTAGAGTAACTTTTAAAAGGCGGATTCTATTCCCGTTAGTGCTTACCTTTTTCTTTCAGAATTTCCTGAATTTCTGCTTCGTCATCAGCGGTTAGAGTTTCCATCGGGGCCTCAAGGTCATTGGTGCTTTTTTGTATCTTGCGCAAGACCTTTTTACCGCCATCTTTGGTGTCGTTAAGTAGTTCTTTGGCCTTGTCTCCAAGTGAGTCAACACCGGAGCCGAGATCTATGTCCAAATCCATATCTCTGTCATAGACAAAATCAACCAGTCCGTCTCTGGAATCCTGAAAAATGTCTGTTCCAACCAGTGAGTCAAGATGCTCCAGGGCGGTTTGACCTTTAACATCAAAACCACCTAATGCAACAAAAACCAGCAGGAAAATTGCAAGATAAATTAATTTTTTAATAATACCGAATCCCAATGAAAACCCCTTTTTCTTTTTCTTGTTGCTTTTTGCCATGACTAGAAACTATACCTCACCATGAAAAATGCCTGATCATTATTTGAGTATCTGCCAAAGATTGTATCTTTTCTATCCGGGTTGGATGAATATACATTATAGCCTACAGGCTCTTTGGCCCACGCTTCCATCAGCATAACTCCCAAAGTCAAACGAAGATTCCTTACAGGAGTATATGACACTTTGGGGATAATTACATAATCTTTGGTGGAAAAATTGGTTTGGTTCAACAACTCAAACTCCAGGTCGTCATCCAGAAACGCCAAACGAATAGTTGTGAAGAGACTCATGTTTTTATCTGTTGTGAAAACAAGTTGTTCGTTTGTTTCAACACCAAAAAGGATAGAACCGAAAAGCTCTAAATCAACATACAAAGTTGAAACAGATCCCAAATCCATCTTCAGCAGATCCAGACCAACAGCATAGGAAAGAGTGTGGTGAGTTGTGGGATAGAGTCCTTCGGTGTAATAGGTTTTGTCTGGCAAAAAGGCTGCCTCTGCCTTTAAACCGAACTCCCAGATTGTAGTGCCGAACTCAACTGCGACCGAGTGTTTGCGTCTGTATTCGGAAGAAACCAGATCGTCAATGGGAGTGCCGGCATTGATTCTCTCCTGCAAACTGGTGAGATATCCGTTGACCATGTTGGTGTCGCCACGCATCACGGCCTCTGCCATTGCTCTTACTTCCGGGTCGAAATTGGTTGTAGGTAATTCTTCGTAGCCGAAAAGATAAGAAATACCGAAATCTACACCGGCTTTTGAACCTGAAAATCTGAAACCCAGTTGCGAGTTTAGCGGGTTTGCGCCGGGGTTGTCTGTCATCAGCAATTCTGGATGTTGATTGATGGTAACACTGTCGTGCAAGTAATAGTTTACATCGGCAATGGGATAACTGCTTTGGCCGTATGCCGAGCCATAGCGAAATAGGGAGTAATCACCGCCATAGATGTCCAGTGGCGGAGGAGTGAAGAATGGGGAAATAACAAATTCGAAAGCAAGATCGGAGATATGGTATATGCCCTTGATTGCTACCAATGGTTGTTTAGAGCCACTGATATCAGACCAGTAATACGAGTTCACATCACGCGGGTTAAGTCTGTCAGACGGACTCATTACAGTCATGGTTCCCCAGGAAACTATCTGGTTTCCCACTCTTAAATCAAAGGAGCCGAAAAAGAAATCGAAATACATTTCCCACGGTTCAAGTTTGTAGCCGGTTCGGTAATCTTTACCATTAAAAATGATAGTGGGATCATTTTCATTTCTTTTTCCAAGCACAGAAAATTCGGTATAGATTTCTAAAAATGCCTGAATATTTTCGGTAAGTGATAAGCGTGTCCAGAACTTGGCACTGGTACGAAAGTCAATTACATCTTCAGTACCTTTTTTTGTTGCTTCCGCGCCGGGAGTTTCCTGAATCAATGAATACTCATACGCGAGGTCGTTGCCATATCTGGCTCTTACTTCTCCACCGTATTCAAACTTTGGTTTAAAGCCTTTTTCTTCGGCAGTACTAAGCTTTGCTGTCTGCTCTTCAGGTTCCGAGGTTACCATGGGGATGTCGAACTCAGGGTCCACAAACAAGTCCCCTTCAGTTGCGCTGACTGGTTCCTCCTTTTTCGCAGGGTAGTTTCGCTCGTCAACTACTTCGTTTTCCGGCTCAAAAGTAAGCGGAATAATTGGCACCAGTTCGGGTGTTGCTTCTTTGCTTGCATTTGTTTCACTTTCATTGGAAACGTTATTTTGTTGACCAAAAGCCGTGTTTCCCCAAATTAAAAGCAAAGAAATAGTAAGTACAAAAATATTTAAGAATGTTTTCACCGCAAATCCTGTTAACAAGTTTGGTTACATTTTTGTCATGCGTTCTCTGGTAAAGTCTTCCGGGCTCAGCTTGGCTTTAGTGTTGATATTGGTGAGGAAAATTCTGGTAGCCTTTGAGGTCTGCTGATTCATCATGATGGCGCGGGTAATGGTATTATCGCCATTTATTACTTCGACTTTTTCTACGATCATTACTTTTTTAAGTTTGTTTTTAAGGTCAAAAAACTTGATTCTTCTGGGAACAAAGGTTTTCTTGTCGATCCAGGTGGTGTATTTGCTGTATTTCTCTTCTTTTGGGTTCGAAGGAATGGATTCTATTACGTAGCAATCAATGCCACTGATCTTTTCATCAGCCAGACGTTTGTGGGTTCCCTTGTCTACGTCCTTGCTACCCAAATCGCCATAGGTGAACTCGCTACCCATAAATGATTCCGATTTGCCGGACTTTCCACCTTTTCTGAAGGATCTCTTCAGAGCCGACATATATAACCACTGGTCATCATCGGCATCACCGGGCTTTTCGATACTTAAAAAGGCAGTACCAGATTCGTCTGCAGGTGAGGTTACGGTCAGAAGGACACGACTGAGGTCATCCTTCTCATTTTTAACTTTTATGGCTTTAACGCGAAATTTCCTGACTTCTACTATTTCTTTCTCGTCTATGTAATCCATCTTCAAGTCTGCGGTGGCAGAGCTGAAGTCCATCATATTGTGATCATAGGATTTTTTCAGGATAGCTTTGGCATCCATCTGGTCAGCCTGAAGCAAAGCCGGCAATAATAGAATAATGGCAAGAATTACGATTGTCGCTCGTCTCATCAAAAAACCTCCGTATTTGAGGAAAGTAATCAGTTTTGTCAGGCCAATGTATTGAAACTAGTGAATACCACAATATGTTTCCTTTGTAAATATAGAGTAATGATATCCTTTGGTAATTACGAGTTTGTCCCAAAATATTTTCGCGAGGCTATAAATGCCAGACACACAAGCAATATTACAAAGTTTAGCTGATGGCCTGCTCCGTTATGTTGGCAATTGCCCAGCATATTTGTTTCCGGCTCTGTTTTCTTACTGTTTTTGTTCTTATCAGCAGTCAATAACGCATTTTGGGCAGCTATTTCTTCCAGGCGTTTCTTGATATTTGTACAATGGGGATACTTTTGTATCAGTGTTTGGCGCAAGGTCATGGCCTCTTTTGGTTGTTGGCGGATCTCCAGCAGGTTTGCCATGGATTCCATCTGGCAGGGAATATCCTTGAACTCAGGCTCATTTGGTTCGATAAGAGTTAAAAAATCTACTCCCTTAAGGATGTGTCCTGACAAAATTTGTCTGCGGGCTGCTTCAATAATAGGCGCAGAGCCGGTTTGCATTTCCGGAGGAATTGATAGTGCTTTAGCCGATGCCTTTTCCAGTTCGCCCTGTTGGGTTGTCAGTCGTACTTGCATCCAAAGCAATTCTTTGGAACCGGGAAGCATTTCTTCATATGCTTTCATCAGTTTTGCAGCCAGTTCAAGTTTATCCTCATCCATAAGTGAATTGATTACATCTTTCACATTATTCGAGGATTCAACAGAACATCCAGAGGGCAAAACTGTTTCTGCCTGTAGAGGCAAATTGAAACAGGAAAATACAATCATAAAAAGCAACGCAAAAGAAAGCTTCAGCATGTTTAACTCTTTTCGAAAATGTGACAAGTATTGATGCAGCAAAATACCATGCAGATCTTGTAAGGTCAATTTTGATTTTTTATCCTTACCGGGTAAACATGGAAAACTTGCCAAATAAAGCTCGCGAGTGTAAAATGCCTAGTGTTTAAAGTTTAAATATGAAGGCAGTATAGAAAAAACTGCCGATAGTTAATGCTTGGACGTTTTTTCACAGGTAGTGAGGCAAGTGTTTCCTGTGTGTAGGTTTGAGATGGCAAAAATAACTTTGCAGTTGTTTCAATATTTGGTTTGTAATGTTGAGCTGTTGTTAAAGCAGGAATAATATAAGTAAAAACGGTTTCCTTATGCGTTTAAGTAGATTGGGGTTCTGTGTTTAATTGAAAAAGAGATAAAATATGAACGATTCTCGAGATAGTAGCAATAAAGAACATACAACTGAGGATGCTCATAAATATTGTGATATTCTCAACAATATTAACGAGGCTGTGTTTATCCATAATATCTCAGACGGATCTATTCTCGATGTAAATACGGCCATGTGTGAAATGTTTGGATATCAGCGGGAAGAAGCTTTGGGGCTTAATATTGGTGCCATTAGTTCAGGGTACAATGGTTACAATATGGAAGGTGCCAAAAAGCTTGTTCAAAAAGCAGCTAAGGAGGGAGCGCAAGTTTTCGATTGGCATGCAAAACGTAAAGATGGAACATTTTTCTGGGTAAGTGTGAATCTCAAACATGTCAATATTGCGGGCGACAGTTGTGTTTTGGCGGTAATTCGAGATATCACCGAGATGAAAGAATACGACAGGGAACGTCTGCGATTAATTGAGATCGTTGAAACAACCTCTGATTTAGTTTCAACCTCAACACCGGATGAGAAAATTCTGTATCTAAACGAAGCCGGAAGAAGAATGCTGGAGTGGTCACATGGCATCGAAAAAATGGAAATTAAAAACCTGCACCCCCAATGGGCAGGGGAAAAAATAAAAAATATTGGTTTGCCGGAATCCGTTAAACATGGTGCATGGAGAGGTGAAACCGCGATTGTAAACGCTACTGGAAAAGAAATTCCAGTTTCGCAGGTAATTATCTCGCACAAAGATCGTGAGGGAGACTTGTGCTATTTCTCGACTATAATGAGAGATATTTCTGAAGCCAGAAAACAGGAAGATGAACTTAGAAAAAGTGAAAAACTTTTGTATACCACTTTAAGCAGTGTTGCAGATGCCGTTATTACTACGGATACCAGTGGAAAAATTACTTTTATGAATCCAACAGCTGTAAAAATAACCGGATATGCTGCTACTAATGGACACACTTTAAATTTGCTTGAGGTATTCGATGTTGTTGATGAAGATACTGAACAAAAAATTTCTGATCCTGTTTTAGAAGTTATTCTGTCTGGCGAGGCTAAAAAATTTGGTTCACACTACAGAATCAAAATCAAGTCTGGGGTTGAACTTCCTATTTCTTTTAACTGTGCACCAATAATGGATGGTGAAAATGTTTTAGGGGGCGTCTTGGTTTTCAGAGAAATATCAGAGGAGCGCAAAAGAGAGGCTAAACAGCGACATCAACAAAAACTCGAGTCAATCGGTACTCTGGCTGGTGGAGTTGCTCACGAAATAAACAATCCAATAAATATTATCATGAACTATGCAGAGCTGATTCTAGAGAAGCTGAACGAGCAAGACGACGAGTATGACGATGTTAAAAATATAATCGGGGAGAGTCAGCGAATAGCATCAATTGTTCGGAATCTTTTGGCTTTTTCACGACAAGAAACAGAATCTAAAGAGCCTGCAAGGCTTTGGGATATAGTAAATACAACAGTCTCGCTAACCAGAAAAATCTTTACAGCAGACCAAATTAAGATGGATGTTGATGTTTCAGATCGTTTGCCTTATGTCAATTGCAGAAGTCAACAGATAATGCAGGTGTTGATGAATCTTATTACCAACAGTCGAGATGCCTTGAACGAAAAATACCCCAAATTTGATGAAAACAAGATAATAAAAATCAGGGCAAAAGAAATAGAATTCGACAATAGAGAGTTTGTCAGATTAACAGTGGAAGATACCGGCACGGGAATAGAAAAGTCTATTCTGGATAAAATTTACGATCCGTTTTTTACCTCTAAGCCAAGGTACAAAGGTACAGGCTTGGGTTTAAGTGTAAGCCATGGAATTGTAGAGGATCATAATGGCCGTATGTCCGTTGAAACAGAGGTGGGTAAGTTTACCCGTTTTCACCTGGATCTGCTACAGTGAAAATCTTGTTTAAGCAGGGACAGCTTGCCTTTGAATAAACCTTCTGATATTGTTCTGCCGTTGATTATGTATTTCTTAAGGTTAAATCAAGGCGATGAAACTCTCCATTGTCACAAAGATAGTTCTGCTTTTATCTACGGTTATTGTGGTATTCGCAGGTGTAAGTTATTATCAGCTGGCGCAGATAAACAAGTCCACCAGATCACTTGATGAAATCAACAAGGGATATGTTCCCCTCTCAAAGATTATTACCCGAATTGATACCGCTTTTAATAACCTGAACAGCGATATGGAGCGTCTGGCAGAGCTTGAAGAAGCCGAAGCCAGAAAGATTATGGGAAGAACCTTGTTCGGCTTTTTGCCACGTTTGCTAAACCAGCATATTTCACAAGGTCTTGCACACTGTGATAGATTTATTATGGTTACAAAAGTAAGGGATCAGCAGAAATTCTATGCCGATATCAAGGAAAAACTGGTCAGAATTAAGGAGCAGTACACAGGCTATATAGAAGTTGCCAGACTCTACATGGATACAATTAACAAAGTTAACTCTGATGAGGAACTTGAGGAAGTATATAATGACTTGAACATCAAAAAGCGACAACTGGAAAGATCTATTAAGGTAATTTCGCTCAAAATGGAAAGTCATTTGAGCCAGAATGTTCGATTGGTGGAAAAACAGAGTTCCAACGCCAGTTGGTCTGGAATTGTTCTGACATTATCGGCATTTATTGTGGCTTTGATTTTGATGTCACTTTCTATTTTAATGCTCAAACCACTGAGAAAACTTACAGAAGCTGCGCATAAAATTGGCGAAGGTGAATATCGTTATTCGGTTGTTATTCCTTCCGGTGATGAAATGGGTACTTTGGCTCGTGAATTTGAGAATATGCGCTTATCACTTATTCAGCGCGACAAGGAGTTGAAAGAGCAGGCCGATAAGCTGGAACTATCGAACCTTGAAGTCAACATGTTGAAAATTCATTACGAAAACATCATTAAAAACCTGTGGTTGCCGGTTCTTGTGGGTGATGTTCAACAAAATCTGACTACAGTTAATCCCAAAGCTCTTTCCATTTGGGGAGATGAGTTAAACGACAGCATTGGCTTGCCTATTGCGGATTTACCTCTGGCTGAGCAGAAACTTGGCGAAATTATCCCCCTGGATCAGGTTTTGAATCTTAAAAAGACCTTTGTTAGAGAGTCTGTCAAGGTAAAAGATACCCAGGGCGATATCAGACGCATCACCTTTACCGCGGTACCATTTCTTGATCAGGATAAAATAAAAGGTTTGCTGATTATCGGGGAAGATGTGACGGATGAGTTAAGAATGCGTGATTCGATGTTACAGAATGAACGCATGGCTGCTGTGGGAAGAGTTTCGGCCAAGATAGCCCATGAAATACGAAATCCCCTTTCATCAATTCAGCTTAATACCGAAATGCTTCAGGATGAGATTGCGGAAGAACAACCCGACATGGGCGAGTTGCAGCCAATATTAAAGTCTATTGTCAGGGAAGTTGCACGTTTGCATGACATTACAGATGCACATTTATCCATGTCAAAGAGCAAAGACTCCAATAGGAATAAAGTTGAGCTAAACAAGGTAATAGCCAATCTTGCAGATTTTTACAGGGCTGAAATGAGCAGACAGAATGTTGAATGCAAGCTGGATCTGTTCAATTCCTCTGTGGAAATAATTGCCGATGAAAACCAGATAGTAAGGGCTTTTCATAATCTTATACGAAACTCAATTGAAGCCATGGAAGATGGTGGAGCGCTTGAACTTAAAACAGAAAAGATAGACAAAGGTTGCAAAGTGTCAGTTGCCGATAGCGGGCCCGGTATCAGTCAATCCAATCTGGACAAGATCTTTGATCCATATTTTTCCACCAAGTCAAGCGGAACAGGTTTGGGGCTTGCAATTGTCAAACAAATAATTGATGAGTATGATGGGGAAATCGAGTATGAGACTTCCAAACTCGGTGGAAGCTGTTTTGTGATAACCCTGTATGATAGTTATATAGATAAGGATGAGGATGGCATGATTGTCGTAGGCTGAGTCTGTTGCATTTGAAATCCAAGAAAATGCTTTACATAGAGATTTCGCTGAGATATATTCCATCCACTTTTAACGGCAGGCAAATGAAAAAGAGGTTGCCAATGAACAATAGAATTAGACAGATACTGGTTTTGGCTGTACTGGTTTTCGTTTTATCATTTTCAACGAATGCTCTGGCCAAGGATGTCGCACGTAAACTTGGTGTAGGAGTTGACTCTACCCTGAATGCTGCAACGCTCGGTATTGGCGAGATATCATCATCCTCAGCATCAACCAATGCGCCGGGCTTTGGTCTTTCGATAAAATACTGGATCAATAACGACTGGGCTATTCAGGGTGTTTTTGGTTTCATGTATGCTGCTTCGGATGCGGTAGCCAATAACTATGAGGACAATACGAATGATCCCAGTGATTTTTGGGCATTCTCCTTTGATATCAAGGGCATTTACAACTTTGCCAAAGGCGATATGGCTAATTTGGGAGCCTTTCTTACTTTCCATATGCAGAAAGAAAATACAACTTTAAGAAGACCCGCAGGGCCATATGATTCTAACCTCGGTTTTTCCTTTGCAATTGGATTGACTCCTGAAATCTTTATTACAGAGAATTTTGCACTGAATGCAGAATTTGGCATTACCGTAAGAGTTCAGCAGGGTTTTGCAGCAGGATTCTCCGGTGATAATGTCTTGGGTGGTTTTGGTTTCCATTACTATTTCTAACCAAAAGATGCAAATACAAAAGCTCCAGCCGTTTTTCGGTTGGGGCTTTTTTTTTGAGAGGAGTAGGGAAACTGGCGAAATTATTATTTCGTATCAGACTGTTGACAAAGTAAAATCTCTTAATATTATTCAAAAGCCACTGCTGTACAATCTTTTTTGCATGTTTTATAATGTATACATTTTAGTCTTTTCGTCATTCCCGCGAAAGCGGGAATCCACATGGCTATATCATTGAAATAATTAAGAATATGTTTTCATGTACAAATAAAAAAAGCAAAAACTCCGACAAACCAATGCCATTGATTCCAAATTCTGGATACCTGCTTTCGCAGGTATGACGCATGTTGAAGTTTGCTTTGTTCAAACAACACCACTTTGTCAGCAAAAACTGGCGAAATTATTATTTCGTATTTGCATATTGTTTCAATGTAATAAGCTTCATTACGGTATGCAGATGATTAAGTGTATGTAAATATTGACAAAAAACAATTGTGTTAGCAATAAAGTATAGTGAAATTAAGGCAGTGCTATCAATTGTTGCATAGTTAATGTTATTAGTGGTATAATTATGCACCATAAAGTTTATACGAGGAGAATGTCGATGTTGGACAGAATGTCTATTGAGCTGGGAAAAATTCCAGCAGGATTCGTGGATCTGAGACGTGAAATTGATAGTAGTCTTTCAATTTCACTGGTAAATGGTGAAGTTCAATCCCTCTCAGATTCAGAGACTGGTGCTTATTTCTCGCGAGTAATTGCTGATGGCGGTTTGGCCACCCATTGCTTCTCTCTGGAAAGCGACATGAAGAAAGAGCTTCTCTACACTGCAAGTCTGGCAAGTAAATCTGGCAAGTACAAGAGTGAGAAGGTCAAGTTTGCCAATGCTCCGGTAGTTGAAGATAAAGTCAAAATTTCTCCTGTAAAGCATCCTCATTCGATCAGCGTTGAAGAAAAAGTACAGTTGCTTGAGAAATACGATAAAATTGTTCGCAAGAACGATAAAATTGCTCAATGCGACTTGTCCTATCTTGAGCTGAATAAACGAAAATGGCTTGTAAATAGCGATGGTACCAAACTTTTTCAGGATCAACTGATCTGCTTTGTTACAGGTCTTATTGTAGCCAAAGACGGTGATCGCATGGAAGATGTTCGTGTTGCTGTTGGTGGCAGTGAAGATTTTTCCAATCTGGAAAACCGGGAAGATGTTTTCGAGGGAAAAGCCAAAATTGCCATAGATCTGCTGAAGTCTCCCGCAGTCCCAAGTGGAGTCAGCACCATATTGCTTGATCCCTTGATGACCGGACTTTTTGTGCATGAATCTTTTGGGCATTTCTCAGAGGCCGATCTGGTAGTTAAAAATCCGGCCCTGCTTCAAAAACTGCAAATAGGCATTCGTCTTGCCAGTGAAGTTTTTTCGGTGATAGACGATGGAACCCGCAAAGGCATACCGGGCTATTGGGAATACGATGATGAAGGAGTAAAATCCAGGGCAACCTCATTGATCAACAATGGCATCTTAACAGGCAGAATGCATAACCGTGAAACCGCAGCCATTATGGACGAACCATTAACCGGTAATGCTGTGGCTGAATCATGCAGACACAATCCGCTGGTTAGAATGTCTAATATTTACGTCAAACCAGGCGAGAAAACACTGGATGAAATTATTGATGGCGTAAAAGACGGTGTCTATGTTTGCGGGCCCAAGGGCGGGCAGACTATGGGCGATCTGTATTCCTTTGGTGCGCAATATGGTTACATGATTAAAGATGGAAAATTGCAGGAAATGGTTAGTGGTATCAACCTTTCCGGTAATCTCTTCACGACTTTGAAAAATATCAAAGAAGTTGGAAACGATCTTTCTTTCCGCGAAGTTGGTGGTTGTGGCAAGGGTGGTCAGCTAAATGTCAAATCCGGTCTGGGTGGCCCACATATGCTGGTCGATGGCGTAACGGTGGGATAACAGGAGTATATTATGAAAGAATTACTAGATCTGGCGCAAAAAAAGAATGTCAAGGCAGAAGTGATTCAGCTCAGCAAAGACAGGCTGCCGGTTAAATTTGAAAATGGTGAACTGCAAACCCTGAGTTCCGAGAAAACCAACGATGTTGGTGTGCGTGTCATTAGTGATGGGCATGTGGGCTTTGCCGCTGCAAGTGACACTGATGATCTGGAAGATCTGCTGAACAGAGCGATAAAGGTTTGCCCCCATGGCATGGAAGCCAAATTCGATTTCCCTGAAAAAGCTGAAGTTGAAGAATTATCCTCCAGTGACGACACCATTAATCTGGTTCAGCCTGAAGCAATTATAGAGGAAGGGCAGCGACAGCTTGATTACTTGAAAAAGGAACTAGGTAACGACATAACGGTTGTCTCGGGGCTCTCCAAAGGATCGAACACTCTCAAGTTCTCCAATACATCAGGTGCGGACTACCAGCAAAAGGTAACCGCCTTTTCACAAAGTGTATATGTTACCTTGCCCGGTTCCGGTTCCGGTCCATATGCAGAACAAACGCGTGTAGGCTTTGATAAAATGGACGATAAAAAGCTTGATGATCTAATTAAAAGATATCATTGGGCTAAAAAAGAATCAAAGCCCACAAGTGGCAAAAAGCAGGTTTTGTTTACCCCGGATTGCTTCTATGCCCTGCAATGGCGCATTGAAACCGCGATTTCGGCAAAAAGCTATTTGGATGATATCAGTGTTTTAAAGGGTGGGGTAGGCGAACAGGCTATTGACAGCCGGGTAACTCTGTGGGATAAGCCGCATTACAATAATCATCCGATTTCCAGAGCCTTTGATGACGAGGGTGTTCCCACAATGGATCGCAAGATTTTCGATCAGGGTGTTTTTACCGGTTTTCTTCATAATCTCGACACTGCCTCAAGAATGGATGGGGCAGAACCTACTGGTAATGGTTATAAAATGGGTCGATGGCAGAGCGGTATGCAGGTGGCACCTTCACCGCAACCCATGCATCTGGCCTTTGAGCCCGGTGAGACTGATTCTGATGACATGATTGCCTCGATGGATGATGGCATTATTATTGTCTCTGCACTGGGAGCGCATTCGGGCAACATCCCCGCCGGACAGCTTTCCATCTCCGTTGGCATCGGCTATCACGTAAAAGCCGGCAAGGTTGTCGGTCGCGCCATGGATACCATGCTCAGTGGCAACATCTGGGAGATGTTCAACAAGCTCGGTGGCATCTCGAAAAACCTCTCGGAAAGTGGTATTCCGCATATCATGTTCGACGGTGTGGAGGTTACTTCATAAAGGTTGTATGGGCTAAATAGTACCCGAAAATACACCTCGGAGATTAGTATATTAGTATAAGCATCTATTTCCGTCTCATAAGTTCGTAGCACCAAAATTCCCTCTCCACTTCAGGGAGAGGGATCGTGCCAAAAGGCACGAGGGTGAGGTCGTTTGCAAATATTCGCACCTTGGTTTGGAGTCTTGATTGTCGGATACAATGTATCCGACAATCAATGGTGTCGGATTAGAATTTAATCCGACCTACTCTGTTACTTGAACCTTGAACCAACACAACTTGGAAATGTGTTTATGGTATTACATGATATCTACCATGATTTAATTTTATCCATCGCTTTTTGATATTTCTTATAACTTTTCTGAATTGCTTTTCGAGCTCTGTCGGATAACTGTGCTCCTTCTTGAAACCATGAAAATCTTTCACGACAATTATTGAAGTGCCCTTCTGTAGAACATTGTCCTTTTTGTAAACAATCAAGACAATCATGACCAGAAAGATAACTCATTGGAAGACTCATTTTATCAACTGCACGATCTGCAAGGTTTTGAGCTTTATATGCATAGTCCTTGCACAATAATAGCATTCCCATAACTCCCACTTTTTTGGTGTAGTCAATAGATGTATCTTTGTCTAGTTTGTGGTGCAGGTCTCTACAAGTTTCCTTTAAGTCTTTTGCTCCTTTACGCAGTTCCCTAGTTTGATTTATTGCAGATCTTAAGTCGCTGTAGCTGAATTGAGAAAAGGCATTAGTAGTTAGTGCTACAATAATTAAAATAGACATGGCACAAGTTCTTGTAATCATTTTGCAGTCCTCCTCCAATTTGAATGAATTTAACCAGAAGTTATCATAATAGATTTAGTCGTGCAAACGATTTTTGGTAACAAATTATAGAGTCAGGTCGAATCGATAATTCGTTACCCATCTTCTCTTTATTACACCACCCGCTAACTTGGAGTATATCAGGCGACCATGTTCCCAGCTCGAGGGTCTATCTGTCACCACTGTCTTGATATTTAACTGTTACCTATCTACCCGGTCTATTCTGTTACCCATCTTATCGGTTTGTACCCAAAGATTCCCCCTCCCTTTAGGGAGGGGGATCGTGCCAAAAGGCACGAGGGGGAGGTCATTTGCAATGATTCGCACTTATATGATTCTTCACGCTACTTCAACGAAAAAAAACTCAAACGAGAGTACATGAGAGCACATGAACATACAGCAAGCTACAGCAGGCAACATGAGAATACACCAGCGTACACGAGACTACATCAGAATACAGAAACAGCCACAAAACGGACGTTTTTGGGTGGGAGTAATGTGGCAAATCGACTAAGTATCTGAAAATACAAGGAAAAACATCCCGCCGGCAAATTTCCACTCTAAGTTGTTGAATTTACTTGTGTTTATATTCTAAATTGGAGATTTGAGCCGATTCGGGCGGCTTTTTGGCCCGGAATTTGAGCTGAATATACGTCAAAATTTCAGTAAATTGCACCGCAAAAATTGTATTCAGTCTAGTATGTTTTCAGCAAAATTATCCTCTTTCAAGAGGCGAATTCCCTTTACTAAAGTCTGCCTTTTCGCTACAACAATTAGCATAATTTATTTTTTACTTTCATTATGGAGATTGTAATGGACAAAGTAACATCATATATTAATGAGAACGAAAAACGCTACATGGACGAGCTTTTTGATCTGCTGCGCATCCCCTCTGTCAGTGGGCATAGCAACCGCAAACAGGATGTTTTGGACTGTGCCGAATGGATCAGGAATCACTGCGAAAATATTGGTTTTAAAACCGAAGTCATTCCCACCGATGGGCATCCGCTGGTCTATGCCGAGTGGCTGAACAAGCCCGGAAAACCAACACTTTTGATCTATGGACATTATGATGTGATGCCGGAAGATCCGGTTGAATTGTGGGACTCTGAACCTTTCGAGCCCACCATTAAAGGCTCCAAGCTGCTGTGTCGTGGTGCAGTGGATGACAAGGGGCAGTTTTTTGCTCATCTGAAATCCCTCGAAGCTTTGATGAAAGTTGATGGCGAGTTGCCGATAAATGTCAAGCTTTTGATTGAGGGCGAGGAAGAAATTGGTTCGGAAAACCTCGAAAAATTCCTGCCAGACAACAAGGAAAAACTGAAGTGTGATCTGATTGCGATTTCCGACAGCCCCATGTATAGCAAGGGTATTCCGACAATTACCCTGGGTCTTCGTGGGCTGGTTTACTTCCAGTTGAACCTGACCTCATGCTCTACCGATTTGCATTCCGGCTCCTTTGGTGGTGCGGTTCCAAACGCTGCCAATGCTGCCTGTAATATCGTTTCAAAACTGAAAGACGAAGATGGCGTTATTCTGGTTCCGGGTATCTATGACAGCGTAAAACCCTTGTCGGATGCAGAGAAGGAGTCTTTTGCAAGGCTGCCCTTTGATGAAAAACAGTTCATGGATGAAATTGGCCTGAAAGCACTTGTAGGCGAAAAAGGATACACTCATCTGGAGAGACTTTCCACCCGCCCGACACTTGATGTAATGGGAATCGAAAGCGGCTACACCGGCGAAGGTGCCAAGACGGTTATCCCTTCAAAAGCGATGGTGAAAATTTCCATGCGTCTGGTTCCGGATCAAGACCCGGAAGAGATTGCAAAGCTGTTTTTGGACTATGTTAAAGGAATTATTCCCGAAGGCGTTGATGCCGATATCGAATATCTGCACGGTGGGCGGGCCTATGTTGCCAGCCCTGAACATCCTGCCTTCAAAGCAGCAGCTGAAGCACTGGAAGAAGGCTTTGGTGCCAAAACAGCCTTTAACCGTGAGGGTGGCTCCATACCTATCGTAAATGTGATGACCGATCTTTTAGAAGTTCCCTGCCTGCTTTCAGGGCTTGGACTTCCTGATGAAAATGCCCATGCACCAAACGAATATCTTGATGTAGACAACTTCTACGGTGGCATACGGGCCTTTGCAGCGTTCTATAAAAAGTATGCAGAAATGTAGACAACTGTGGATTTATTTGACAGGAATATCGAGAACGCAGGGGAAACAGGCCCGCTGGCGGCAAGGCTCAGAGCTACAACTCTGGATGAGTTTGTGGGTCAGGAGCATATTGTGGGCGAGGGCAGGTTTCTGCGGGTAATGCTGGAGCGCGATCAGATTCCCTCGATGATTTTCTGGGGGCCACCGGGTTGTGGCAAGACTACGCTAGGCTCGGTGATTGCGAAAAGTACCCGTTCTACCTTTATTCACTATTCCGCTGTTTTAGGTTCTGTCAAAGAGATTCGTACAATAATAGAAAAGGCAAAGCAGGAGCGAAAATTTTATCGCAGACAAACCATCCTGTTTGTGGACGAAATTCACCGTTTCAACAAATCACAACAGGATGCGTTTTTGCCTTTTGTAGAAAAAGGTATCATCACGCTGATTGGTGCAACGACCGAAAATCCCAGCTTCGAGGTCAATGCGGCACTGTTGTCCAGATCAAAAGTGGTAGTGCTAAAACCGCTTGAACCGGAACATCTGGAGGTTTTACTTGAGCGTGCCTTGAGCGATGCCGAGCATGGCTTTGCAGGTTTATACACCATTGACGATGAGGCAAAGTTCGAGCTTATCAATGGTTCTTCTGGTGATGCCAGAAGAGCGCTGACCTCGCTTGAATCTACCTGCGAATTTGCTGCTAAAGAGGGCGAGAATAATATCACCCTGAAGATGGTGCAGGAGGCGCAGCAAAGAAAAAGCCTCTTGTATGATAAAGGCGGGGACGAGCATTATAATGTTATTTCGGCCTTTATTAAAAGCATGCGTGGTTCCGACCCCAATGCGGCGATTTACTGGATGATGCGAATGCTGGAAAGTGGTGAGGACCCGATGTTTATTCTCAGGCGCATGATGATTTTTGCTGCCGAAGATATTGGTCTTGCCAATCCGCAGGCCTTGCAGGTCGCAGTTGCGGCACAGCAGGCTTTTCATCTTTTGGGCTTGCCCGAAGGAAAAATTCCCATGAGCGAGGCCGTGGCTTATCTGGCGACATCCGAAAAGTCCAATTCCTCCTATATGGCCATGAAAAAAGCAGAGGCCGATGTGCGTGATTACGGCCCTTTACCTGTTCCGATGCACCTTAGAAATGCTCCTACAAAACTTATGAAAAACCTAGGATATTCAAAAGGTTATAAGTATCCTCATAATTACGATGGCAATTTTGTCAGTGAGAATTACCTGCCTGAAAAACTGAAAAACAGAGTCTATTTTGTTCCTGGTGAAAATGGAGAAGAATCTCAAATCAAAGCCAGTATGAAAAAGCGTGAAAAAGACAAAAAATCAGATCAAGAGTAAAACAAGTCTAAACCATTGGAATATTTGGTCGATTAAGTCCTTAGTAGTATAATTATGCATCTTTATTGTAATTTTAACTTTAAAGGACCATCATGGGACTGTTTTCATCATCTAAAAATTTACCGGCAAGATCAAGTATGTTAAGAGCCTGGAACCTGTCAACTCAAACCCTTGCAGACACCCAGAAGATTATGAAAACCGTAAGGGCAAGTTTGGAAACCAAGCAGATAGTCAATATTCGTCGGGTAATGCTGGACTTGACTGCTTCGGTTGGTTTGGCCATGAAAGATGGTGTTCCTGAAAAAGAAGCATTGCAGAAAATTGAGCATTCAAAAGATCTCATCAAAAAGCTGGGGAAAATCCTGGAGCGACTTCTGCAAGTGGAAAAAATTGACAAATCCAGACTTGGTGTTGTCATCGAAAGGCTCAATGAAATTAAGAATTTGCTGGAAAACAAAAGATACGAACCGAAGAGAAAAAATATTTTGATGGACGAGTGACATTTTGTCACAATTATCCATGAATATTCCTAAAAATGACAATCTGTCCCTTTTTTTACAAAAAACATCTCAAATGTCAAATTTTATGATAAAATGTACCCGCTAAATTTCCAGTAAAAACAACTATCTATCATAAGAAAGTTGTGTTTTCTGAAGACTGGCACTTAACTTGCTATATAGATTGGAAGGGTAGATTCTTTTCAGGAGGTGATCAATGGATCGACCGCTTTTCAAAAAGTTATTGTTGAGTCTGATATTATTGCTGGTTCCCGGTATTGCATGTGCTGCGGCTACCGTTGACGTTTACAAAGTTGAAGTAAGCAATGATGAAGTAGATCTGGATGAAATCTACGTTCAGGAAGATTCGACCGTAGGTTTAAGCATCAGATATGATAAGGACAGTGACACCACTATAGAGGGGTGGAAAGTCTATATTGGCTCTGAGACTTCCGGAACTTTATTTGACAGTGGCGATTTTTCAAATGGTACTGCCGAGTTGAATTTTACCACAGAGGATATTGCTGCCAAATCTACAGGTTCTATCAGTGGGGTTACACTTGGTCAAAGTGCCAATTATACCTACACCATAACCGTAAGTCTGGAATATACCACCGACAGCACAACAACAGATGATGAAGATGGTGATGATGACGAAGACGATGAAGTAAATGATGAACCAACTCAGTCACTTACCATCAGAGTCGACATGGACCCACCTGATAAAGTTGTCTTGCTGGATGAACCTGTACCGGGTGAAAAAAGCATAACGGTTTCCTGGGAGCCTGAGATTCTTTCCCAGACTGGTGAAGTTGAAAAAAATGTTACTGTGCAGTTTTGTGTAACGGCATTGGACACTACCGACGAAACCGAATCTTCTGTTGAATCTTTGACAAAAGCAGATGGCGATGATGATGCCAGCGATGTTGAAGATGAAACAGAAGTGGCTGAAGACGGTGATGACGATACTGTTGACGAAGATGACGAGGCAGAAGAAGTTGTAGACGGTGATGATGAACCTGCTGATGGCGATGATGTTGTTGTAGATGGTGATGATAATGTTGTAGATGGCGATGATGATATCGCTGAAGAAGATACTGAAACCATCGAAGACGGCGACACAACAGAGGAAGACAGCACTGACGGTGATACTGATTATGTAACAAGTGATATCTCTTTCGAGGGTTGCCTGACACCGATTCCAGAAACTACTGCCGATGGTTCTTATCGTATAACAGATCTGAATAACGGCATCACCTACGAGATCAGAGCCGTGGCAATAGACGCTGCCGGTAATATGGGGCTTGAATGGTCGGATGCAATTACCGGAACCCCACAGGAAGTGGATGATTTCTGGGAAGCATACAAGAATAATGGTGGAAAAGAAGACGGTGGTTTTTGCTTTATCGCAACTGCTGCCTACGGTTCATATTCCCATGAAGATGTTCAGTTACTCAGGACTTTCCGTGACAGAATTCTGATGAAAAGCTCTTTAGGAAGAAAAATAATCACTACCTATTATAAGGTAAGTCCGCCATTGGCAAAAATGGTTGCCGAGTCTTCAGTATTCTCGTTTGTTATCAAGGTTGTGCTTTATCCGATAGTGCTGATTCTGGGATTCATGTTCAACATGTCGGTGCTATCTCAAATAGGAATCATTGCTTTGTTATTATCGGGAGCATTTATGTTGCTATATTCTATGCGTCGCCATCGGCATCAGGAGGTGTCGTAATGAAGATGATATCTAAAACATTAATTGTATCTTTATTGTCTTTGTTTCTATTTTCACAGGCAGCATTTGCCCAGACTGATGAAGCCTGGGAGGATGTGGAGAGTGGAAAACAGTCCTCCCCTAGAAACTGGACTGCTCATGCCGAGTTTGGTGTTTATAAATTAAGTTACATAGACGACGAGTTTTCAAATAACACCGATCCCTACACCAGTGTTTTCGGCAATAAATACAAGTTTCATGTTCAGGCTGGTGCAGAGCGTTTGCTCTGGCAGGGAGTAGGTACCGTTGGACTGGAAGCTGCGATTGGCTATTGGCAAACAACCGGAAAAGGTCTTTACCGGGATGGAACGAAATCGGCAGACTCTACCACCTTCAGAATGATACCCTTGAAGCTGTCTGCTGTATACCGTTATACCGACCCCTGGGATAAATGGGACATACCACTGGTGCCGTTTGTGAAATTTGGTCTTGACTATTACATCTGGTGGATTTCAAAAGAGGGTAGTGGTACATCTGAATTTGAAGCTGCTGATGGTACCAAAAAAAGTGGCTATGGTGGAACTTTTGGTTTGCACGTTTCATACGGCTTGCAGCTTTGTCTAGATTTCATGGATAAAAGACTGGCAAATGAGTTTGATCAGGATATGGGTGTGAACAACACTTATCTGTATTTTGAGGGCACCTTTGCCTATGTCAACGATTTTGGCTCAAGCTCTTCATTCAATCTGTCTAGTCACTATTTCATGGGTGGAATACTGTTTGAGCTGTAGTCTTTAAGTGAAAGCTATATGGAACGTAAAATAAGGCTACTTATCGAATATGATGGAACGGCATACGCCGGCTGGCAGATTCAGCCCGGCGATAAACCTACTATTCAGCTTAAAATCGAAACGGCCATCGAGCTTGTAACTCAATCCCAAAGCAGAATATATTGTGCGGGCAGAACCGATGCGGGAGTTCATGCCAAAGGGCAGGTTGCGCATTTTTATACCGAGTCCAAAATTGCTGCACAGAGGTTTGCCCATGCCATCAATTCCAAATTGCCACCAGACATAACAGTCTTGCAGTCCACAGAAGTTGAACAGAAATTTGACTCCCGCAGGGATGCCAGGGGCAAGATCTATCGCTATACCATTCTCAATCGTGAAATGCGTCCTTCATTACTGCGTAACAGGGTTTGGCATTTGAGATATCAGCTTGATCTTGAGGCTATGAAGAAGGCTGCTGCCTTGATGGAAGGTGAGCATGACTTTAAGTGCTTTCAGGCTTCTGGATGCGCGGCCAAGACTACAGTGCGCTGTATATACATGATTGACATAAGAAAACATGAAAATGACTTAATTACCATTGATGTGTTTGCAACTGCTTTTCTTAAGCAGATGGTAAGGAATATTGTTGGTACACTGGTAGAGGTTGGTATGGGAAGAATGTCAGTTGAGCATATTGCTGAAGTGATTGAGTCCCGAGACAGATCAAACGCCGGGCCTACTGCCCCGGCCTGCGGTTTGGTTATGAGGAAAATATTCTATAGTGACGATTTGCCACCAAAGAAATTAATGGACAAAGTGCCTAAAGATCATCAGCAATATATCCTAAAGAAATAATCTATCAGGCACTGGTTTTAAGAATGTCTCTGGTTTTTTTAAGGTAAGTTTCAACCTCAACCATCTTTTCAACGTCAGTGCTGTTCAGTGCTGATTTCGCCTTTTTGACAACTCCCTTGATTCTTTTCAATGCCTGTTTCTGTTCCTTCGAGCCAGAGAATTTCTCGGTAAGTTTCGGCAGGGAATCCTCGATGTAGAAAATCATTGATTCTACATTGGAGCGAACTTTTCCCAGCATTTCATCGTATTCCTGTTCCAAAGTGTATTCGCGGTTGTCTTCTATCATGCTGGTGATTTCAGTATTCGTCAGATAACTGTAGGCGCTGACAGTAATTGATTGCTGCTGTCCGGTGTCCATGTCTCTGGCAGATACTTTTAAGGTTCCATCTGCATCCAGATCGAAAAAGACCTTGATTTTTGTTTCACCTCTGGAGGCACGGTTAATGTCTTCCAGGATAAAATCACCAAGTATGGTATTGTCTTCACTGCCTTCGCCTTCACCCTGTAAAATTACAATTCTGACCGATTCCTGATAATCGGATTCGGTGGTAAAAACGTGACTTTTACTGATGGGAATAGGGGAGTCTTTTGAAATAATTTCTTTGAAATAGCCACCAGTAATCTGAATTCCCAAAGCATGTGGAGTCAAATCCAGAAGAAGGGGGCCTTGCTCTTTATCGTCATATAGCATGCTGCCCTGAATTGCGGCACCAAGAGAAACTGCTTCATCCGGGTTGAGATTTTTCAGTGGTGTTGTCTGGAAAAATTCTGCCACTGCTGCCTGAACATATGGCATACGCGTTTGACCACCAACCAGCAGAATGGCATCTATTTCATCTATCCGAAGTTCGGAATCTCTAACAGCTCTGTCGCAGATCTCGACAGTTCTTTCAACCAGATCTTCAACCATTAAATCAAGGTCTTCTCTGGTCAGGCTTTGCTGTAAATGCAATGGTTGCTGATTATCATCTGTGGCTATAAAGGGAAGACTTATCTCAGTTTCCTCAACAGTTGACAGAGAAATTTTAGCTGTTTCCGCGGCATCTTTAAGCCTTTGGATAGCCATTTTTTCATCGCGCAGATCTATCTCATATTCTTCGTAGAAATCGTCAAGCAACCAATCCATGATGCGGTTATCAAAGTCTTCTCCACCGAGGAAGGTATCTCCATTTGAGGTGATAACTTCGTAAACACCATCGACAATTTCCATTATTGAAATATCAAAAGTACCACCACCAAGATCGTAGATGGCGATTTTTTTATTTACTGTTTTGCCATAACCATAAGCCAGTGCGGCAGCCGTTGGTTCGTTGATTATACGAATGATATCCAATCCGGCAATTGCGCCGGCATCTTTTGTGGCTTGTCTTTGGGGATCTTTAAAATATGCAGGAACGGTAACCACTGCCTGAGTTATTGTTTCGCCGATATGATCTTCGGCTACTTTGCGCATTTCAGAAAGAATCATGGCCAGAATTTCAGGCACTGAATACATCTTGTTGTGCAAGCTGATTCTGACATCCTTGTGTGGGCCTTCAACCAGTTCAAATGCATATGATATTCTGGCGGATTGCACAATAGAAGAGTCGAATGTTCTGCCGATGAATCTCTTTGCACCAAATACTGTATTTACAGGGTTGGTAATTGCCTGACGTTTGGCGGAGTGTCCGATAAGTCTTTTTCCAGAAGGAGTTATTGCAACAACAGACGGGGTGATTTTATATCCAGATTTATTTGGGACAACAATTGGGACTCCATCTTCAACGTATGCAACGCATGAATTTGTTGTTCCCAAATCTATCCCAATTACATTTGCCATTTAAATTCTTCCTCCACCAACTCAATTACAGTATCTCTTCAGACAATCAGAACCATTTCTTGGCTTCTTTCAAATATTCTTTGGCCGCAACGTTTCCAGGTTCCTGTCTTAATATGTTTTCAAGCTGTTTTGCAGCTTTACCTTTGTCTTTCAGCTTTAAGTAGATTCGACTTAGCAAAAGTCCATATTCGGTCATTTTAGGCTGACTGTTTACCGCTTTTTTTGCGTAAGGCAAAGCTAATCGCCAATCTGCCTGATCGCAATATAAATTTGCAACTTTTATATTGTATTCAGCGCCTTGTGAATAGATTTCAGCAGCCTTGATAAAGGCCTCAAAATAACCATCCTGTCCATAGGATTCCATTACAAGAGCTCGCTGATAAACACGTTCGGCAGTTGCTTTATTGGCAGCGTCCTGTACAGTTTCCATTTTTAGTTTATATAACTCATTGTTGGGGTCATATACAATGGCTAATCTGAAATTATTTGCAGCAGATATCCAGGCTTCTTCTTCCATGTTCTTTAAAGCTGCATCGTAAAACTCACGAGCCTTTTTAACGCGTTCCATCATTGGATTACGTTTAGTACGCCTTTTTTTGGATTCCTTTTCAAGTCTTCTTTTGCGTGTTGCTGGGTCTTCAAGGATATCGCCTGGCAGTGCTTCAATTATGCCGTCTTCTATTAAATTTCGTCTGTATTCCTGAGCTCTTACCTTATTTGCAAACAGGTTGTTAGCTTCAACAAGTGCGCCATAGATGGCCGAGATTTTACTTTTAAAAGCCCCAAGGTTTTTTCTAAAGTAGTTGTCTGGATGGTATAGCTTTGAAAGCTTGAAAAATGCTTTTTTAATTTCATTTTCGTTTGCTGACGAATCCAGTGCCAAAAGCTCGTATTTTGTCATGGTGCCAAGATTGGCATATACGTAAAGTATTTCTTTCTTCAATTCATCCGGGATTTCTACATCTTCCTGAAGTTCGATCAGGTTAAAGATGAAATCGCCATAATCTCTTTCCGGTATAGGTATGATTCTTTTGGGAGAGTCATCCGGTTTTTCTTCGGGAGCACTAACGATTTCAATTACTTTATTATCAATCAGTTTTTTGATAATCATAGCCGTAGAATCTTTATCAATCATGCTTAATTGATAGATCTCTTTGAGCTTTATTTTGCCATCAATTCTTGAAAGCAGAAAGCCTTCTTGAGCGGACAACTGAAGCTTTGTGATATCAATTCCTGATTTTGTTCTAAGTATTGAATCTTCTTGAATAATATTGTTCATTTTGCGCTTTTATTAAAGTGTATTTGTAACGAAGGAATTGTAGCAGCAAGTTGCCCAAAAAGCAAATAATAGACACTTAAACCTATATTTTTGCTGCATTTTTTCTAATAAGTACAAAAAATATGGCAAGTATTAGCAAACCTGAAACAATTGGCATTAAAATTTGCAATACTTTTATTACCTTTACTGGTATTGGCGGAGATCCAATTTGCTCTCTCATATCCTCAATTGATCCATGGTGAAGGTAGAGGATTTTTTTACCGTTACCCATTTTGTAATGCACAAGGCGGTTAAAATCTCTGGCACCGAAAACCGTCATGCTTGCGTCTTTTTCGGGGGCTCTTAAAACTGAATAATACAGTCGGTGATCACCGGGGAATGTATTGGTAGAGGCGTCATCTGAGGTGTAGATGTAATAGTCATCATGCGGAAATGCTTTAACAAATTTGGGATTACTTGTCAGTTTGTAATTTTCAAATTGGAGGACTTTTGCCAGTTGAATGTTTAACTCAAGTCTGCCGAAATATAGCGGTCCACCAATGAAAACCTTATTTTGTATGTTGGGCATGCTATATATGTGACCTTTCCATACCTTAAGTTCCTTATATGGTTTTGGATTATCCAGCCATTCCATTTTGTATCTGTACTTGTCTATCAACTTAAGGCTTTTATCTTTAGGTAGCTCTTTTTCAGGTGTTTTTTCTTCGAGCCAGGCATAAGTCTGCACTTGCCGATTAACTATCAAAAATGGCCCCATTTGCAAACCAAAGCGGTCATATGCTGTTTTGAAATGTTGAGGATGAGTAGAGACTATTATTGGGTATTCTGCTGGAAAATCCTCGGGTCTTTCTGTGTTTTCAATAACATTTGCCAGCTCAAACAAAATTCGTATATCTTCTGTTTTTTGAGGATCTATGGTGGGAAGGTTATACGCACCTGCGAGAAATGCTACTGATATTACAAACAAAAATAATGCAATAAGGTATTTTCCCTTGGAATAGGAAGTGTTGTTTACTACTGTTTCTGTCATACCGATACTCCCAGGCAAATAAAAATGAATTCTATTCTTAATGAGGCATTCGGTCAAGTTTTGAAATTGTAAGTTTTAGTTGCAGGTCTGTTTTGGTAAGCTTTTTCATTGAATTATTGAAAAAGTTGAGGTTTATCTCTTGATTCTGAAAACATCATCAGTCTCAAGTCTGTCTCCACCATTGGCCTTTGCATTGGATAAAGCTCCACTTGCACGGGATAGTAAGGAGTTAACCGTTTCTCCTTTGGCAAGCTCTACCAAACCTACTGATACTGTGACGGGGGCTACATCAGATTCGTGGCTCACAGGTGTTTTATGAACAATTGTAATCAGTCGCTTGCAAATCTCCTGGGCTATGTTGAGTGGGGTTTGGGGTAACAAAAGCAGAAATTCATTGCCACCGGAACGACCGATAATGTCGTATTCTCTCACTTGTGCCTCAAGGGTTTGAGATGTGAAAATCAGTACTGCATCACCCATTTTGCTACCATAGCGGTCGTTTATTTCCTTGAAATGGTCTATATCAATCAAAATCAGACAGATATTGTCGTCAAGGCGTTTGGCTCTCATTACTTCACGTTCTAAGAATTCAAACAGAGCTGTTCTATTCAAAAGGCCGGTTAATTGATCTGCTGTGGTGCTTTGAGTTGTTGTTTTAACCGTAACTTTTGTGGCATAGGTTTTTTGGGTGAAGAGATAGGCTGAAATACCCATTGAAATAACTAGTAAAAGACAAACGATAATGGCATGCAGTGTCAAGGATGGTGCTTCTTTTTCCCATTTATCAAGCTTGTAGGTAACAGAAAAAGTTCCTAAGAGTTTGTCTGTGGCAGAAATTGCTGTATGGCAGGCTAGGCATGATTTCTGTGATTCAAGCGGAAAGACGAATTGCAGACTTTGACTGGAACCCGTGTTGATTTTTCTGCTGGTAAATTCCTTGCCTTTTTCAAACTCAAGCAGTGAATTTTGTTCAAAGGTGTTGGTAATATTGTTCAGGTTCAAGGGATGAGGGCTGGAGATTCTGAAATTTTTGTCTTTTGACTTGTTTTTATACTTTGCAATTTCTCTGATAATGGTGCATGGAGGGAGCTTGACAAGATTGGGTTCGCCATCTTTCTTGGCCTTGTTCTCGTCTAACATACCAAGTTCGGGTTCGTTTTTTGACCAGCCAAAAACACCTTCGCGTTGAATATGCCAGTCAAGTTGGTTCTTAATGTTTTCAAATTCTGCCAGCGCAGTTTGTTCAGCCAAAACCAATAAGGCTCCCTGTTTGCAGGAATTACTACTTGCAAACAGGAAGCCTATTATGAACACAAATACCAGAGCGAGCAGGGCCAGCAAAAACTTTGCAGATCTGAGGGGTTTATCTTTTGTTTTTTGCTTTGCCTGACTCATGCTTTATTTAAAATTTGTACTCCTCGTTATCGGGATCAAAGTCTTTATCGGACAGACCGACGTTTACTTTGACTTTTTTGTAGCTGTAGTTTTCTACCAGCCTGATTTTACCATCTTCTTTGTCCCAGATTTGCACTTTATTGGGAAGCTTCAGTTTGACATCCATGCAGATGTGAGCTTTGTAAGCGTAAAATTCTTTGTGCTCAGCTTTGGGTGTTTCTGCTTCGTAGCAGTAGCTTTTTACGCCGTTTACTTTCTGCATACCGATATCTTTTACAACGCAGCCCCAGTCGGGGTTTTTGGTGCAAAGTTTCATATCTTTGGCAATCAAATCTACAGTGTGGTCAAAACCGGCTTCCATAACTGGATGACGGCTCTTTTTCATTGCCATGCTGCCATTGGGGTCCAGGTTGACGTTGATCAGCTTCAAAAAACCACCCTGATGGGCTTTCAGTTTGTTGTCGTTTTTGCCTTTTACCCAGATCATTTCCTGATCTTTATCAACTTTGCCGATCCATTTCATGTAGACGCTACGTGGATGCTTGCGCCATTTCATGTCGGTGACTTCTTTGTCAAGCTGCTTGCCTTTTTTCCATTCTTTTTTAGAGAATATTGCGGTAAAGTCTTTCATTCTCTTAACCGCCTTTTGAGCCTGAGCAATCATTTTGCTGGCTTTTTCAAGTGGTGTTTCAACTTTGGGCTTCTCTTCTGCCGGAGCGGGGGCCGTCTCGGTTGTTGCTGCAGCAACTTTTTCTTCTTCTGCTTTATCAGTTTCCTGTGCAAAAGCAAAAGGAATGCCGATAACCAAGGCTAGCATAAGCACTAATATCCTCTGTTTCATTTACTACTCCTTAAAGGTCTATTGGGTAAGAAAAAAATATGTTTTCATCTGAATACACGCTGACCAGATGAAGTTAACCTAAAATATTATTAAATGTCAAATATTGTTGAAGGCAATTTGAAATTATTTTTTTTGCGGGCGAAGTTATGACAATAATACAGGATATTTCAAACACTATTTGTTCTGAAATCGCAAAGAAGTATAAAGCTGAAGGTTTTTGTTGGTTTTTTTGTCATTTTGGGTTAAATAAGTTGTATTCAGTTTAAAGGAATATCTTATTGTTTATTTGATATATTCAGGTAGTTGTGGAGTTGTCATAAATCAGAGAAGGATTATGGGATGAATGAACAGGCATTAGTTCTGACTTTATTGGGAATGACTGTCGTTGCAGCCGTTCTTGGAGTGAATTATCTCACAATACTGATTGTCTCTTTATTTGGCAAGGAGAGAAATAAACCTGTTTTACGTCATGTGGCAGATACTACAGATGAATCCGGTGTTGACGGGATTTTACCGGAGTTTTCTGAAGAGAAGAATGTTGTTGCAGAAGTTAGCGAGACTCAGACAAATGCCGATAGTCTGGCACAAGTTATGGTTGACAGAGCAGTTGATCCCAAGATTACAGTTGCAATATTTGCAGCTATTGAAGCGTATGAATCTGAAAATAGTTTGATATAATTTTTGTTTCCTCTAACACATAAATCAAAGAGGTAATTATGGCAAAGATAAATGAAGCAGTTTTAGCCAATTTGCAGGTTGCATTGATTACAGGCAAAATCAGCGATGGAGAATTCGCACAGTTGGCCGGGAACCTTGATAAAGCAGGTTTTCGTTCTTTAATCGTTGCAGGCCCGCCAGCCATTGCTGCTTTTGAAATGCAGAACAAGAAAGATCTGTTTTCAGCGGTGACGAAAGCGAGCAAGGTTGTATCAAGCACCCCACTTAAAATATGTGGAACAGCAGCTCAAATCAATAGTGCCGGTTTTGTTGAAAAAGCTGCCAAAGCTGGTGTCAAAATCTTTAAAGTTGCAGATGCTTCAAATAATACAGAGAATCTGAAAAAAGCGATTTCTCTGGTTGGCAAAGCCGACAAGCAGTGTGAGGGCGCCGTCTTTTACAATGTGAACGGTAAAAAAGCAAATGCGCTGGAAGTTGCAGAAAAACTCAAAGGCTTTGGTTGCAAAGCAATCTGCCTGATGGATGATAGTGGTACATTGACTCCAAAAGAAGCCAAGGCAATAGTGTCGCAAATTAAATCCAAAACAAATCTTCCCTGTGGAATATCTGTTATTGGCAATAATGAATTGGCCGGTGCGGTGTACTTTTCACTGATGGCCGATGGTGTAGACGGCTTTGATTCTACCATGCTTAAAACAGCCGAAAGAAATCATGTATCTACCGATGTTCTCTCTGCTCTGCTTAATGAAGCTGGCGACAAAAATGGTTTGAATGCAGGGGCTCTCAAAAAAAGCAATGCACTTCTGGATGAAATGCTTGGAAAAGGTGCAGCAGGAATGTCTACTGCGCTGAAATCTGCCAGAGCATATGACATTGCAGTAGAGGGTCAATCCTACCATGTAGAAATTCATCCTTCTAAAATTGGCGCAACCATTAAAGCTGCTAATTCTGTGGCACCTGCAACAACCGCAGCTCCTAAAGCTGTGGCAGGCAGACCAGCTCCAGCGGGAGCATCTTCCAGACCTGCACCGGCAGGTGCTGCTGCATCGGCAAAACCTGCGCCAGTGGCAAAACCGAAAGCTGCTCCAAAGCCAGTCAAAAAGTCGGCACCGGCTCCTTCATCTGGTGGGTCAGGTAATATTACCTGTTCCATGCAGGGAACAATAACCAAGCTCTTGGTAAAAGAAGGTGATACAGTTGAACGTGGACAGCTTATTGCGGTTCTTGAAGCGATGAAAATGGAAAATGATGTTCTGGCGACCGCCAGCGGAACAGTGACGAAAGTAAATATCAACGCAGGAGATACGGTACAAACCGGACAAACACTTCTAACCATCGGATAAAAAGAGGCTTTTCATATGGAACAATATTTACAGAGCCTGGTGGATTCCTTTGGTGTGGTTGGCATTGTGGCAGATTACGGCAAACCTCTGATAATGTATGCCGCTGGTTTTCTGCTTATCTTTCTTGGCATCCGCAAGCAGTGGGAACCACTTCTGCTGATTCCTATCGGCATGGGAATTGTTCTGACCAATACTCCTTTTATTGGTTTGATGTCGCATGCAGCCGATAACGTTCCACTAACTGCGGAAGTGCTTAAAAACGAAACAGGCTTGTTATATCTGGTTTATATGTTCGGCATTAAAACGGGACTGTTTCCCCTGTTGATATTCATGGGTGTTGGCGCACTGACCGATTTCGGGCCCTTGATTGCAAACCCCAAAACAATCTTTTTGGGAGCTGCGGCACAATTTGGTATTTTTGGTACTTTTTTGGGTGCTATAGCCATGGGCTTTCCCGTGAACGAAGCAGCATCTATTGGTATTATCGGCGGTGCAGATGGCCCGACTGCAATCTTTTTAACATCCAAACTTGCCCCGGAGTTGTTGGGCCCGATTGCAATTGCAGCCTACAGTTACATGGCTCTGGTTCCGATGATCCAACCACCGATTATGCGTTTTCTGGTTCCCAAAAAAGAACGTAAAATTGTAATGGAGCAGTTAAGACCTGTCAGCCAGAAGGAAAAAATACTGTTTCCGATGTTTATTCTGATGGTAACTATTTTATTCATTCCTTCTGCTGTGCCTCTTATTGGTATGCTGATGTTTGGTAACCTGTTGAAGGAATCCGGTGTTGTTGATCGTCTGGCAAAGACCGCACAGAACGAGCTGATAAACATTGTCACCATCTTTCTTGGATTATCGGTTGGTGCGACTATGACATTCGAAGCGTTTTTGAATGTTAAAACTTTGATGATCATCGCTCTTGGTTTGACAGCTTTTTGTGTGGGAACCGCATCCGGGCTGATCTTTGGCAGGCTCATGTGCTGGTGGACCAAGGGAAAAATCAATCCGCTTATCGGTTCGGCCGGTGTTAGTGCCGTTCCTATGGCTGCCCGCGTTTCACAAAAAGTGGGACAGGAAGAAGACCCGTTCAACAATTTGCTGATGCATGCTATGGGGCCAAATGTGGCCGGTGTTATCGGTTCGGCAATTGCCGCCGGAGTATTTCTTTCTATTCTTGGACATTAATAAGGATACGATTGTAAATGATAAAAGAACTTCCTCAAGCTCTGTTGCTGGTTGGTGGCCTAGGTACAAGACTAAAGTCGGTTGTGTCGGATCGTCCGAAACCGATGGCACTGATTCACGACAAACCTTTTTTGGAGTGGCTTGTTTTGTACCTCAAAAAACAAGGTGTGCGCAGGGTTGTGTTTGCCAGTGGTTATCTGGCCGAGATGATTGAGAATCATTTTGGCAACGGCTCCAGATGGGGCATGGAGATAAGCTATTCGGTGGAAGAAGAGCCACTTGGAACCGGCGGTGCCTTGCGACTGGTAAAGCCCAAACTTATTGATGACACGTTTTATATGATAAACGGTGACACTTTGTTTGCAGCAGATCTTGCAGCGATGCAAAAACAGCATGTCGAGAAAAGTGCCGATCTTACTTTAGCCATGCACCACGTGGAGGATAACTCTCGCTATGGCAAGGTATTACTTGAAGGTGATAGAATTTTAGCTTTCGAGGAAAAACCTGTTAACCCGGTTCCTTCATGGATCAACGCCGGGACTTTCCTGATGAATACTGCCATACTGGAGAACCTGCCAGATAAAAAGAAATTCAGCTTTGAAATAGAAGTTATACCAAATCTGCTTAATAAAGGTGCCTGTTTTGGCATTAAGCAGAAAGCATACTTTGTAGATATCGGTTTACCCGAGACCTATTATTCTTTTGCGGATGATATTCCGGGTTTGCTGAATGAAGGTGTGTTTGGCTGAAGGGCCTGATCGCGCCTACAACACGCCGTATAAGACTCAACAGCATGTTCGAAGCTACTGATCTATTTAACAATCCAAATAAAATAGCCGAGCCCCTGCCTCTTTACAGAGACAGGGTTATGCTTGCTCGCTTTTTTTACTAGTCGTTTTGCGGATTTTCCGACTCGTCCACGCAGATCATTTTAAGCTGATCTTCAGTTGGTTGTGGTAGCTTTTCAAGTGAGGCAACCGGGCAAAGATAGGTGTTGCCTGAGTCTGCTTTAATCCACTTTACGCCGATTTCTTTTGAAAACTGGTTTTTTTCTTCCATTTTGTTCTCCTTTTGGGTTATGTGAATACAGCAACCTAACTCAGTTTTTAGGTCATACATCAAGTTGTTTGTGCATATAATCCTTGTTCTAAAAGTGTTTCAAATTCTTCACGAGTTGTTATCGGAGTTTTGTCCAGCTATATCTGCTCTAACCAAATCCATGTCAACGGCTTTTGCCTGGTCTACTATATCTTGCAACTTGTCAGGTGCATAATATCCAGGTTGTTGGAACAGTAAAATACCATCGCGGAATAGCAGTAAACTTGGGATATTGGCCACATTTAGTTTTTTGGTTAAGTCATTGTGCTCTACCGTATCCAATGTCGCAAAAATCTGCTCGGGATTATTTTTCGAGGCTTCCGCGAAAACTGGAGCAAATTGTTTACAGCTACCACAATATGATGCCCAGCAATCAACCAGAAGTATCGCATCTGTCTTTAGGATATCGTCCAGAATTTCTTCGTTAAGTTCTATCAAAGGCATAGCATCCCCTATTTTGCCATTTTCACATACCCCACATTGTGTTATTACTTTTACTTCCCTTAATCTGACTATAGACCACCCATGGTTGTTGTCAATTGATATTGTTAGTTCAGAACTGGTATTTGTGCCGATAACTTTGCTTTGCATTTTAGAAAAATCATCGAAATTGGAACAATCTGCTTGACAAAATTTCTGTTGTGGTGAACAATCGACCAAATTGTTCACCCGGTCACTTTTGGTAAGGCTGGTGAATTTAAATATTGAGGATTCAAACTTGATTGACCACCAAAGCAGACGAGATGAAATTCTCGATGCTGCAGAAAAAAGATATTTCAGGACGGGATATAAAAAGACAACTTTGGCAGAAGTTGCAGGTGATGTGGGACTGGTAAAGTCAGCAATCTACAAACATTTTCAAAATAAAGAAAAGCTATTTGACGCTGTGCTTAGCAGGCTGATTGACAGCGTGATGAATCGTTCCGCTGCGGTGGTCGCTGAAAAAGCAACCGCGGCAGAGAAACTCACTGCACTGATGATGTGTTCGTATGATGAAGTGCTTGAATTACACTATAGGTTTAAGGCTTCTCCAGAAGTATGGCATGATCTCCGACCACATATAATGAGAGTAGACAGGCAGTACTTCAATCAATTTATTGACAAAGTAGCTGTAATTATCGAACTTGGTGTGGCAGATTGGGAAATGAAGTGCAAGAGCCCCAAAATGGTTGGCACAATGGTGCATATGCTCTTCAGTTCGCTGCATGAACTGATTTTTTTAGGTGAAATCAACCCGAATGACGGGTATGAATATATAAAGTTTTCAGTGGATACGATTTTAAACGGATTATTGGTAAAGGGTAGTTAATAATGAAAAACCACAAGAATCTTTTTGTCAGAATGTTAGCTGTTACTATCTTGATATGTTTTGGCTTTGCTTCAAATGCAATGGCTGAAACCATGACTCTTGACGATTGCTTGCAAAAAGCAATGCAGGACAATGTTATGCTCAAGGCTGCCAGACAAGGTGTCAATGTGCAGAAAAGCAAACAGCGTAGTGTCAGAGGACGTTTTTTACCCGTGGTTCAGGTAGAAGGTAACCTGATTGCCTGGGAAAAAGAGCAGGTTATGTCACTGTTTCCAGCAGAGCTTGCAGGTGTAATGGAAGATCCGGCAGTTGGCACAATGGTTGGGCTTTTGCAGCCTGATAATCAGGCTATTTTACAAGGCACCCTTGCAGGTTTGACTAACCCGATGGTTCTTCGAGAGGATATTACTTATTCCGGCAGCGTGACCATTGCCCAGCCTTTGACTCAGCTTTACCAGATATATTCCGGTTACTGGGCTACTGGAGAGTTGGCAAAAAAAGCAGGCATGGATGCAAAAAAGGCTGAGCGTGATATTCAGATGGCGGTTACCAACGCCTACTATAGTCTCATCATGGCACAAAAAATGGAAAAGACTGCCGAAGCTGGCTTGAAGCAGGTCGAAGCCATCGAAAAGCAGGTTGAGGCATTTTTGGCAGCCGAAATGGTGGAGCGTAATGCTCTGCTGAAAGTTCTGGTGCAAAAAGCTGATATTCAAAAAGGACTTTTTCAGGCTCAAAAGGGTGTACAACTTGCTACAGCAGCCCTTAATATGTTGATGCACCGCCCATTGGATCTGGTTATCGAGCCCGTGATGGATGAAACAGAAGATTCAAAAGTTGATGACTATCTTAATATGCAGCTTAAGAAACAGCAGGATAAAGGGATTCAGAATCGTCCGGATTTTCTGGCTGTGAAATATCAGAGCAAGGCTGCCAAAGCTGGTAAACACGCTGCAATTGCAGCTATGTTGCCGGAATTAAATGCATTTTTTAAGTATGAAAATAACCAGGGGATGGGAAGCATGTCCCTTGAAAGTGTTTATTATGGTGGTTTAACTCTCTCGTGGAATGTTTGGGAGTGGGGCGCAACCTATTACGGCATTAAAGAGGCAGAGGCGCAACAGGAGCAAGCCGAGTCGATGGTTATGGCTACTAATGAGCAAGTAAGGCTGGATGTAAAAACCAAAAGGCTGGAGCTTGAAGAAGCACTTAAAAATTTGAAAGTTGCAATAGCACAGGTTGAACAGGCTCAGGAGAATCTCAGAGTAGAACAGGCAAGATTTGAAGTTCAGGAAACCACTACCACGGATTTGCTGGACGCTCAGACTCTTTCTCTTAAATCTGAAAATGAACATATTGTCGCAATTACAAGGGTGCAATCGGCCACAATCGCCTTATCCATTTCCATGGGTGAGGATCTTGTCGAGAAAAAATAGACTGAGATAACGATAGATAAAAAGGGTTGGATTCAAAAAGAATCCAACCCTTTTTTAATGCATCTAAACATATTTAAGATATTGAATTGACTAAACAATATAAATGTCACTGCAAAAGTTAGAAAAAACTCAAGATATTCAAATAATAGCCGAAATTACTTATATAGGGTAATCGGCCAAGGATGGCCACAATATGACCATGGAGGTCTGTGATGAAAATTTCCACCGCTGCACAGCAGCAATATGCCAAATTCGCCAGAATGCAAAAGGGGCAGGCACTTAAAAAAGCTGTTGATGATTCCAACATTTTTGACAAGGTTTCGCAAAAAAGCGGAAAGGGTGTCAAAATGGACGAAATTCAACTCAGTACCAAAGCGTCAGATCAGCTTATACAGAAAACGCTTTTTTCGACAATCAGTGAAGAAGTCAATGCCATATTTTCTGAGGCCGGGATTGAAATTGCTGAATACAGCGGGATGGATTTTTCAGCCAAAGCAACAGCAGAACGGATTTTCAGTTTTACCACCAGTTTTTACGATATGTACAAGGGGCAAAATCCCGAAATGAGTGAAGAAGAGGTTAGGGAGGGTTTTGAAAAACTGGTACGTGGTTCTGTTGACAAAGGATACGAGGAAGCCATGGGGTTATTGTCTGCACATGAATTAGACAAGGATTCCGGCAAGGATCTGGCAGCACAGACAATGAGTACGCTGCATAGCATGCTAGACGAGTTTTTTGCTAATTTAAGAAGCGGGAAAATAGAGGGTGATGAAATGGCTGAGTAGATGGAGAGGGCGACTACTTGGGCAAGATGAAAAAGCGGCCAACAGGTCGCTTTTTCTGGTTTAGATTCTGATAAAATATTAATCTTTTTGACATTTGGGGTGGGTAAATGTATATTGCCGTTGCATAAAATAAGTCACTTGTACGGGAATTCTTGTTTATCCAAACATTTAGGAAAGGGTCATCCAGATGAGTACTATACATTATCAGTCGAGCCAGAGTATGTTCAGAAATAGCCCAATCGGATTTATTATTTGTTTAATGCTATGTGTGACTGGAGCAGGATTTGTATTGTTGTTGCTCTGGTGGTTAATGGCAAAGGCAACTACTCTTACCGTGGACGACGAAAAAACAACCCTAAGAAGAGGCCTGTTATCAAAACATACCAACGAAGTTTTTCATGTGGATGTTCGCAATATTAAAGTTTCGCAATCGTTCTTTAACAGGATTTTCGATGTTGGAACAATCTTTGTAAGCAGTGCAGCTCAGGCCAATGAGGAGATTGTTGTAAGAGGTATGCCGACACCTGAAAAGATTAAGGAAATTATTAACTCCTTGCGTAAGACCGAAAAAGCGGCTCCTGCTGCTGCACCGGCACAAAGCAGCGATATCGACCAGCTTGAAAAACTGGCAAAATTGAGAGACGAAGGAATTCTTACCGAGGAAGAGTTCACCCAAAAGAAAGCCCAATTACTAGCTTAATTTTTTTAATGTCTCTGGATCAGCCGTTTATGCCAATGGTTGATCCAGAGTTTTTTTCATGTAATCATTCTATTGTGTTTTTAAATCGATCTAAAAAATAATCATAATTTTCAGCCATTACCGGCTGGCAAGTCTATAAACATTTGTGCGCCCTGATCTGGCGCGTTTTTGAACCAGAGCCTACCATGATGTTCCTTTATTATGCCGTGACTGACGGATAGACCAAGTCCTGTTCCTTGATCAGTTTGTTTGGTGGTAAAGAAGGGATCGAAAATGCGGTTTTCTGTATCGCTGTTGATTCCAGTTCCCCAATCACGAACTTCTATTCTTTGCCATTTTTCCCCGTTTTGTTCGAAGGAGCTGAGGGAGATGGCAATCTTTTTATTTTCATCATATTTTTTATACATTTCATTGAGTGAGTCGCGGGCATTTGTAATCAGATTCATCAACACCTGCATTATCTGCTGTGAGTGACAGTTGACTTTCCCTAAGTTATCCTCGGTATGTACTTCTATTTGGATATCGGATTTACTTAGTAATTTACTGACCAGTGAAAGAGTTTGAGTTAGTACATCAGAAAGATAATGTTTGCTGTTAGATTCATTTTCCTGTCTGGAAAAAGCCAGTAAATTCTTGACTATTTTTGCAATACGATATCCTTCCTCTTCTATCATTTGCAAATCTTCGTACATAGAAGAATTTTCCGGAACTTCTTCCATTAAAAGTTCTGCATAATTAATTATTATGCCTATGGGGTTGTTTATCTCATGCGCCACTCCACCGGCAAGTGTTCCAATTGCCTCTAGCTTTTGTTGTTGTCTGAGTTGTGTTTCCAACTCCATTTTTATTTTTTCTGCCTTTACTTGCTCTGTTATATCCTCCGCAGAGCAAACTACATATTCTACAGTTCCATCTTCTGCAAGTTTAGGAGACCTCACAATAACCAACAATCTCATTTCACCTTCATAGTTCGGTATCCACTCTTCTGATTGAACATGTTTGCCACCCATAAAAGCTATTGTGTTTGAATTACGGCTAATTTCAGCTATGTTTTGTGGAAGTATCTCAAACAGGCTTTTGGATTCCAGTTCCTCTATTTCATAGCCAAGAAAAGTGGCGTGGGTTTTGTTAACAGAACCATAGGTAAATTCATTGGTAAGATACCATACTTGATTTTGTATATTGTCTAGCAGTATTCGCTGGTTTTCTCTGCTTTTTTGCACTAAATGTGCTTGTTTTTGAGCCTTACTGTACCAGATGAAAGTTGGTAAGACCGTTAGTATCAGGAACAGTATTATGCCTAACACAGTAGCCAGTATGTACTTGTGGTAGAGATGCTCAAGTAAATTCAAGGAAATACCAATGTTTACTACACCCAGGATTTTACCATCCAGAGAATGATATGGAGCCAGAATATCAATAGTTTTTTCGCCATAATGGGCAGATTCGGGATTGTATGGATCTCGGATGTAAGTTTGTTCGACCATTTTACCGCTTGAAAGAACTTTTATAAAACCATCTTCGTAAAATCGCATGTCACGGCGCGCAGGATTGCTGTGAGCAATGGCAAGTCCTCTATTATCCATAACCAGTATGTAGCTGAATGTTTTTGAATCTGTATATATGTTTTCTATGTAGTTTTGCAGTGAGTCTTCGTTCATGCGTGGCACAAGGTATTCAAGTTGGGCCAAAGTATCTTTACCTCTGTTTTTTATTCGCTTGATATCATCCTGATAAGCAATGTGCAGAACGAAATATGAAAAGCCACCCAGCGACAAAAGGGAGATTGTAACGAGTGTTATCCAGAAGTATAATTCATTTTTTTTAAATGCCATATTTCACCTTGAGACCCCTAGTGCCAATGCTGTAGGAAGTAGTGAAGTATTGATATTTTTAATTCGTTGTAACCGACCTAAGTAATACAAATATCACAATAACTCTTGGGTATCTGTAAAATAGATATGCCAGAGTAAATAAATAATCCCAAAATAAATTGGCATTATTTTGAATCTGTCTTACATACTAACACATTTAGTTGCATATGTAATACATTCAACCACCAATAGTTATGATAAATAACACATTTTTAACGATTGATTTTGCCACAATACCGAACGCACTTATCGAAAAACACACATACAAAGCTTGTAGCTATAACTTTAAAGTGCTATATATCCTCGTAAAAGTAGATGGATTTGAGCATTCATTAAGATAAGGAAAGCAAAATGGACAAACAATTTATTTTTCATATGCAGGGCATGAACAAGCATTATGGTCAGAAGCACGTCTTGAAAGATATTAACCTCAGTTTTTATCCCGGTGCCAAAATTGGTATTGTTGGTGAAAACGGTTCTGGTAAATCTACTTTGCTTAAAATTATGGCCGGTTTGGACGAGGATTTTCAGGGTCATGCCGAAATTACCAGTGGACATACGGCCGGGATAGTCTTGCAGGAGCCGGATCTTGATGAAGATTTGACTGTACGTGAAACTCTGGAATCTGCCTTTGCTGAAACCAAAGAAATGCTGGCAGAGTATGAGGAGTGTACCGCCAAGATGGCTGAAGATATTTCTGACGACGAAATGCAGGAAGCCATGGATCGCATGGGCGAGTTGCAGGACATCCTTGATGCAAGTGATGCCTGGGATCTTGATCAGAAGGTCGATATTGCCTCGGATGCACTTTGTCTGCCTGAAGATGATCGCGACATTGATACACTTTCTGGTGGAGAATTGCGTCGCGTAGCACTGGCCAAGATTCTACTTGAACAACCGAGTCTGCTTCTGCTTGATGAACCGACAAACCATCTGGACGCCGAAACTGTTTCCTGGCTTGAGACTCAGCTTCGTGATTACCCCGGGACTGTTATCGTGGTAACACATGATCGTTATTTCCTCGATAATATCACCAAATGGATTCTTGAACTTGATAACGGCAAAGGAATTCCATGGGAGGGAAATTATTCGTCCTGGCTGGAGCAGAAGCTTTCCAGACTTTCTGCTGGTGAAAAGAAAAACAGCACTCGCCAGAAGGCAATCGAACGAGAGTTGGCCTGGATACACATGAGCAACAAAAACCGCAGCGAATTGAGTCGCTCCAGAATGAACGATTACGAAAAACTGATTGCCGAAGAATCTGCCTTGCGTGAAGGCGATGGAACCGTGATACAGATTGCCCCCGGGCCTGTACTGGGTGAACGCGTGATAGATTTTAAGGGTGTGGCAAAAGGCTTTGACCAGACCTTGTTCGAGGATGTTGAGTTTCGTGTGCCTAAAGGTTCTATTGTCGGTATGCTTGGGCCTAATGGTATCGGTAAAACTACCATGTTCAAGATGATAATCGGTGAAGAGAAAGCCGACAAAGGCGAGGTTACTGTTGGTGAGTCTGTCGAATTTGCCTATGTGGATCAGGGGCGCACATCTTTAGAAGATGATAAACATCTTGTAGAAGCACTTGCCGGTGAGAGTGATGAAATTCAGCTTGGCAAACGTTTCGTACCGGTGCGTCAGTACCTTTCATGGTTTGGTTTCAAAGGTGGCACGCAACAAAAAACAGTCGGCTCGCTTTCTGGTGGCGAAAGAAACCGTTTCCATCTGGCCAAGACTTTGAAGGTCGGCGGAAATGTATTGCTACTTGATGAACCGACAAACGATCTGGATGTCAATACCTTGCGTATGCTGGAAGATGCAATTTTAGATTTCGCCGGATGTGTACTGGTCATCAGCCATGATCGTTTTTTCCTTGATCGTGTTTGTACGCACCAGATAGTTTTTGAAGGTGCCGGAAAAGTTCGCTGGTTTGAAGGTAACTATCACGACTACGAAGAATGGCGCAAAAGCGAGTTTGGTGATGTCTCAAAAGGTAGACGTAACAGGTACCGCAAGATTGTAAAGTAAACATCTTTTGGTGTTTGTTTTCTTTAGAAATTACAATAATAAAATATCGCACGGGTCTGGCAATTGCTGGCCCGTGCTTTTTTGTGCTTTTGCAATGTTACTTAGATTATTCCTCTTCTACAATTTCTCCCTGTCTTATTCTGGCAGAGCCTAACCATAGGTCTTCGCCGTCTCTCCATGCACGATTTGAAAACAGATAGTGGATATAGTTCGGGTTGATATCAGCATTGTAAGATGGATTCATCATATTATGGTACCATGAATATGTGAAAAGGCGTTTACCCATGTCACAGGATTCCATATCAACTTCTGGCCCAAGTCTGAGGCCAAATGAAAGATTAAACATCATACGATAGTGTGAATACATTAAGGCGCTAACATATGTTGCCATAGGTTCACCCGTCATTCCCGGTAAAAGGTGTACCCTTTGTTTGTATGGAATTGAATACAACCAGCCTGGGTTATAAACACATTGGATATAATTGCTTGTGCCATAAACGGTTTGCTCGTCTGTTTCAAGGCTTAAGTCAATAGTGTTAATCAGTGTGCCATAATCGCCGTGATTTTTTACCCAACTGGTATGGGCAAGTTTTATCTCGTCTCCATTAAGATCAAGTGCATACAGAGCCTCGCCTTCCTCTTCGTTACAGATTTCAATTTCTACAGGTTTAGAAAGCTGTTTTGACTGGTTGCTCCATTTGTAGAGTTTGCAACCTAAAGGAAGATAAAAATCATCTTCGTACCATTGACCGTGCAAAATGAGTGGAGCCTTTACAAATTCCGGTAGAATATGTGTGGCCCATGTGTTTCTTGAATAATCGAAAATAGCCAGACCGGAATTGCCCCAAAGTGCTATTTGCTTATGTGGCCCGATTTTCATCCCTGATGGAGTATAGTCACCGATTTGCAATTCAAAATTGTGAATTTTGGGTATGGGAAAGAAAGTCCAGTCACCGTTATTGCTGCGTCTGGCAAGCTTGTCCTCCAGTTCTATCCAAACTATGGTTCCATTTTCTCCAACTGTACCATCCATGGCAATGATGGTGCCTTTAATAGATGGATCGCAGGTTAGAGTATTGTTTTCCTCATCGAAAATCCAGAAATGGTTTCTGGCAAAAAATACCAGCCCTTCATTATTGCCCCAAACAACTCCATACTCGTTAGGAACCTGATCTGGATTGCCACAGGTGGTGGTTGTTACACCTTCAAAGGGCAAGCGTTCTTTTATCAATGGGGGATAGATTATGCGGTCAATAACTTTTGCAGTTAGTTCAACAGTATGTGGCGATTTCATATCAAGTTCAGTATCCTCATTTGAGCTTTCAACTCCTGTATGCTCAATTGTAAGTGTGGCATGGCTTTCTCCTTCGAGATCAGGTTCAAAGTAGATTTTCAGATGCTGCCATTCTTTAGAAGATAGCATAAAAGGGAATTGAACCTCATCTGCCATAACATCATTCAGGCTCCAGCTAAACCCTTCATCACCAGTTAATGTGATGTTGTTTATATATACAAAGTTACAGCAAACTGCGGGAATTAGCTCTCCATCAACTTCCAACTCGCTATTTAAAACAATCTGAATCGGGTTGGGTATTTCTTCAATGTCAACTGTTTCAAATTCAAGTTGCTCAAATAGCGGTGCCGCTAACAAAGCAGGAGAGTGGCAACACTTTGTATCTGTGTTTACTTCGACAAAATAGCTTGGTGAGTCTGGGTCATTGCTTTTGATTTCAATGTTGGCCCAATTTCTAGAGGGGCAGGAGTACAGCAGTTTTACCATGACATTTTCCAGATGTTCACCCGGAAGCAGTATTATAGGATTGTCCATGGTTGGAAGCGGAGTATCTTCTTCTTCGCTGATAGAAAGCTCGAAAAGTCCATCTGTATCTTCTGTTAATGCGATGCTATAGATTTCCAGTGTGGCGTTACCATTGTTGTAGATATCAAATCTGTTATATCCCTCCTGCATATATGTAAGGCCGGACATGTCAACTGGATTTGGGAAGGAGAAAATTTCAGGGCTCAATTCCTCCTCGATAACTTCTGCTATCTCCTCGTCTTCAAATTCCAAGGCTGGATCGTTATCCATGTCATCATCTGTGTCTGCATCAATGTCGGCATCTTCGATCATCTCGTTTGCTTCATTGTCGTAATCTCCCGAAGTAATTAGTCCGGTTTCTTCTTCGGTGTTGCATGAGAATAATGTAAAGATGATTAAACCCAGTATTATAAGTAGTAACAAGTCATATCTGTTTTTCATTTTATCATCCTGTAACTTGCTCTCTTTAAATTCTTGTATCCGTGGCAAAAATCGCAAAAAGTTTCTCTCAAAATCTCCCCGTCACATAACGGCATAGCCATTTCCAGTCATCCGCCCTTGGAATGTTTTTATGATGTATAGCAGCGTACCTGACGAGCGGATCTTTTGATAATTGTTATACACGCACCAGCTAAGATCAGCCTAGGTGGTAAGGATGGATCTGTCAACCGAATTGAGACTAATATTGAATTCAATGTTGACCAAATAGTAAACACTGCATAGCGAAAAGACAAACAATATGGAGATAAAAGAAGTGATGTCGAATTTTGAACAGCATTAAAACTAAAAAACGCTTGCTCAACTAAAAGTCAGGCAAGCGTTTTCAAGTTTTGATTTTAAGTACTAAATGCGACCACCGCAAAAGCCTTCACGCTTGTGCCAGTTGTAGGCATCCTGTACAA